>Ga0302235_10001973_pt1 | contig 15034 bp, 10 predicted proteins | sample II_Palsa_N3_3_FD_193577 | JGI IMG/M metagenome (GOLD analysis project Ga0302235, IMG submission 193577) | Peat permafrost microbial communities from Stordalen Mire near Abisko, Sweden - II_Palsa_N3_3 | ecosystem: Environmental > Terrestrial > Soil > Palsa > Peat permafrost | place: Sweden... | reverse complement strand
GCGCAGGGTAAAGGGGTGAAGATGGCGACGCACATCATTCGGCTGATGGTGCAGGATTCGCCGTTCTGGTTGAGCTTTCGGAATCAGCTGCGATGGATGCAGAGCACGCGGCGGTCACGGCCTTGGGGACATCTCGGGAGCGGGCTCACGTTTGCGATGCCGTTTGCGCTGCTGGGACTGGTGTGGGGATTATTGAGTGGGCATGCGGTGGTTGGCGTGGTTTGGCTACTGGCAATGGTGGTGAATCGGTGGCTTCAGGCTGGGGCGATTCTCGCGGTGCTGGGCGATCCGGACATTTTGTATAACGCGATGATCTATCCGCTGAGGGATGTGCTGGGGAGTTTGTTGTGGGTGGGGAGTTATGGGGGAGAGAACTTTTATTATCGCGGGAAGATTTACAAGCTGAAGGATGGCGGGCGGGTGGAGGAGTAGGGCAGGGGATAGGGGATAGAGTGTAGAGGATAGAGAACGCGGCGATGTTGGTGGCCTTGAGTTTTCTCTACGCTCTACACTCTATCCCCTATCCACTGCTTCACCCGTTACTGGTTGCCGTTGGCGCCGGCCGCCTGTTGCGTGGGGTGCGGCTGTTGGGCGATGGCTAGTTCGAGTTCGCCGCCGTTGACCAGCTTGATGTTGTCCTTGGTGGAGACGAAGACGCCGGAGTTTTGGCTGGCGATCTTGCTGTGGAGGTCGACGCCGTTCATGGCGCCGATCTGATCGACGGTCAGGGTGCCGTCATTCCAGCTGGCGGGGGTCTGACCGTTGGGATTGAGACGGTAGGTATCTTCGTTGGCGAGTCCGGTGTCCAGGATGCCGACGATGGTGGCTTTGATAGGAACGGTTTGACCGTCTTTGAGTTTGGCGCTGGTGAAGCGGAGGGCGAGCTTGGAGGTGCCGGCTTGATTCGTGTCATCGGTGGAGATCTGTCCAATGAGGACGGTTCCAGCGGGGAGTTTGGGGCCGTTCTGGAGCTGAACTTTTTCGGCTAGCGTGGCGCGGAACTCATCGCCGGCCTTTACCTTGCTGGCGACGAGCGCTCCATTGAGTGCGGCGCGGGCTGGGACCATGTGCATGGCCGGAGCTGCACTGTCTTGCGAGGATGCCTGGGACTGGGCGGGTTGAGGTTGGGTATAGGCGGGAAGGGTAAAGGTGGGGACGAGGACAGCGAGCGAGAGAGCGGCGAGGCAATGTTTCATAGGGGGCTCCTTGGCCTGCGGTGGGCATAGGTCGCCGGAGGCGCTGAGGAGCTATACGAGCTGGGGCAGGGGAAAGTTCTCAGCTTCAGTTCTCAGTTGTCCGGTATCCGGTGTCCGTGAACGGGACGTTGCCTTTACTGAGAACGACAACTGAGAACGGAGAAGCTTATCTGTTGGTGAGAATGGTTTTGTCGCCGGAGGTGGCGAAGGTGTGGGCTGGGGCGACGGGGGAGAGGAAGGTGGTGCGGGCTTCGGGGTGGTCGGTGAGGAGGAAGAGGCGGTGGGGGCCGGACCAGAGGTTCGCTAGCTGGGCGTCGTCGAGGAAGATTTTGGGGGCGTCGGGGTAGAAGCTGCCGAACCAGGGGCCGTTGACGCGGCCGTTGACGAGCAGGATGGGCGCGGCAGTTTGCGGGGTGTAGAAGAGTAGCGCGGAGCCGGAGGTGAGCTCGCCGTCATTGAGGATGATGTCGCCGGGGCGGAGGTCGCGGTCGATGGCGATGGCGAGGTCTTTGGAGCCGAGGATGGGATAGAAGCGGACCAGGCCTTGATGCGCGGCGAGCAGGATGGCGGTCATGGCGGCGGCAATGAGGAGGTTGGCGGCGAAGGCGCGGTTGGGTCTGGCGGGACTGGCGCTGCGGAGGACGAGGTAGGCGATGGGGCCTAGGGTGAGCATGCCAAGGGCGACGGTGAGCAGTGGGCCTCGGAAGAAGCCCATGGCGGGGCCGGTGAGATCGAATACATGGCCGAGCGAGAGGTTGTAGAGGTTGGGGTTGGAGCGGAGCACGTCGCTGAGGGTGGTGTTGGCGGCGTGGGCGGGAGCGGTGAGGGCGAGGTAGCCACAGATGAGGAAGAGGAGGGCGCCGAGAGGTGTGAGCAAGTAGAGCGCGGCGCGTCCTGGTGCTGCGCGCACGGCGAGGGTTGGGTTGCGAAGGCTGGCGTCGGCTTTCGCTAAGACGGCTCCGACCAGGAGGGCGAGGGCTGGGAGGGCGGGGAGGTGGTAGTACTCCTGGCGGGAGGAGAGGGTGAAGAAGCCGAGGATGATGCCGGCCCAGAGGACGCAGGCTAACGATGCTTCGCGGGCGTGATCGTGTGCCGCGGGAGCAATGGCATCCCACTCATCCGCGATAGAGCTGCGTATGAATGGGGCACCCAGCCTCTGCGAACCCACCTTAGCGCCCAAGAGCGGGCGCGAAGATGGGGCACCCGAATCTCGGGGGGAAAAGTCGGCGTCGGAGTCGAAGCGGAGGTTGGGGGAAGGCTTGGGGGAGCGGAGGGCGCGGATTGCGTTGCGGAGGGCGGCGGGGAGGAAGGCTACCCAGGGGAAGAGCCAGAGGAGGAGGAGGGCCCAGAAGATGGGGATGGGGACCTGGCCGTAGTCGTGGGGGATGCGGTGGCCGAGGAAACGGGCGATGTGCTCGTTGTAGAGATAGAACCAGGCCCAGCCGGCGTGTGCGGGGAGGCCGAGGCCGGGGGGCATCGGGATGGGTGGATTGCGGATGGCCGCGAGGATGTGCCAGGGCGCGGCGATGGCGAGGAAGACTAGGGTGGAGAGGAGGAGGTGGAGCTTGCGCAGGAGTTTTAGCTGGTGAGTGAACGCCAGGTAGATGAGAGCGAAGGCGAGGGGGAAGACTACGCCGATGAGGCCCTTGGTGAGGAGGTTGAGGGCGGTGACGGCGGCGAAGCCGAGCATGGGGAGCAGGGGCGAGGATCGGGGGGGAAAGAGTCGAGCGGTCGTCGGCCGGCGTAGGGTTTCGGGGTCCTTCGGCTGCGCGCTTTGCGCTTCGCTCAGGATGACAGCGTTTGTGGGATCGGGTGAGGAGACGCGGTCGAGGGCAACGAGGAAGAAGTGGACGGCGAGGGTCATCCAGAGAGCGATGAGGATGTCGGGGATGTAGAAGCGGGTGTAGAGGTAGGGGCCAATGCAGGTGGCCATCGCGAGAGCGGCGTACAGGCCGGCACGGTCGGCGGGGATGGTGGACTGCGACAGTTTTGCATCCCACCCATCCGTGATGAAGCCGCGTATGAATGGGGCACCCGAAATTGAGGGGGTGGTTAGAACTGCGCGCGAATAGAAGCGGATGCCGAGGGCGTAGACGGCTAGCAGGAGGGCCAGGACGCCTAGGGCGAGGGGGAGGCGGGCCGCCCAGTCGTGGACGCCGAAGAGGCGCATGGAGCCGGCCGCCATCCAGTACATGAGGGGGGGCTTGTCGAAGAAGCGGATGCCGTCGATGGTGGGGGTGACGAAGTCGTGGCGCTGAAGCATCTCGCGGGCGATCTGGATGTAGACGCTGTCGACGTCGTCGAGGAGACCGGGGGTGAAGAGGCCGCCGATCTGGAGGATGGCCCAGAAGGCGACGATGAGGGCGAGGGAAGAGGTTCGCCAGCGGTGCGGGATGGGGGTGGTGTGGGTCAAGTGCGTCGCTTGTGGTTGGTGCTGTCGGCGGTGGTGCGATTGAAGAACGGGCGCTTGCTGCGCAAGCGAGAAGCAGGTTCCTCCCCTTCGGCTTCGCTCAGGGTCGGAATGACAGCCAGAAAAGCAAGTGCAAGTACAAGTACAAGAGCAAGAGCAAAGGCAAGAACCAATACAGGGGTCTCTCCGCTACGGCCTGCGGCCTTCGGTCGAGATGACGGAGTTGGAGGGTTGGCGTTCGGTTGAGATGACGGGATTGGTGGGTTGGTCGTTTGGGGTTGGGTTGAGGGGGCGGTCGGTGATGAGGGCTTTGCCGGAGGTTTGTTGGAGGATGATCTGGCGGTTGCCGAGGAGTTGGTCGACTTCGTCGCGTTTTTCGAGGGGGACGAAGAGGAGTTTGCGGGGGCCGTGGCCCCATTGGGCGAGGAGGTCGGCGGAGGTGAGGAAGATGGGCGGTGCGTCGGGGAAAGTGCTGCCGAAGAGCATAGAGGTGGTGCGGCCGTCGACTAACTCTACCTGACGATTCAGGTAGAAGGGGATGGAGGAGCCGAAGGCCTGGTCGCCGTAGATGAGGATTTCGTTGTTTGGGGAGATCTGGTTCGTGCGCTCGAGGGTTTGGATGGTCTCCGCGAAATTTACAGACGAGAGCATGGGGTTGAAGCGGACGAAGGCGATGTGCGCGGCGATCAGGAAGACGCTGCTGGTGGCGGCGATGGAGAGGATGGCGGGGAGGAATCGGCGGCGCGCGTAGAGGAGCCAGGCGATGATGGGGCCGATGAGGAAGGCCGTGAGGGCGAGCGCGGCGGGGAGACGGAGGGCGGCGAAGGAAGGGCCCGTGAGGTCGAAGAAGTGCGACATGGAGAGGGTGTAGTCGCCGACGTTGCGGTGGGCGAGGAGATCGCCGATGTCGGGGACGAACGGGAGGTGGCGGGAAGACCAGAGACCGTAGGCGAGGGCGGCGGCGATGGCGAGGCCGACGGTGGTGTAGGTCGCGAAGGTGAAGGTGAGGGCGCGGCGGAGGGTGGGGTCTAGAACGTTGCGCTCGATGGAGGAGAGGGCTGCGGCTAGCAGCATCAGGAGAGGGAGATAGACGGGGAAGGTGTAGTACTCCTGGTTGGTGGAGAGGGAGAAGAAGGCTAGGACGAGGGTGGAGAAGATTAGGAGGAGGAGGAGGGTTTGGAGGCGGAAGGCGGTGGGCGCTTCTGCTCTGGGTGTGAGGTTGGAAAGGGACGAGCCGTTGTGGCCGGATTGAATCTCTCGGGGTCCTTCGGCTTCGCTCAGGATGACAGGGTTTTGGCTGGGTCGAGGACGGCCGAGGAGGGTGCGGCGCTTGCGGTAGGCGGTGATTAGGGCGGCGGGGGCGAAGAGGCTCCAGGGGAAGAGCCAGACTAGGTGGAGGGTCCAGTAGAGGTAGCCGGGGAGCTTGTTGTAGTCGCGGGGGATGCGGTGGCCTAGGAAGCGGAGGACGTGCTCGTTGATGAAGTAGAACCAGAAGAAGCCATGGCCGTTGGAGCCGCCGGTGTTGCGCAGGCCGGCGAGGATGTGCCACGGGGCTGCTATGGCTAGGAAAAGGAGGGTGCCGGTGAGGGGGCGGAGAGTGCGCCAGAGGTGGAGTTGGCGGGTCCAGAAGAGGAAGAGGAGGGTGGTCGCGAGGATGAAGACTACGGCGACCAGGCCCTTGGTGAGGACGGCGAGGGCCAGGGCTGTCCACATCGCGTAGGGCCAGAGGTTCGGTGAACCCACCTTAGCGCCCAAAGGCGGGCGCGAAGATGGGGCACCCAGATGGTGCGCGGAGGTTGTGGGAACCCAGGTCCTAGAAGCGGGACCTGGGGCACCCGAATTTTTGGGAGAGACGAGAGCATCGCTATCCCACTCATCCGCGATGGAGCCGCGTATGAATGGGGCACCCGCAACCGTGGCGGGGTTTAGGGAGCGGAGGAAGGCGTAGAGGGTGAAGGCCAGGAGGAGGGAGAGGAGGGCGTCGGGGATGAAGACGCGGGTGAAGAGGAAGACGCCGGCGGCGGTGAGGAGGAAGAGGCCGGTGTAGAGCGCGGCGTGGTGGGTGGGGGTGGGGAAGGCTTGGCGGGCCCAGGCGTAGCCGAGCAGGGTGAGGCCGAGGATGGTGAGGGCCAAGGGGAAGTGGACGGCGAAGGTCAAGGCGCGGTCGTGGTGGCGGATGGAGTTTGCATCCCACTCATTCGCAGAAGCGCGTATGAAGTCCTGCGCGGACGGCGGGAGTTTGGTTCGTGGTGAGTTGGGAAAAGGGGCGAAGAGTTTTAGGCTTGCGGCTGTGATCCAGTAGGGGAGGGGTGGTTTTTCGAGGTAGCGGATGCCGTCGACGTGGAGGGTGACCCAGTCGCCGGTGGAGAGCATGGATTGGGCCGCCTGGGCGTGGGTGGCGTCGGCGTCGTCGAGGAGGGGAGGGGTGAAGGCGGCGGAGACGTAGAGGAGGAGCCAGAGGCCGATGAGGAGGAGGAGATGGGTGCGCGGGGAGTTCGCGGCGGTGGGCGCGGACGGGGGCGGGGTTTTGGAGGAGGGACGGGGATTGGTGGAATCCCAGATCTCAGAAGCGAGATGTGGGGCACCCGGATGGGTGGCGCTGCTGACGGTGACGGCCACAGTTTCGGGGGTGTGGGTGGAGGCGAGCGATGGTCGGGGAGAGAAGGCGTCGAGCGGCATAGGGGTCGTACTCAAGGTGCGGGTTGAGCGGGTGCGAGGGGGCCTGGGAGCAGCGATGTTCTTAGCATAGCGAAGCTGCGAAGGTTCACACGCGCGGTTTGTTGATCGGGTTAACCTATGCGGCCTGTAGGGTGGCGGTAGGTCGTGTGGGTTGTGCTGGTTTTCCACCGCATTTGACGTGTAAGGATGCAGAAGACGATGCCTACCTTTGCCGCAATCGATATCGGGTCTAATTCATGCCGGCTGGCGATTGCCTCCGTGCAGCAACACCGGTTAAAGACGTTGATTGAAGACCGCGAGGTGACACGGCTGGGCGAGAGCGTGTTTGAGACAGGCGTGATTTCGCCCGAGGCTATGGCGAATACGATCAAGACGCTGAAGCGGTTTCAAAAGGCTGTGCAGGCGCAGGTGGTGGACAAGGTACGGGTGGTGGCGACGAGCGCGGTGCGGGATGCGCGCAATTCTGATGCGTTCAAGGCCTGGGTGAAGTCGGCTACGGGGTGGAATCTTGAGGTGATCTCGGGGTTGGAAGAGGGGCGGCTGATTCACCTGGGGATTGTGACGCATGAGCCGGGGGCGCAGGGTCGGTGTTTGCTGATCGATCTCGGTGGCGGCAGTTGCGAGGTGACGATTTCGGACCACGGACGGATCCAGGAGATGGTAAGTCTGCCGCTGGGCGCGGTGCGACTGCAGGCTGAGTTTTTGCGCAGTGATCCGCCGAGCAAGGAAGATGTGGCGCGGCTGCGGAAGTTTATCGATCGCGAGTTGGGGCGGGCGGAGCGGAAGCTGGGGCAGCCGAAGGTGAGGCTGGTGATTGCTACGTCGGGCACTGCGGCGGCGCTGGCGGAAGCGAGCAGCGCGCTGGAATTGGGTTTGGAGAAGAAGGGTACGCGGGCAGGGATCGGGAAGAAGGCGGCGAAGAAGGTTGCTGCGAAGAGGGTTGAGATTCTCACCGCCGAAACGCCGGCGGTGCGCAAGATCGCGGATCGGCTGGCGAAGCTGAACAATGCGCAGAGGGCGGCGGTGGCGGGGATTGGGCCTCGGAGGTCAGAGATTATTGTCGGCGGCGCGCAGGTGTATGCGGCGTTGCTGGAGCGGATGCACTTGAAGGGGTATCGATTTTCAAGGCTGGGTCTGCGGGATGGAATCCTGGCGCAGATGCTGGCCGATTCGGATGTGCGGACGAGCGCGCATCGGACGATGGAGGCAGAGCGGTGGGAGGGAGTGCTCGAGGTCAGCCGGCGGTATGGGGTAGATCCGCGGAAGACTGAGCCGGAAAGGGAACATGCGGTGCAGTTGTTCGATCAGCTGGAGTCGGTGCATCAACTGCCCGCGGAGTACAGGCTTTGGCTGCAGGCGGCGGCGATGATGCAGGAGGTGGGGAAATATATGAACCACCAGGGGCACCATCGGCATACGCAGTACATCATTGCGAACTCGGAGATCTTTGGTTTTTCGCCGGCGCAGCGAGCGATCGTGGCGGCGATTGCGCGATATTTGGGGAAGAGCCGGCCGGAGGCGATGGATCGGCCGATGCGGTATGTGCCGGTGGAGGAGCACGCGCATGTGCAGAGGGCAGTGGTGTTGCTGCGGTTGGCGGAGGCGCTGAACCAGGATCGAGCAACGGCGGCAGTGCGGGTGCGGACGAAGGTGTATCCGAAGCGCGTGGTGCTGGAGCTGATTCCGGCGCGGGGAGGGGCGGAGCTGGAGCAGTGGTCGCTGAAGAAAGAGGCGGGTTACTTCCGCGAGGTCTTTCGGCGCGAGCTCTTGATTGAAGTGGTGTAGAGGGCGCGGACGACGCGAGGATCAAGCAGGGATTGAAGGACGGCGGTGCCGCGCTGAAGGTTGACGCGGGCGAGCGAGCCTTTGCGCAGGCGGACGCGTGGGGTCCCGGGTTGGTCAGCGTTTGCGCCGACACCAAGGAGTTGGCCGAGGAACTGGGTGAGGTTGGGGTTGTGGCCTACGACGAGAATGTTCTCGGAGGTGGAGGTTTCGCGCAGAAGGCGCTGGAACTGGGCGAAGGTGGCGGTGGGGGCGAGGGCGTTGGAGACCAGGATCTTTTGTTCGTAGCCGGTCTCGGTGGCTACGAGCTGGGCGGTCTGCTGGGCGCGCTTGAGCGGGCTCGAGACGACGAGATCGAAGTTGAGCTTGAGAGCGTTGAGGACGTGGGCGAGCTGCAGGCACTGGGTCTTGCCGTCTTTGTCGATGGGACGCTTGAGGTCGAGGAGCGGATTGGCGCGTGGACTACCGGCGCTGGCGTGGCGAAGGATGAATAGGTTCATTGGTTAGTCATTGGATGCGGATGGAAGCAGGTTGGGTGGTTGGGGCTGCGGGGGTGGGGGATGGAAGATGCCGGGGTCGGGTGCGGGCAGCGAGGGTGCGGGCGGCTCAGGGTCGGATTGGGGATCGTTTACGGGTTGGGGTGAGGACGGCATGAGGTGCTGGGGTGATTCTAATGGAGTTGCCAGATTTCTGTGTAAAGAAGGCCGCAGAGGAATTCGTGGCGGGCGATGCGCGTGAAGCCGGCGGCGGTGAGGGCGGATTGGGGGTCGGGGAGGTGGGTGACGCGCAGGCCGGTGAGGATGCGGAAGGCGAGGTAGAGGAAGCGGATGTAGAGGGCGGCGAGCGGGCGGAGGATGGGGCGTTGCGGGATGGCGAAGTCGGAGAGGAGCCAGAGGGTGCCGGGGGCGGTGTGCGCGGCGATTTGGTGGGTGAGCGAGGTGAGTTCGGGCTGGGTGAGGCAGTCGAGGAAGAAGTGGGTGACGATGAGGTCGGTGCCGGGAGGTGGGGTGATGGTGAGGGCAGAGGCTTGGAGGGTCCGGACGCGCTGGATATAGGGTTCACAGTGGTGGCGGAGGAGCTGAAGCATGGCTGCGCTGGTGTCGACGGCGAGGGTACTTAGGTGGGGCCGGCGCGCTAGGAGGCGGGCGAGGAAGCGGCCGTCGCCGTCGCCGAAAAGGAGAGCTTGGTGGCGCGGTGGGAGATCGGCGAGGAAGTGCGTGCGGGTGCGTTGCAGGAGGGGCCCGAGGGCAAGGTATTCGGCGAAGCGGTAGATGCGGGCTACGCGGTCGAAGTTGGGGGCTGGCGGCGCTAAAGGCAAGTGCGAATACAGGGGTTTCTCCGCTGCCCCTTCGGCTTCGCTCAGGGTCGGTCGAGGTGACGAACTGTCGATCATCGTACGAAGGGGAGGAAGAGGAGGGGGGTGAGGAGGACGAGGTCGGCGGTGGCGCGAAGGTGGATGGGAGAGATGCGGCGGCGGTAGAAGTTGAGGGCGAAGAGGGCCGCGGTGCCGAGGGAACAGGCGAGGGCGGGAAGGGCGATGGGGAGGGCTCGGCTGATTGACGCGATGGTGGAGGCGGCGAGGATGGCGAGGGCAATGGTGGTGAGGTGGGCGGTGGCCCAACGGGTGGTCCAGTGGGCTTGCTGCTGCGGGAGGTCATCTGGGCGCGTGTCTGTGAGTTGGCCTGTGAGCGATTCCGGGGTGCGGGGGGTGGGGTGTTCCCAGGCGTAGAGGCAGAGGCAGTTGAGGGTACAGACGGCGGCGAAGAGGATGGCTGAGGGGAGAAGGATGGGGCTGATCCAGATGGGGGCTGAGCCTAGATAGTGGATGGCCGCGGGGGTGGGCGTGGTGCGGACGAGGGTGGGGATGAAGACGGCGGCGGGGAAGAAGATGCCGACAGCGAGCTCCTTGGGAAGGCGGCTGGTGGGGCTGTGGGGAGTGGGGCGAAGGTGGATGAGGAACATCCAGGCGGCGAGGAGCGTGGCGAGCAGGGCGTAGAGGTGGAGGGCTCCGGGGTCGATGCGGTGGAGAAGAGTGGCGAGGGCAATGGAGCTGAAGACGAGGACGGCGACGAAGGCGGTGCGGTGAGCGTGGTGGAAGCGGTGGCGGGGTTCTAGTTCAGGGAGGTGAGATTCGGGGAGGCGAGATTCGAGGGGTGGGGCGTGGAGGAGGCGGGCGTCCAGCAGGCGGTCAGCGACGTAGATCATCCAGACAGCCAGGAACATGGCGGCTGGCTCGGTCCAGGGGAGGTGGAGGTGGGAGCAGCGGGCGATGAAGACGGTCCAGAGAGTGGCTACGGTGGGGGCGTCGAGAGAGAGGAGATGCCAGAGGGCGAGGGCGGAGTAGCGGGGACGCGGCGGGGGGACGAGCTGGGGGCGTAGGGAGCGTTGTGGGGAGGGTGAGCGGGATGGGTGGGTGAAAGGAGAGGAGCTCATCGGGTAGCGAATGACACAACTGATGCAGTTAGATGCAGGCGGACGCGATCAGGCCGAAGGGTTCCGATTGTAGGTGGGGACCGGGGCTGTGGGCAGGTCGGGATCGGGTGATGGGTGTTCGCGCGATGAGCCATTGTGCGACGGGGGGTCGGGGGTGGGGAGCGTTTGGCGGCGGGGAGCGTCGGCGGTGATGTGGGTGGGGGAAGAATCCGGGGCGCGGTGCTGGCGGGAGCCGGCGGCCCAGAAGTCGGGGTCGATGTCGGGGAAGATGCTGTCGCGGACTTCGATGGCGGCGAGGCGTTCTTCCTGTTCGGGGGTGATGGACTCGTGGGATTGCAGGTGCTGGTAGATGGACTTGAGCTCGTTGAACTGATCGATGTGGGTTTCGAAGCGGAGCTCGGCGTAGTCACGGGCGGCTCCGGTGGTGATGAGGAACTGCCAGTCGGAGGATTCGAGGAGGAGGAGCTCGCGGCAGAGCTGTTTGACGATGCGCTCGGCGGTGGGCTGGAAGGCATGGCCGTCGGGCTTCCATGTGCCGGAGGTGCAGAGGTCGCGGAGGTAGAGCTCGGCGGGATAGATCTGGGCGTAGGTCCAGGAGGTGTCGGGATTCATCCAGACGTGGTTGGTGCCTTCGGCGCCCCAGGAGCCTTCGTGCATTTTGATGAAGCCGGCGCGGGGGTATTGATCGAGGTATTGAGAGCCGGAGGTGAGATGGATGCCGATGGGGTAGTCGTGGAGGGTGCGTGCGACGGCCTCGAGCCAGCGGGGACCCTCGAACCACCAGTGGCCGAAGAGTTCGGCATCGAAGGGCGAGGAGAGGATGGGGGGAACCGCGTCGTTCATGCCAGCGTTGATGGCTTCCCAGACGAGGTGGACGAAGTGGGAGGCGTGGGCCTGGGTGCGCTCGGCGGCGCGGGCGGGATCGTAGGGCTGCTTGTCGGCCATGTCGACGTTGGCGCCGGTGACGGACCAGTAGCGATGACCGCCGGGCCAGCGCTTCTTGTGGAAGTCGAGGTAGTTGCTGTCGCCGGGATAGCCGAAGTTGCCGGACCAGACCTGGGTGCCGGTGCTGGGGTCGCGGGGGAAGACGGTGACGGGGTGCTGCGCGGCGTCGGGCGTGTGGGCGCCGTCGACGTAGTAGGGCTGGTAGAGGCGGCGATAGTCGTTGTGGGTCATGGGCTCGTCAGTGGGGCGGACGACGGCGCCATCGCGAAGTTCGTAGGGGGAGGGAGTGCGGGCGGACTCTTCGACTAGGTGGGTGTCGACGAAAAAGAAATCGATACCGGACTCGCTGATGGCTTGTTCTACGCCGATGCGGTTGAAGGCGGGAGCGATGGGCGAGCCGTCCTGTTGGGTGACGGGATAGTTCCAGAGGCCGGCGGGGCGATAGCCACACTCGGGCGCCCAGATGCCGCGGGGATGTTTGCCGATGTGGCGCTGGTGGGTGGTGACGGCGGTGCGAACCTGGGCGCGAACGCTCTCGTCGGTGCCGAGGAGAGGCATGTAGCCGTGGGTGGCACAGCAGGTGATGATTTCGATTAAGCCGGCGTCGTTGAAGTGGCGGAAGCCTTTGATGATGTCGCCGTCGAGGGCGTTGAAGTCATTGAGGGCGTCGGTGAAATATTTCTGCCAGAAGCGGGCGAGCTCGGCGTAGTGGTCTTCGCTGACGGAAAGGAAGTAGGCTTCGTCTTCGCGGGCGGCGAGGATCTTGCGATCGAGGTAGCGGGGGAAGTCCGTCTTGAAGACGGGGTGGGCGAGCTGCTCGAGGAGGATGGGCGAGAGATTGAGGCTGCAGTTGAGGGCGATGCCATCGCGCTCGAGATTACCGAGGACCCGGAGAAGCGGAAGGTAGGTCTCGGCGGCGGCTTCGTGAAGCCACTCGATGCCATGCGGCCAGGTGCCGTGATTGACGACCCAGGGGAGATGGGCGTGGAGGGTGAACGAGAGGAAGCCGGCGGGCTTGCGGTCGGGATGGGAGCGGTTGGCCTGGGATGCTTGCGTGGCCTGGGTTGTTTGCGCGCTCAAGGTCGTGATCCCTTCTGGCAGGGTGGTGGGCTGGGAAGAAGCCACGCGAGACGTGGGTGGAGAAAGGCGGGCGTTCGGCCGATCTCCATCGTTAAGTGGTTAGACGTTGGGGAAACGGGTGAAGCTGCAAAGGGTAGCGATGGCATCCTCTACAAGAGGGCAGGTAATCGCAGCTTGATGGAAAGAGATTGGACTGCATTCCGTTCGTTGGATGCAAAGTGAATGGGGCGGGGTGCATGGAGCGGGAGTGCAGGGCCGGTGCGGGGGCCGTGGCTGCTAAGGAGGTCTGTTTGCTTAGGCAGCGTGCGAAGGACCTGTGTTCGTGGAGACCAGGGGCATGTGCAGGAGCGGTGGGGACGCAACCCGCGGGTGTTGAAGCGGCATCCAGTTAAGAGAGAGACTACAGCAAGCGATGGGTTTCTACGACCGGATTTTCGAAGGAATTTGCAAGCCGGAAGAGAGTATGCTGTCGCAGAAGGTTAAGTCTCGATAGGAGAGTGGCATGGCAGACAATGACAGCGCAGGTGGATTTGGATGGTTTCTGGCAGGGTTGGGTATAGGGGCGCTGGTTGGTGTGTTGTACGCGCCGAAGTCGGGCAAAGAGACCCGCGACGACCTGAGGGCGGGAGCGCTGGAAGCTAAGGATCGCGCGAACGAGCTTTATGAGCAGGGCAAAACGCAGGCCGCAGCGTACGCCGAACAGGGCAAGCAGGTTGCGAGCGACTATGTGGACAAGAGCAAGCAGGTTGCGTCGGATTATGTCGATAAGGGCAAGGAGTATTACGACAAGGGACGCACCCAGTGGACACAGTATGTGGACAAGGGCAAGGACCTGATCCAGACGCAGACGGAGGCGGCGAAAGCTGCCCTGGATGCGGGTAAGGAAGCGTACGCGTCCAAGACGAACGAGACGACACCGATTGTCTAGGTCCATTGTTTAGCGGTTGATGGAGCTAAGGACTTGTTGCGATGAGGGCCGGTGTATGCCGGCCCTTTGTCGCGACAGGCGGTTGGTGGGCAGTGGATGCGCGGTTGCGGGACTTGCACGGATGTGCAGGAAACGCACAAGATAGTAGAGATCAATAGTTTGCAGAGCGAACAGGAGCAGGGTCATGCCGGTACTGATTGGCGCAGCAGCGATTGTCTTCCAGCAGGATGAGCTGACGAAACGCGATATTCATTGGGCGATGATCTTTTTGTGTCTCATTGCGCTGGCGCTGATGGCGCAGGCGGTGGGGGTCATCGTCATCAGCATGTTTGGTGCGAAGTTGTTGCACCGGGTCAATGTGATTGCGGATATCGTGGAGACGAAGACGGGGCCGATTCTGGATCGAACGAATGTGATTCTGCAGGACTTGGCGCCGAAGGTGAAGAGTGTTGGGGAAAATGCCGATCACATCACGTCGACGGTGCGGGTGAAGGTGGATGAGCTGGGCGCGACCATGACCGAATTGAATGCGACCATGCGCGACATCAATGGGCGTACGCGGGTGCAGGTGAAGCGCGCGGACAACATCGTTAGCGATGCGCTGCATGCTACCGAGGAGATCTCGCATACCGTTCAGCACGGGATCAAGGTGCCGCTGAAGCAGGTTGCCGGGGTGATTGCGGGTGTGCGCGCGGCGGTTGAGACGCTGGCGGCACGATCGCCGTTTGGGCGTAGGTAAAAGCGGGGCGTGGTTGTCTTGGAAATCTCGCATCCCACTCATCCGCGATGAGGCCGCGTATGAATGGGGCACCCGGTTGGTGGGTGAGAGGGTGTTTTAGAAGATCCAGCCGCCACCGGCTACTTCGTCGTCCTGGTAGAAGACTGCGGACTGGCCGGGAGTGATGGCGCGCTGGGGCTCGTCGAAGATGGCTTCGATGGTGTCGGGGCCGGTGACGCGGAGGGTTGCGGGGGCGGGCTCGTGACGGTGGCGGATTTTGATCGAGACGCGGATGGGCTTGGTGGGTTCGGAGATGGAGACCCAGTTGAGGCGGTTGGCGGTTAGCTTGGTGGAGAGCAGCTGACTGTCGGTGCCGACTTCTACCTTGTGGGAGTCGGGATGAATCTTTAAGACATAGAGCGGGTCGGGCGAGCTGATGCCCAGGCCCTTGCGCTGGCCTACGGTGAAGGCGTGGATGCCGGTGTGCTTGCCTACGACTTCGCCGGAAGTCGCGACTAGATCGCCGGAGGAGTCGGGGAGGTTCTCGCCTTGCTCGGCTAGGTAGGCGGTGAGGAAGCTTTGGTAGCTGCCGCCGGGGATGAAGCAGATTTCTTGCGAGTCAGGCTTCTGGGCGAGGTCGAGGCCGTGGTCGGCGGCCATGGTGCGGACGGCTGGCTTCTGCATTTCGCCTAGCGGGAAGAGGGTGCGGGAGAGCTGGTCTTGGGTGAGGCCGAAGAGGAAGTAGGTCTGGTCCTTGCTGCGGTCGGCGGGGCGGGAGAGGATCCAGCGGCCGCGGGCTTCGTCGTAATGGTTGCGGGCGTAGTGGCCTGTGGCGATGCGCTCGGCGCCGATCTGGCGGGCGG
>Ga0302235_10001971_pt1 | contig 15046 bp, 15 predicted proteins | sample II_Palsa_N3_3_FD_193577 | JGI IMG/M metagenome (GOLD analysis project Ga0302235, IMG submission 193577) | Peat permafrost microbial communities from Stordalen Mire near Abisko, Sweden - II_Palsa_N3_3 | ecosystem: Environmental > Terrestrial > Soil > Palsa > Peat permafrost | place: Sweden... | reverse complement strand
CGGAAACTGGAATTATGATCACGACAACCGCAAGAGTTTCGGCAAGAAAGGTCCGGGCATGCTGCCCGCGCCCAAGCGTTTCGCGCCGGACGCGATCACCCGGGAAGTGCTCGATCTCGTGGCCGAACGCTTCGGCGATCATCCCGGTACCCTGGACGCTTTCGACTGGCCGGTGACGCCGAAACAGGCCACGCAGGCGCTGAAGGATTTCATCGACCACCGGCTTGCAGCGTTCGGCCAGTGGCAGGACGCGATGTGGAGCGGCGAGCCGTGGCTGTACCACGCACGACTGTCCACGGCGCTGAACCTCAAGCTGCTCGACCCGCGCGAGGTGGTGCAGGCCGCCGTCAACGCCTTCAAGAACGGACGCGCCGAACTGGCTGCGGTGGAGGGTTTCGTACGGCAGGTGCTGGGCTGGCGCGAATTCATCCGCGGCATGTACTGGCGGGAGATGCCGAAGCTGCTGAAAGGCAACGCGCTGAAAGCCCATGCACCACTGCCCGCGTTCTACTGGAGCGGCGACACCGAGATGAACTGCCTGCGCGAGGCGCTGGCGCAGACGCTGGAGCACGGTTACGCGCATCACATCCAGCGGCTGATGATTACCGGCAATTTCGCCCTGATGCTGGGCGTGGAACCGGCGCAGATCCACGCCTGGTACCTGGCCATCTACGTCGATGCGGTGGAATGGGTGGAAGCGCCCAATACCTTGGCGATGAGCCAGTTCGCCGACGGCGGCAAAATGGTGTCAAAGCCGTATTGCGCGTCGGGCCGTTACATCCAGCGCATGAGCAACTACTGCGACGATTGCCGCTTCAAACCGGACACGGCCGTCGGCGACGATGCCTGCCCGTTCACCACGCTGTACTGGGATTTTCTCGATCGCCACCAGGCCCGTTTCGCTCATCATCCGCGCGCCGCACTGCAGTGGAAATCGCTTGAGCGACTGAGCGACGAGCAGCGCAAGGCGATTCGCGCGCAGGCCGTAGCGCTGCGCCGGCAACTCGCAAAAACCGATTGACCGCGATCAGCGAGCGGGCGGCGCTGGAAACGCCAGCAGTTGATCGGTATAGGTTTCCACCACGAGGCTGAAAGGCTGATTGTCACCGGTATAAAGCACCGCCCGATGCTGCAGGATCTGCGGCGGAATCCGCAGCTTGTTACCCGGTTGCGCGGGCGCGACGCCAAGCGTTTCCCAACCGTCCCGCAGCGGCGACCACAGCACTTTCGCATCCAGCGTCTGCCGCCGAAAATGCAGCGGCTGCACCACTTTGCCGAACGGCGTATCGCTATCGTCGAGCTGGCTGTTCATCACCGCCGTCAGGCGCGCCGGCACGTACCAGTTGTCCGCTTCGGACAATACGTGCGCGCCGCACATCAGCTGCACGCGCCGGTATTTCACCGGCTCCTGCATGCTGATGCCCATCGTCGTGCGCCATTTGGCCGGCAGCGGCTTGTCCTGCCCATGCACGCGCTGCGCGATCACCTTGGCCGGTGCAGCCAGATCGTGCGCGCCACACCAGCGTTCCAGCGTCAGCGTAGCGCTGTCGTGACTGAGCAGGTCGGCGTTGAGCGTTTCGATCAGGGCCAGCGCCTCGGCGCGGGCCAGTGGCGTGTCCGGCCATGTCGCGGGTGCGGCGTCGAGCGCCATTGCTGGAATCGTGCCGGCGGCCCAGACCAGCGCTGCCGCACCGATGATTTTCCCCGTCGTCACAGGCCTTTTGCCGCCTGTGCGACCGCGCGAAACAGCGCGCGGCCCTTGCTCATGGTTTCTTCCCACTCGGTGGCGGGGTCGGAGTCGTAGACGATGCCGGCGCCGGCCTGCACATGCAGGCGGCCGTTCTGGATCACCGCGGTGCGGATGGCGATGGCGGTGTCGGCGTCGCCCCACCAGCCGATCCAGCCGATCGCACCGGCGTAGATATTGCGCTTGTACGGCTCCAGCTCCTGAATGATTTCGAGCGCGCGGATTTTCGGCGCGCCGCTGAGCGTGCCGGCCGGGAACGTTGCCTTGAGCACGTCCATATAGCTTAGTCCGGGCCGCGCGGTGCCCTGCACTTCCGACACGATGTGCATCACGTGCGAATAGCGCTCGATCGCAAACGATTCGCTCACTTCCACGCTGCCTGTCTCGCTGATGCGGCCGATGTCGTTGCGGCCCAGGTCGATCAGCATGACGTGTTCGGCGCGCTCCTTCGGATCGGCCAGCAGCTCGGCTTCGAGCGCCTGATCTTCCGCTTCGGTCGCGCCGCGCTTGCGCGTGCCGGCAAGCGGGCGCACGACAACCTTGCCGTCTTTCAGCCGCGCCAGAATTTCCGGCGACGAGCCGACGATCTGCGTATCGCCCAGATCGACGAAGTACATGTAAGGCGACGGGTTGAGCGCGCGCAGCGCGCGGTACACGTCGATCGGGCGCGCATTGAAACCCACGCTGAGCCGCTGCGACGGTACCACCTGAAAAATATCGCCGGCGCGGATGTATTCCTTCGCGCGTTCAACCACCGCCTCGAACTCTTCGCGCGTGAAGGACGAGGTGAAATCGCTCTCATCCACCAGCGCGGCGGACTGCGTCGGCGAGGGATACGAAGCGCCGCCCTGACGCAATCGGTAGACCAGCGCATCCAGCCGCCGCTGCGCATTGGCATAGGCCTGCGGCTGTGCCGGGTCGGCGTGCACGATGAGATACAGGCGGCCCTTGAGGTTGTCGAACACCGCAACCTCTTCGGCCAGCATCAGCAGCACGTCGGCTGTGCCCAGCTCGTCGGCGCGATCCCACTGCGCGAGGCGTGGTTCGATATAGCCGATGGTCTCGAAGCCGAAGTAGCCGACCAGGCCACCGCTGAAAGCCGGCAAACCGGGCAGCTGCGGCACGTCGTATTTTTTCCGCAACACCTCGATTTCGGCGAGCGGATCGGCGACATGGCGACGCTCGGTCACTTCACCGGAATCTTCCACCTCCAGCGCGTGTCCGCGAAACCGGTATACGCGTTTGGCCGGCAGGCCGATCATCGAATAGCGGCCCCAGCTGGCGCCGCCTTCGACCGATTCGAACAGAAACGTGTAACGCCCATCGGCCAGTTTCACATACACCGAAAGCGGCGTATCGAGATCGGAAAACCCTTCGCGCACCAGCGGTATGCGCGTGTGGCCCTTTGCCACCAGCACGTCGAACTCGTCTCGGGAAATCACTGGCCGGCCTGACTCTGAAAAGCGGTTGCTGAAGATAGCAGGCCAGAGCCAACCGTGACATTCGAACGGCCAACGCTCGACAGCGATCCAGCGCACGTCTAATCTCGGCTGGGCAAGTTACTCAGGGGATGCAACGCCGTTTACGACCGCGTTGGCTGGACCATCCAGCCAACGGATCGGGATGCGTTGCCCAACGACACGACGACAGGGAATTTGAACGTGACCATCAATAGTGCGCTCTGGCTTGGCCAGGACGGAAAAAAATACGGGCCATACAGCGAAGGGGACGTTCGCCAGTGGCTGGCCGACGGCACGGTGGCCGCCGATGCGCTGGCCTGGCGCGAAGGCATGCCGGAATGGGTGCCGTTGAGTCATCTGCTCGCGGTGGCAGCGAGCGAGCCGCCGACTGACGTTCCTCCGGCCGCAGGCGGCTATGCCACCGCGCCGCTCTCGGCACAGCCGCGCGACCGGGTGGGGCTGTACGAGGCCGAGCGTGCGGATTTTCCGCCACCGCCTTCGCTGCACTGGGGGCTGGTCCTGCTGCTGGGCATGCTGACATTCGGCATCTTCGCCATTGTCTGGCCGTTCGTTCAAGCGCGCTGGGTTCGCCGCATAGACGAACGGAGCAAGGCCACCGTGCTGCTGGGCGCGGCCTTTGTCTGCTGGCTCGTCGGCGAAATCACATACTTCACCGGACTAACGTCAACGGCCGGCTCGCCGGGCCTGGTCGCGTTCGGCGGTTTGCTGCTGCTGGTGTTTCTAATTCTGTACGTGGTGGCTTATTTCGCCATGGCCGGGTCGATGCGCCGCCGCTTCAGCAGCGCGGAGCTGCCGCTGGAGATCGGCGGTATCACCCTGTTCTTTTTCACGCTGTATTACCTGCAGGCACAGCTGAGCTGGCTGGCGCGCTGGCGCAAGACCGGGCAAACCGTGCCCAAGGCCTCCAAGGCGGTGTTCTGGGTGCTGTTTTTTCTGCTGACCTTTTTCTTTGCGATGTTGGCCGCCATCGCCATTCCGGCCTATCAGGACTATGTAGTGCGCGCGCAGGTAACCGACAGCATGGTGCTGGCGACGCAGGCGGAGACGGCTTTCAGCGAGTTTTACCGCGCCCGCCACGACGTGCCGATGGACAACATGGCGGCCGGCCTCGTGCCAAACACATCGTTGACGGGCAAGTACGTTTCCAGTCTGGACGTATCCGGCGGCAAGATTACCGTGGCGTTCAACACGCTTCGCGCCAGCGCGGTCCTGCGCGACAAGGTGCTGATACTGACGCCCACCATTAACGCCGCCGGCATCAGCTGGAATTGCAGCGCCCAGAGCACCGTACCCAATCGGGATCTGCCGCCGTCATGCCGCCGCTGAAACAAGAGCGTACCGATCGACTTTGCGTCGGTTGGGCCGAATCATGCGACGGCTAATGCGCCGGCTTGCCGCCGGGTTTCGATACCGGCGGCGGGTTGGCATAACGTGAGGCGTCGACCACCTGCCGGAACAGCGCGATGACCTCGGCACGCTTCGGATCCTTGGCGGCGACCGTCATCGACCAGCTGAAGCGATTGCCGGCCGCTTTGCCGGGGTCGCAAAATACCACCACGTCGTCGAGGCCATCGCTGCCCTGGTAGTGCAGACCATGGCACGCCATTGCCTTGGGGCTGAGCGGAAACGCGCTGACCTGGGCCTTGGGATCTTTCTTCAGATAGTTCGCCTGATCGGCCTGCCATTCTGCGGCAAGTGAGGGCAGCTTGCGGGGCCACACATTGAGTACCATGACGCGCTCGGGATTGCCGCTCCAATCGCCCTGATAGATCACGAAATTCACGCCGATGGCCCCAGCGTACTTGCAGCAATCCGCCGTCCAGCCGCTTGGTGCATGCGTCGTGATCGACCACGCGGGCGCGCCAGCGTCGGCGTTGCCCTCTGCGGCGACTTCGTTATGGTCCACCGGCTTTGCGACCTGCGCAGTCGCTGTAAATACCGACAGCAACAGCAGCGCAAGCATCACGTTTCGGCGGCGCGTCATCGTTTGTTCCGCTGGCTGATGTGGTGCAGGATGTGGATGTGGGCGATGCTGCGACTCAAGGCGCGCTCCTGGCGGGTGGGATGAAGCGTGCTATGTGAGCGACAATGGTACAAGCGTCGTGCGGATTGCCAGCCTGGACGCCCTTAAGCCCATTTCTCCAGGGAGAAACGTCGCAAGAGCCTGGTTGTCCCGCCGTTTCGAATTATTTCGGCGCCCTCGGGAACCAAACAGAATATCGTGCGGTCTGATTACTTGATTGGTGCATCCCTGCCTTGGCAGGGCCGATTTGCGCGGCTGCTGAACTCCCCCGAGGTAGCCGCATCGGCAAGTGTCAATCGTTGGTGTTTCCTCTACGTCTGACGACGTTTATCCCGGCGCTGCCCTGCGCCGGGATTTTTGTTTGCGCCGCCGATTCGGCGACATCCCGATATCAGCCGATGGCCTTGCGCATGGCGGCGATTTCAGCGCGATAGTCTTTCGCATGGAAGATCGCCGATCCGGCGACAAATGTATCGGCACCGGCCTCGGCGATGGCACCGATGTTCTCGGCGGTTACGCCACCATCAATTTCGAGACGGATCGCGCGGCCGCTTTCATCGATGCGCCGGCGCACCTGGCGCAATTTCTCCAGCGCACCGGGAATGAACTTCTGCCCGCCAAAACCGGGATTCACCGACATGATCAGGATCAGGTCGAGCTTGTCCATCACGTAGTCGAGGTGATCCAGCGGCGTGGCCGGGTTGAACACCAGGCCGGCGGTGCAGCCAGCATCCTTGATCAGGCCGAGCGTGCGGTCGATATGCTCGCTGGCTTCCGGATGAAAGCTGATGCCAGTGGCGCCGGCCTTGGCGAAATCCGGCACGATGCGATCGACCGGCTTCACCATCAGATGCACGTCGATCGGCGCGGTGATGCCGTATTTGCGCAGCGACTCCAGCACGGCTGGCCCGATCGTGAGGTTGGGCACGTAGTGGTTGTCCATTACATCGAAATGCACCCAGTCCGCGCCCGCGGTCAGCGCGGCAGCGGTGTCATCACCCAGTCGCGCAAAATCGGCGGCAAGGATGGAAGGAGCGATCATCGGGGCTTGCTTGCTCATGGGGAAACCTGATTTGGAGACGAGGGGCGAGTAGCGAGGCGCGAGTGCCGACCTCTATGGCCAAGATGCTGGCGCTGACGCCGTCTTGCAAGTTTGCCACGATGAACCATTCAGGGCGCCCTCGTCACTCGTGCCTGGCGCGTCACTTGAACCCCCGCTGCTCCTTGATCCGGTCGTAGGCCGCATTGATTTCGCTGGCGCGCGACTCGGCCTGCTTGCGCATGCTTTCGGGCAGATCGCCCAGCCGGTCGGGGTGGTGCTCGGAGATCAGCTTGCGATAGGCGCGTTTCACCGCGCGATCGTCCACGCTGCGTTCGATACCCAGCACGGTATAGGGATCAGGGCCAAGCTGGGTTCGCTGCGGCGGCACATAACCGCCGCCCGACCCATAGCCCGTGCTGCGGCTGTAGCCGCGCTGCCCGCCGCCGTTCCAGGCGTAGCCTTTCATGGCCATCAGCGCCATCAGCTCCATTTCGCTGACCCGCAGGGCGAAGGCGAGCTGGCGCAAAATCGCCATCTTCTCCGGCGCCGGATTACCTTCGGCCAGCACCGTGTCGATGACCACGTCGAGCACTGGAAACGCGTGGTCGCGGCGCAGGCCGACCCAGCCGCGCAGTTCATTGATGGTGCGGGTGACGTCGAACTCCGGCTGCTTGCCGGCGTTGAAGCTGGCGGCGGCCTGCTTGCGCTCGTCGGCGTCAAGATTCATCCGCGCCATCATCCGTTCGGCAATGGCAATCTCGGCCTCGGAGACGCGGCCGTCGGATTTGGCGACCGCGCCCAGCAGGGTGAACAGCGGCCCGATATAGCCGCCGACCTCGGGCGTGGCGTTCCGGCGCTGTGTCTGGCGCAGATTATCGAAGACGAAGCCGATGATGCCGCCGGTAATCGCGCCCGGCGCGTGACCGATCAGCAACCCGAAAAAGGCAAACCAGAGGGTGTACGAGTAACTCATCAAAGCGGTCTCTGGGCGCTGTACCAGCGAGCCAGCGCATCGAGCTCAGCGTCGCTGACCGGACCGATGGCCGCACGCATCAATGGCATGTCGCGACGGCCATCGCGATACTGCTTCAGCGCGGAACGCAGGTAGTCCAGGTTCTGCCCGGCGAGACTCGGCGCACCGGCCTGGGTGGCGTGGCCGTTCGCACCGTGACACGCCGCACACAGCCCAAGCCGGCTCGGCGGCGCGGCCGCGGGCTGGCTTCGGGCAAAGGCTGGCAGGGCGGCGATCAGACAACACGCCGCAATCTGTAGGGTTCGCATCGGCAACACATGGGGTTGAAGGCTGCCAATTCTAGCAGTGCGCCCGTACCGACCTGGCGGTTGCGACTTTCCGACGGTCTGGCCACAACGGTTAGAATGGCAGGCTCGCCATCAGCGGAACTCACGACGTGCCTACCAGCTTGCTGCAATCCGAACTGCCCGGCCTGGAACTGATTCATCGCGGCAAGGTGCGCGACGTCTATGCGCTGCCGGACGATCGCCTGCTGATCGTGGCGACCGATCGCCTCTCGGCGTTCGACGTGGTGCTGCCCAATCCGATTCCGGGCAAGGGCGAAATGCTCACGCAGATCTCCAACTTCTGGTTTGCCAAGACCTCGCATCTGGTACCCAACCACCTGCTCGACGTGCCGCTCGCCGACGTGCTGCCGCCCGGAACCGATCTGGCGCTCTACGCCAAACGCGCCGTGGTTGCACGCAGGCTCAAGCCGGTGCCGGTGGAGGCCATTGCGCGCGGCTATCTCATCGGTTCGGGCTGGAAGGATTACCAGGCCAGCGGCACGCTGTGCGGCATCCCCTTGCCGGTCGATCTGCAGCAGGCGCAGCAGCTTCATGCGCCGATCTTCACGCCCTCGACCAAGGCGGCGGTCGGCGATCACGATGAGAACGTCAGCTTCGACGCCGTGGTCGCTGCGGTTGGCAACGCCACCGCCAACGACGTGCGCGACGCCACGCTGAAAATCTACCAGTGGGCGGCGGCCTATGCGGCCGAGCGCGGCATCATCATCGCCGACACCAAGTTCGAGTTCGGCACCGATGCCAGCGGCAAGCTCTACGTGATGGACGAAATGCTGACGCCGGACTCCTCGCGCTTCTGGCCGGCCGAGGAATACCAGGTCGGCATCAGCCCGCCCAGCTACGACAAGCAGTTCGTGCGCGACTATCTGGAAGCGATGGGCTGGAACAAAAAGGCGCCCGGCCCGGTCATTCCCGACGACGTCATTGCCGCCACCGCGGCCAAATATGCCGAAGCGCTGGACAAGCTCGCCGGCATCCAGCTCGACTAAGCTTGCCGGCACACGGAATCCCGCCCCATGCGCACCATGCAAAGCTGGCTCGACAGCTATAGCGCCGACCATCAGAACCCGATCAACAAGCGGCTGCACTGGCTCTGTGTGCCGCCGATTGTGTGGAGCGTTATCGCCCTGCTCTGGGCGATTCCGGTACCACAAGACTTTTTCCGCGCCGGCGCATGGTCGGTGCTGATGATGGTGGTCGCGTTCTACTGGTACTGGAAACACTCGCACCGGTTGGCCGCGGCCCTGCTCATCGCATTCGTGGTACTGGCGCTGATCACCAACGCGCTGTTTCTCGAACTCGGCGCGACGCGCTTATGCCTGCTGTCCGTGATCGTGTTTGTCGTCGCATGGATCGGTCAGTTCATCGGTCACCGGCACGAAGGGCGCCGGCCAAGTTTTCTCACCGACCTGTCGTACCTGCTGATCGGCCCGGCGTGGCTGATGGCCAAGCTGCTGCGCAAACTCGGCTTTCAACACGTGACATGACGACATTACTTACCCTGCTTAGCACCCTGCTGTGGTGGGTGCTTTACAGCTCGATGTTCGCGCTGTTTTTTGCCCTCATCGCCTACGTCGTGCTGCGCTGGACGGAGCGCAGCAGCGTCGTGTTCAACCGGGTTTACCTGGCCTGCCTGCTGTGGAATCTGATCGGCATGCTGCTGATCGTTGGCGTCGCGATGGCTGAAGGCCACGTGCACCCGCCGTACGCCACCCTGCTCGCATCCGGCCTGCTGCGGTTCGCCCTCGTGCTGGACATGCTCATCGGCACGGCGCTGTTATGGCGACTCACGCCACGCACCGACGCGCGGCGCATTCGCCCCGGCAGCGCGTGCATGGCGGTCGCGGCAATCATGGCGATCGGCTTTGGCCTGGCAACCAGCCTGATTTAGACGGCCCCAGCGGCAGGCCATCCGGAACGGTCTGGCCTTTACGCCACATTCCGCCTAAAGTTCAACGCGCAGGCAAGCATCCATGATGGATGCGGGGATTTGAATCTGGTCGATCGTTGTTTCCGCAATTACTCGGACGCAGCGCCACCCGTGCCTGCGAAACACCACCTTATCGACTATCAATTATTTCATGGAGAAATTATCAATGAAGATCAAGTCGCTCATCCTCGCATCATCCGTTGCCCTGCTTTTCGCCGGCTACGCGCAACCCGGATACAGCGCACCGGCCGACCAGACAGACAGCAGCGCCGTGGTGGGAACGCCCGCCCCGGGCAGCAAGTTTTCAAAAATCCAGATCGGCATGTACTCCAAGCAGGTCTCCGATCTCATTGGCCCGCCGACCGACCAGAAAAGCTATGCCACCGGCAAGGCGTTCATTCCCTTTCATTTCGGTGGCGACAATTACCGGTTTGAATACTTCTACAAGGGCGAGGGCACGCTGACGTTCTCCGGCGGCGGCATCGGTTCCAGCGCCTTGAAGCTGATCAAGATCACCGTCAATACGGCCGAGTCGGGCTACGTGCACTAAACGCGTACAAAAGCATCGCAGCAGCAAAAGGGGCGGATAAAAATCCGCCCCTTTTTTATACTGGTTGTCGGCAAGGCGTGCTTTTCACTGGCGCACTGGGCCAGCGATCGCGTCAGGCGTTTGCCAGCCGAAGTACGCCTGACGATTGATCGCGAACGTTTTGCCATCGCTCGTTTGGAGCTGCAAAATGTATGCGCCGTCATATTTTTTGCGTCTAGCGGATACGCTGGTTCGCAGCCCGCACCGCCTCGACGAAGCTGCCAAACGAAATATCGGTGATGCCGACCAAACCGATATGACTGTTCTCGCCATCGAGCAGCCGCCCGGTCACCGGCTGATCGACGTACTCGAACCAGTGCGCGCCGACGATGTTCGGGTCGGCCGCGGCGGCGGCAACGAACTTCGCATAGGCCTCGCCGGCTGCTGCTCGGTATAGACCGACACCACGCCCTTGCCGAACGGTCCGCGATCGTCCGAGCCGAAATGGAACTCGCTGATGAGCACGGGTTTGTCGAGGTTATGCATCGCTACCGCATCGAAACCGTGCTGCGGCAGGTCGGCATACACGTTGAAGCTGACGACGTCGCAATACTGCGCGCAGGCCGCCACCGCCTCCGGCGTGTTGACCGCAAAGCGCCCGCCGAGAAACAGATGATGCGGATCGCGCCGGTGAATGGCGTCGGCGACGGTGCGGAAATACGTGTCGGCGTAAAGGCGCAACCACGCGCTGTAATCGGCCGCAATCGCCGGGTGCGGCTCGCTCGGCGCCGGTGCGGCGAAGCCGGTGACTTTGAGCGCGTCCCATGAACCCAGTGCGATACCCCATGCGCTTCCCAGCGTTTCCGGCTGCACGTATTTTTTACGCAGCATGGCGATAAACGCCTGTTTCGCCGGACTGTTCGCGTCGCCGCTCAACGTACCGATGGCCAGCCCCCAGCGACCCTGCGGGCCGACGCCCGCCCACGCCAGCTCGTTGTCGGCAAAATAGCCGAGCAGCCAGGGATCGTTGCGCACGTCGCCGCTGGCGTTTGCCACGGCCTGCTCGGTCGCTTGCACGAAACGGACGTCGAACGGATCGGGCATGCGGCCCCAATAGTCATAGCCGGTCGAGACGTTGGCGTAATTGCCGGAGATATTGATCGAACGCGTATAGGGCAACCGGTGGGCCTTGGCCAGCGCGTCATCGCTCCAGTTGGCGATGGTGTTGAAGCCCCACGCATGCAGCCGATCGAGCGTGCGCGTGCGCCATGCCTGTGCCCATTTTTCGCCATCGACGCGAACAGATCGGACGCATAGAAATCAAACCAGCGACCGTGGTTGTCACCGATGCCCTGACTGGCGCCCTGGTCAGGCCGGCGGCTGTCGCCATGGCCGTAGAACGCGCCCCAGTTTCCGCTGTCCGGCGGCAGATCCTGAAACATGAACTCGCGTCCTTCGACATAGCTGCGGCCGCCGTCGGCCACGACCGCGTTGACGCCAAGTGAAAAGAACGCGTGGCCGGCCGGCGTAATGAGCTGCCAGCGACCGTTGGCCTTTTGTGCATGAAACCAGCCCGTTGCTGTCAGATTATGGACGTCCAGACGTCCACCATAAGCATCCTTGTCCGGCGCCTGTGCAGGCTTCTTGTCCAGCCCCGACTGTTCTTTTGCGCGTGCGGCTCGCAACGCAGCATCACTGTCGATTTTTTCCGGCCAGTGCCCGCGCGTGAATTGGCCGTAGCGATCAACGACATGGGCATAAGCCTCGCGCAGCGTGGTTTCACCAGCGGCCGTATCGACGCGGCCAAACAATAAAGTCTGCGCCGCCTGGGGCGCCGGCATGCCGAGCCGGATGGCATTGACCTGATGCAGATCGATAGCCCCCTGCACGGTGGTGCTCAGCAGCGTCAGCTGACCGTGATCATCAAACGGCATCGGCGGTGCGGCCTGCATGCCCTCACTACGCGGTGACTCGGCACGCAGCGGCAGCACAAGCGTTTGTGCGGGCCCTGCTGGCAAGGCGAGAGTGGCGTGCAGATGCTGCGCGCTGCCGGCGCTGTCGACGTCAACATTCAGGGTAACCGCCCACGGCATGCCGTTTTGTACACGCAGCCGCAGCTCGCCCTTGCCGGACCAGTCCCACGTTTTGCCGACGGCCGGTGCGATCGTGACGTGCGGTTGCGCCGCCGGTTGAAACGCATAGCGCTGCTGCGCGACGCCGTCGCTGGCATATTCGACGGCACCCGTCTTTTTTACCTGCATCAGCACTATTTGCGCCGACGATGGCGCGGCGAGATCGATCGCGGCCGGCGCCGTGGCGGCATGACAGGCACTGAGCGCGAACAGGCACAGGGGCCCCATAAATGCACGACGTTTCATAACCAGACCGCCTTGCGAAGCAGGAACCGAGAGGCCATCAGAGGCACAGGCGCAGCGCTCTCACGGCAGCCGCGGCGATGAGACCCGGCGCCAGCCGTAGTACGCCGGAACACCCAGGGCGATGATCAGCAGGCTCATACCCGCATCGCCCGGCGTATGGATGGCCGTGGCCACTATCACGCTGAACACGGTGATCACAAACACCAGCGGCAGCAGCGGATAGAACGGCACGCGGTACGGCGACGGCTGATCAAAAAAATGCCGCCGATACCAGAACAGCGTGGCGATGCCGAACACGTGCGCCAGCCACTCGCCCACGGTGGTGTAGTCAAGCAGCTGATTGAAGGCACCCAATATCGTCAGAAATATGGCCCAAAGCCCCAGCGCAGCCAGCGCGACCTGCGGCGCACGCGTACGCGGATCGATGCGCCCTGCTGCACGAAAAAACATCCCGTCCGCACCCATCGTCTGCAGTACGCGCGCGCCACCGGCGATAGCGATATTGCAGTAGCCGAATGCGGAACACGCGATGCCCACAGCAATAACCTTGGCACCGCTCTCGCCGAACAAGCGACGCATCAGGTCCGCCGCCGGTGCGTGGCTGGAAGCCAGGCCGGCGTGCCCTAGCCCGGCCAGATAGCCAAAGTTGACCAGCACATAGCAGATCACCACGCCGGCCATGCCCATGCCCAGCGCGCGTGGCAAGGTGCGCTGCGGGTTGCGCACTTCGCCGGCCAGATCGTTGAGATAATGAAAGCCGCCGTAGGTAAACAGCACCGGCAGCAGCGCGCCGACAAAGGCCCACGACGACACCGGATGCGCGGTGTCAGCCGCCAGCGCCGTACCCATGTGCCCATGCGCCAGAACCAGACCCACGACGACCAGCAAGACGATCGCGGCGATCTTCAGCACGGTGAAAACGTTTTGCACCCACGCACCGGCACGGATACCGAACAGGTTGATGCCGACGATGAAAGCAATCGAACCCGCGGCCACCGGCTTGACCCAAAGCTCCGGCAAACCGATTGCCGTACAAAAATAATCGGCAAAGATGGTCGCCACCGCCGCCACGCTGCCGGGGTAATTGATCAAGGCCATGGTCCAGCCGAACAGAAACGCCGGCAGCTGACCGAAGGCCTCGCGCAGATACACGTAGGTGCCGCCCGCCTGCGGCCGCCGCGCGCCCAGTTCGGCATAGCAGAGCACGCCCGCCAGGGTCAGCAAGCCGCCGATCACCCAGAGGATCAGCACCTGCAAACCCGAAGACGTCTGCTGGGCAATCGTGGCCGGGTTGCGGAAGATGCCCGCCCCGATCACGCCACCGATCACGATCATTGCGGCGTCCCAGGTACTCAGGCGCCTTACATAAGCATTGGCAGGTTCAATCGACATGACCGCTACCTTGCCATTGTGCGTGGTGTTTCAGCTAGCCCCCAATGTCATGGAGCGCGTGTTCCCCGGCTGACGATCGGGCACTATGGTTCGACCATGTAAGGAACAGAGTGCGTTACCCGATGAAATGTTCGAGCAAGCGCCGCCTATTCAGTCTTCGATGGCGAACGGTAATCTCCGTCATGTCGGGCTTTGCCATGCTTTGCGCCATGGCGTTGCCGGTGCAGGCCGTTAGTCGTGCACAACCTGCGTGGCATATCGAGAGTTTTTGCCACCGGGGTGCGCCGGCCGCTCGCCGATGCCTGGTGCGCGCGCGTCAGGGCATTATCGTTTTTACGCTGGCCGAACTGGGCTCGGTGCCAAGCGTCAGCTGGACCGATGGCATCGCCGTACTGACCTCGGGTACGGATGACCGCTCACGCCAGCTGCGCTTTTTCGTGCCGCCACAAAAGCTCAGTGCGCCCTTCAGGCAGGTGCGCGCGTACGACGTCCAGCAGCAGCTCGTCGCGTTCTATGCCGACGGCCGAGTGCATGTCCGCGCGATGTTTGCCGGCGATCGCGATCTCGCCGCGCTGGCGCTACCGGCCGGCAGCGGCGTGGCTACGCTGAAGGTCCGTTTCGAAGACCGCGCGCTGCATGCATCCTGGCGCAACAGCGACGGCCAGTGGCAGGAGCAGACGCTGCGCGCGGTGCGTTGATGGGCGGCGCACGACGCACGCAGTCGTGCGACAGCGTGCTCTAGAATCGTCCCCATCGTTTCACCGGCTGCCCGCCTTCGCGCATGATCGTCCCAGCTCGCAAAATTCTGCATATCGACATGGATGCGTTCTATGCGTCGGTCGAGCAGCGTGATGATCCCTCGCTGCGTGGCAAGCCGGTGGCCGTGGCCTGGCGCGGTGCACGCTCGGTGGTGTGCGCGGCGAGCTACGAAGCGCGGGTGTTCGGCATTCGTTCGGCCATGCCGGCGCTGCGCGCCGAGCGATTGTGCCCGCAGGTGATTTTTGTACCGCCGGATTTTGTCCGCTACAAGGCGGTATCGCGGCAGATCCGCGACATCTTTTCGCGGCATACCACCCTGGTAGAACCGCTCTCGCTGGACGAAGCCTACCTCGATGTCACCACCACGCTGACCGGCCTGCCTTCGGCCACCGCGACGGCCGAAGCCATCCGCGCAGCGATTCGCGAGGAAACCCACCTCACCGCATCG
>Ga0302235_10001970_pt1 | contig 15055 bp, 11 predicted proteins | sample II_Palsa_N3_3_FD_193577 | JGI IMG/M metagenome (GOLD analysis project Ga0302235, IMG submission 193577) | Peat permafrost microbial communities from Stordalen Mire near Abisko, Sweden - II_Palsa_N3_3 | ecosystem: Environmental > Terrestrial > Soil > Palsa > Peat permafrost | place: Sweden... | reverse complement strand
GATGTTCTTCGGCCGGGCGATCTTGCCGATGTCCTTCACGATCGCGTCCCTGACCTTCGCCTCGATCTCGGGGCTGGGGTCGTAGCCGGGCTTGAGCGCGATGTACATCTCCACCACCCGGCCGCGTACCTCGTCGACGACCGGGACCGCGGCCGCCTCGGCCACCTCGTTGACCGTGAGCGCGACCGACTCGAGTTCCTTGGTGCCGAGCCGGTGGCCCGCGACGTTGATCACGTCGTCGACGCGGCCGAGGATTCGGAAGTAGCCGTCGGCCGCCTGGGTGGCGCCGTCGCCCGCGAAGTAGGGCCAGTCGTGCCAGTCGGTCGACTTCGGGTCCTTGTTGTACTTGGCGTAGTAGGTCGAGACGAACCGCTCGCGCTGGCCCCAGATCGTCTGGAAGACGCCCGGCCACGGGTTGCGGATGACGATGTTGCCGGCCTTGCCGCTGCCCGCGGGCACCTCGTTGGCGTCCTCGTCGAGGATGACCGGGAGGATGCCGAGCGCGGCCGGGCCGCAGGAGCCCGGCTTGGCCGGGTCGATGCCGGGCAGCGTGGAGCCGAGGAAGCCGCCGGTCTCGGTCTGCCACCAGGTGTCGACGATGACCGCCTCGCCCTTGCCGACGCTCTCGTAGAACCAGCGCCACACCTCGGGCTCGATCGGCTCGCCGACCGTGGTCATGTGCTTGAAGTGGTAGTCGTACTTGGCGGGCTCGTCCGGGCCGACCTTGCGCAGCATCCGGATCGCGGTGGGCGACGTGTGGAAGATGTTCACGCCGAGCTGCTTGGCGATCCGCCACGGGCGTCCGGCGTCCGGGTAGTTCGGGGTGCCTTCGTAGAGGACGCTGGTGGTGCCGAGGGCGAGCGGGCCATAGACGATGTAGGAGTGGCCGGTGATCCAGCCGATGTCCGCCATGCACCAGTACGTGTCATCCGGGTGGATGTCCTGGTAGTACTTCGAGGTGCCGGCCACGTAGGAGAGGTATCCGCCGGTGGAGTGCTGGCAGCCCTTGGGGCGGCCGGTGGTGCCGGAGGTGTACATCAGGAACAGCGGGTCGGTCGCCTTCAGCGCGACCGGCTCGACGATCTCGCCCTTGTGCGCGGCCAGGAGCTCGTCGACGAAGACGTCCCTGCCCTCGACCATCGGCGTCTCGGCCGAGTACTGACCGGGGTAGCGGCGGAAGACAAGGACCTTGTCGACCTGCTGGCCTTCCTTCGCCGCCGCTTCGACCGCCTCGTCCGCCTTGACCTTGTGGTCGAGCAGCTCGCCGCTGCGGTAGTACCCGTCGATCGTGACCAGCACGGTCGAGCCGGAGTCGGCGATCCGGTGCCCGGCCGCGGTGCCGGAGAAGCCGGCGAACACCTGCGAGTGGACGATGCCGAGGCGGGCCGCGGCCAGCATCGCGACCGGCAGCTCCGGCACCATCGGCATGTGGAACGTGATGCGGTCGCCCGCCTTCAGCCCCAGGTCCTTGAGCACGGCCGCGAACTCGTTGACCCGAACGTAGAGCTCGCGGTAGGTGATGGCCTGGTGCGTCTCGCTCTCCGGCTCGGGCACCCAGATCAAGGCGGCCTTGTTGGCCTTGTCAGCGAGATGGCGGTCGACGCAGTTGTACGAGGCGTTCAGCTCGCCGCCGACAAACCACTTCCAAAACGGCGCATCGGACGTGTCGAGCACCGTGTCCCACGGCTTGAACCAGGTCAGCAGGTCCGCGTAGGCAGTGAAGCTGTCGGGGAACTTGTCCTCAGTGAACTGCTCGCGGATCGCCGGGTCGGACGCGTTGGCCTGGGCGACGAACGAGGCCGGGGGCGGGTAGTAGCCTTCGTCCCGCCAGTGCACCGCGATGAGCGCCTCAGAGGATTCAGATACCTCGTCGTCGGTGTCGGTCACGTCGTTGAGATCGTCAGCCATGTCTATCTCCTCCGCGTCCCTGCGTTGGCGCGCCTTGCGGCGCCGATACTGATCGCGTTAGCGCCTCGGGTGATTGACCGTGGGCGTAATCCAAACTTAACGCTCTCGACCGGCTTCTCACCATGGGGCAATGGCCCAGTGTGCCTAGTGTTTCGGCTGTGCGGGCTATGACGCGGGCTGCGGGATCAGCCGAGGGAGGTAGCCGGGGCCTGGCGCGGCCAGGAGATCATGGCGAGGGTCGGGGTCCGGACCTCCGGGAAGGCCTCGTCCATCCCGGTGATGCGCATGATCCGGAGCAGCGACGGGCGGGCCGCCGTGAGCTTCAGCGAGCGGCCGGACCGCCGGGCATAGCCGGCCACCCGGGCGAGCACGCCCAGGCCGGCGGCGTCGCAGAAGGTCAGCTCGGCCAGGTTCATCGTCACCGGCCCGTCCTGGCTGTCCACAACGTCGCGCAGGTACGCGTAGGCCTGGTCGGCCGTCGCGATGTCAAGCTCCCCGGTGAACCTGACGGTCGCCTTTCCATCGGTAGCGACCTGATAGGCAAGCTCAAGCTGGAGCGTGCGCGGAAAATCAACCGTTGCCCCCATGTCCCCGTTCTTCTCCGCTGGCGCGGCCTGGTTCCCCATGACTCGGCTCACGCTTCCCATCAAACTCTCCCCTAACGCATCGTAGTGAACCAAACGGTCTGTCCGCACCAACCTCTCTCAAATCGCTACAACTCGGAACGGGTGTCACCCGGCTTCGGTAGCAAGTGAAGTCAACGAACCTTATGGCCGCACCGCGCATTCACTGAATAAAACGTGAGAACGGGCCCGTTGGTTCTCACGTTTCGCAGGTACTCCTCTGTGTCAACAGTGGATCACGGACAGTAAATTCCGAGCACCCCGGGGTGGCTGGTACGGGAGCGGGGAAACATCACGCGCCGTACTCTTATACCTGCACAACCGGCGCACGGGGCGCCAGGTGGGGATAAGAGGTAGGCGATGATGCGCATCCGGGGCAGCGTGGCGATCGACCTGGGCACGGTCAACACGCTCATCTGGGTGGCGGGCCGCGGCATCGTGCTCGACGAGCCGTCCGCCATCGCCATCGACTCCGGCTCCGGCGCCATCATCGCCATCGGCGCCGCGGCCGACGCCCTCGCGGAGAAGGAGCCGCAGGACGTTAACGTCATCCACCCGCTGCGGGACGGCGTGATCGCCGATCTGGACGCGACCGCGGAGATGCTCCACGGTTTCCTCGGCCGGGCCGGATCCTCGGGGCCGCTGCGCGGCAACGCGCTGGTGTGCGTGCCGAGCGGCGCCACCTGGGTGGAACGGCGCTCGGTGGCGGCCGCGCTGGAGGCGCGCCGCCGGTACTCGGTGCAGTTGATCGACGAGCCGGTCGCGGCCGCCGCCGGGGCGGGCCTCGACCTCGCGGCCGGCGCGGGCGGGTTCATCGTCGATATCGGCGGCGGGACGACCGAGGTCGCCGCCGTCGCCGGCTGGCGCGTCGTGCGCGCGGAAAGCCTGCGGATGGCGGGCAACGCGATGGACGAGGCGATCGTGAACGCCGCCAGGAGCGGCCTCGGCCTGATCCTGAGCCAGCGGGCGGCGCGTCAGCTCAAGGCGGAGCTCGGCCTCACCGGCGGTCAGGACGGCTGGGCGGAGGCGGTCGGCCTCGACGCCGCGCGCCGGACGCCGCGGCTGGAGAAGGTGCCAGGCGAGCTCGTCGCGGGCGCGCTCGAGCCGGTCGTGAACGCCATCGGGCGCACCGTGCAGCAGGTCCTGTCGGATATCCCGGCCGGGCTGGCGGAGGACGTGATGCGGGGTAAGGTCCGGCTGACCGGCGGCGGCGCGCTGCTGCCGGGCCTGGCCGACCGGATCGAGTCGGTCGCCGAGATCAGCGCGGTCGTGGCCGAGGACCCGCTGCGCTGCGTGGTTCGCGGCGCGGCGCTGATGGTGGAGAGCGGCTACCCCGTACGCGGGTGAAAGGGCCGGTCATCCGGCGCGGGTGAGGGGGCGGCGCGGCTCAGAGCACGCCCGCGAGCCCCAGCGCGCCGTTGACGATGAGCACGGCGCCCGCGACCCCCAGCGCGTAGACCACGACCCTCCGGCCGTGCGTGCGCAGCCAGCCGTTGAGCATCGCCAGTCGGCGCGTCGTCGCGTCGGGGGCGGCCAGGTAGCCGACCAGGGGCAGCCAGACGACGATGACCGTGATCGTCACGACGATCACCAGTGCCAGCACGATCAGCGGCACGCTGGCGTCGGACGTGGCGACGACCTGGACGGCCGCGATGAAAGTAGCCCCGGGGGCGAACACCAGAAGACCGGTCAGAAAGGCGATTCGCGGCGACGGGCGGGCCATCAGCCTGGCCATGAGCCCCGGGCGCCGCTGTTTGCCTGGAGTGGTCTCGCGGGGTTTGCGCACGGCGTAGAAGACGGCGCCGGCCAGGGCGAGAACTCCCAGGCCGACCCGCAGCCCGAAGCGGGGATCGTGACCGCGGGGCAGGTTGAGACCGGTGATCCGGATCACGACGAGTAGCGCGATGCCCGTCGCCACCGTCATGATCACCGCCCCGGCCACGTAGAGCAGCGCCATCGTCCGGGGGTTGGCCGTGCTCAGGTAGACCGCCATCACCAGCAGGGCCGTGGGTGAGACGCTGGCGAGCACGGCGAACCCGGCCGCCTGGGCGAGCACCGTCATGGGCGCGCCGCCGTCTCGGCACCACCCGTCCGGCCGCCGATCAGCTCGATCAGCCCCAGCGCCACCAGCAGCAGTACCACCAGCCAGATGGCGACCGCCAGCGTCGGCTGGCCCCAGAAGACGAAGACCAGGGCGGCGACCGCGATGACTCCGATCTGCAGCACCCGCCTGTGCCCGGCGGTCCACGCGCCCAGCGGGCCGAGGTTCACGCCCCTGTTCTCAATGCGAGCGCGCAGCCAGTCGACGCCGGATGTCACCGCCCGCCGGGTCTGCACCGCGACGGTCGACGGGCCGGTGAGGAACGCTCCGGCGGCGATGACGAGACCGATGACGAGGAGCAGTCGCAGGCCGTCCTTGATGAACCGGACAAACGTGTCATACAGCGCCGCGGCGGCGTCGGCCGGGAGCGTCGACTGCGGCACGCTGTTCAGGTAGATGCCGCGGGCGATCGCCAGCGCGGCGCCGAGGACGAGCATCGATCCCGACAGCCCGAGGGCCGCGCCGAGCAGCGCGCGCCGCCGCCCGCGGGCAACGTAGATGCCCGCGGCGAGCAGTGCCAGCGACAGGAACGGCAGTACCCATTTCAGCGTGGTGAGGAGGCGGTAGCCCGACTGCGCCTTGGACAGGTCCGGCGCCTCGAACAGGGCGAAGGTGGGATTGACGGCCGGGAGCTTCGCCGCGAGGGAGAACCCCTGGTTGGCAAGTGCCTGCTCCGCCTGGGCGATGAACGGCCCGAGCGAGATCGTCACCTTGCCGTCGACGACGCCGACGGCGCCGTTGCCCTGGCCGGACAGCACCTTCACGAGACCGGCGTGGGCCGTCCTGTTCGCCGCTACCCAGACCCTGGCCATGGCCGGGCTGGCGACCACCCGGGCCACCGCCGTGCCCACAGCCCCGTTGACTCCGCTGGAAATCGGTTCGGAGAAATTTTTCAGCAGCGTGGAAAGACGCGGCACGTTGCTGTTCGAGAGCTGGGTGGCCGCCTGGTTCACCAGGGCGTTCACGTCCAGCTGTTTGGTGATCACCGAGGTGATCTTGGCGCTCAGCGCGGCCTGGATCGCCGGGTTCCCGATCAGCGGGGTTACGTTTGCCACGTACCGGTCGGTGTTGGAGACCTGGTTAGCCGCCCAGACGCCGATGACCGACACCGGAGCGAGCACGCAGCCGAGGACGATCGCCACCGCCGCGACCGGAGCGCGCCAGCGGCCGCGACGCCGTCCCGGGCCGGCGGTGGCACGCGGCGGCGTGCCGTTCCCGTCGGCCTGCTGCGCGCGCAGCGAACTGACCTCGGCGCGCAGCCGCTCAAGCTCGGCGTGCTCGTCTTCCGCGTTCCCGGGTCCGGTCATCGCGCCGGACCCGGGGCTGTCGCTCGACACCGCTGGCTCCCGTTGGGGGTAAGCCTGGTCAGTCTTCGGTCGCGAAGGCCTCGCGAAGCTTGGCCTCCTGGTCCTCCGACAGGTTGGTGGTGATCAGCTCGGCCTCGCTGTCCTTGAACTCGTTCCTGACCCGGTCGAACACGGCGTCCGAGCTGAGCAGGAACAGGGCCGACGTGCCCGGGGTGACCTTGTCCCGCACCGTCTTGATGAACGAGTCGCTGATCCCGACGTCGCCCAGCGAGCCGAGGAGCGCGCCGGTGGCGGCGCCGATGGCCAGACCGAGGATCGGGACGAAGAAGATCAGGCCGAACAGCAGCCCCCAGAAGCCGCCGCCGAGCGCCCCGCCCTTCTTCATGTCGTGCATCTGCTCGGTCTTCGGCTTCTTGCGGCCGGCTTCCCAGCTGACCACGGCCGCGTCAAGGACCTGGATCAGTCCCTGAGTCTGCAGGCCTTTCAGCTTGTCCAGCGCCGCGTCGGCGCCAAACGGTGTCTCGAACTTCCAGACGGTAAGGGATGACATCACATTCTCCGTTTCGTTGGTTCGGCGGCCCCGCCACCGGAAGGGGCGGCCGCCCGAGGGGCATGTGCCCATTCCGCCGGCGGTCGGCCTCACCCGCCACGGGTGAACCTGGCCGCCAGCGTCGCAGCGCCGCGGGCTCACCCGTCCCGGGTAGCGCTGGGAACCGGCCCGATCACACCAGGTGCAGGCGGCGGCCGTGGGCGATGGCGGCGCGCCTGGACGTGACGCCGAGCTTGCGGTAGACCGACCGCAGGTGGGTCTTGACCGTGTTGACCGAGAGGAACAGGGCGTCCGCGATCTCCTGGTTGGTCAGGTAGGAGGGCAGCAGCCGCAGCACGGCTAGCTCGCTGAGGGTGAGCGGCGGCGACTCCGCGTCCGCCCGGGTGCCGCTCGCGGGCAGCTGGCAGACGAAGCGCTCACGGACCCGGGCGGCGAACGCGACCGCACGGCTGGCCGGCGGGATCAGGATCGCGATGGCCGAGTGGACACCCATGCCGGCCTCGAGGAACGGCCGGTACGCGCCGTGCGGCTCCGCGATCGAGAGCGCGTGCTCGAGCTGCGCGGCCGCATCGTCGGCGGTGCCGAGCCGCCGGTTGGCGACGGCGCCGACGAGCAGCGCCGTGATCTGGTCGCGCAGCGTCACCCCGGCCGTGTCCAGGCATTCGCCCGCCGCCTTGAGCGCGCCGGCCGGGTCGCCGTCGGCCAGCAGCAGCCGCGCGCGGGCCAGGATCTGGTCGGCGCGCTGCCGATCCGACGCCGCCTCGTCGGCCGGGCCGCCCGGCATCTCCTCCGCCGGGCCGGCCAGGGCCGCCGCGGCCAGCGCGACATCGCCGGCCCGGAGCTCGATGTCGGACTCGAGCACACCCGCCGCCAGCGGATCGAGGCCCCGCTCGCGCACCAGCCGGGCCAGGCTGCGGGCGCCGGTGATGTCGCCCCCCGCGAGTGCTGCCCGCGCCCTGATCAGCGCCTGCACCGCCTCGACGTCCGGCTCGGCGGGCAGTCGGCGAACGGCCGTGGCGTCGGCCTCGTCGAGCTGCAGCCCGGCCGAGGCCAGGTCATCGCGGTCGAGCGCCACTTGCGCGGCGGCCAGGGCAACCAGGCCCGCGGCGTCGGGATCGGCCGGAACGAGCTCTTCCAGGGCGATGATCTCGGCCGCCGCCCTCAGATCGCCGTAGAGCGCCTCGGCCAGCGCCTGCCAGCCGCGCGCGCGGGCCAGCGGCGCGGGCAGGCCGGCCGCCTCCAGCTGCCGGACCGCGTTCCTCAGCTCGCGCCGCGCGTCCGCTAGCTCCCAGCGGCGCAGCCTGGCCGTGCCGAGGGCGAGCCAGAGCGTTCCAAGCGCCCGGTGCGCGGGCAGGGTTCCCGCGGTCGCCTGCGCGCGTTCGGCCAGCGCCCGGCCGCGGGCGAGCGTCGGCTCGTCGGCCGAGTGCATCACCCGCAGCGCCGCCAGCCACAGCTCGACCACCGGCCGGGCGGCCGGAGCGCAGCCGTCCATCGTCTGCTCCGCGCGGTCCAGGTAGGCGACGGCGCACTCCGGACCGCCGCGGCACAGCCGGGCCGCGCCAAGCGCGGCCGCCACGGCCGGGTCGTCCGCCCGGCGGTCGGCCGGGAATCGGCCGATGACCTCCTCGAGCTCGGCCGCGCGGCCGCCGAGCGCGGCCGCTATCCCGACTTCCGCCAGCGCGCGCGACGCGAAGTCCCAGTCGCCCGCCTCGGCCGAGCACCGGACCGCTTCCACCGCCTCGCCGCGGGCGGCGTGCCAGCGCGCCGCCCGGGCGGCGAGCAGCGGCACCTCGGTCGGCAGCTGGCGGCGAAGCTCCGCCGTCAGCAGATCACGCAGGAACGGGTGATAGCGGTACTGGCCGCCGTTGTCCCTGGCCACCAGGCTGTTCTCGCGCACCAGCCGGTCGAGCACCCGAGCGCCGCCGGAGCCGCCGGTCAGCCAGTCGGCGAAGTCGCCGGTGAGGCGCCCGGCCATGCTCGTCCGCAGCAGGAACTGCCGGATCCCGGCCGGCTGCCGGTCCAGGATCTCGTCGCGCAGATAATCGGCCGCGGCCGGATCGCTGCCGACGTGGCCGATGGTCTGGCAATCGCGCCGGGTCGCCAGCGCGGCCATCCGCAGCCCTGCCATCCAGCCCTCGGTGTAGTGCAGCAGCTCGTCGCGTTCCGTGGCCGGGACGCGGAGGCCGAGCTTGGCCAGGTACGCGTCCGCCTCGGTGGTGGCGCAGGCCAGATCGGTCGCGTCGAGCTCGGCCAGATCGCCGCCTATCCGCATCTTGGCCAGCTGCAGGCCGGGCGCGAATCGCCCGCACAGGATGAGCCGGAGGCCGACCGGGGCGTGATGGACCAGGAAGCTGAGCTCGGGCAGGACGCTGCCGCCGGCCAGCGTGTGCATGTCATCGAGCACGAGCGTGATCAGGCGGCCGGAGCCGCGGACCGCGTCCGCCAGGCTCACCGGCAGGTCGTCAGCCGCACTACGGCTGCGCGGCACCAGTGTCGGCTCCGGCGGCGGCGGCGCGGCCGACCCGTCCGCCAGCGCGGCCGCCACATTGGCCCAGAACCTGGACGGGTCCCGGTCGCCCTCGTCGAGGGTGAGCCAGGCGACCCTCGACGACCGGGCCGCTGACTGAGCCCAGATCGCGCAGGCAAGGGTCTTCCCGGCGCCGGCCGGCGCCGTGATCACTGTCACCGGGTGAGCGGCGGCCCGCTCGATCAGACCGGTAACGCGGGGTCGGTTCAGCACGCCCGCGCTCAGCGTCGGGACCCGCAGCTTGTCATCCCGAAGCCCTGGATTCATCCTCGTATCACCTACAACGGCGGCCGCACGCGCCATTTATCCCCCAACATCCTCTGCATCCACTTCCGCATCGGCTCCCGTGAAGGGGCAGGTACCCGTAGCTGACGCCCGCCAACCGGCCTACACCCACGCAGGGTGATATCTCACATACTTACAGTGAGTAAAGTGCGGTCCCCGGGACGCCTGATCGCCCAGGGCGTAGTCGATGACCGCTCCGGCAGGAAGACGCGGCCACGAGCGCGGTGTTTAACCGGTGTTGGGTAAAAAAGTGGCCGCTAGGGAAATAGCAGAGCACTGGGACACCGCCGGCCGCGGATGCTCGTCGGCCGGCCAGAAGGGTGCGTCCGATGAGCAAGCAAGCCTCGACCCCGCCGCCCGGCGATAAGCCGACGCCAGGGAAAACACCGCCGCCGCCGCCGGCCTGGCGGCACTCGCTGCTGCCGCTGGCGCTCATCGTCGCGTTCTTCCTCTGGATCTTCCTGTCGCCGCTGCACAGTTCGTCGTCGACGAACCTCACGTTCACGCAGTTCCAGAACGACCTGACGGCTAAGACCGTCAAGACGGTGAACATCCCTCAGAGCACCGGCACCGCGACCGGCACGCTGAAGAACGGCACCAACTTCACCGTGACCCTCCCGTCGCCGCAGCCGCCCTCGCTGTCGACCGAGCTGACCGCGTCCGGGGCGGCGACGACCTATACCGCCCCGTCGTCGGGGTTCGGGTCGGAGCTGCTGTCGTGGCTGATCCTGCTCGCGGTGCTCGTGCTGCCGCTGTGGTTCTGGTTCCGGCTGTCGCGCGGGGCGGCCGGCGGCGGGGCGATGGGCGGGGTACTCGGCGTCGGCAAGTCTCGGGCGAAGGTGTTCGACGAGGAGCGGCCGTCGACCACGTTCGCCGACGTGGCCGGCTACGACGGCGCGAAGGCCGAGATCAGCGAGGTCGTCGACTTCCTGCGCAGGCCCGAGCGGTTCGCCCGGGCGGGCGCCGTCGTCCCCCGCGGCGTGCTGATGGTCGGCCCTCCCGGCACCGGCAAGACCCTGCTCGCCCGGGCCGTCGCGGGCGAGGCGGACGTGCCGTTCTTCTCGGTGTCCGGGTCCGGTTTCGTGGAGCTGTTCGTCGGCGTCGGCGCGGCCCGGGTCCGCGACCTGTTCGCCGAGGCCCGCAAGCGGGCGCCGTCGATCATCTTCATCGACGAGATCGACGCCATCGGGCAGCGCCGGGCCGGGTCGGGCGCGGTCGTCTCCAACGACGAGCGGGAGCAGACTCTCAACCAGCTGCTGGCCGAGATGGACGGGTTCGACCCCGCGGCCGGAGTCGTGGTCCTCGGCGCCACCAACCGGCCCGAGGTCCTCGACCCGGCGCTGCTGCGCCCCGGCCGGTTCGACCGGCAGGTCACGATCCCGCTGCCCAACGTCAGCGAGCGAGCCGCGATCCTCAAGGTCCACGTCCGCGACAAGAAGCTCGCGCCCGACGTCGACCTCAGCGTGGTCGCCCGGGGCACCCCCGGGTTCTCCGGCGCCGACCTGGCCAACCTCGCCAACGAGGCCGCGATCTTCGCGGTCCGCGACAACCGCCACGTGATCACCGCCGACGACTTCTTCGCCGCCCGCGACCGGGTCATCCTCGGCCGCCGGGAGGGGTCGAACGTGCTCCTGCCCGAGGAGAAGCACGCGGTCGCGGTCCACGAGTCCGGCCACGCCCTCGTCGCCGCGCTCGCCGAGCACGCCGACCCGGTCGCCAAGGTCACCATCCTGCCGGCCGGCCAGGCGCTCGGCGTCACCGAGCAGCTGCCCCTGGTCGAACGGCACATGTACGGGGAGGACTACCTGTACGACTCGCTCGCCGTCCGGCTCGGCGGCCGGGCAGCGGAACTCGTCGTCCTCGGCCAGGGCTCGACCGGGGCGGGCAACGACCTGGCCGGGGCGACCGACCTGGCCACCAAGATGGTCCGCGAGTTCGGGATGTCCGCCGTCCTCGGCCCGGTCGGGTACCCGGAGGGCGGCTCGGTGTTCCTCGGCGGCGGCGGCCCCGGCATGTCCAGCCGCCCCTACGCCGAGGCGACCCAGGCCGCGATCGACGGCGAGGTCTCCAAGCTGCTGCGCCAGGCCGAGGCCCGGGCGGTGGAGGAGCTCAGCAACCACCGGGCCGAACTCGACGCCCTCGTCAGCCTCCTCCAGGAGAAGGAGACGGTCGACGGCAAGGACGTCTACCGGCTGGCGGGCCGACCCGACAAGTCGGCCGGGCTGGCCGCCCCGCCGATGGTGGTCGCCCCGCACCCGGCCGACGCGCAGGCGGCCGGGACCGGGATCGTCAGCGCCGACGGGTCGGCGTCTGACTCGTAAGCGGAGACCGGGGTCGCCTCTGGCCGTTCGCGCGACCAGCGTCCCAGGCGACCCCGGTGCCGGATAGTCTCGGAGGCATGGCCCCTGGCATCTCCGCGCTTCCGGAGTTCATCCCCAGCCCGCCGATTAACGCATTCCACATCGGGCCGCTGGAGATTCACTTCTACGCCCTTGGCTACATCATCGGGATCACGCTGGCGATCCTGATCACCAGGCGGCGCTGGCGCGCGCTCGGCGGCGACCCGGACCTGGTCAACGACATCGCGCTCTGGGTGGTGCCGGCCGGCATCATCGGCGGCCGCATTTACTTTGACATCACCACGCCGAACGATATCCCGCACGTCTGGTACGGGGTGTTCGCCGTCTGGACCGGGGGCCTCGGCATCTGGGGCGGCGTCGCCCTCGCGGCCGCGGTCGGCGCCTGGCGGCTGCACCGGCTCGGCATCACCGTGGGCCCGTTCGCGAACGCCATCGCCCCGGCGCTGCTGGTCGCGCAGGCGATCGGGCGGATCGGCAACTACTTCAACAAGGAGCTCTTCGGCAAGCCGACAACGCTGCCATGGGGCCTGGAAATCCCGTACCCCTACCGCGTGGCCGGCGGTATCCCGGCGCAGGACCTGCACTTCGCGACCTTCCAGCCGTCATTCCTGTACGAGCTGATCTGGGACCTGGCCCTGGCGGCGTTCCTGGTCTGGCTGGGGCACCACGCCAGGATGAAGCCGTGGAGCCTCTTCGCGCTGTACGTCGCCGGCTACTCGGGGTATCGCATCTTTGAGGAGACGATCAGGGTCGACTCCTCCGAGCACTTCCTCGGCCTGCGGCTGAACCTGTTCGTCGCGATCGCCCTGACGGTGGTCGGGGTGGTCTGGTTCGTCCTCGCCCAGCGCCGCCCCGAGCGGCCCTTCACCGTGCTCCCGGCCAGCGCCGCGGGCTCGGTTGAAGACGTGAAACCCGACCAGGCCGCCGCCGTCACGGCCGACCCGGAGGACGCCGCCGCTGACTCGGACGGCCGCGACGGCGGCGACGATGGCGATCAGGGGGAGCCCGGGGACCAGTCTGCCACGCGACAGACCGCGGGGGCGGACGACGCCACTGTAGCGACGGTCCGTTCGGACGAATGATTTTTTAAAGCCGCCGCGATGTCGGCGACCTTCGCCCCCGTCGCCTTGATCAGGTCGGCGGGGGCGATCTCCATTTGCAGGCCGCGGCGCCCGGCCGAGCAGAGCATCGCGGTGAACGCGAGCGCGGAGGCGTCGATGACGATGGGGAGGCGCCTCTTCTGCCCGACCGGGGAGATGCCGCCCACCACATAGCCGGTGGCGCGCTCGGCGACGGCCGCCTCGGCCATGATCGCCTTCTTGCCGCCGACGGCGGCGGCGAGCGCCTTCAGGTCAAGCTGACGGTTGACCGGCACCACGCCGACCGCGAGGGCGCCGCCGTCGACCGTCGCCACCAGCGTCTTGAACAGCCGCTCGGGCGGGACACCGAGCGCGGCGCTCGCCTCGAGGCCGAATGAATCGGCCCGCGGGTCGTGCGCGTACTCGTGCAAGGCGAACGGGATCTTCGCCCGCTCGAGGGCGATCGTCGCCGTGGTGCCTCGGGTAGCCACGAACGGCCACAGTACCCGGCGGGCGGGGCCGCGCTGAACTCGGTAACGTATCCGGTCATGAGCGACGTACTGGCTGCGGACCGGGTACTGATGGCGTTGGCGCTTGAGCAGGCGCGGGCGAGCCTGGAGGCGGGCGGGGTGCCGGTCGGGGCGGTCCTCGCCGCGGGCGGCGAGGTGCTCGCGGCCGGGCACAACGAGCGGGTGCAGCACGGCGACCCGGTGGCGCACGGCGAAATCTCGGCGCTCCGCAACGCGGGCCGCCGCGCCTCGTACTCCGACACCACGCTCTACACCACGCTGTCCCCGTGCCAGATGTGCACCGGCGCGATCCTGCTCTTCCAGATCCCCCGGGTGGTCGTCGGCGAGGCCAGGACGTTCGAGGGCGACCTGGGCTTCCTGCGCGACCGCGGGGTCGAGATCGCGCTGCTCGACGACCCCGCCTGCATCGCCGCGATGGAGGAGTTCCAGACCCGCTATCCGCAGGTCTGGAGCGAGGACATCGGGGGCCGCTGAGCTAGCGAGTCAACTCCACGAGGCGGCCAGGGTCGCCGTCGTGGTGTGCGCGCGGCCGGACCGGGTGTAGGTCAGATACAGCTGCATGCCCGGCGCGAGGGCGGCCAGCAGCGCCGCGAGCTGGGCCTCGGTCCGGATCGGGCAGCCCTCGACCTCGGTGATCACGTCCCCGCTGCGCAATCCGGCCGTGTCGGCCGGGCCGCCGGCCGACACGGCCGCGATCGTCACCCCATTCCCCTGGCCGGACGAGAGGGCCGCCGCGGTGCGGGCGGAGATGCCGAGCGTGGCCCGGCCCGGCCTGGTCACCTGGCCGGCCGCGATGAGCTGGCGGGCGATGCTGGTCACGGTGTCGGACGGGATGGCGAAGCCGATTCCGGTCGAATTGCCGTCCCCGGCCGCGAGCGCGGTCGCGGTCGGAATGCCGATCACCTGACCGGAGAGGGTGACCAGCGCGCCGCCGCTGTTGCCGCCGTTGATCGCCGCGCTCGTCTGCAGCGTGCCGGCGATCGTGGTCGTCTTGGCGGCACCGCCGCCGGTCGGGACGTCCTCGATCAGCGTCCGGCCGGTCGCGGAGATGATGCCCTGGGTCGCGCTGCCGGTGAGGCCGAGCGGGCTGCCAAGCGCCAGCACGATCTGCCCGGCCTGCGCGCTGTCGGACTGGCCGAACGTCGCCGGGTGCAGCGACCCGGCACCGGACGTGACCCTGATCACGGCCAGGTCGTCGGGCGCGTAGACGCCGAGCACCTTCGCGGTCAGCGTGGCCCCGCCGACGTCGGTCGTCACCTGGACGGTCGAGGCGCTCCCGACGACGTGCGCGTTGGTCACGATGTCGCCCTTGGCGTCGTAGACCACGCCCGATCCGGTCGCGTCGGATGTGCTGATCTGGACCACGGACGGCAGGGCCGCCTTGATCACGGCCTCGTACTGCTCCTGCAGCGCGTCGGCCGGGCCGGAGCGGAGGGCGGCCGGGGAAGCCGCCGCCGGGCCGGCGCGGCCGGAGCCACTGTCGGCGCACCCCGCGACCGCCGCCGACGCGAGCAGCGCCCCCGTCGCGATGACCGCGGTCACGCCTGTGACCGGGGCGAATCGTCCGCGGGTAAGGGACGACAGCCAGCGAACCATGATCCACCACCACCTCCGGGTGGCGATCCTATTACATAAGGTGACTTGAGGGGCGTAACTCGGTCAAACGGGACGAAGAGGCACACAAAGCCGTACGGCGCGGCCGCCTGCTGCTGTGGCCGGGGCGGTCGCGATGCGTTCCCGGCTGATCCCGGGAGATAAACTCCCACCTTGTGAGCAGCGTGGTCC
>Ga0302235_10001967_pt1 | contig 15081 bp, 9 predicted proteins | sample II_Palsa_N3_3_FD_193577 | JGI IMG/M metagenome (GOLD analysis project Ga0302235, IMG submission 193577) | Peat permafrost microbial communities from Stordalen Mire near Abisko, Sweden - II_Palsa_N3_3 | ecosystem: Environmental > Terrestrial > Soil > Palsa > Peat permafrost | place: Sweden... | reverse complement strand
ATCCGCGAGATCGATCGCGAACACCGCCGTCTCCGCCAACCCCTTCACCGCACGTTCGACGACGACCTGACGCTCGTCATCATATTCCAGGACGATCGTGTACATCGCACCATCCGTCTTCTGTCCCGCTCGATCATATTACAAAGGGATTTTACCCGAGCAACGGAAAAAGGCGATGAGGCCAATCGCCCGTCGGTGTTGGACGCGCGAGCCTCGCCGATTGCCCCGATCCACGGTTGAACCGGCGCGGCGTGTGGAGGCGCCGTGCATCCAAAACCAGTGGTTACGCGTATTTGTTGTACCGGTCTGTCGATTGGCGGATGATATTTCGGGAATATATGTTGATCGGCACGGATAGCGTTGATGCAAACGGACGTACGGATCGTCTTCAGCATATCGTGAGCGCACTTCTGGACAAATATGGCGACGACGCGCTGCGCGTTGCCGAGCGACAGGTCGCTGCGGGCGGCGAAAGCAGCGAGGCCTGGCGCGAGATCGCAGACCGACTACGGCGCGCCTGACGTCCATACCAGCCGGGCCAGCGTCGAAGAGGGTCGCCCGCCGACTAGCTGCGCCGAATGATCGCCCGATACAGATGCGTGTCGGATAGCGAATAATAGAGCCAGACCCGATCGCCGACGACGACCACCGATGCGGCGAAGGCAATGTCCGTCGCCGATCGTTCAAGCGCAGGCGGCGGAGCGATCAGCGGCTCCACGCAGCGATCGACGACCTTACGATATTCGGCATCGAACGCGATCCAGCCTATCCGCCAGCGCGCGTCGCGCGTCGCGCCATTGTAGAACATCACCGGCATGTCCCTGTCTGTGGTCAGCAGCGGGCCGGTCGATAGATGCCAGGTGTCCCAGCTGTCGGGCCGCGGCGCGAACGGGTCGGCCTGGTCGGTCCAGGGGCCCGCGATGTCGTCGCTGGTCGCAAGTCCCACCAGCGAGGCGTCGTCGCGCGCGAACTCGAAGAACATCCGCCAGTCGCCGGCCTTGGTCCGGTCGACCGTAGCTTCCTTGATATTGCCCTGTGAGGGTGTGTTGGGCATCGCCACGCCGCGCTTTTCGAGCCGGTCGATCGACGGCCCGGTCGCATACAGCATCTCGCCGTGGCTGCGCGTGGCATCGACGCCGGTGTAATAGATCACGACGCTGCCATCCGGCCGGAAGACGGGGGTTGGATCCTCGCACCCGCCGATGTCGTCCGGGCCGGGGCCGGGTGAGAGCACCGGCGTATCGGTTGCGGTAAAGCGCAGCCCGTCGCGGCTCGTCGCATACCAGATCGTGCCGGTGTCGCCGGTTTCGCCCGGGCGCGGCACCGCGCGCACCAGCATGGCGTAGAGGCCGTCGTCGGCCCGCCACACATAGGGGCTCATCAGATCGCGCCGCGACACCGCCGCGTTGCCGACCATCGCGATCGGATCGATCTGCTCGACGTTGAAGTCGACGCGCGCGGCCACGGTCAGGCGTCCTGCGCGACCGTCAACGACAGCGCGCCGTCGATCGTAACCGTCGTGCCGGTGATATAGTCCGCGGCCGGCGACAGCAGGAAGGCGACCAGTGCCGCCACCTCGTCCGGCCGCCCCGCGCGGCCCCAGGGAATCGCCGCCTGCTTCGTCTTGAGCTCCTGCGGGTCGTCGAGCGCCGACTGGTTCATCGCGGTCAGGATCATGCCCGGCGCGACGCCGTTGACCGCGATCCCCTTGGGCGCAAGCTCGAGCGCCAGTGTCGCGGTCAGCTGCGAGAGGCCGCCCTTGGCCGAATCATAATCGACGCCGCCGGGGCGCGGTGCGCGCTCGTGGATCGACGAGATGTTGACGATGCGCCCCTTCATGCCCCGCGCCTCGAGCGCACGCACGAGCCGGCGGCAGGTGAGGAACGGCCCGTAGAGGTCCGACCGGATCACGCGGTCGAACTGCGCCAGCGCCATATCGACAAGGTTCACGCCCGTCATGTTGAGCCCCGCCGAATTGACCAGCAGGCTGGCGGTGCCGAACGCCGCCTCGGCGGCCGCGAACAGCGCCTCGACCTCGCCCTCGTCACCGACATTGGTCTGGACGGCGATCGCACGCGTCTCGTCGCCGATCGACCGGCACACGGCCTGCGCCGCCGCCTCGTCCTTGAAATAGGTGATGACGACGCGCGCGCCGGCATCGCCCAGCGCCTTGGCGCAGGCGGCGCCGATCCCCGATTCTCCGCCGGTGACGATCGCGATCTGATTGTCGAACATGATGGCTCCTGAATAGGGACGAGCGAGAGTTGTAGAGCGGGAAGCGGGGGACAGCAGAGAAGAGCACTGCCCGGCACGATGGCGTCACCATCCGCACCGGTGCCAACCAACGATCCAAGTGAGAGCTGGAGCCGTCTACGTTCAATGACGCTTTTGTCATGCGGCGGTCGATCGGCTCCGCACGACTTTCCATTTCGCATGACGCGAGCGTATGCTGCCCGGCCTTCGAAGCGATTGGATAGATAGCGTGCCGCGTCTCGCGGTGTCGCTGGAGGATGCCGAGGTTGTCTGATCTCACTGTGTCACACGCAACGCGATACGGTGCGGTGTAAACGGTCTGCCTAAGTCGACAAAAAGTGGTCGGGGAGAGAGGATTCGAACCTCCGGCCCCTGCCTCCCGAAGACAGTGCTCTACCAGGCTGAGCTACTCCCCGACGGAGCACCGGTCGTTTTGTATCACTCGGGAGCCGACCGGCGGTGCCAAGCGGGGTGGCCTATAGGCAGGCCGGGCCGGCTCGGCAAGCGTCTTTCGCCGACCACGTGGATCAAACCGCAGGCGCGTGCCCGGCCGCTATCATCTCGGCGAGATCGACGAATTTTTCGCGTGGGCTGCCGCCGCGGGCGCGACCCTGCTCGGCGGCTTCGATGCGGCGCCAGTCGTCGAAGCTCACCGCATCGACGCCGCGCGCCACGAGCAGGCGGGCGAGGCCCGCGCCACCCTCGAGCCCGCGCGCCTGCAGCAGGTCGGCGGCGATCTCCTCGACGATCTGGAAGCCGTCGGGGCGGTTGGTGCCGATCGTGCCGCTCGGGCCGCGGCGCGCCCAGCCCGCGCAGTAGAGGCCGGAGCCGACGCCGGCGATGCGGCCCGCCTCGTTGGCGAAGCGGCCGAGCTTCTCGTCATAGGGAAGGCCGGGGATGGTGATGCTGCGATAGCCGATGCAGCTCACCACCAGCGAACAGGGCATGTCGATCGTCTCGCCGGTGCCGTGCGCACCGCCCTGCGGATCGAGCCGCGTCCGCTCGAGCCGGATCGCCTCGACATGGCCGTCGCCCAGGATCGCGACGGGCGAAGCGAAGAAGCGGAAGTCGATCGTCACGGGCTTGGCCACGTCCGCGCCAGCCGCGGCGAAACCGCGCAGCAGCGCGACCGACTTGCGCTGGCCCGGATCGAGCGCGGCGTCGTCGGCCGGCGGCGGCAGGTCGGCGGGATCGACATGCGGCGTGGCGCGCGCGAGATGGCCGAGCTCGCCGAGCTCCTTCGGCGTCATCGCGATCTGGTGCGGGCCGCGCCGTCCGCAGAGCAGGATGCGGCGGACGTGCGATTCCGCCAGCGCATCGAGCGCATGGCCGACGATGTCCGAGCCGGCGAGCTCTCCGCCGGTCTTGGCGAGGATGCGCGCGACGTCCAGCGCGACATTGCCGTTGCCGATGATCGCCACCGTGTCGCCGGCGAGCGGGGGGTTGAGCGCGGCATGGTCGAAATGGCCGTTGTACCAGCCGACGAACGCGGCGGAGCCGATCACGCCGGGCAGATCCGCGCCGGGGATACCGAGCGGGCGGTCGGCGGGCGCGCCGGTGGCGATCACCACCGCGTCGTAGAGCCCGCGCAGTTCCTCGATCGAGACGTCCTGCCCCACGGTGACGTTGCCGAAGAAGCGCACGGGCTCCTCGCTGGCGGTGCCTTCGTAGCGCCGCGTCACCGCTTTGATCGACTGGTGATCGGGAGCGACGCCCGAGCGGATCAGGCCGTAGGGCACGGGCAGCCGGTCGATCAGGTCGACGCGGACGTCTGCGCCAAACGTCTTGAGGCAGGCTTCCGCCGTGTAGAAGCCCGCCGGCCCCGATCCGATCACCGCGACGTGGCGCATGCCCGACATCCTCCGTATCGTTGGACGGCGATGCTAGACCCGCTGGCGCGTCCGGGGAAGCGTCGCTTGGGCAATGCGGCGCGCGGTGCTATCGGCGGTCCAAATCTTTCCCGAGGACGTTTCCCCACCGTGTCCATTCCGCTCGACCGTATCCGCAACTTCTCGATCATCGCGCATATCGACCATGGCAAGTCGACGCTCGCCGACCGGCTGATCCAATCGACCGGCGGCCTCACCGAGCGCGAGATGTCCGCGCAAGTCCTCGATAACATGGACATCGAGAAGGAACGCGGGATCACGATCAAGGCGCAGACCGTGCGCCTGAACTACACCGCGCACGACGGCCTCGAATATCAGCTCTCGCTGATGGATACGCCCGGCCATGTCGACTTCGCCTACGAGGTCTCGCGCAGCCTCGCCGCATGCGAGGGCGCGCTGCTCGTGGTGGACGCCGCGCAGGGCGTCGAGGCGCAGACGCTCGCCAACGTCTACCAGTCGATCGAGCACGATCACGAGATCGTCCCCGTGATCAACAAGATCGATCTCCCCGCCGCCGAGGTCGACAAGGTCAAGAAGGAGATCGAGGACATCATCGGCATCTCCGCCGACGATGCGATCCTCACCTCCGCCAAATCGGGGATCGGCATCGCCGAGGTGCTCGAGGCGATCGTCACGCGCATCCCGCCCCCCAAGGGCGACCGCGACGCGCCGCTGAAAGCGATGCTCGTCGACAGCTGGTACGACCCGTATCTGGGCGTCGTCATCCTGGTGCGCGTCGTCGAGGGCGTGTTGAAGAAGGGCCAGCAGATCAAGTTCATGCAGCACGGCACGCTGCACCTGGTCGACCGCGTCGCGTGCATGCGCCCCAAGCTCGAGCAGCTGACCGAACTGGCCGCGGGCGAGATCGGCATCATCACCGCGCAGATCAAGGAAGTGTCGCAGACCGCGGTCGGCGACACGATCACCGACGCCAAGCGGCCGACGGCGGAGGCGCTGCCCGGCTTCAAGACCGTGCAGCCGGTGGTGTTCTGCGGCCTCTTCCCCGTCGACGCCGCCGATTTCGAGAAGCTGCGCGACAGCCTCTACAAGCTGCGGCTCAACGACGCCTCGTTCAGCTTCGAGGCGGAGAGCTCGGCGGCGCTGGGCTTCGGCTTCCGCTGCGGCTTTTTGGGATTGCTCCATCTGGAGATCATCCAGGAGCGACTGACGCGCGAATATGATCTCGACCTGATCACCACCGCGCCGAGTGTGGTTTACAAGATCCAGCTCGCGCACGACAAGGGCGAGATCGAGCTTCACAACCCCGCCGACATGCCAGACGTGATGGCGATCGCGAGCATCGAGGAGCCATGGATCGAGGCGGTGATCTACGTGCCCGACGAATATCTGGGCTCGCTGCTCAAGCTTTGCCAGGATCGCCGCGGCATCCAGAAAAACCTGACATACGTAGGCGGCCGCGCGCAGATCACCTACGAGCTTCCGCTCAACGAGGTGGTGTTCGACTTCTACGATCGGCTGAAGAGCATTTCGCGGGGCTATGCCTCGTTCGATTATCACCAGATCGGTTACCGCGAGGGCGATCTCGTCAAGATGTCGATCATGGTCAACGCCGAGCCGGTCGATGCGCTGTCGATGATCGTCCACCGCGGCACCGCCGAGGCGCGCGGGCGCGGCATGTGCGAGCGGCTGAAGGACCTGATCCCGCGCCACCTGTTCAAGATCCCCGTCCAGGCCGCGATCGGCGGCAAGGTGATCGCGCGCGAGACGATCGCCGCGATGCGCAAGGACGTGACGGCGAAATGCTATGGCGGCGACGCGACGCGCAAGAAGAAGCTGCTTGAGAAGCAGAAGGAGGGCAAGAAGCGGATGCGCGAGTATGGCAGCGTGCAGATCCCGCAGGAGGCGTTCATCGCGGCGCTCAGGATGGGCGACGAGGGCTGAGGCGCGAGCCTAAGGAGGGGATTGCGCGGCGATCGCCGAGTTGGGCGAGGATCAGCCGAAGCCGGCCGGCGACCGGCCGAGCTTGCCAACGGCCGTGTCGACCGACGACGCGGCTTTGCCGCGGCGACTTATCATTGGCAATCCAAGCTTGGGTGCGGCGGCGGCGACCCTGCGCCTTCCCAACATGCGCGTTTTGCGTCAGGGATGGCGCGAACGGCGTAGCTGCCAAGTCACCAAGCGCCCGGAGGAGGCCTCATGACGATCGTCGCCAAACTAGCACTCGGTGCGCTCGCTCTTGTCGTTCTCGCCGCGCCGGCGAGCGCCAACTGGCGCCATCATCGCCACGATTGCGGCTGGGGCAAGCACCATCACCTCCGCTGTTGATCGGCCGGCTGCTGGCGACATGACAGCGGTTTCCGAAGCGCAGGCCGCCGAACGTCTCGCGACGCTGGCCGCCGAGATCGCGCGGCACAACCGGCTCTATCACGACCAGGATGCGCCGGAGATCAGCGACGGCGCGTATGACGCGCTGATGCGCGAGAACGCCGTGCTTGAGGCGGCTTACCCCGCCCTTGTCCGGCTCGATTCGCCCGCGCGGCAGGTCGGCGCCGCACCGAGCGGGCATCTCGCCAAGGTGCCGCACGCGAAGCCGATGCTCAGCCTCGACAATGCGTTCGCGGATGCCGAGGTGGAGGAGTTCGTCGCGCGTGTGCGCCGCTTTCTCGCGCTGGCCGACGACGTCGAGGTGGCGCTCACCGCCGAGCCCAAGATCGACGGCCTGTCCTGTTCGCTGCGCTACGAAAAGGGTCGGCTGGTGCAGGCGGCGACGCGCGGCGACGGGGCGATTGGCGAGGACGTCACCGCCAACGTCCGCACCATCGCCGACATCCCGCAGACGTTGGGGGCGCGCGCGCCCGACGTGTTCGAGGTGCGCGGCGAGGTCTATATGGCCAAGGCCGACTTCGCCGCGCTCAACGAGGCGCTGGCTGGCACGCGCGTCTTCGCCAATCCGCGCAACGCCGCCGCCGGATCGCTCCGCCAGAAGGATGCGACGGTCACCGCGGAGCGCACGTTGCGCTTTCTTGCGCATGGCTGGGGCGAGGCGTCGAGCGTGCCTGGCGAAACCCAGCTCGGCGTGATGGAGGCGATCCGCGGCTTCGGCTTCGAGGTATCCGATCTGTTGGTGCGCTGCCTCTCCGCCGCCGACGTGCTCGCACATTATCGCGGCATCGAGGTCCAGCGCGCGGACCTGCCGTTCGATATCGATGGCGTCGTCTACAAGGTCGACAGGCTCGACTGGCAGCAGCGGCTGGGGCAGGTCGCGCGCGCGCCAAGGTGGGCGATCGCACACAAATTCCCCGCCGAGCGCGCGCAGACGATCCTCAACGCGATCGACATCCAGGTCGGCCGCACCGGTAAGCTGACCCCGGTCGCGCGATTGGAGCCGGTCACCGTTGGTGGTGTCGTCGTCTCCAACGCGACGCTGCACAATGCCGACGAGATCGAGCGATTGGGCGCGCGCCCCGGCGACCGCGTCGTCATCCAGCGCGCGGGCGACGTCATCCCGCAGATCGTCGAGGTGCTGACGCGCGACGAGCCCCCCAACCCCGATTTCCCCGCCTTCGTCTATCCGACGCATTGCCCCGTATGCGGATCGGAAGCGGTGCGTGAGGAGGGCGAGGTCGACATCCGCTGCACCGGCGGTCTGATCTGCGCGGTCCAGCGCTTCGAGCGGCTGCGCCACTTCGTCAGCCGCGGCGCGCTCGACATCGAGGGGCTGGGCGAGAAGACGATCGACGAATGTCTCGCGCTCGGCTGGATCAAGGAACCCGCCGACATTTTTCGCCTCGCCGCGCATCGCGACGAACTGCTCGGTCGCGAGGGATGGAAAGCGGTGTCGGTCGACAAGCTGCTCGCCGCGATCGAGGCCAAGCGCGCGCCCGATGCGGCGCGGCTGCTGTTCGGGCTCGGCATCCGCCACACGGGCGCGGTAACCGCGCGCGACCTGCTCAAGCGTTATGCCACGCTGCCGGCGATCGCCGGGCTGGCCCGCGAGATCATCGCGCTGCGCGAGGCGACGACACCCGTGCTGGGCGAGACCGACGCGCGCTTCCGCAACCGTCTCGACAAGGCCATCGCCGGGCTCATCGGCGTCGAGAATGTCGGCGCCGCGGTCGGCCATGCGCTCGCCGATTTCTTCCACGAGCCGCACAATGTCGCGCTGTGGGACGATCTGCTGCGCGAGGTGACGCCGCCGCCGTTCGTGGTCGAGACGCAGGCATCGGAGGTCTCGGGCCAGACCGTCGTGTTCACCGGCAAGCTGCTCACCATGTCGCGCGACGAGGCCAAGGCGCAGGCCGAGCGGCTCGGCGCCAAGGCGGCAGGCTCGGTGTCGAAGGCGACCGATCTGGTGGTGGCGGGAGCGGACGCGGGATCGAAGCTCAAGAAGGCGGCGGAACTCGGGATACGGATTGCGACCGAGGAAGAATGGGCGGCGATCGTTGCGCGGGCAGGGTAGTGATGTGGCTCAGCCCCTTCTTCGTCATCCCGGACTTGATCCGGGATCCATGGATGCGGCGTGCCCGATCGTGACGCACCGTATCCATGGGTCCCGGCTTTCGCCGGGATGACGGAAAAGGGGGGCGGCTGGCCTGCCCCACGTCATCCCCGCCCAAGCGACTCGCATATTCCGTATCTTGCGTTACGATGTCGCCATGGCCGAACACGCATTCGAACACCCCCCGGAGGGCGCCGCCGCCGACTGGACAGTCCCGCAGGACTGGCACGCCTATACCGCGCAGGATCACGAGACCTGGGACATCCTGTTCGCACGCCAATCCGCGCTGCTGCCGGGTCGCGCCTGCGAGGCGTATCTGCGCGGGCTGGACGTCTTGCGCCTTTCCAAGCCCGGCATCCCCGACTATGCCGAACTCAACGAACGGCTGATGGCGGCGACCGGCTGGCAGGTCGTCGCGGTTCCCGGCCTCGTGCCCGATGCGGTGTTCTTCGACCATCTCGCCAACCGGCGGTTCGTCGCGGGCAATTTCATCCGGCGCCGCGACCAGCTAGACTATCTGCAGGAGCCCGACGTCTTCCACGACGTGTTCGGCCATGTCCCGATGCTCGCCGACCCGGTGTTCGCCGATTACATGGTCGCCTACGGCAAAGGCGGCCTGCGTTCGCTGGGCTTCGGCTCGCTCGACAAGCTGGCGCGGCTCTACTGGTATACGGTCGAGTTCGGGCTGGTGCGCGAGGCTGGCGGCCTTCGGCTGTTCGGATCGGGAATTGTCTCGAGCCACGGCGAGAGCCGCTTCGCGCTCGACGATCCCAGCCCCAACCGCATCGCCTTCGATCTCGAGCGGGTGATGCGCACGCGCTACCGGATCGACGATTACCAGCAGGTCTATTTCGTCATCGACAGTTTCGAGGACCTGCTCCGCCAGACCGTCGAGACCGACTTCGCGCCGCTCTATGCGAGATTGGCGGGCGCGCCCGATCTCGGGCCTGCGGATGTGCTCGACGAGGATGCGCTGATCATGCGCGGCACGCAGGCGTATGCGTTGGAGCGGGCGGGAAGCTAGGAAAGCCGTCGCCCCTGCGCAGGCAGGGGCCTATCTCTGGAGATGGCTTGGCGTGGAACCGCTACAGGAGATAGGCCCCTGCCTCCGCAGGGGTGACGCGGTTTTTGTGGATAAGTTCGCGTAGTGCTTGGAGCGACTCGCTCTCGTCCCCATAGTCGGCCGATGGATTCGACCCCCTTCGTGCCGCTCCGCGTGTTCACCGCCTACACGATGCTCGAAGGCGCGATCGAACCCAAGATTCTCGCGAAACATGCGCGCAAGCTCGGCTTTCCCGCGACCGCGATCTGCGACCGCAACGGTCTGTACGGTGCGATGGCCTATTCGGCGGCGGCCAAGGCCGAGGGCGTGCAGCCGATCATCGGCACGCTGCTCGCGGTCGCGCGGCCGTCGGATTGTGGCGGCGCCGAGCCCGGCAAACCGCCGGTGATCGACTGGCTGCCGCTCTATGCGCAGGATGCGACCGGCTACGACAATCTCTGCGCGCTGGTATCGGCGGCGCATCTCGGTCGGCCGATCGAGGACGATGCGCATGTCACGCTCGATGCGCTGGCGGTGGAAGGCCGCACCGATGGCCTGATCGCGCTGACCGGTGCCGGCGATGGCGCGCTCGCGCGGCTGCTGGGTGCCGAGCAGGCCGAGCATGGCCTGCGCTACGCCGATCGCCTGCAAGCGCTGTTCGGCGACCGGCTCTATGTCGAGCTGGCGCGGCGCGGCGATGCGATCGAGGCGGCGGCCGAGGCCGCGCTGATCGATCTCGCCTATGCGCGCGACTGGCCGCTGGTCGCGACCAACCCCGCCTGCTTCGCCGAGGCGCATTTCCACGCTGCGCACGATGCGATGCTGTGCATCGCGGACTCGGCCTATGTCGATTCGACCGACCGCCGCTGCTCGTCTCCCGAGGCCTGGCTCAAGCCCGCGTCCGAGATGGTGCGGCTGTTTGAGGACCTGCCCGAGGCGATCCTCAACACTCGCGTCGTGGCGCAGCGCACCGCTTTTGCCGCGCCCAAGCGCAAGCCGATCCTGCCCAGCCTTGCGGGCGACCGCGAGGGCGAGGCGACCTTGTTGCGCGCCGACGCGCGGGCGGGTTTGGTGGCGCGGCTGCGGTGGATCGAAGAACTGGCGGCGATTGCAGCAAAACCGTTCGTCCCGAGCGAAGTCGAGGGACACGCGGCGGGCGCGGCGCTTGGGGCCGGTCCCTCGACTGCGCTCGGGACGAACGGGGAGGGGGCAGGTGCCCCCCTCTCCGAACCCGAGCTCGAAACCAAATATGCCGCCTATTTCGATCGCCTCGCCTTCGAGGTCGACGTCATCGTGGGCATGGGCTTCCCCGGTTACTTCCTGATCGTCGCCGATTTCATCAAATGGGCCAAGGATCACGACATCCCGGTCGGCCCCGGCCGCGGATCGGGTGCGGGCTCGGTCGTCGCCTGGTCGCTCACGATCACCGATCTCGATCCGCTGCGGCTGGGCCTGCTGTTCGAACGCTTCCTCAACCCCGAGCGCGTGTCGATGCCCGATTTCGACATCGATTTCTGCGAAACCCGCCGCGGCGAGGTGATCCGCTACGTCCAGGAAAAATACGGCCGCGGCCAGGTCGCGCAGATCATCACCTTCGGAAAATTGAAGGCGCGCGCGGTGCTCAAGGATACCGGCCGCGTGCTGCAGATGAGCTACGGCCAAGTCGATCGCCTCGCCAAGCTGATCCCCAACCACCCGACCGATCCGTGGACGCTCGACCGCGCGATCAACGGCGTCTCCGAGCTCGCGCACGAATATCGCCAGCCCGAGGTCAAGCGCCTGCTCGATCTCGCGATGCAGCTCGAGGGATTCCCGCGCCACTCGTCCACCCACGCCGCCGGCGTCGTGATCGGCGACCGCCCGCTCGACCAGCTCGTGCCGCTCTACCGCGATCCGCGCTCGGACATGCCCGTCACGCAATTCGACATGAAATATGTCGAGGAAGCGGGGCTCGTCAAATTCGACTTCCTCGGATTGAAGACGCTGTCCGTCCTGCAGAAGGCGGTGCAGATGCTCGCCAAGCGCGGCGTCGTCGTTGATCTCGCGGCGCTGTTCTGGGACGACGAGCCGACCTACAGGCTGCTCCAGTCGGGCAACACCGTCGGCGTGTTCCAGGTCGAGTCCGAGGGCATGCGGCGCACGCTGTCCGCGGTGAAGCCGACGGTGTTCGAGGACATCATCGCGCTCGGTGCGCTCTACCGGCCGGGCCCGATGGACAATATCCCGCTGTTCGGCCAGCGCAAGAACGGCCAGGCGTCGATCGAATATCCGCACCCGCTGCTCGAGACGATTTTGGCGGAGACCTACGGCATCTTCGTCTACCAGGAGCAGGTGATGCAGGCGGCCCAGGTGCTCGCCGGCTATACGCTCGGCGGCGCGGACATGCTGCGCCGCGCGATGGGCAAGAAGATCCAGGCCGAGATGGACGCGCAGCGCGCGGGCTTCGTCGAGGGGTGTCTCGCGGTCAACGGCATCAAGGCGGCCGAGGCCAATGCGCTGTTCGACCTGATCGACAAGTTCGCGGGCTACGGCTTCAACAAGAGCCACGCGGCGGCCTACGCGCTGCTGACCTATCAGACGGCTTGGTTGAAGGCGCACCACCCGGTCGAATTCTACGCCGCCTCGATGTGCTTCGACATGGCGCAGACCGACAAGCTCGCGATCTTCGCCGACGACATGCGCCGGCTCGGCACCGCCTGCCTGCCGCCCTCGATCAACCACAGTGCCGCCGAGTTCACGGTGGAGGCCAAGCCCGACGGGACGCTCGCGGTGCGCTATGCGCTGGGCGCGCTGAAAGGCGTGGGCGAGCGCGCGATGGACGAGATGTGCGCGGAGCGTGCGACCGGCGGCGCGTTCAGGAATCTCGAGGATTTCGCCGACCGGATCGATCCGCGCCTGCTCAACCGCCGCCAGCTCGAAAGCCTCGCGGCGGGCGGCGCGTTCGAGGAGCTTGGCCACGACCGCGTGACGATTTTCGGTGCGGCCGAGACGATCCTCGCGCACGCCAATGCCGCCGCCGCCGCGCGGATCAGCGGGCAGGGCGGATTGTTCGGTGGCGACATGGCCGCCGACGTGCCGCCGATCCGGCTCCCCGTGGGCCAGCATTGGTCGATGGCCGAGACGATGGCGGCCGAGAAGGAGGCGTTCGGCTATTATTTCTCCGCGCACCCGACCGACAGCTATCGCCATCTGGCGCAGGCGCATGGCTGCCGCAGCTTCACCGAATGGTGCGCGATGCCCGCGCCGCCGCCGCCGCCGCCCGACGAGCGCGGCCGTCGCCAGCCCGCGCCGACCGTCTCGATGGCCGCGCTCGTCGAGGACGCGCGCTGGCGCACCTCCGCCAAGGGGCGCCGCTATCTGATGGTGGGCTGTTCGGACGCCTCGGGGCAATTCCAGGCGAGCTGCTTCGACGACGAGGTGTCGGTCCGCATCGAGGAGGCGGCCAAGGCGGGCGGCTGCGGGCTGCTGACGGTCGAGCTCGACCGCAAGCCCGGCGACGAGACGCCGCGCGTCACGATCCGCAACATCCGCCCGTTCGAGGGCATGACGATGGCGACGCGGCTGCGGCTCGACGTCACGCTCGACGATCCGGCGGGAGCGACGGCGCTGGCGGGCGCGCTTGAGGGTCTGCGCGGCGGGCGGGGCGAGCTGCACCTGTTCGCGCTGCTGCCCGACGGCGACACCGCGCACCTGCTGGCGGGCCGTGACTATATGTTCGACGCCGAGATGGTGCAGCGGATCGAGAAGCTGCCGGGGGTGGCCAGCGCGCGGCTCGCCCCGATCGAGGGGCCGCGGCTGGCGCTGGTGGGCTAGTTTGCCGGCCGGTTTGCGAGCGCACCGGCCATTTTGCCGGCAATCCGGGATCTCTGCGTATCGGCCCTGCGTGCTGGCTGTGTCGCATAGAGCGCCGACAGATAGGTCCGGTCCCATGCCGTTAGTGCTCTTCTGGTGGCGGGGTCCGGTCCAAACAAACCGAGGATCGAAGGCGCCGTGGTCGGCCGCGATCCGACGCGGAAATGGCCGAGCGCGACGAAGGCCGCGTAACTGGCGATAGCATCCAGTCGATATCCGGTTGCATGCGCGACATCGATGATGACGACTGCGCCAGTAATACTAGCGCGGATGCCCGTATCGATAAGACTATCGTTATAGGCTCGGTAGCCGGCGCCGCTGAACTGACCGCCGTCGCCCCCCTCCAACAGTGTCGCGTACCACCAGCGGATTGGCTGTGCGCCGGTTCGCAGCAGCTGGCGCTCGGCCAGCGGCTCGCTCGACAACGTGCGAGGCTCGCGCTTCTCCATGGCCGAGACGAGCGCCGCACCGTCCAGCGTGAAGGCAACAAACAGGTTCGGCTTGCACGTGTCCGCGCCGACCGCGATACCGGCGTTCTTGGCGATCTCCTTTATCCTGGCCGAGAAGAAATCGGCATAGGCCGGATCGATACCGCTCACCGTCGGGCAGATCGGTGTGTGCCACCGTGCGAGCTGACCGCTGACCGGCGTCGCCTGAACGTCACGCTCGAACGATCGGGCCTGGTGGCTGATCGCCGCCCGATCATTTTCGTGGCCCTGCACCACGATAGTGTCGGAAGGCGGCATCGGCGTGGTCGAATCTGCAGTGCTGCTCGCAGTTGGATCCTGTGCTATCGCGGACGACATTGGCGCTGCGGTCACTGCCATCGCAAGGTACGCGGCGAGGCTGAACGTGCGGGGCGGGATCATGCCGGTAGCTCCCAAGAACCAAGCGTCCGCGTACTCTATCCAACCTCGACCATCCGGTCACGTCTTAGAACAGCGACATCTGCTGCCCCGGCAGCACCGGCGGTCGGAACAGGTCGGTGCGCAGCGTCATCCGCTCCTTGCCCAGCCCCGCCTTGCGCAGCGCGATGTCGAAGCGCGTGCGGAGCAGCTCCGCCCACGGCCCTTGCCCCTTCATGCGCGTGAAGAAATTGCCGTCATTGTCGCGCCCGCCGCGGATCGACTGGATCGTCGCCATCACTTTGCTCGCGCGATCGGGATGGTGCGCCTCGAGCCACGCGCGGAACAGCGGTGCGACCTCGTGGGGCAGGCGGACGGGCAGGAAGAACACGCCGCGCGCGCCCGCTTGCGCCGCGCGCTCGACGAGATGCTCGATCTCGTGATCGGTGATCTGCGGCACGACGGGTGCGATCGAGACGTGGACGGGGATGCCCGCATCCGCCAGCTTTCGCACCGCCGCCATACGACGCTCGGGATGGGGCGCACGGGGCTCGAGCGTGCGCGCGGTCCTGGGGTCGAGCGAGGTGATCGACATCGCGACCGCCGCCAGTCCGTCCGCCGCCATGCCGCGCAGCAGATCGATATCGGCGAGCACGCGATCCGATTTGGTCGTGATCGTGATCGGGTGGCGCGTCTCGGCGAGCACCTCCAGGCACGCCCGCGTGATCCGGTAGCGCGCCT
>Ga0302235_10001964_pt1 | contig 15096 bp, 14 predicted proteins | sample II_Palsa_N3_3_FD_193577 | JGI IMG/M metagenome (GOLD analysis project Ga0302235, IMG submission 193577) | Peat permafrost microbial communities from Stordalen Mire near Abisko, Sweden - II_Palsa_N3_3 | ecosystem: Environmental > Terrestrial > Soil > Palsa > Peat permafrost | place: Sweden... | reverse complement strand
TGCCACCGGCCAGAGCGAGGTGGTCGTGGCGGGCGGGATGGAGTCGATGTCGAACGCGCCGCACCTGCTGCCCGGCGCCAGGCGCGGCACTCGCTACGGCGCCGCGGTGCTGATGGACGCGCTCGATAGGGACGCGCTGATCTGCGGGTTCGAGGGGATCTCGATGGGCGCGGCGACCGACCGCGACCAGGCCCGGTTCGGGATCGCCCGGCCCGACCAGGACGCGTTCGCGGCCGAGTCGCACGCCCGGGCGTCGGCCGCGATCAAGGCCGGGCGGCTGGCGGAGGAGATCGTGCCGGTCACCGTATCCGGCCGCGGCGGCGATGTTCTCGTCGAGGATGACGAGGGGGTGCGGCCGGACACCACCCTGGAACGGCTCGCCGCCCTGCCGCCCGCGTTCAGCGCGGGCGGCGCCATCACCGCGGGATCGGCCTCCCAGCTGTCCGACGGCGCCTGCGCGGTGGTCGTCATGGACTCCGAGCGGGCCGGGCGGACGGGGCGGCCGGTCCTGGCCGAGATCGGCGCCTACGGCACCGTCGCCGGACCCGATACCTCGCTGCTGCTGCAGCCCGCCAACGCCGTCCGCGACGCCCTGCGCCGCGACGGCGGCCTCGGGGTGAGCGACCTGGACCTGATCGAGATCAACGAGGCCTTCGCCGCGGTGGCCCTGGCCTCGGCCCGCGACCTCGGCATTGCCCTGGACCGGGTCAACGTCAACGGCGGCGCCATCGCCCTCGGCCACCCGGTCGGCATGAGCGCCGCCCGGCTCACCCTGACCCTCGCGCTCGAACTCCGCCGTCGCGGCGGCGGAACCGGCGCCGTCGCCCTCTGCGGAGCCGGCGGCATGGGCGACGCCATCATCATCCGCTGCCCCTAGACTTATGCGGCGGACGGCTCCGAGCTGGCAGCAGGTGAGGCGTGTGCGAGCAAAGCGCGAGTGCAGGGAACATCGGCGGCCGTCGACGCGCTGAACCTACCGGAGCAGGTCTTCGACTACGGCTGGCGGTGCGACTGCCGCGGCGCAATCGATGGCTTAACCATCGACCACGTTCGCGGCAATAGGGGTGATATCAGCGGCACCCAGTTCCACCGCTGGCCGACAAACAATGGCTTCCCTGGCGGATACCGGACGCTCTTCCCCCCAATGAGAGCACGCGTAGCCGACTGGGATGCCGAATACACAACCCGGCTATGTGCTGAAGAATGAGCATAGAGCCTGTATGAGAGGAACTAATGCCGAAGAGTGACTTTATCGAGACCGAGGGCACGGTCATCCGGATGCGCGGGCACGGCTTCTACACCGTGGCACTCGCCAACGGGCACGAGGTTCTCGCGAGGATGTCGGGGCGGATGACGAAAAACCACATCCGCGTAATCCAGGACGATCGCGTGCTGCTGGAGATCAGCCCGGCGGACTGGTCGCAGGGGCGCATCGTTTACCGCTATAAGTAATCGAAGGAACGCGCTACACCCGCACCGCGGCCCGGGCACGACGCCAGCCGACCCGGGCCGGGCCTGCTTTCGACGTTAGCGCTTCTTCTGGACGAGGACCTTGGCGCCGGGGTAAGACGGCCGCGGCAGCCCGAGGACATGCTGCGCGATCATCGCGCGGAAGACCTCGACCGAGCCGCCGTAGGTCGCGGTGCCCTGCGCGAAGCGGTGCGCGTAGTCGATGTGGCCGCGGCCGAGTGCGTCCGGCGTCCCCTCGGAGAGCAGCGCCTCGGGTCCGACCAGGTCCATCAGCGCGGCGGCGCCGTGCACCAGCGCCTCGGAGCACTTGACCCGCCCCATCGGCCCGGGTGTGCACAGCGCCGCCTGCACGTCCATCTCCACCTGGCCGAGGCGGTAGCGCACGTAGGGATCGTCGGCGGGCCTGGCGCCGTCCTCGCCCGGCGTCACCGCCCAGGCGACCGCGGCCTCGAGCGCGCGCTGCAGCGCGTACACGAACTGCCTGCCGATCGACAGCTCGGCCAGCTTCTGCGCGGTCGGGTCGCCGCCGAAGCTGTGCTCCTCGTCGAGCGGGCCGCGCAGCACCGACCACCCGTCGTTCACGCCGCCGAGCCGGTAGGCGTCGGCCACCCGGACATCACCGAAGTAGACGACGTTGGTCCGCTCGTTGCCGTAGGTCCTGATCGGCTGGATATCGACCCCGGGCGCGTCGAGCGCCAGCAGGAACATCGTCAGGCCCTTGTGTTTGGGCAGGTCAGGGTCGGTGCGGGTGATCAAGAAGGTGTACTGGCAGTTGTGCGCGCCGGTGGTGAAGATCTTCGAGCCGTTCACCACCCACTCGTCGCCGTCGCGGACCGCGCGCACCTTCGCGGCGGCGATGTCGGATCCGCCGTCCGGCTCGGTGTAGCCAAGGCAGAATCGGACCGTCCCCGCCGCGACGCCGCGCAGGATGTCGTCGGCGATCGAGGGATCGGCGTACTTCTCGACCGAGCCGACGACGAGCCGGGTGGTGCCGAGGGTGACGAAGGGCAGCTCCGACTGGCCGATCTGCAGCTCGAGTATGCGTTCCCGGACCGGGTCGAGTCCGGCCCCGCCGCGTGACCTCGGCCAGCCGGGCATGATCCAGCCCCGCGCTCCCATGGCCAGGTGCAGCCGCTCGCTGAAGCCGTCGCCGGTGAGCCGCTCGTGCTCGAGCGCCTCCTCGGTGACGTACTCGGCCAGAAACGCGTGCACCTCCTCGGCGAACGCCTGCTGGTCGCGGTCGAGCTCTACCAGGCTCAAGTCCATGATGATGTCCCCTCTCTCACGTGTCTTGTCTCGCGCTTTATCAGGCCGCGCTGCGGGCGGCGGTCGCCCGGTCGATGAGCGCGTCCCCGATCGCCATCACGTCGCGAGCCGGGTCGCCGCCGAGCACGCTCCAGCCCTTTGCCCGCAGGAAGTAGAGGCTGGCGTCGGCCTCGGTGGTGAACCCGAGGCCGCCCTGCATGTGCTGCGACGTGGTGGCGCCGTGGGTGGCCACCCCGGCCGCGTAGGCGAAGGCGGCCTCGGCCAGGCCCCGGTGCGCGCCCGGCTCGTTGTCGGCCAGCCACGCGGTCCGCCGGACCAGGTTCCGGGCCCCGGACAGGCCGATCGCGACGTCCGCCAGCGGGAACGAGACGCCCTGGAGAGACCCCACCGGCACCCCCATCGTCTCGCGGGTCCTCACGAACTCGACCGCGATGCCGAGCGCCCGCTCGGTCAGCCCCACCAGCGCGGCGGCGGTCAGCAGCTTCCACTCGGCCTGGGCCCGCTGGTAGCTCGCCAGCGCCGCGGCGCCGGTGCCGAGCACCGTGCGCGAGCCCGCCGCCAGCGGCCAGCGGGCGAGCGGGGTGCTGCCCTGGTTGCGGAGCAGCGGCGGCGCCTCCTCGGCCTGCACGAGCACAAGATCGAGGCCGGACAGCGCGACCACGTCGGCGGCGATCGCGCCGGCCGGGACAAGCTGCGGGCCCAGGCCCGGCTTGAGGGCAAGCGCGATGGGCCGCTCGGCCGCGGCCGCGAGCAGGTCGCCGAGCGCGCCGCCGGCGCCGTGGGAAGCGAGCGCCCGGGACGCCGCCACGTGCTCGGCCAACGGCACCGGCGCCAGCGCCGCGCCGGCCTCTTCGGCGACGATCACCAGGTCGATCAGGCCCGCGCCGTCACCGCCGGCGCTTTCCGGCAGGCCCATCGTCCCGGCGCCAAGCTCGGCCAGCTGCCGCCAGAGCTTGGCGTCGTAGCCGAGGGGCTCGGCCGCCCGCACCCGGGCGGGCGGGCACTCGCTCGCGAAGAACTCGCGGAAGGCGTCGCGGACCGCCTGCTGCTCGTCCGCAAGCGAGTAGTCCGTGTACCGCAACTCGAAACCGTCCATCACTGCACCTTTCACACCGTGCTCACACGAGCTGTTCGATGAAAGCGCGAAGCTGCCGCACGCTGCGACACTCGAAGACCGAGTCGCAGAACGGCGCGTACTCGCGCATGACGGAATCGCCGCTGTCCCAGGCGGTGGATGACTCGGGATTCAGCCAGAACAGGTGCCCGGCCCGGCCCGCGACCTCCTTGAGCGCCTCGGCCCCCGATGCGTGGTAGTTGGCGCGGGCGTCGCCCAGCACCAGCACCGTCGAGCGGCTTCTGAGCTGATAGCCGAAGCGCTCGCTGAACGTCCGCAGCGAGTTGCCGTAGTCGGACCGCCCGTCCAGCCACACCCCGCAGCCGCGGGCGTTGATCTCGGCCGTCGCGGCCGCGATGGTGTCGGATCCGGCCAGGATCTCGGTCACCTCGTCCACCGTGTCCACGAATACGAAGCTGCGGACCCGGGTGAACTCGGTGCGCAGCGCGTAGGTCAGGTGCAGGGTGAACTCGGCGAACGCGGACACCGAACCGGAGATGTCGGCCAGGATCACCAGCTCCGGCTTGGCGGGCCGCGGCGGGCGGAAGACCGGCGTCATCGGCACCCCGCCGGTCGACATGGACTCCCGCACGGTCCGCCGGAAGTCGAGCGGGCCGCGGCGGCGGTGCCGATGCCGCTGCGCGAGTCTGGCCGCCAGCTTGCGGGCCATCGGCTGCACGATGTCGCGCAGTTCCGCGATGCTGGCCGCCGACGCGGTCAGGAAGTCGGCGTCTTCGGGCAGCGGCTTGCGCAGCGTGCGGGCGACGTCGTCGGCGCCGCGGTCGGCGACCAGCCGGCGCCTGATCTCCGCCTCGACCTCGCGCTGGAACTCCGTCACGCGCCGCTCGTACTCCTCGGTCAGCAGCAGCTCGGCCAGCCGGTCGAGCCCGCCGTCGGGTGCGGCGGCGGCCAGCAGGCGGGCGGGCAGGCTGTCGGGCGCCACCGCCCGCATCGCGCGGTACAGGTAGTAAGTGCCCGCGACCGAGCGGCCCGGCTGGATGCCCGCGTGCCTGCTCACCACGGCGGCGGCAAGGGCGCGCAGCAGCGCGGGCTCGTTCGCCTCGAGCGCCGTCAGCAGCAGCCCCATCAGCGCGCCGTCGTCCACCGAGTCGAGCACCCCGCCGCTCGCCGGATTGAGGGTGCGGCCCGCGAAGTACAGGTCGAACACCGCCGAGTAGGCGCTCTCGTGATCCGCGTCCTTGACGATCGCCGCGCCGAGCGCGGCCTTGACCGCCGTCCGGTCGCCCAGGTCCACGAACCGCAGGGCCGACAGCGCGTCGACGTACTCCGACGCTGAGACCGGGATGCCGACCACCCGCAGCTCGGCCACGAGGCCCTCAACCGCCGCGACGAGGCCCTCAACCGCCGCGATCACCGCTGACCGCCCGCCGGAAGCGGTGTTATCGTCGCGTCATGAGCGATCACCCGATACTTCTCGTGCATGGTCTGGCATCGTCGTTCGAGCACAACTGGCAGGCGACCGGCTGGGTCGACATCCTCGCCGACCAGGGACGCACCGTGATCGGCGTCGACCTGCCGGGACACGGCGCGAACTGCGCCCAGGACCCGGCCGGGATAAGCCCGGCCGCCGCGGTCCTGGCCGCGATCGGGGACCGCGCCCAGGTTGACGCGGTGGGCTTCTCGGCCGGCGGTCACGCGCTGCTGGCCGCGGCCGCCTCGGCGCCGCGCCGTTTCGGCAAGATCGCGTTGCTCGGGGTGGGGGACCGGCCCGCCCGCGCTGACGGCGGTGCCGACACGGCGCGGATGGTGGCGGGCCTCGAAGCTGACGCAGAACCTGACGACCAGGTCGCCCGGGTGATCTGGCGGCTGGCGGCGACGGCCGGCAACGACCGCCGGGCGGTTGCGGGCTACCTCCGGGCGCCGCACCCGGCCCTGCCGCTGGCCGGCCTGGCCGCGATCGACGCCCCGGTGCTGGTCGTGCTCGGCGACCGGGACTTCGCCGGCCCGGCCGACCAGCTGCTGGCGGCGCTGCCGAACGCCCGGCTGGTGACGCTGCGCGGCGTCGACCACTTCGGCACGCCGTCGGATTACGGGTGCATCGAGGCGGTCACGGGGTTTCTCGCCGGGTAGCCTCACCGCGCCTGGTCACCCAGCTTCTTCAGGGCCAGCTCGATGTCGGCCTGGTTCTTGAGCAGGACGGGCATGGCCTGCTCGATGAGCTCGCCGTCGATCTGGCCGGCCCCGAGCACGAGCAGGGTCCGCGCCCAGTCAAGGGTTTCCGACACCGACGGCTTCTTCTTCAGGTCGAGCAGCCGCAGCGACCTGATGACCTGGGCGAGCTGGGCGGCCAGCTCACCGGTGATGCCGGGCACGCGAGCCAGCACGATCTCCCGCTCGCGCTCGACCGTGGGGTAGTCGATGTGCAGGTACAGGCAGCGGCGCTTGAGCGCCTCGGACAGCTCGCGGCTGCCGTTGGAAGTCAGGAACACCAGCGGCACCTGCCGGGCGGTCACCGTGCCAAGCTCCGGGATCGAGACCTGGTAGTCGGAGAGCACCTCGAGCAGCAGCGCCTCGGCCTCGACGTCAAGCCGGTCGACCTCGTCGATCAGCAGGACGACCGGCTCGGTCGCCCTGATCGCCTCGAGCAGCGGCCTGGTCAGCAGGAAGTCCTCGCCGAAGAGGCTGCCCGCATCGGCCGTGTGCAGCTGGATGGCGAGCAGCTGCTTGCGGTAGTCCCACTCGTACAGCGCCTTCGCCTCGTCCATCCCCTCGTAGCACTGCAGCCTGATCAGCCGCGCCCCGGTCATCGCGGCGACCGACTTGGCGAGCTCGGTCTTGCCGGTCCCGGCCGGCCCCTCCACCAGCACCGGCTTGCCGAGCCGGTCACCGAGGTGCACGACGGTCGCGATCTTGCTGTCCGGCAGGTAGCCGACCTCGCGCAGCAGCTCGGCCACCCGCGGGCCGGACTCGAAGCGACCCCCGTCCGCCCCGCCCGGCACATCCCTGGTCAGACCCGCCTGTTCCACGCTTGCCACCCGATCGCCGCTAGACAAAATAGTTTAGTATGCATAAAAGTACGTACTTACAGTAAGCCAGTCAAGAAGGCTTTCAGTAGCTTGACTTAGCTCCTCAGATCATAATAGTTTTACAACTATCGAAACGAAGTAACGGAGCGGAAGCGATGCTGAGAATCACCGCCCTCGTCAAGCACACGCCGGAGCTGACCGGCGACCGGCGGTTCGCCGCCGACCTCGCGCTTGACCGGGAGGCCACCGAGGGACGGCTGTCGGAACTGGACGAGCACACCGCCGAGCAGGCGATCAAGCTGGCCGAGGGGGCCAAAGCGGCCGGGGCGGAGCTGACGTACCTCACGATGGGGCCGCCCGCGGCGGCGGAGGCGCTGCGGAAGGCGCTGTCGATGGGCGGCGACCGGGCGATCCACGTGTCCGACCCGGCCCTGCGCGGAGCCGACGCGCACGCCACCTCGCTGGTGCTCGCGGCGGCGGTCGAGCGGATCGGCTACGACATCGTGGTCTGCGGCATGGCCTCGACCGACGGCTCGATGGGCGCGGTCCCGGCCATGGTCGCCGAGCGCCTCGGGGTGCCGCAGATCAGCCTCGCGTCCCGGCTGTCGCTCGACGGCGCCGAGGTGACCATCGAGCGAGAGACCCAGCTGGCGACCGAGACGGTGTCGGGGACGCTGCCCGCGCTTGTCAGCGTCACCGACCGGACCGGCGAGGCCCGCTACCCGTCGTTCAAGGGGATCATGGCGGCGAAGAAGAAGCAGGTCGAGACCTGGACACTGGCCGACCTCGGCATCGACCCGGCGATGGCCGGCCCGGGCCGCGCCTACACCAAGGTGCTGTCGGCCACCGCCCGGCCGCCGCGCACGGCGGGCGAGATGGTCACCGACGACGGAGACGGCGGCGGCAAGCTGGCCGCCTTCCTCGGCACGCAGAAATTCATCTAGGAGGCCGTCGTCATGCCCAGTGTTCTCGTCGTCGCCGAGGTTCCCGGCGGGGCAGTGCCCAAGCCGGTGACCGAACTACTCACCCTCGCCCGCCGTCTGGGCGAGCCCGTCGCGGTGGCGCTCGGCCCGGGGGCGGCCGCCGCGGTGGACGCGCTCGGGCGGTTCGGCGCCGCTCGCGTCTGCGTGATCGACGCCGCGGTCATCGATGACTACATCATCGTCCCCAAGCTCGAGGCGATCTCCCAGGTCGCCGCCGAACTCCGGGATCAGGGCGGCGGACTGGCCGCGGTCCTGGTCCCGGCCACCCCCGAGGGCAAGGAACTGGCCGGACGGCTGGCCGTCCGACTCGACGGCGGCCTGATCACGGACGCGACCGACCTCCGGGCGGGCGATGAGCCCGGCTCGGTCGTCACCACCCAGTCGGTGTTCGCCGGCTCCTACACGGTGGAGTCGACCGTGGTCCGCGGCACGCCGGTGATCGCGGTCAAGGCCAACGCCGTCACCCCCGAGCCGGCCCCGGTCACCCCCGTGGTGGAGAAGCCGCAGATCGCGTTCTCCGCGCTGGCGACCACCGCCCGGGTCATCAGGCGGGCGGAACGCGCCGCCACCGGCCGGCCGGAGCTGACCGACGCCACCGTCGTGGTGTCCGGCGGCCGCGGCCTGGGCGGGGCGGAGCACTTCGCGCTCGTCGAGCGCCTCGCCGATCAGCTCGGGGCGGCCGTCGGCGCCTCCCGGGCGGCGGTCGACGCCGGCTGGTACCCGCACAGCAACCAGGTCGGCCAGACCGGCAAGACGGTGTCGCCGCAGCTCTACATCGCGGTCGGCATCTCCGGCGCGATCCAGCACCGGGCCGGCATGCAGACCGCCAAGACGATCGTCGCGGTGAACAAGGACCCGGAGGCCCCGATCTTCGAGATCGCCGACTTCGGCCTCGTGGGCGACCTGTTCGCCGTGCTCCCGCAGGTCAGCGCCGAGATCGACGCCAAGCGCGCGTAGCCGCGCAGGAAGGACAAGGCCGTGGAGTACAACCTCACGCCCGATCAGCTGCTGTTTCGCGACACCACCAGGGACTTCCTGGAGAAGGAGGCCCCGCTCACCAAGGTGCGGGAACTGGCGGCCAGCCCGGTCGGCTTCGAGCCGCACTGGTGGCGGCGCGGCGCCGAGCTGGGCTGGACCTCGATGCTCGTCGCCCCCGCCCTGGGCGGCGACAGCATCTCCGGCAACGGGCTCCTCGACCTGGCGATCGTGGCCGAGGAAATGGGCAGGCTCGTCTCGCCCGGCCCGCTCGTCCCGGTCAACGTCGTGGCGATGGCGCTGTCGCACGCGTCGAACGCGGCCGACCACGCCGGCGTCGTCGAGGCGCTGATGGCGGGCGAGGCCACCGCCAGCTGGGCGGTCTACGAGCCCGGCCATGGCTGGGACCCGGCCGCGATCACTACCTGGGCTACCCGCGATGGCGACGACTACGTCCTGGCCGGCGTCAAGGACCGGGTGGACTCCGGCGACCAGGCGGACTACCTGCTGGTCACCGCCCGCGCGGCCGAGGGCCTGCGGCAGTTCCTGGTGCCGGCCGCCGCGCCCGGCCTGACCGTCAGCCGCGCGCAGAGCCTGGATCTGGTCCGGCGATTCGCCACCGCGACCTTCGACGACGTCCGGGTCCCGGCCGCGAGCGCGGTCGGGGGCGGCGACGAGACCGAGGCGGCCGTCAGCCGCCAGCTGCAGACCGCGGTCGCCCTGCAGTGCGCGGAACTGGCCGGCGCGGCCTCGCGGGTGTTCGAGTTCACCGTCCAGTGGGCATTCGACCGCTACTCCTTCGGCCGCCCGCTGGCGTCCTACCAGGCGCTCAAGCATCGGTTCGCGGACATGAAGCTCTGGCTGGAGGCCTCGTTCGCGACCGCGGCGGCGGCCGCCCGGGCGGTCCAGGCGGGCGACCCCGACGCGGCCGAGCTGGCCAGCGTGGCCAAGGCCTACATCGGCGAGCGCGCCACCGACCTGATGCAGGACTGCGTCCAGCTGCACGGCGGCATCGGCGTGACCTGGGAGCACGACCTCCACCTGTACCTGCGCCGCGCGACCGTGGACCGCGTGATGTGGGGAACCCCGGCCGAGCACCGCCGGCTGATCGCCGACTTCCTGAACATCTGAGGAGCCATCGACATGACTGACATCGAGGACGTCGGCTCGTTCCGGCTGCGCGCGCGGGAGTGGATCAGGGACAACCTGCCGCGCCTGCCCGAGGGGAGCGACGCGCCGGACGGCGAGGGCCGCGGTCACGTGGACGACGCCGCCTGGCTGCGGGCGCGAGAGCTGCAGCGGCTGCTGTTCGACGCCGGGTTCGCGGGCATCTGCTACCCGACCGAGTACGGCGGGCAGGGGCTGACCCCCGCGCACCAGAAGGCCTTCACCGAGGAGAGCGCCGGCTACCAGATGCCGCTGCTGCTGAACGTGCCCACGTTCTCCATCTGCGGTCCGGTGCTGCTCGAGCTCGGCACCGAGGAGCAGAAGCGCGAGCACCTGCCGAAGGTGCTGAGCGGCGAGCGGGTCCTGGTCCAGTTCCTCTCCGAGCCGCGCGGCGGGTCGGACCTGGCCGGGCTCACCACCCGCGCGGTCAGGGACGGCGACGTGTTCCTGGTCAGCGGCGCGAAGATCTGGAGCTCGGGCGCCTACGCGGCCGACTACGCCACCTGCCTGGTGCGGACCGACTGGGAGGCGCCCAAGCACCGCGGCCTCACCATGCTGCTGATGAAGGTGCACCAGCCGGGCGTGACGATCCGCCGGATCAAGCAGCTGGACGGCAACGAGGAGTTCTGCGAGGAGTTCCTCGACGACGTCGAGGTCCCGGTCGCGAACGTGATCGGCGAGATCAACGGCGGCTGGGCGGTGGCCTCGCGGCAGCTCTTCCACGAGCGGAACGCGGTCGGCGGCGGATCGCCCTACGTCAGCGGCGGCGCGCGGGTCGCCAGCAGCGCCCGCGGCGCGGCGCCATCGGCGCTGACCCAGCTGCTGCGGAGCACCGGCCAGGCGTCCGATCCGAGGGCGCGCGAGCTGGTGGCCGAGTCCCACCTCCTCTCCCGGGTCCAGGAGCAGCTCATCGACCGGGTGGTGGCCGGCATGACGGCGGGGCAGCTGCCGTCCACCGCGGGCTCCATCATCCGCCTGTTCGGCGGCGTGACCGCGGTCAGGCGGGCCGAGATCGGCCTGGAGCTGGCGGGCTCGCACGCGGTCTCCGGCCCGGCCGCCGCCGGTCCTGACGCGACACCGGGCGAGCCCGCGATCGGGACCCAGTTCCTGATGCGCCAGTCCAGCTGCCTGGGCGGCGGGTCGACCGAGATGGCCAGAAACATCATCAGCGAGCGGGTGCTCGGCATGCCCCGCGAGCACGCGGCTGACCGCGACATCCCGTTCAGCCAGATCCGTCAAGGACGATAGGAGATTCCCGTGGCAATCGGCAAACTGTTCCACATCATCCACATGACCGGTGACCTGCCGGCCCTCGAGGCCTGGTACGACGACGTGTTCAGCGTGCGGCGCGGCATGCTCGACCACAACTACATGGAGGGCGAGAAGCGGGACGCCTCGCTGGTCGTGCTCGGCGACGCCATCATCGAGCCGCTGGCGCCCGCCTTCCGCGTCGACGGCTGGGACACGATGCCGATCGGCCGGTTCTACAAGCGGTTCGGCAGCCACTGGCACTCGATTGCCTGGTACACCGACGACGCGGGCGAGATCTGGCAGCGCTGCACCGACAACAACGTCCGGGTCTACATCGAGGGCGGCGTGCTCACCGATCAGCGCCCGCCGGCCAGCTCGGCGATCATGACCCACCCCAAGGACACCATCACCCAGCTCGAGTTCATGCGCCTGGAGGGAACCGCGCTCGAGGACAAGGACCCGCGGTTCAGCCCCGACTGGGACCCCGACTGGTGGGTGAATAACCACCCGCTCGGCCTGCAGCGACTCGCCTACACCACCGTCCTCACCCGCGACCTGGATCGTGCCAAGCACGCCTACGTGGACGTCCTCGGCGGCGTGCTCCTGCACGAGAGCACGTCGGAGCTGACCGGCACCGCCAACGCGTACGTGCTCATAGGCGAGGGAACGGTGGTGGAGCTGGCCAAGCCGATCGCCGACGGCACGATCGCCGCCGCCGACCAGGCCGCCAACGGCGAGATCCACCACGCCGCCGCCTTCACGGTCGTCGATCTCGACCGGGCCGAGGAGTACCTGGTGTCCAAGGGGATCACGGTCGCCGGGCGCGATGACTCGACGCTGCTGACCGACCCGGCCACCACCCACGGGGTGCCATTCCGGTGGACGACCTGGACGGTCCCCGGCGACCCGCGCGCCTGAGATTCGATTTCACCTGACAACGGGAACCACGGGACCGTTCGATAAAGTCAAATGCTTTTGATCGAACGGTCCCGTCGTTCCCCCTCAGGTCACTGTCCTGTCTCCGGGAAGTCGGCCCCGTCGCACGGATTCCGGCCCATCATGGCTCCTGTGATCAGGAACGACACCCATGAGGTGCGCATCGACCGGGAGCGCGGGCTCGTGGTGAAGCGATTCCGCTCGGCCCGCAGGGGGGAGCCGGTCCGCGAGTGGACCGCCCTGTCGTTGCTGGACAGGCTCGCGCCGGGGCTCGCCCCGGCCCCGGTCAGCGCCGACCTGGACAGCGATTTCCCGGTCGTCACGATGTCGCTGCTGCCGGCACCGAGCTGAGCGCGGCGCCGGTCACCCCGGCGCAGGCAGGCGCGCTGGCCGAGGCACTCGAACGGCTGTGGCGATCCGTCCCGTCCGTCGGCCGGGAACTTCCCGCTGTCACGCCCAATCCGGTGGCCTTCGCCCATCAGGTGGGCGAGATGGTGGCCGCCCGGCCGACGCTGGGCGACGACCCCGTGGTGGCGCGCGCCCACGCGACGGCCGCCGCCTGGCTCGAGCGCGAGCCGCCTGAGCGCCACGGCCACGCCGGCCACCCCGCCGTCCTCGGACATGGCGACCCGTGCCTGGCCAACTACCTATGGGACGGCGACCGGATCCGGCTCATTGACTTCGAGGACTGCGGCCCGAGCGACCGCGCATTCGAGCTCGCGATCCTGACCGAGCACATCTCGGCTTGGTCGGACGCCCGGCTGGAGGCGGAGGACCTCCTGGCCAGGTTCGACCTGACCCGGGCGGACAGAACCCGGGTGCGGGACTTCCGGCGCCTCGCGGCCCTGTGCTGGCTGATCATGCTCCGGCCGGGCAGCTCATCAAGCGCCCGCAACCCGCCCGGCACCCTGCGACGCCAGGCGGACCGGCTCCTCAGCCTACTGACCTGAACGGGGCCGATCTTCTTCCGCCGCGGCCACTCCCGCGCCGCGTCCAGGTCGTTCACCTCGAAGGGGTCTTGGCGGCGGTCTTCTGCCCGGTCGCATCCTTCCCGCGCCGCAGACGGACGTCGTCCGCTAACCGGACGACGACGCCGTCACGCAAGGCGGTGGCGGTGGCCCGGCGGGCGCGACCTAGTCGGTCGCCCGGACGCGCGTAGCCGAAAGCCGACGCGATGGCCTCCCGGACGGCCGTCACGGTCTCCGGCACGATGGCGTCGATGACGCCGAGCCGCAGCAGATCCGGGGCGGTCATCCGCAGCGCGCTCGTCAGCTCGGGCGCCCGGACCCGGTCCCGGTAGAGGATGGCCGCGCCTGCCTCCGGCCCGATGACGGAGAACACGGCCCCGTCAAGCAGCAGCAGCCGGTCGGCGTGACCGAGGGCCATGGCGCCGCCGCTGCCCCCTTCGCCGACGCACAGCGCGACGCTCGGGCCGCGCAGCTCGGCCATCGCCAGCAGCGTCCGCGCGATCTCGCCCGCCAGGCCCGACGCCTCGGCGGCGGGGCTCGGGTCGGCGCCGGGAGTGTCGATCAGCGCCAGCACCGGCAGCCCCAGCCGGTCGGCCAGCCGGAGGGCTCGCTGGGCGAGCCGGTACGCGTCCGGTCCCGGCTTGGCCGTCGCGTCGCCGAAGGCGTGCCGGTCCATGGCGATCACCGCGCACCGCTGGCCGGCGATGGTGGCCAGCGCCGCCCGGATCGACCGGTCGGCGCCGCGCAGCTCGACCCAGTCGGTCGTCAGCCAGGCCGCCCACTCAAGGCCGGACGGCCTGGCGGCCGACCTCGCCCGGAGCAGCAGCGGGTAGGCGCCGGCCTGGTCGCCGCCCGGCTCGTCCCGCCCGCCCCGCTCACGCGGTGCACCCCCCGCGCCCGGCTCGTCCCACCCGCCCCGCTCACCCGGTCCGCCCCGCGCGGCGGGTCGGCCGGGCCTGCCCGGCGGCAGCGCGAGCGGCCGGCCCGCCGCCACCCCGACGGCGGCGGCCAGCCACCCGGCCTGGTCAGCCGGCCCGACCAGGGCGTCGACGAGCCCGTGCCGGTAGGCGGACTCCGCGGTGTGCGAGTCGGCCGGCGGCCACTGCCCGGTCACCTCGGCCACCACCCGTGGCCCGCCGAAGCCGATGACCGCTCCCGGGGCGGCCGCGCGCAGGTCGGACAGCGATGCCCAGGACGCGTACACGCCCCCGGTTGTCGGCGAGCGGAGCACGGCCGCGGACATCAGCCCCGCGCGGCCGTGGGCGGCCGCCGCCGAGGCGGTCCGGGCCATCTGGATCAGCGCGATCATGCCCTCCTGCAACCGCGCCCCGCCGCTGGCGACGTACTCCACCACCGGCAGCCGCTGGTCGGTGGCGCGGGCGAAGGCGCGCACGATGCGCTCGCCCGCGACCGCGCCCATGGTGCCGCCCTGGATGTCGAACCGGCACTCGATCACCGCCAGCGGGCGCCCGTCCGCGTAGCCGACGCCGGTGCGGACCGACTCGCCGCCCGCGGCGGGCGGCCGGTAACCAGGGAACCCGAGCGGGTCGGCCGACGCCAGGCCCGCGTCCCACTCCTCGACGATCGCGAGGTCTCCGGGGGTCATGCTCACATCCACTGTTTTATAGATTTCGAATCTTAAGCTGACGCTACCCCGAATGCGGGTGGCGCCGCCACCTATCCAATGGTATTTTCACAAGTATGGAAATGAGATTGGGTGATGCGGACGTGGTAGACGGCCAGACGCTCTACGTTGACGGGAAATGGTCGGCGGCCTCTGACGGCGGCGTCTTCGAAGTAACCGACCCGGCGACCGGCAGCGTCATCGGGCATGCCGCCGACGCCGGGGCGACCGACGCCGAGCAGGCCATCGGCGCGGCCGCGGCGGCGTTCGCCACCTGGTCCAAGCGCACCGCCTACGAGCGCTCGGCGGCGCTGTACCGGGCGCACGCGATCATGACCGAGCGGGCCGACGAGCT
>Ga0302235_10001962_pt1 | contig 15100 bp, 13 predicted proteins | sample II_Palsa_N3_3_FD_193577 | JGI IMG/M metagenome (GOLD analysis project Ga0302235, IMG submission 193577) | Peat permafrost microbial communities from Stordalen Mire near Abisko, Sweden - II_Palsa_N3_3 | ecosystem: Environmental > Terrestrial > Soil > Palsa > Peat permafrost | place: Sweden... | reverse complement strand
ACTCAGGCTGGCCGAGGACGAGGTGATGCGATGCCGGAGGTGCTCACCGCGCCGCGAGTCCTTACCGGCGATGGGACCGTGACCGGCGATGGGACCGTGACCGGCGGCGGGACCGTGACCGGCGGCGCGGTCGTGATCGGCGGCGCGGTCGTGATCGGCGATCGCACCGTTGACTGGGCCGGCCCCGCGGAAGCGCTGCCGGCCGAGTACGCGGCGCTGCCGCGGACGGACTACCCGGGCTCGACCATCATGCCGGGCCTGATCGACAGCCACGTCCATCTCGGGTTCGACGGCGGCCCGAATCCGGCCGCGCGGATGCGCGGCGAGACCGACGAGCAGCAACTGGTGCTGATGCTGCGCAGCGCGCGGGAGCTGCTCGGCGTGGGCGTGACCACCGCCCGCGACCTCGGCGCACGGGCCTACCTGGATGTGGTCGTGCGTGATGCCATTGCCGGCGGCCTGGCTCGCGGGCCGCGGATGGTCGTGGCAACCCGGCCGATCACCGTCACCGGCGGGCACTGCTGGTTCATGGGCGGCGAAGCTGACAGCGAGGACGATCTGCGCCGGATGGTCCGTACCCACCACAAGCACGGCGCCGACCTGATCAAGGTCATGTCCACCGGCGGGTTCATGACGACCGGATCGGCACCCTGGTACGCCCAGTTCACCAGCGCGCAACTGGCGGTGATCGTCGAGGAGGCAGGACGCGTCGACAAGCCGGTCGCAGCGCACGCGCACGGCATCGAGGGCATCCGCCGGGCGGTCGAGGCCGGAGTCAGCACGCTCGAGCACTGCTCCTTCGTGACCGAGACCAACGAGCGGCGCTTCGACGAGGCCCTCGCCGCCCGGATCGCCGAGCGGAAGATCTTCGTCTGCCCGACCATCAACGTGAACGCGCCCTACGTCGCCAAGCTGACCGGCATCGCGGTCGGTGAGCATCTCATGGCGATGCACGAGATGGGAGTGCGGATCATCACGGGCACCGACGCGGGCATCGACAACACCCCGCACCACCAGTACGTCGGCGCGCTGGAGTACCTCGTGTCGCTGGGCTTCCAGCCCGGTGAAGTGCTCGCGATGGCCACCACCGAGGCTGCGGCGGCGCTCGGCGTCGGCGCGATCACCGGCCGCCTCGCGCCCGGCTACGACGCCGACCTCATCGTCGTTGACGGCGACCCGCGAACCGACATCGCGGTGCTCGGCAAGCTGCACCGGGTCATCGCCCGCGGCCGCGACTACCGGCCCGACAGCGGCCGCTTCGATGTCAGCGCACCCGGCACGCCATTCGCGGCCCCGGGACACAGCGTCGATCTCAGGTTGCTGACCGAGGCGACCAGGCGACGCCAGGCCTAGTACGGCAGCCGCCATTGACGGTTTGAGCTGGTGGAATGTAGCAGGAAGACGAACCTCGGACTACGGCGTTTGTCCGCCAGGCCCTCGCCGCCGGCTCGACCGCACCCGTCCCACCCGGCAGCGGCCCGCAGATGTTCTCACTCGCCGACCCGGACAGCACCGAGGGCATCCTGGCGGCATCCGGCTTCGCCGAGGTCGGCTGCACCGAAGTGCACGCGCCCGTCTGCTGCGGCTTGGACGCCGCCACCGCCTACGACTTCGTCCTCGGCTTGCGGACATCAAGGACCTCCTCGCCAGCCTGGATGCCGCCACGGCCGAGGAGGAGCGGGAGGCTCTGCAACGGCTACGCGCCATCATCGGCGGGCGCAACACCGGCAGCGGCGTGCTGTTCGACCCCGTGCCTGGATTATCACCGGTCACCGCCGCTGGCCTGCAGACGGCGGCCTGATTGCGAGTCAGTCGGAAAGAGCCGTTCCCTGGAAATGCCTACGGAGCCGGCAAGACGAACATCGGAAAGGCCACTTGCATGCAGGCGCGGGTCGCGCCTGTCATCATGCCGGGTTGGACCGGGTACTGGGTGTGGCCGCGGGCGAGAAGGGGATCCGGAGTGCCGCGAGCGCGTCGGGGGTGAGGGCGTGCTCCGCGGCGTCGACCACCCCGAGGTCGGCGCGAATGTGCAGTTCGGCAGCTGTGACGAGCAGTTCTACCAGGGGTGCCCCTGAGGCGGCGGCCCTGGCGTCAGCCAGGCTGCGCAGTTCCGTGAGCAGATGCACCCGCTGGTGCCGCAGCACGGCGGCTAGCATCGCCGGGTCTCCAGCTTGAGCCGCTGCCATTACCTTGAGGAAGAAGTCGTCACGGTAGCCGCGGGTGCGCACGCTCGGCTCGTTCAGCCAGCGGTCGAGTTCCTCGCGGCCGGCCGGGGTGAGCCGGTGGACCAGCCGGTCCGGCTTGACCGCCTGCGGCTGGCGCTGGGATTCGATCAGGCCGTCGCGGGCGAGCCGGTCGAGGATCTGGTAGAGGTGGCCGATGTTCAGCCCTCCCCACTGTTCGCCCACTGCCTGCTCGAAGCTGCCCTTCAGCGCGTAGCCGTGCGCGGGCTCCGCCGCGAGGAGAGCCAGCACGGCGTGGTGCAGAGGCATGTCATCGTTCTCCTGCGTCTGGTGGGGTAACGATGCGGTGTCACCTTACATTGCCACTAGGCGCTTGCATTGTTGCTAGGTAAGGTCCAGGGTAGTCATGTATCCGGGCCGGCGTCACGCGGCCGGGGAAACGGCAGCCGGAGGTGCCAGCGGTGGGCAGGCTCGCCTGGTTGCAGCTTCGGTTCCGGGCCGGCCGCGCGCTGGCGCTGCTGGCCGGGATGCTGGTGGCGGCCACGGCGTTCACCGTGCTGACGGCCGCCGCCCGCGCCGCGCAGATCCGCACCATTGGCACGGTGAACGCGCACTTCCAGCCCTCCTACGACATCCTGGTCCGGCCGGCGGGGGCAAGGAGCAGCCTGGAGAAGGCCACCGGCACTGTCCAGCCGGGTTTCCTGTCCGGCATCTACGGCGGGATCACCATGGCCCAGTGGCGCCAGATCGAGAAGATCCCCCGCGTGCAGGTGGCCGCGCCGATCGCCATGGTGGGCTATTACCTGGTGGACGCGGACTTCCCGGTTGACCTGCCCGCCGCCGGCCTCGCCCGCTCCGGCCGCCAGCTCTACCGGGCAACCACGACCTGGGTGAGCGCGAACGGCGCCACCCGGATCGTGCAGCCTCCCACGTACGTCTACGTCACCCCGGGCCGGGTCCACAGTGCTGCTCCCCCCGCGGCTACCGAGACCTTGCCGGACGGCTCGACGGTGGCCCCGTGCCCAGCCCGCGGGCCGGCGTCCAGCCCGTTCAGTTACGCCCAGCAGGCGGAGGCGTGGTGCTTCTCGAAGATCAACGGTCTCGGTCTGTCGCACGAGAGGCTCACCTCCCCGGACCTGAACGGGCATACGGGTTTCGGCGTCTCCTGGGAGTTCCCGATGCTGATAGCCGCGGTCGACCCGGCGGCCGAGGCAAAGCTGGACGGCCTCAATCACGCGGTGACCTCGGGACGGTACCTGCCGGAAACCTACAAGAGCGGGGATGAGTTCCCGGTGCTGGCCGCGGCGGGCAGCGGCGTCGGCGAGTACTCGGTGACCCAGGTCCAGGAGCTGGCGTCCCCCTCGGCGCCGCCGGTGCTGGACACCGCGACGATGCGCAAGGACTCCACGGCGGCCGGGCGCACGGTGCTCAGCCTGACGCTCACCGCCAGCCATGCCTACCAGTACCTGCTCAAGCAGATGGGAACAGCCGCCAGCGCGGACGACAGTGCTATTCAGTACTGGTCAGTCGGCTCGGTGCGCTACCAGCGCGGCCGCGACGGGGACCTGACGCCGGTCGCGGTACGCAATCCGGTCTCGGTATGGCATTTTTCCGCCGGGGTCTTCACGCCCATGGACAACGCCGACACCCAGTACCGGACGCTACGGGAACACGTATTGCCGACAGACCAGTTTTCGAACAGCTCTACCATTCTGCCCGCGTCGCCAGTGCTGACCGGGACGTTCAGCGAAAGCAGGATCGCCGCCTTCGATCCGCTGTCCCGGGTGCCGCTGGGGCCGTATCAGCCGACGACCGCAGCGCCGGCGAACGCGGCGAGCAGCAAGGCGCTGGGCGGCTCGGACCTGCTGCCCAGCCTCAACCTCGGTGGTTACGTCAGCCAGCCGGCGCAGCTCATCACCACGCTGTCGGCGCTGCCGGCGCTGGAGAACAGCAACTACAGCGGCGGAACGCAGCTGGCGAAGGCGCCGATCAGCGTGATCCGGGTCCGCGTGGCCGGGGTCACCGGAGCGAGCCCGGCCTCGCTGAACCGGATCAAGACGGTGGCCGGGCAGATCGAGCTGCGCACCGGCCTGACCGTCGACATCGTCGCCGGATCCTCCCCGGAGCCCACCACCATCGCGCTGCCCGCCGATAAGTACGGCACCCCCGCGCTGCTGCTGTCCGAGGACTGGATCAAGGAAGGCGTCGCGGTCACCATCCTGGACGCGGTCGACCGCAGCAGCGTCACGCTGTTCGTCTTGATCCTGGTCGTCTGCGCGCTGTTCGTGGCCAACTCGGCGACGGCGGCGGTCCGCGGCCGCCGGCGGGAACTCGGGGTGCTGGCAGCTCTGGGCTGGACCAGGCCCCGGCTGTTCGCCGTCGTGCTCGGCGAGGTAGCCATGATCGGGATGATCGCGGGCATCCTCGGCGCACTGCTTGCCCCGCCGCTGGCCGCGGCGCTGGGGCTGCATGCCTCCCCTGCCCGCGCTGCCCTGGCCATCCCGGTCGCCATGGCGCTGGTCGTCGTCGCCGGCGCGGCGCCAGCCTGGCTGGCCGCCCGCGCCGACCCGGTGGCTGCCGTCCGGCCGCCGGCGCTGGCCGTGCGCCGCGCCCGCCAGCCGTCCGGGATCACCGGCCTGGCCCTGGTGAACGTGCTCCGCACGCCGGGACGCACGCTGGTCGGCGCGCTCAGCCTCGCCGTCGGCGTGACCGCGCTCACCCTGCTCATCGGGGTCACGCTGGCATTCCGCGGCGCCGTCAGCGGCACGCTGCTCGGCGACTACGTGACGGTCCAGGTTCGCGGCGTGGACTACATCGCGGTCGCGACGACCGTCACCCTGGGCGTGCTGGCGATCGCCGATGCCATGCTGATCAGCATTACCGAACGGGCGCCGGAGCTCGCCACGATCCGCGCCTTCGGCTGGCCCGAGCGGGCGCTGCGCCGCATGGTGATCACCGAGGGCGCGCTGGCCGGCATCGCAGGCTCGGTCATCGGCGCCGTCATCGGACTGGCGGGCGCCGCGGTCTTCGCCGGACAGCTCCCGCCGTTGCTGTACGCCGCGGCGGGCACCGCGGCCGCAGTCGGGATGCTGGTGACCTGCGCGGCCGCGCTGCTGCCCGCCCACCTGCTCCGCCGGCTGCCCGCCGCACAGCTACTCGCCCAGGAGTGAGCCATGACCGACACCGATCCCGTCAGCGCCGCCGCCGGGCAGCACGCCGTCATCGAGCTCCGCGGCGTCAGCAAGCACTACGGAACAGGCAGCGGCCAGCCGGTGGCTGCCGCCGACGAGGTCAGCTTCGCCATCGAGCACGGCGGCCTCATCGCGCTGTCCGGCGCCTCGGGTTCCGGCAAGTCGACGGTGCTGCACCTGATCGGCGCTATCGAGCGCCCGGACTCTGGCACGATCGTGAACGACGGCACCGAGGTCACCACGCTGCGCGGCGCGGCGCTGGCGGCTTACCGCCGTTCGGTGGGGTTCGTGTTCCAGCGCTACAACCTGCTTCCCGCGCTCACCGCCCTGGACAACGTGATCGCGCCGGTGCTGCCGTACCGGACCGGCTGGGACAAGGCCGCTCGCGGCAGGCAGCTCCTGGAAGCGGTCGGCCTCGGCGGGCGGGAGCGGTCGCTGCCGTCACGGATGTCCGGCGGCGAACAGCAACGGGTCGCCATCGCCCGGGCCCTGATCAACAGCCCGCATCTGCTGCTCGCCGACGAGCCGACAGGCAACCTGGACTCCCGCAGCGCCACCGGAGTCCTCGACCTGATAGCCAGGGTGCGCGAAGAGAACCAGATGACGGTCATCATCGCCACCCATGACCCGCAGATCGCCGCCCGCTGCGACCGGCTGATCAGGCTCAGGGACGGCGCCGTCACCGACGACATCGAAATCGCCGACGGGTACCCCGTCGATGAGACCATCCGAAGAGTCGGCCAGCTCGGCTGAACGGCCCTGGCCTGCCGCTGGTGATTACCGTGGCCGCTGGTTGTCACCAGCGCTCCTCAGCGGTCATGGCCAGGTTTGCCCGGTCAGGCGGTAGCAGGCGGAGCAGGCCTACGGCGCCGGCAACCCGGTCATATAGCGGCAGCTGCCTGGCGATCATGTGTCTGTGCTGACAACAGAATCGAAGACGGCACTCGCTGATCGGCGCGCGGCAGTGGATTGCCCGCGAGCACATCGAGGACCCGGTGAAGTCGCTGGCCATGGGGCTGCCGGCGGACCTTCAGTTCCGCACCAAGGGGCAGCTGGCCATGGACATCTGCGCGGACTGCTACGCCGACGGCCTGAAGTTCGACTTCGCCTGCGGGGATGAGGTCTATGGCGGGTGCACACGGCTGCGGGAGTTCTTCGAGGAGAACGGGCAGGCCAAGGAATAACCATGCATGCAACCGAAAGCAACGATCGCGTCGCCAAAGTGGCATTCGGGTACGCTATGCCGGGCAAGAGCTGGATAAACTGGCATACAAAGGAGAAGCGCCGCAGGCAAATATCGCATTCGCGGTGGCCTGGCCTTTCTTCTCCTGCCCGGACTCATCCAGCGCCCCGATCCGCAGGCCCCGCCGCCGGCCGGACCGGCGGGCGGCCTCATCGAGGCCGGACACCGCGAACCGGCGCACCACGCCCATCACGGCGAACGTGTCCCAGCAAGCACGGTTCAGCAGCAGCTGCGTCCGGTCCGGCGTGCGGTCCCCGACCTGCTGGGCGATGCTCCAGCCGTTCCGCCTCGGCAGGCCGCTGCTCACCGCGCCGGCGTACTTCCGGGCCTGCAGCCACGGCTCCACCCGCGCGAACGACGGCCTCATCAGCGCCAGCAGCTCAGCGCGCTTCCGCCGGCCCAGCCCGGCACATAAGCTGACGGCCGCAGCCGCCTTCGGTTTTGTAGTCTTCACAAACGCATGATCGCGAGGCGGCTGCGCCATGTCGAACCGCGGTACTCACGCCCCGCCGCAGGTCACGACCCGAAGTGCGGCTGCCGTACTAGGACGCCAGGCCCTGGCGGGAGGTCAGCGCTATTACCTCGCCGTCATCTCGTCAATGGCCATGCCCCGGCCGCGGCAGCAGCGGGACCGGGGGTCGTTGCGCTCGGCGCTGGCGGCGACGAAACCAATGCACCAACGGGCGTGACATCGGTGTCCATGAGGACGACGACTTACGCCTTACGAGGAGCGCTCACCGCCGGGGAACATTGCACGCGCAGCCGGGGTTTCACGTGATAGGGCCGGCTGCCGTGGGGATCGGGTACTTGCCGGCCAGGGGCCTGTGCACATGTTGTTTATACAGTTTAGGTGCGAGAAAGATAATGCCGCAGTGCGTGACGTGCGGGCGTGAGCTGCATCCCGAGCGAGCACAGAAATACAACTACTGCATGGCGCGTGAGTGCCAGGAAAAGAATGCCAAGAGCCTGACCATGGTCGCCGTCGGGGTAAATAAGGCCGCCGAGCAGTACATGATCCTCGATGAGCGCACCCGCGAGGAACTCGCGAACGGCAAGTACCACGATCAGCGGCGAGGTTCCTTCGGCCCGCCGGCCCGGCCATCTCGTACCGTGACGACTACCAGCGCAGCGAGCGAGCCCAAGCCCGCCCGCCGGCCGGCAAGCCGCACGGCGACCCGCCGCCAGTGGACCAAGTCACAGCAGAGGCTGGCACTCCTGTACAACGAGCAGCGGCTCCGGCCTGACGAGATAGCTCAGAAGCTCGGACTGAGCACATTCACGGTGACCCAGATCATCCTTGCCGCCAGGAACCAGGGGAAACTCTGAGGATGCCAGACGGCATCATGCGACTCGTGCTGCCGTAGGCGGACGGTCATGGTCAGGCTGGGCGGCATCCGCCGTAGATGACGTTCTCCAGCTGCTTCCAGTAGACATCGATACCCCGGAATCCGGCGGACCGCAGATATTCCAGTTGCTGGGCGAGCGGGATCACGTAACGGACGTGGTTGTCATAACGGGCCTGCTGCTCAGGCGTGCGATGCAGCCGCCTGCTCGCCGCATCAGGGTCGTAGTAGTCGCTCACCCGCTCCCAGGCGCCCTCGACAACAGGATCCGGCGTGCGCACCGGGTCGTAGTTGAGGTACCAGCCGCCAGGGACGAGATGGCCGAAGATCTCGGCGAACAGTCCCTGCTTGCGCTCATCGGGCAGGTGGTGGACGCACATCGAGGTAACCACCGCATCGAGCGCCCCGGGGATCGCGGCCGGCCACTCGCCCGTCGACATGTCGAACTCGACGTACCGGTAGCGCCCCGCGAACGGCTGCATCTCGTGCTCGCCCGCCGCCATCATCTCGGATGAGAAGTCAGCGAGTATCGCCGTGCTGCGCTGGTGCAGGCCGAGGATCGCGCGCGAAGCAGCCCCCGTCCCCGCTCCCAGATCCAGGAACGTGAACGCCTCCTGCTCGCCGAAGGGGAGCAGCACGGCCATGAACTGTCGCTGCGCCGCACGGTTCAGCTCGCGTTTCTTCTCTTCCGCCGCCCAGGCCCGAACGATCTCCCCGGACTGCCAGATGGCCGCGTTCGTGTCCGTCGACTGGTCCATGAGCAGAAGATTACCGAGTACGGGCCTCAGGGCCTGACGCGCGGTGCAGAGGCGGCGCACGTACCTGCTGGCACCTGCGCCCCGGCCGGAGGCTCCGTTGCTGGTCGGGTTGCATGGCCTGGGGATGTCGGGCGGACCGAGCGCCGCTGCTTGGCCGCCGGCCCATCCCAGTGCGACGAGCGTCCTGGATGCTGGCGACAATATGTCGATGAGCACCGCAGCCGCCGCACCGCAGCCGAACGTCCAGGCCCAGCTCTCGGTGCGGAACGGCCGGGCCGCCGTGGACTTCTACAAGGCCGCCTTCGGCGCGGTCGAGGTGTACCGCTTCGGCGGCACCGATGATCTCGAAGAGGTGGTCGCGCAGCTCGCGGTCGGGAACTCGCTGTTCTGGGTCGAGGACGAGTCGCCGCCGCACGGGAATTTCAGCCCCGAGACTGTCGGCGGGGCCACGGCGAGGATGCTGCTGATCGTCGATGACCCGAGGTCGGTGCTGGAGCAGGCGGTAGCCGCCGGCGCGTCGGAAGTCAGCCCGGTGGGCGAGGAGCACGGCTGGCAGCTGGGGCGGATCGATGATCCGTTCGGCCACCGCTGGGAGATCGGGCAGCCGGTGAGCCGATGGCCGCCCGCGGACCATCATCCGGGCAGCAGCTAAAGCGTTCCTCCGCCGACGGCGAGCATCGCAGAACCAGACTCTTGGCGCCGAACGCAGCTGTCCGCCCGCTGCCTGGGTGGCAGCGGGCGGACAGCCCTGCCGTTCTGCGCGGCCCGGAAGTCGCCGGGCACGGGCCGCGGTCCCGGGCGCCGTGCCCGGGACCGTCGACCGCGCCTAGTCTTGCGCGAGCTCCGCCGGTTCCTCGAAGGGACCACCGCCGGTGAGGCCTTCGCTGATGCCCGCCGTGACGAGATCATCCTCGGGTGCGTAGGCGATCTCGCCGTGCACCGCAAGGTCGCCGACCTCCAGGACTGCGTCAGGCTCGCGCAGGCTCGTGAACAGGCTGATCACCTTCAGGATGACGAACGTGACGAAGGCGTCCCAGATGATGACCGTCAGCGCGGCCTCCGCCTGGATGAGCAGTTGCTTCGGATGCCCGTAGAAGAGCCCGGCTGTCGTGATGGAAGGTGTCTTTCCGAGTCCCAGGTAGATGATCATCTTGGGGTCGGCGAACAGGCCGACCATCAGTCCGCCGAGCAGGCCGGCGCAGCCGTGGGTATAGACGACGCCGAGCGCGTCATCGACCTTGTTGAACGGCCACACGTGCTTGGGCAGGTAGATCATGGCCACCCAGACGAGCCCGGAGGCTACGCACCCCATCACCAGCGCGCCCATGCCGTTCACGTAGCCGGCCGCGGGCGTGATGGCGACCAGCCCGCAGATCATCCCGTTGACCCCGCCGACGAACGACGACTTCTTCTGCTTGCTGGCGAACATGTCCAGGAAGATCCAGGTCATCATCGCGGCGGCGGTGGCCAGGTTGGTGTTGATGACGGCCGCCGAGGCGTCCGCGCCCGCGAAGTACGGGTCACCGCCGTTGAAGCCGTTCCAGCCGAGCCACAGGAGGCCGGCCCCTACCGCGACGAACGGCAGGTTGCTGGGCGCGCCGCCTTCGCGGTCACGCGCCAGCCGCGGACCGACCATCGCAGCCGCGACGAACCCGGAGACACCAGCCGCCAGGTGAATCACGTAGCCACCGGAGAAGTCCAGCGCGCCGTGGGCGCCCCAGTAGCCGCCGCCCCAGAGCAGGAACGCGTTCACCGAGTAGGCGAAGGTGATCCACAGCGGTACGAAGATCACCCACACCTTGAACTTGATCCGGCCGATGACGCTGCCCAGCAGCAGGATCGGCGTGATCGCGGCGAACACGAACTGGAAGTAGACGAGTGACGCTTCCGGGAAGCGGAATCCCGGCAGGTCCCCGTCAAGTAGCGGGATGTTGGCCTGAGCCTGCTCCCCGGCATGCCCGATGACGTCGGAGGGCCAGCCCACGAAGGTGGATATCCATGGAGTACCGAAGCCCATCCTGAAGGCCCAGAGCACCCACACGATCAGGGTCAGGCAGAACGCGCTAAAGACCATCATCATGGCGTTCACGGCCCACTTGCGCTGTACCAGGCCCGCATAGAGGACAGCGAGCCCCGGGATGCTCATAAGGCCGACGAGCGTCGCCGCCGTCATCTGCCAGGCGTTGTCGCCTGAGTAAAGCCAGGTTGGATACGGAACCAGCACCATGCCTCCAGGGGCTACGGCGAAGGGCTTTGCCAGGGGGCCGGCGGCACATGGTCATGTGCCGGCCGGCGGAGCCGCTTCGATGTCGGTCGTTTAACGCTTCTTGTTTCCCATGGCCGAGTTTCGGGCGTATTTCCCGTTTGTTACGCCGGCGGCAACAGAACGCGCCGAACGGCGGCTTGTGTTAACTGGCTGTTTCAGGGGCCAGGCCGGTGCCCAGCCCGGATCGGCCCGCACCGGCCCGTGGGACGCGCGGCGCAGGACCTTCCTGGGCAGGCGGCTGGCTTGCCCGGCACTCGCGGGCGGCACGCAGCACGGGACTGCGGCCGGTCATGCCAGAACCGCGCCGGGTACCGGGTTTACCTGAATGTCACGTTCCCGTAACAGTGTGGACTCGCATCCTTGAGTCGGCCGCGCGGAAGGCTTACGCTCCTCGCAGTTCGCTTGGTAAGCGCTTACCGCCTGGCCCGGCAGCCCGCGCAAGGGGCAGGTGCCAGCTGGGCAGGTCATCGCGGTAAGCGCTTACCCCAGGGATCAGCACGGCGGCGCCAGGGCCAGCGGCCCGGCGCGGCAGGCAGCCGAAGGAGAACGATGGCGGGGATTCGCGACACGGCGAATACGCCGCCGACGATCTATGACGTCGCGCGCGCCGCCGGCCTCTCGATCGCATCCGTCTCCCGGGTACTCAACGGACAGCGCAACCCCCGCGAGGAGACCAGGGAACGGGTCCTGCAGGCGGTGGCCGAGCTCGGCTTCGCGCCGGACGGCGCGGCGCGGGCGCTGAGCGCCCGGCTCAAGGAAGTCGTGGGGGTGGCCGTCCGGCGGGCCTCGCTGGTCGAGGCGGGCGAGGGGGTGTTCGCCGACGAGGACGAGAGCCTGCAGTTCCCTGACATGATCAACCGCGGCATGGAGGTCGTGGCCCAGCGGCGCGGCTTCGACTTGCTGATCAGGTCGGTGGAAGTCGGCGATCATGACACCGGCAAGCGGATCCTCTCACTGGCCCGCAAGAGCGACGGGCTGATCCTGCACGACCGGCTGCTCGACCCGGCCCAGCTCGCCCGGTTGTCCAGGCAGGTCCCTATTGTCACGCTGGCCGGCGTGCCGACGGAGACAACGGCCAACGTGCGCGGCGACAACCGGGCCGGGATGCGTGACCTCGCCAGGCACCTGGTCCGCGACCACGGCTACCGCACCGTCGCCTACCTTGCCGGGCACGCCGACAGCCCGGACAACCTGGCGCGGCACGAGACCCTCGAGGCCGAGGTGACGGCGGCGGGCGGCACCTTCCTGGCCGGTCCGGACTGGCACGGCAACTACATGGCCGTCGGCGGCGCGAGGGTCATCGACAAGCTGATCGACGCGCGGGCCGCGCTGCCGCGGGCGATCGCCTGCGCCAACGACCAGACGGCGCTCGGCGTCATGAGCGCCCTGGCGGCCCGCGGGATCGACGTGCCCGGCCAGGTCGCGGTCTGCGGCTTCGACGACATCCCGGTAGCCCGCCACCTGCGGCCGCAGCTCACCACCGTGCGCCAGCCCATCCAGGAGCTCGGCGCGACCGCCTTCGAGATCCTGCACTCGATGATCAGCAACGGCGAGCCGGCCAGCCGCGAGGTCGTGCTGCCCACCCGGCTGATCCTGCGAGAGAGCTGCGGCTGCCCGCCGGAGATGGCACCGCCGGCCTGGCGGACGGCCGAACCGGTCGCTGAGGGGAGGCCCCGGCCATGAGAACGCTGGCGCGCAGGATCGGCTTCTACCTGCTGACTGCCGTCGCGGCGGTCACGGTTGATTTCCTCATCCCGCGCGTGATACCCGGCAATCCCCTCGACGCCGTGCTCGCGCACACGCAGGGCCAGGTGATCACGAAGGCGACGCTGCGCGCCCTCGAGGTGCAGTTCGGCACGCACTCCAAGACCGGCCAGTGGGGCCAGTACCTGCATTACTGGAGCAACCTGGCGCACGGCAACCTGGGAGTATCCACCAGCGAGGGCATGGTCCCGGTGACGACCGTCATCCGCGGCGCGCTGCCGTGGACCCTCGGCCTGGTCGGCACGGCGACCGTGCTGAGCTTCATCCTCGGCACGCTGCTCGGCATCCTGATCGCCTGGCGGCGCGGGACCTGGCTGGACAACCTGCTTCCGGCCACCACGTTCTTCCAGGCCGCGCCCTACTTCTTCCTCGCCTTCCTCGCGATCGACCTGTTCGCCATCAAGCTGGCCTGGTTCCCGTCAGGCAGCGCCCGGGGAATCCTCGACTTCCCGGCCGTCAACTGGACCTATATCAGCGATGTCCTCGACCATGCCATCCTGCCGGCCCTGACGATCGTGGTCGCCTCAGGGGCCGGCTGGATCGTCGGCATGCGGAACGTCATGGTCACCACGATGGATGAGGACTACGTCCTCATGGCGCAGGCCAAGGGACTGCCGAAGCGGCGGGTGATCTGGTATGCGGCGCGCAACGCGATCCTGCCGAGCATCTCCGGCTTCTCCCTGGCCATCGGCTTCGTGGTGTCCGGCGCGCTGCTCACCGAGATCGTCTTCAGCTACCCCGGCCTCGGCTTCGTCCTGCTCAACGCCGTGCAGGAGGCCGACTACGCGCTGCTCCAGGGAGTCTTCCTCGTCATCACCATGGCGGTGCTGCTGGCCAACCTGGCGGCGGACTTCGTGTACGTGTTCCTTGATCCGCGCACCCGGCAGGAGGCCTGAGCATGGCCATCGGCACCAGCACGGGACTCGGCAGCGCGCCGGCCGACGGCGCCAGCCTGCTCCCGGTCCCGGACGCGGCCGGCCGGCGGATGCGGCTGCAGCTGCCCAGGTCGCCGAAGGTCCTCATCGGCCTGGCGATGCTCGCCGTGTTCCTGATCGTGGCCGTGATCGGCCCGTGGATAGCGCCCTATAACCCTAGCCGCAGCTTCTCTGCCACGGCCAGCTTCCCGCAGGCCCCGTCCGCCGCGCACTGGCTGGGCACCACCCAGCAGCAGCAGGACGTGCTGTCCCAGCTGCTCGCGGGCGGCCGGAGCACGGTCCTCGTGGCCTTCGTCGCCGGCCTGGTCGCGACCGTCCTGTCCATCGTCATCGGCGTCACGGCGGGCTACGCAGGCCGCCTCACCGATGACCTGCTGTCGATGCTGGCCAATTTCTTCCTCGTGCTGCCCGCCCTGCCCCTGCTGATCGTCATCTTCGGCTTCCTGAAGACCGCACAGGGCGGTCACGACCTGCTGATCGGCCTCGTCATCGCCATTACCGGCTGGGCCTGGGGGGCGCGGGTGCTGCGGGCGCAGACGCTCTCGCTGCGCAACCGGGACTACGTCGAATCCGCGCGCATCGTCGGCGAGCGCGGCTGGCGCATCATCGGCTTCGAGATCCTGCCGAACCTGACCCCGATCGTCGCCTCGTCCTTCCTGTTCACCGTGCTCTACGGAGTCGGCACCTACACCGCCCTTGCCTTCCTCGGCCTGGTCAACCCGAACCACTGGAGCTGGGGCGGCATGCTGTTCTACGCGCAGGTGGCCGGCGCGGAGCAGAGCGGGTACTGGTGGCTGTTCATCCCGCCCGGGATCGCCGTGGCGCTGCTCGGCACCTCGCTGGCGCTGATCAACTTCGGGATTGACGAGTTCATCAACCCGCGGCTGCGCGTCGCCGGGCTGTCCCGCCGCCGCGCCCGGCGGGCCGGGGTATCCGGGCTGCCCAAGCGCTTTGTGCTCGGGGTCACTCCGGTCGTCCGGCAGGACCTGGCCGCCGCGGCTGACGGCACGCCAGGCTGGGGACCGGGCGGACGTGCACCGGGCGGACGTGCACCGGGCGGACGTGCACCGGGCGGACCGGCACCGGGCGCCGGATCAGCCGACCTGATCTCGGCAAGCGGTCACGCGAAGTCGCGGCGCTGGCGCAGAGGGGGCGGCCAGTGAGCGCCGCCCGCAGCGCCGCAACGAGGGACGGCGAGCCCCTGCTCGATGTCCGCGGGCTGTGCGCCGACTACGGCGCGGGCCCCGGCGCGGTGCATGCCGTCATGGACGCCGACCTGATGCTGCACCGCGGCGAGGTGCTCGGCCTCGCCGGGGAGAGCGGGAGCGGCAAGTCGACCCTCGCCTACGCGATCACCCGGCTACTCCGTGCACCCGGGATCATTACCGCCGGCAGCGTCCGCTACCACTCCGGATCA
>Ga0302235_10001961_pt1 | contig 15110 bp, 16 predicted proteins | sample II_Palsa_N3_3_FD_193577 | JGI IMG/M metagenome (GOLD analysis project Ga0302235, IMG submission 193577) | Peat permafrost microbial communities from Stordalen Mire near Abisko, Sweden - II_Palsa_N3_3 | ecosystem: Environmental > Terrestrial > Soil > Palsa > Peat permafrost | place: Sweden... | reverse complement strand
GAGCACGTGTCCGTCAAGGAGGCGGTGCTGCCGTTCGACCGCTTCGAGGGCTCAGACGCGGTGCTCGGCCCGGAGATGCGGTCCACGGGCGAGGTGATGGGCATCGCGCGCGACTTCCCCACCGCGTTCGCCAAGGCGCAGGCCGCCGCCGGCGTGCCGCTGCCGAGCGAGGGCACGGCGTTCATCACCGTCACCGACTCCGACAAGGCGGGCGTCAACGCGGTCGCCCAGACCCTGCATGACAACGGCTTTCGCATCGTCGCCACGCGCGGCACCGCCGAGGCGATCGCGCGCATGGGCGTGCCCGTCGAGCGCCTGAACAAGATCGGCGAGGGCTCACCGCACGTCGTCGATTGGATCGAACGCGGCGATGTCGATCTGGTCGTCAACACGCCCACCGGCTTCGGCGCCCGAACCGACGGCTGGGAGATCCGCCGTGCAGCGGTCAGCCACGGCATCCCCTGCCTGACCACCCTCTCGGCCGGCGTCTCCGCCGCGCGCGCGATCGCGAGCGCCAGGCGCGACGGCGAGCCGCAGGTGCTGTGCCTGCAGGAGCTCCACGGGGCGGGGGTGACGTGAGCGCCGGCGAATCGCCCGACACCCACTTCGGGCGGCGGCTGCTGAGGGTCACTGGCATGCGCGCGCTAGGTGAGGTCTACCGCGTGCTCAGCGTCTCAGACCCCGGTGCTCCGGAGCCACAGCCAGGTCAGTTCGCGATGATTGCGGCCGCCGCCAGATGGGGTGGGGGTGAGGACGAGCGCCCCTATCTGCCGCGCGCATTCTCGATCGCGCGCCGGGCCGGGGAGGAGTCCCAGTTCCTGCTCGAGGACGTCGGGCCGGGCACACGGCGGCTGTGCGAGCTCAAGGCCGGAGACGAGCTGTGGGCGCTCGGGCCCCTCGGCGTCGGCTTCACCGCGCCGTCGCAGGGCCGCCGCGCGATCCTCGTCGGCGGCGGCGTCGGCATCGCGCCGCTCGCGATCCTCCAGGATGCGCTCGGCGTGGATACCACAACGGTGCTGCTCGGCTTTCGCGACGCGCCGCGCACGGCGGGAGCGGAGCTCCTGAGCGGCGCACACCTAGCAAGCGACGACGGCTCCGCCGGGCATCACGGCCCCGTCACCGATCTGCTCGCCGAGGAGCTCGGGCGCGATGCTCACGCGGTTGTCTACGCGTGCGGCCCGTCCGGAATGCTCGAGGCCGTTCGCGCGCTCTGCGCCACGCGCACGGTGCCCGCGCAGCTGGCGCTCGAGGCCGGCATGGCCTGCGGCTACGGCGCCTGCTTCGGCTGCGCCGTACCCAGGCGCGGCGGCGGCTACCTGCGTGTATGCGTGGATGGTCCGGTGATCGACGCGGCCGAACTCGAGCACGTCGACGAGCACGCCGGCGCCGTCGCATGAGCGTCGCGTTCTGCGGCCTCGAGCTGTCCCATCCGGTGATCAACGGCTCGGGCACCTTCGACGCGCTCGCCGCACGCAGGACCTTCGGCGAGAACCTGCTCGCGGATTTCCCGTTCGCGGCCTACGTCTCGAAGACGATCACGCTGGAGCCCCGCGACGGCAACCCGCCGCCCCGCCTGTGGGAGGCGCCGGGCGGGCTGATCAACTCGATCGGGCTTCCCAACAAGGGGCTCGAGCGCTACCTCGCCGAGGATCTTCCGGCGCTCGCAGAGCTGACCTCCGCTGTCGCCGAGCGCGCCGGGCAGACACGCTCGGTGCCGCTGATCACGAACGTGATGGGCTCCACGGCCGATGAGTTCTCGCGGCTCGTCGAGGCCTGCGAGCAGCGCGCTGAGATCGCGGCGCTAGAGCTGAACGTGTCCTGCCCAAATGTCAAGACGGGGCTTGACATAGGTGCCGATCCGCGCCAGCTCAAGGACGTCGTGGCGGCCGTCAGGGACAGGACGCGCAAGCCGCTGATCGTCAAGCTGACGCCCAACACGGCTGACGTTTCGCTCTGCGCGCTCGCCGCTCAGGAGGGTGGCGCCGACGCGGTCTCACTCATAAACACCCTGCGTGCGACCGCGCTCGCGCCGGGCGTCCGCGAGCGTGTCCAACGGCCGCCACGGCGATGGCTGGGCGGTGGAACCGGCGGGCTGTCCGGGCCGGCCATACGCGCGATCGCCCTCGCGCAGGTCGCCTCCGTGGCGGCGCGCGTGAGCATCCCCGTGATCGGCATGGGCGGCGTTCAGAGCCCCGCGCACGCGCGTGATCTGATCGATGTCGGGGCCACGCTCGTGGCCGTGGGCACCGAGAGCTTCCGCGATCCGGCCGCCGCCGCGCGGGTCGCGCAGGGGCTCGCCGGATGAGCCGGAAAACCCCTGCAAACCCGAGGTGACACCATCCAGCAGTCTCGACGTAGGTCGACCTCAGGTTGAGGTGCAGGTGAATTCTTCACCCTGGACTTGATCGCCTCCCGCTGGTGTGTAGACTCGCCGCCCATGGCGATGGCCACCAGCACCACGTCCTCAACCTCCTCAATGGCCCCCGAGCGATCTCTCAACCAGCGAATGGACGCACTTGCGAGAGCAAACGAGATCCGCGTCAAGCGAGCGGAGCTCAAGCGCGACCTGAAGGCCGGCCGCCGCTCGATCCACTCGCTGCTGCTCGACCCGCCCGAGTACGTCGAGACGGCCAAGGTCTTCGACATGCTGCTCGCCGTGCCGAAGTACGGCCGCGTCAAGGTCAACAAGATCCTCGCCCACTGCCGCATCGCGCCGTCAAAGACGATCGGCGGCCTCTCCGAGCGCCAGCGCTCGGAGCTCGTCTCGCTGCTGCACCGCTAGCCCACCGCACCGTTCCACCCGCAGCGCGCACTAGGGTCCCGACGGTGCCAGCGGGTGTGTTTGTGATCACGGGGCCCTCCGGCGTCGGAAAGGGAACGCTCATCCGCGGTCTTATGGAGCGGCTTCCGCAACTCGAGCTGTCCGTGTCCGCCACCACGCGCGGTCCGCGCCCCGGCGAGCAGAACGCCGTCGACTACCACTTCATGACCGCCGCGGAGTTCGAGCACCGGGTCGCTGCCAACGAGTTCGTCGAGCACGCCCACTACGCCGGGCGCAGCTACGGCACGCTGCGCTCAGAGCTCGAGCAGCGGGTCCAAGCGGGGGTGCCCGTGGTGCTCGAGATCGAGGTCCAGGGCGCCCGCCAGGTGCGCGCCGCGATGCCCGAGGCCGTGCAGGTGTTCATCGCACCGCCTTCGCTCGAGGCGCTGCGCACCCGGCTCGTGGGACGAGGGACCGACGACTCCGAGGAGGTCGAGCGCCGGCTGCGCGTCGCAGAGCAGGAGCTCTCCGCCCAGCCCGAGTTCGCGCACGTAGTCATCAACGACCGCCTCGACGAGGCCCTCGAGCAGCTCACCGGCGTCGTGCAGGATGAGCTCAGCGCGAGCTGAGCAGGACCGGCCTGAGCAGGACCGGCCCGCGAGGCCGACTACACTGGGTGCTCAACCAGGAAAGGCAACGCAAACGTGATCTCCCCCCGTATAGACCGTCTGCTTGAGAAGGTCGACTCGAACTACGCCAGCGTGGTCGTGGCCGCAAAGCGCGCGCGCCAGATCAACAGCTACTACCACAACCTCGGCGAGGGAACGTTCGACGAGTTCCCACCACCGCTCATCGAGACGACCTCCAAAAACTACCTCACCATTGCCCTTGAGGAGGTAGCAGCAGGGAAGATCAAGTACCACTACCGGTGACCGCTGGCCGGCGCGGGGCGGCGTCCTCGGTCGCTCATGTGCAGAGCACATTTCGCTCCCTGCGTCCTTGCCTCGCTTGACCAGCGGCCCCCGGGGGCGCGTTGCTTCGACTCGGGGAGTCCCGGCTGGGGCGCGCAAGCGCCCAATCACCGCTTGTGGCCGACGGCCCGACGCCCATAGACTGAGCCATGGCTCGCATTTTGCTTGGCGTCAGTGGCGGCATCGCCGCCTATAAGGCGCTTGAGCTGGTGCGGCTTGCGACGGGGAGTGGGCATGAGCTTCGGGTCGTGCAGACGCCCTCCAGCCGGCGGTTCGTGGGGGAGGCGTCGTTTGCGGCGCTGAGCGGGGCGCCCGTGCTGGTCAGCGAGTTCGAGCGCGATCCCATGCGCGGCGTGTTTCCCGGGCAGGAGCCGCCCGCGCATGAGCCGCTCAGCCATCTCGCGCTCGTCGCGAACGCAGATCTCTATGTGATCGCTCCCGCCTCGGCGAACACGATCGCGAAGCTCGCCAACGGGCTGGCCGACAATCTGCTCTGCAGCTGCGCGCTGGCCGCCACCTGCCCGGTTCTGATCGCTCCGGCGATGAACAACCACATGTATGAGCACGAGGCGACGCAGGCGAACCTCGCGACGCTGCGCAGGCGCGGCGTCCAGATCATCGAGCCCGGCGTCGGGCGGCTCGCCTCCAAGGGCGAGGAGGGCGTGGGGCGGATGGCCGAGCCGGCGGCGCTGCTCAGCGCCTGCGAGGCGGCGCTCGCGAACCGGTCGGGCGGCGCGAACGGGGCCTCGCCGGCCGGCGGCTCCGGCGTCGCGAGCGGCCTCAGCGGGCTGCGGGTGCTGGTCACCGCCGGCGGCACGCGCGAGCCGATCGACAGCGTGAGGTTTCTCGGCAACAGCTCCTCCGGGCGCATGGGCTTCGCGCTCGCGCAGGCGGCGCGCGCGCGTGGAGCCGACGTCACGCTGGTGGCCGCGAACGTCTCGCTGCCGCCACCGGTCGGGGTGTCATGCCTCGAGGTCGTGACCGCCGCCGATCTGAAGCGCGCCTGCGACGAGCAGTTTCCCTCCTGTGACGTGTTGCTGATGGCTGCGGCGGTCGCCGACTTCAGGCCCGCCGCACCGCAGGACGGGAAGCTCAAGCGCTCGGGCCGCGCGCGCCTGCAGGTCGAGCTCGAGCCCACCGCCGACGTGCTCGCCGAGCTGACCGCCCAGCGCCACGAGGGGCAGACGCTGATCGGCTTCGCGGCCGAGCACGGCGTGCAGGCCGTCGAGTACGGGCGCGGGAAGCTCAACGGGAAGGGCGTGGACGCGATCGTCGTCAACGACATCTCCCGCGATGACATCGGCTTCGATGCCGAGGACAACGAGGTGACGATCCTCACCGCCGCTCCCGGCGGTGAGGAGATCGACGAGCGCCACGTCCCGCGCGCGGCCAAGGCGGAGGTCGCCGAGGCGATTCTTGACACGGTCGAATATTTGCGCGAAGCAGGTTAAAATGCCCGCAAATGGAGAGCGTGTATGACCTCTACCAGCGCGGCTGTGAGCTGCTCAACCACGGCGACCACGAGGCCGCGACCGTGCCGCTTCAGAAAGCGCGCGACCTCGAACCGGAGAAGGGCTCGATTCGCGAGACGCTCGGGCGCGCGCTGTTCTACTCCGGTCGCTACGCGGCCGCGGCGGATGAGTTCCAGGCGGTCGCGCAGCGCACGCCCACGAACGACTATGCGCTGTTCTGCCTCGGCCGCTCGATGCAGCTGCTGGGACGCCACCGCGAGGCCTGCCAGCCGCTGGCGCTCGCGTCCTCGCTGCGGCCCGAGCGAGCCGACTATCGGCTGTACCGCGATCGTGCCCGCCGCGATGCCGAGCGGAGCTCAGGACGTTAGGCGGAACCTGCCCAATGCTATGCTCGATGCAGAGCTTTCGCGTCGGCGTGAAGACGTCGGCAGTAGTACCGAGAGTGGGCGATCGCCCGCTTTTTTTGCGTAACGACCTATTTTTTTGCCCCGAGGACCCATCGAGATGACCCCCCTTCAGACAGATATCGAACGGCGTCTGGCCCAGAGCGAGCCCGACGTCGAGGTGCTGCTCGCCGAGGTCCTCGGCGGTCGCTGCCTGCGGGTCTACATCGACCATCCCGACGGCGTTACGCTCGCCGTGTGCGAACGCGTCACCGCGTTGCTCAGCGATGAGCGCGAGCGCTATTCGCTTGAGGTCTCATCGCCCGGCAGCGAGCGCCCGCTGACCAAGCCCGCTCACTTCCGCCGTTTCGTCGGTCGGCGCGCGCGCGTGCGCACGCGCCACCCGCGGCCGAGCGCCCACTCCTCCGGGCAGCGCGCCACGGATGGCGCCGTGCGCGGCGTCGCGTCCGCGAAGACGGTCCTCAGCTTCACGGGCGAGCTCGTGGGGGCCTCCGAGGATGAGATCACACTGGCCGCAGACGGGGGCGTCATCGCGATCCCCTACTCGGAGATCCGCCGCTCGAACCTGATCGAGGAGTAGACGAGCCATGTCACGCGAAATCCTTGAGGCAATGCACGCGCTGGCGCGCGAGAAGGGCATCGAGCCCGAGAAGCTGATGATCGCGCTCGAGGACGCCCTGTTGTCCGCCTACAAGAAGCAGCCGGGCTCGGCCAAGTACGCGCGCGTTGAGATGGACCGCGAGACCGCCGACTTCCGCGTCATCGAACTGATCATCCCCGAGCGCCTGGAGGCGCACCTGATCGTCGAGACGATCGATGAGGAAACGACCGTTGACCCCGAGACGGGCGAGATGCGCGAACCCGAGGACCCGGAAATCGACCCCAAGAAGTTCGCCGAATACCGCGATCAGATCGATGAGCGCGACGTCACGCCCGATGACTTCGGGCGGATCGCCGCGCAGACTGCCAAGCAGGTGATCCTGCAGCGCATCCGCGAGGCCGAGCGCGACATGATGTATGAGGAGTACCGCGACCGCGTGGGCGAGCTGATCACCGGCATCGTGCAGCAGTCGGACTCCCGCTACACGCTCGTGCAGCTGCGCGAACGCGTGGAGGCGCTGCTGCCCAAGTCAGAGCAGGTGGAGGGCGAGCGCTACGACCACTCACAGCGCATCAAGGCCGTCATCAAGGAGGTCTCGCCGTCGACGAAAGGCCCCGCGATCATCGTCTCCCGCCGCGACCCCGAGCTGATCAAGAAGCTGTTCGAGCTCGAGGTTCCCGAGATCGCCGACGGCCTCGTGGAGATCGCCAACGTCGCGCGCGAGCCCGGCTACCGCTCGAAGATCGCGGTCATCTCCCACACCGACGGCGTCGACCCGGTCGGCGCCTGCGTCGGCCCGCGCGGCTCGCGTGTGCGCATGGTCGTCTCCGAGCTGCGCGGCGAGAAGATCGACATCATCCCCTTCAACGACGAGCCCGCGCGATTCGTCGCCAAGGCGCTCTCGCCGGCGCGCGTGCGCGAGGTGCTCGTCGACGACGAGGCCAAGCAGGCCACCGTGATCGTGCCCGATGACCAGCTGTCGCTGGCGATCGGCCGCGAGGGTCAGAACGCGCGCCTGGCGGCGCGGCTGACCGGCTGGCGCGTGGACATCCGCTCGGAGACCGAGTTCGCGGCCGAGGAGGCCGAGCACGGCTATGAGGAGGAGGAGGTGCAGGGCCGCTGCGCCGCAGTCCTCTCAAACGGGCGGCGCTGCCCGAACGCATCGCTTCCCGGCTCGCGCTACTGCGGCCTTGACACCCACCAGGCGCTCGCGGGCATCGCAAGCGACAACATCGTCGATCTCTCCCCGGCCGGAGCGGCCGCGGAGGCAGTGGCCGCCGAGGAGCAGACGACATAGGGGTTCACGAGTCCCGGCGCCGGTGCGTCGGCTGCGGGCGGGTCGCGCCCAAGTCAGAGCTGTTGCGTATGGCTGTTGCCCGCGAGGGTGACGGCGCTGCGCGGCGAGCCGTGCTCGACCGCGCCAACAGCATGCCCGGGCGCGGAGCGTATCTCTGCCGCGACGGCGCTTCAGGGCAGCCTGTCGCGAAATGCCTGGCCCTGTCGCTGCGGCGCGGCGGGATCTCGCGCGCGCTGCGCTGCACGGTGACAGTCGACCGAGAGCTCGTAGAATCGGTGAGCCGATGAGTAAGAAGCGCGTGCATGAGATAGCCAAGGAGCAGGGCCTGTCAAGCAAAGAGCTGCTTGAGAAGCTGAAGGCCGCCGGCGTCGAGGTCAAGGTGGCGGCCTCCTCGGTCGAGGAGTCCGTCGCGCTCGAGGCGCTCGGCACGACCGCGGCACCGAGCTCCAACGGAGCGCCGGTTGCGGTCGCGACCAAGCCTCCTGCCGCCAAGGCTCCCTCCACGACCGCGCCTGCAGCTGCGGCGCCGCCCGCTGCGACGGCGGCTGCTGCGGCTCCCTCGGCCACCTCGGCGCCGCCCGCCGACCCCGCCTCCGGCGACGGCGCGCCGGCGACAGCCGAGCGGGTCAGGCCCACGCGCGACTCGCGCACGGGCGAGCGCACCCCCGGGGACATCGGGCCGGGCGGGCGCAGGCGCGTGGTGATCGATTCGCAGGCCTCGCGCCGCCAGCAGGGCGGACCGGCAAACCAGCCCCAGCGCCGCCCGCGGCGCGGCCGGCGCCGGCGCGGCACCTACGACGAGACGATCGCGCCGATCGACACGGCGGCGCTCGAGGCGACCGATGAGATCCGCGTGAACTCCGGCTCGACGGTCAAGGACGTCGCCGAGTACCTCGGCGTGGCGGTACCCGAGGTGATCAAGAAGCTGATGACCCTGGGGGAGATGGCGACGCTCACGCAGACCCTGTCAGACGACGCGATCCAGGTGCTGGCCGACGAGTTCGACAAGCAGATCGAGATCGTGCACGCGGCCGACGACGTCGAGGTCGAGCCGGTGTTCGAGGACGCCGATGAGGACCTCATCGACCGCCCGCCGGTCGTCACGATCATGGGCCACGTCGACCACGGCAAGACCTCATTGCTGGACGCGATCCGCGAGACCGAGGTGGTGGCCGGGGAGGCCGGCGGTATCACCCAGCACATCGGCGCCTACCAGGTGCATCACGGCGGCAAAGAGATCACCTTCCTGGACACGCCCGGGCACGAGGCGTTCACCGCGATGCGCGCCCGCGGCGCCCGCGTGACGGACCTGGCCGTGATCGTGGTGGCGGCTGATGACGGCGTGAAGCCGCAGACCGAGGAGGCGATCGACCACGCGCGCGCGGCGGAGGTGCCGATCGTGGTGGCGGTCAACAAGATCGACAAGGAGGGCGCGCAGCCCGAGCGCGTGCGCACGGAGATGACCACGCACGGCCTGCAGCCCGCGGAGTGGGGGGGCGACGTCGAGTTCGTGGACGTGAGCGCGAAGACACACGAGGGCCTCGATGCGCTGCTGGACATGATTCAGGTGGTCACCGACCTCGAGGAGCTGAAGGCCAACTCAGATGCTGAGGCCTCGGGCACGGTGATCGAGTCAAAGCTCGACCCAGGGCGAGGCCCGGTGGTGAGCGTGCTGATCCAGCGTGGAACGCTGCGCGTCGGCGACGCGCTGGTGGCCGGTGCGCACTTCGGGCGGGTGCGCGCGATGCACGACTTCGTGGGCGCGCGCGTGAAGCGCGCGACACCGGGGCAGCCGGTCGAGGTGCTCGGCTTCGACGGCGTGCCCGAGGCGGGAGAGATAGTGCGAGTGGTGGAGAACGAGCGCCGCGCCCGGCAGCTCGCCGGCGAGCGCGCCAATCGCCTGAAGACCGAGGCGCTCGCCAGGCGCTCGGGTCGCAAGGTGTCGCTGGAGGACGTGTTCAAGCTCGCGCAGGAGGGCGCTGTCAAGGAGCTCGGCCTGGTCGTCAAGGCGGACGTCGCCGGATCGCTTGAGGCGATCGAGGATGAGATCGCGAAGCTGCCGCAGCAGGAGGTGGCCGTCAACATCATCCACCGCGGCGTCGGCGGCATCAACGAGTCAGACGTGATGCTGGCCTCGGCCTCGAAAGGCGTGATCCTGGCCTTCAACGTCAGGCCCGTCGGCGACGCCCGGCAGATCGCGGAGCGCGAGGGCGTTGAGATCCGCTCCTACGCGGTGATCTACCGCGCGATCGAGGAGCTGCGCGCGGCGATGCAGGGAATGCTCGAGCCCGCCGAGGTCGAGACGCCGCTCGGGCAGGCCGAGGTGCGCCAGCTGTTCAAAGCCTCGCGCATCGGCACGATCGCGGGCTCGTTCGTGACCGAGGGCAAAGTCACGCGCGGCTCGAGGGTGCGCGTGGTGCGAGACGGCACCGTCATCTACGACACCACGATCGACAGCCTGCGCCGCTTCAACGACGATGTGCGCGAGGTCGCAAGCGGCTTTGAGTGCGGAATCGTGCTCGCAAACTTCCAGGACCTGCATGAGGGTGACGTGCTTGAGACATACGAGACGCGCCTGCAGGAGCGCGAGCTTTCCTCCTGAATAAGGGAGTCGCCGGCCGTTTTCAGGCGAAGGTTGGACGGATAGGATGAGTAGCGGGCGTATGCGCCGTGTCGATGAGGCGATTCGCCAGGTGTTGGGCGACGCACTGGCAGGAGAGCTGAAGGACCCTCGAGTGGGATTTGTGACCGTGACCGATGTCAAAACGAGTGCCGACCTGAGCCATGCTCGCGTGTATGTGAGCGTGCTCGGCGAGCACGGAGGGCAATCTGAGGATGCGCAGCGCGAGATGACGCTCGATGGGCTGAACAGCGCTCACGGCTTCCTGCAGGGCCGCATCGCGGGCGAGCTGCGCCTGAAGCGCACGCCGACGCTCGAGTTCTCCTACGACGATACGACCGACCGCGCGCTGCGCCTCGAGGCCCTGATCGAAGAGGAGGGCCCGGAGTGAGCGGGCCGGAGGACATGGCAGCCCTGCGCGAGCGCGTGCTCGAGCGGATCCGCGAGGACTCGCGGTTCGTGCTGGCCGCACACGAGAACCCCGACGGCGACGCGCTCGGGTCGCTGGTGGGCATGCAGGGCCTCTTGACGGCGCTCGGCAAGGAGTCCTCGATGTTCATCGCGCCCAACGACCTGCCGCTGCCGCACGAGTACCGCATCTTCTCGCTGGAGGGCCTGATCCAGACGCCACCCGCGGACATCTCCGAGCGAACGGTGGTGTTCCTGGACTGCGGCAACATCGACCGCAACTCCGCGAGCGTCCTGCGCGACGGCAAGCACCTGCTGAACATCGACCATCACCACGACAACACGCGCTTCGGCACGCTCGACTACGTCGTGCCGGAGGCCTCCTGCACGGCGGAGATCGTGTGGGATCTGATGCACGGGCTGGGAGTTCGTCCCGGGCCCGACGTGGCGCATGCGCTGTATGTGGGGCTGATCACCGACACCGGGCGGTTCATGTATGAGAACACGGGGCCGCGCGCACATCAGATGGCAGCCGAGCTGATCGAAGCGGGCGTGGACGTGCAGGCGGTCTACCGCCAGCTGTATGAGGAGATGCCGCCGGGCAAGCTCGCTCTGCTCGGGATCGCGCTCGCGCAGATGCAGCGCTTCGACGCGGGCGAGCTCACGATGGTGGTGCTGAGCGCCGCAGATTTCGACAGGGCCGAGGCCGAGGAAAGCTACTCGGAGGGCATCATCGACCAGCTGCGGGCGCTCGAAGGCACGAAGGTCGCGGCGCTCGTGCGCGAGTTGCGCACCGGGGAGCGCAAGGGCCAGCGCAAAGTCTCGCTGCGCGCCACCGACGACGACGTCGACGTGTCGGTGATCGCGCGCGCGCAGGGGGGCGGGGGACACCGCCGGGCGGCCGGCTTCTCGACGTCGCTCGAGCCCGAGGAGCTGATCTCCTTCCTGCGCGGCGCGATCGCCTCGCAGCTGCACGCCGCGTCCAACGGATCCACGGCCGCCACGCTCGCGTAGCGTGACGGCGTCCGATGGACGGCGTTCTCCTGATCGACAAGCCCGCGGGGATGACCTCGCACGACGTGGTCGCCGCGGTGCGCAGAGCGCTCGGCGGCGCGAAGACCGGGCACGCGGGCACGCTCGACCCGTTCGCGACAGGCCTCTTGCTGGTGCTCGTGGGCGGGGCCACGAAATCCCAGCGGGCGCTGATGGAACTGCCCAAGCGCTATCAGACCGTGGCCTGCCTGGGAGCGGTGTCGAGCACGGGGGATACCGAGGGGGAGATCACGCACACGGGGCGGCTGCCGGCCGATCCGCCTGAGCTCCCGACCGGCGAGCTGCGCCAGCGCCCGCCGATCTACTCGGCCGTGAAGATTGAAGGACAGCGCGCCTACCGGCGCGCGCGGCGCGGAGAGCAGTTTGAGATGCCCGAGCGGATTGTCAGCGTCCATCGCTTCGAGCAGCTCTGGCGCGAGGAGGGCAGGGCGGCGTATGAGATCGAATGCGGGTCGGGCACGTATGTGCGCTCGCTGATCGCAGACCTTCACGATGCCTACTGCCTGGAGCTCAGGCGCACGGCGATCGGCCCGTTCGAGGTGGCCGACGCCGTCGCCCCTCCGCCACGGGGAGAGCCCTGGGCGGACCCACCGCTGATCGCGCTGGAGGATGCCCTCAGGCTGGCCGGTGAATAAGCTTCCAGGCCGTGAAGGTCACCAGTTTGCCCGACGTCGAGCCCGCAGACGGGCGGAGCGTCGCGGTGGGCACCTTCGACGGTGTGCACCTCGGCCATCGCGAGGTGATCGCGGGCTCTGACAGCGTGCTCACGTTCGACCCGCACCCCGTCTCGGTGGTCGCGCCGCAGCACACGCCGAAGCTGCTGACGACCCCCGAGCGGAAGGCCGAGCTGATCGCCTCCCTGGGCGTGGAGGAGCTGATCGTGATCCCGTTCGATACCGAGTTCGCGAAGCGCTCGGCGGATGAGTTCATCAGCGACGTGCTCGTGGGCGCGCTCGGTGCCAGGCAGGTCGCGATCGGTGAGAACTTCCGTTTCGGGCACAAGGCGCAGGGCGACCCGCGGCTGCTGTCGGCCGATGAGCGCTTTCAGACGGTCGTTCACCCGCTGCTCGAGGTGGACGGGGAGATCGTCTCCTCGAGCCACATTCGCGGGCTCGTGCTCGCCGGGGAGGTGGGCGAGGCGAACCTGCTGCTCGGCGCCCCGTTCCAGCTGAGCGGCGAGGTCGTGCACGGCGATGAGCGCGGCCGCGATCTCGGCTTCCCGACCGCCAACCTGATCCCCGATGAGGCGCTGGTGTGCCCCGGCCACGGCGTGTATGCGTGCCTTGCCGACGGCCGGCCCGCCGCTGTCAGCATCGGCGTTCGCCCGACGTTCAAGACGGGGCGCGGCGAGCTGATCGAGGCCTACCTGCTGGACTTCGACGGCGACCTGTACGGCAGCGAGATGCGGATCGAGTTCCTCGAGCGCCTGCGCGGAGAGCGGCGCTTCGGCAACGCCGAGGCGCTCGTCGAGCAGATGCACCGCGATGTGGAGCGCACGCGCGAGCTGGTCGGCGCGCGTACGCGGCAGGACTAGATTTCGCCGAGCTCGACGGGGCTTGAAACGGCCTTCGGCGGGCGGCCTGTGCTCGCCTGCTAGCGTTTCCCGCTCCATGACAGCGATAACCACAGAGCGAAAGCGCGAGATCGCCTCGAAGTTCGGAGCCAACGAGGCCGACATGGGCTCGACGAAGGTCCAGATCGCGCTTTTGACCGAGCGCATCAACCATCTCACCGAGCACCTGCGCGAGCAGAGCAAAGACCACCATTCGCGCCGCGGCCTGCTGATGCTCGTCGGGCGCAGGCGTCGTTTCCTGGCCTACCTGCAGCGCCGCGACCTCGAGGGCTACCGAGCTCTGATCAAAGAGCTCGGCCTGCGCAAGTAGTGAGCATTATCGCGGCCGGCACGCCGGCTCCGGCTTTCAAGCTTGCACGCGAGGATGGGGAGAGCTTCACCGAGCAGGATCTGAAGGATCAGAGGACGATATTCGTCTTCTATCCATTCGCCTTCAGCGCCACGTGCACCGACCAGCTGCAGCTGTATGAGGGTCGCCTGGACGAGCTGGCCGAGCAGGGCGCAACGCTCTATGCGGTCTCCTGCGACTCCGTGTGGGCACAGAAAGCATTCAAGGAGAAGCTCGAGGTTTCAAGCGAGCAACTGTCGGACTTTGAGCCGAAGGGAGCGACCTGCGCGGCCTTCGGCGTTCTACACGAGGGGGGCTTCGCACAGCGTGCCCTGATCGCGATCGGCCCCGACGGCGTTGTGCGCTGGAGCTATCAGGCGCCATCGCCCGGCGACCTGCCCGGCATTGCACTGCTGCGTGAGGGTTTGCAGAGCCTCGTTCGCTAAGCTCCTTGCGTTCGGAAAAGAGAAAATGAAACGGACCGCCGACCGACGGGCGGAACAGGAAGGCAGTGAATATGAGTAACGACGCCGTCACACGGGTCTCCGTGGAGATCGCTGGTAGCGAGATCTCGTTTGAGACCGGCAGAATGGCCAAGCAGGCGTCCGGAGCAGTCGTAGTCCGCCAGGGCGACACGATGCTGCTCGCGACAGCCGTAGCCGGAAGCATCCGCGACGTGGACTTCCTCCCCCTCACGGTGGATGTCGAGGAGCGCATGTATGCCGCCGGGAAGATCCCCGGATCCTTCTTCAAGCGCGAGGGCCGTCCCGGTGAGAAGGGCACGCTCACCGCGCGCATGATCGACCGTCCGCTGCGACCGCTGTTCCCCAAGGACTGGCGGTATGACACGCAGCTCGTGGCGATCCCCCTGTCGATCGACCACGTCCACCCCTACGACATCCTCGCCATGAACGGCGCCTCAGCCGCGGTGATGATCTCCGACATCCCGTTCCCCACACCCGTGGGCGCCGTGCGCATCGGCAAGGTCGACGGCGACTTCGTGGTCAACCCCAACGAGGAGGACCTGCTCCCCGGCGCCGAGGGCTCCTCTGACCTCGACCTGATCGTCGCGGGCACCGAAGACGCGATCCTGATGGTGGAGGCCGGCGCGAACGAGATTCCCGAGGCCGAGATCCTCGACGCGCTCGACATCGCCCACGCCGAGATCAAGAAGCTCTGCAAGCTCCAGCGCGAGCTCGCCGAGAAGGCCGGGAAGCCGAAGAAAGTCTTCGAGACGATCTCTGTGGACCCCACGGTTCTCGACGCGATCCGCTCCTCGCACGGTTCTGCGCTCGACGAGGCCACGCAGGTCGAGGACAAGCTCGAGCGCCAGGAGACCACGAAGGCCGTGGAGGCCGCGATCCTCGAGCAGCACGCCCCGGCAGCACCGGAGGGCGCGTCCGAGGAGCAGCTCGTCAGCGCAAAGAAGCAGCGCGCCGCCGTGCAGCTCGCATTCGACGCGCTTGAGAAGTCGATCATCCGCGAGCGCATCGCGATCCACAAGAAGCGCCCGGACGGCCGTGCCGAGGGTGAGATCCGCGACATCTCGATCGAGGTGGGCGTCCTTCCCCGGGCTCACGGCTCCGCGCTCTTCACACGTGGGCAGACGCAGGCGCTGAGCG
>Ga0302235_10001959_pt1 | contig 15115 bp, 10 predicted proteins | sample II_Palsa_N3_3_FD_193577 | JGI IMG/M metagenome (GOLD analysis project Ga0302235, IMG submission 193577) | Peat permafrost microbial communities from Stordalen Mire near Abisko, Sweden - II_Palsa_N3_3 | ecosystem: Environmental > Terrestrial > Soil > Palsa > Peat permafrost | place: Sweden... | reverse complement strand
CTGGCACCTGCTATCTGATCCCGAAGCCCGCTGCACCGACCTCGGCCCCGGCTTTTTCGACCAGCGCACCAACCCCGAACGCAGGAAACGAGCCCACGTCCACCAGCTCGAGGCCCTCGGCTACAAGGTCACCCTCGAGCCCGCCGCCTGACCAGAGCCTCCCGCCCACCCGGCTCCGCTGCGCTCCGCCGGGCGCTGCCGCCTGCCCGGTAACTCACCCATTTTCGGATTAGGCGAACTCACCCTCGACAGTCATCGCCAGCTACTGCGGCGGTATTACCGGAACGGTCCCGCCTCAGTCGGATCCATCTCATGCGCTTCCTGGGCCGGAGCCTCAGCAGCGCGAACGCGCTCGACGCTCCGGTCGCAGACCGTCTCAGGGACCTCTGGGATCACGCGTCCAGGCCGTGCGCAACGGCGCTGACGCTGCCGAACTCACCGCATTCGGCGAATGGTTCGGAGCCGGCAAGCTCGGCGACGCCTGGGAACTGCAGCAGCTCATCACGGCACTGTCTCTGGCCGGCCGCATCGAATCCGAGCACGAGGCCCTGCCACGACTCACCGCACTAGCCCCAGCCCACACGAGCACGTGCATGACCATCTTGGAAGCATGGGTCCGCACTAGCCCACACCCGTGGACACTCCAGCAGCACGAGGAAAGCATCCGGGCGATCCTCAAGGCCGGCATCGCCAGCGGCGACGCCGCCACTGCTGAGACCGCCACCGCCATCGTCAGCCGCTGCATCACAGCAGGCATCGACCTGCGCGACGCCCTGACAACCAGTTAGTGATGCCGCATTGCTTGTGTCCGCTCGGGCCTGGGCATGACACGACAATCACCCGGAACCGGGTCTTCTCGCGATTCGAGCGCCGTTGACAGAGAGGCGCTCCGCCGCGTTCATCGGGTCCGGGCGTCTGCGGCAGCGCCGTACGAGATCAAGGAAGGCGAGAAGCGCCCCGTCTACGAAGTAGAGGTCGACAGGATCGATGCATCAGATGGTACGTGTGAAGCCCGCTGGCACCACGAGGCCCCGATCCCTGCCACCAGCAGAAACAGCAGATCGTAACCGCCGCTTAGGCCGGGTGGAAGCGCTGCTGCCCTATCGGGAATAGCGGGCCCGTTGTTCATCAGCCAAAGATGATCATGCCCGCGGTTGCTCCATGGTTGCTCGGATGTCCCGGTACGGCCCGGTAGCAGCCGGCACGAACCGGCACCAAATCCGTGGCAGCTCCTGCATATCTCCGCAGGCGGCATCACAAACGCGCAGGTAGAGCGAACTAAAGCGAAATACGGGGCAGCGGACTCTTAATCTGCGGGTTCGGGGTTCAAGTCCCTGGCGGCGCACCCATTCTGACCTGGGATTATACCTGTTCCGGTTCCTCTCGTGCAGGCTATTTCTGGGCCATGTTTGCTCCACGTTTGCTCGTCAGTCCGGACCTAGTCCCACGGGCGGCCGTGGTCGGCCTCGCACCCGACCGTTCCGCCCGGCCGGTCTGCCGTCCTGGCCAGAGCATCAGGCCAGGACCGGCCCCTTCCGATGGCATTACACAGCGTGAGGACGGTCCGGTTTGGCAGCCCCAGGTGCCCGCCGTACCTGCACTGTGCGTATAACAGTTTCCCTTATCCGCATGTAGGACCGTCATGTCGCGGTCCCGCCCAGGTATATGAGAGGTCCATCGGAGGTACACGCCAGGTCCATCCGCCGCAAAGGCGACCCGCCCCGCTGCGGCTCACAGCTCGCGCGGAGTCACGGACGCTCACCGGCCGCGCAACCGTGGAACCGTTCAAGCAGTGCTAGAATCGGCTCTCATGGAGGCGACCCCGGCACAGCGGTTCCGTGAAGCCCTCACCGCCCTGAGCCACATCACGGACCCAGCCGAACGCGCCATCCAGGGCCATGAACTGCAGGAGGCCACGAAAGCCTCGGCCGCCCACCTGCGGGTGATCGTCGGGGACTCCGTGGCCGAGCTGCGTAGCCAGATGGGCCTGGCCCAGATCGCCGAGCTGCTAGGAGTCAGCGTGCAGCGGATCAGCCAGATCGCCACGGGAAAACACGGCACTGCCCGGCCCCGGCCCAGCCTCATCTACGCCTTCCGGGTCATCGGTGACCAACCCGGCCGATGGTACGGCCAGCCCGGCGCCCTGCCCGAGGGCAGCTACCAGACCGGCACCATCGACTTCAACCCAGGTACCAACCCGAGCCCGTATGCCGGGAGCACGCTCGAAGTCCGCTACGGCCCCGCTCCCGACGACGGCCTGCCGGCATACCTGCAGGGCTACACCACAGTGAACGGCCTGCGGATCCGGCCGACGGCCCTCGTCCAGGAAGAGCTGTTCAGAGACCCCGGCATCCCGGCGCGGGCCAGCGCGCGCTCGGCAGGCTGATGCGCGCACATGCCCGTGACGTGGGCGTCACGCAATGAATGAGGGGGCCGTAGGGCTGCTGCCAGGGCCAGCGAGCTGTATTCCGTCCGTGATCTGGCAAGTCGGCTCCTGCGCTCATTCAGAATAGGGCGCGAGCCTGGTGTCGCCGGCGACGACGAGGGCGTCGACCAGCTCCTGCCAGGCGTCAAGCATGCCCGCATCGTCGGCGGGAGACCGGATCTCGATGAGCCATGCGCTGAGCAAGGGGCTTCGGCCGGCGATTGCTCCCGTATCCGCCAGGACAAGCGCGGTCACCCAGGGCAGGCCTGTCTGTGCCTGCCCGGCGGCCGGAAGGGTCCTGACCAGCCCGATAAGTGAATCGACGCACGCGGCGCGCCCAGCGGCGACCTCCAGCCAGGCTTCGATCGCCGGGCGCCATGCGAGGGCATCGGTCCAGGCGATCGGTGCCGATTCGATTTCTCGGTACAGGAATGACCAGTCATAGGCGGCCACCGGGATGACCGAGGCGAGCCCCACCTGGCCGAAGTAGTCGTCGCTGAACGGATGGTGCCCGGCCGTGATCAGGCCCATTACCTGGGTGATGATGCCCGGCCAGGCCTGCCGTGCCGTCTGTGCTGCCGACGGTGTCTCCTCTGCGGCGGCTGACAGGGCGCGCAGCAACGAGCCGAGCAGTGTGCCGTTGTCGGCGTACGACTCGATGTGCTCGCGTAGCGGCGCCTCGTCGCCGGCCGCTGCCAGGCTGAGCAAGGCCCTGGCGGCAACCAGGGCGTGGCTGCCGCGATCGTCCAGGTCGTGCTCAGAGGCCAGGAGCCCGCGGCGCTGGGCGCCGAGCAGCACCATGAGCAGCTCGCGGGCTTGTCCTTGCACGCACGTGGCACGGGCGGCGGCGGCGCCGAGCGCCCGGATGGCGGCGTCCAGCCGCGGAATGAGCACCACGTCGTCAGCGACGCGAGCCAGGGACCCGGCCACCGGATCACTGACCCGGAGGATACGGCGCCGCTGGGCTGCGGTGTCCCAGCCGCCGAGGACGCAGTCGCGCATCGACTCGACCGCCAGACCGAAGGCGGCCTCGTGGTGGCACGGGGCCGGGCGGCAAGGGGCCTCCCACACGGGATCGAGACCGCGAGCCAGGTACAGCCGGACCTCGCTGGCGGAGGCGCGGGCCAGCCGGGTGCCCGCTTCCGTAACTCGCGTCTTTCCGCTGACGCCGTCCTCCGCGCCGCACGCGTCCCGCAACGCTTCGGCTGCTGGGAGCAGAAGCAGCGGCAGCGCCCGAGCCGCGACCCGGTCAGCACCTTGCTCGAAGTAAGACTCCTCGAAACCGGACTGGTCGGCCTGGCCTACCGCTTCGGCGATCACCAGCACGGTCTCGACCGCGAACTCCAGGAGGTCAGCGGGAAGACTGGTTCCCCGGAGCAGGTGTGCTTCGAGCGCTGCCGCGGCGACAGCGGCCGGGGCGTCCCAGAGGCCCACCGGGCTGGCCGCCGACGGGTCGCCGAGCAGCTCCCTGGCGGTCTTCAGGTCGGCGGCAAGCGCTTCGGGGGTAGCCGGGGCCGCCGTCTCGGGCCGGGCGCGGCGCTCCAGGACGTAGCGCCACACGAGGCGCATCGCTTCCCGGCCGCGTTCCAGGTCCTCGTTGCCGGGCTGCAGTGCCGCCTGGACATCCTCGGGCGGGGCGTACTGGATGTAGATGCTCCCATTCTCGGTGGAGACGTGGTACTGGTCGCGGTCAAGGGCGCCGGCCCAGCGCCTTGCCAGGGTGATGGAGGAAACGCCCCGGCTGCCGCCTTCACCGTCATCGTCGCCAGGATCGCCGACGTCCGGTTCGGCTTGTGACGCCGCGGCGATCAGCTGGGTACCCACCGAGCGGAGCTGGCCGACCCGGTCCGCGTCGGCGTGGACTACCAGCCAGGCAGCAACCTGCAGGAAGGTCCACTTCCTCCGCCCTGGCCCGGCCAGCTCGTCTGAGCCGGCAGCCAGCGGGCTCGATTCGCCGACGACACGCGCGAACTCCAGTTCCCAGACGGCCGGCTCGGCCAGGTACGGGTGAAGTAGCGTTCCCGCGTTGTCGAGGTGACGGACGAGCAGCCCGACGACCAGGCCCGCCATCGCGAGGTTCTCGCATCCGTCCAGCAGGAGCGCGACGATGCGGTCTAGCGGAAGGCCCGCGGCTATGAGCTGGTCGCAGAACCGTTCCAGTGCCTGCAGCGCGCTCATGCACGGGTACGGGCCGACCCCGGTCCCGCGGTACCAGGTCCAGACGTGGCTGTCTCCGGCATAGATACGCGAGGCGCCGCTGATGCGCAGTTCGGTCTTGAACCGGCCGGCCGCGTCGGCAGGGACCTGCGCCCACGGGTTGCCGAGGCCGGCCAAAGTCCGGGCTCGGGCCAGGGCAGCGTGGTTGAGGATCTTGTTCAGTACCGCCACCCCGCCGCGCAGGTCGTTCTGGAACAGCGGCATGAACGGACCCCGGTACCAGGCAGCCAGCGGGGTAATCGGGCCGCGCCAGTGATGATCGCGGACGCCGTCCTCGTGGAACCCCGAGCCGTCTTCCTCCTCATCGAGGTAGTACGCCTCGGTCAGGTCGGCCAGCAGCCCGCGCCGGTAGCCGACCAGGGCACGGCCGGTCAGAGGCTGTTCTACAGCGGGAGCCAGCTGCCACGGCTCGTCCCGCGCGACCCGGCGCAGGAGTTCCTCGCCGACCTCGCCCAGGTCCGGGCCGAGGAGGGCCAGCAGTTCGAGGATCGTGTCGTCGGTCAGCTCGCAGGGGAGGGGAGGGCGGTGCCTGCGTGCATGCCTCCTGCGCCCGATCACCGGGCCGAGCAGGTCCCGGTGGCGTTCCTCCAGCTGCCGGTCCTCCTCGATTTCCTCGGGGGTGCGCGCTGCGCGTGCCGCCGCAGCGGCCTCCTGTTCCTGGTCGAGGCGTTGCTGGCCTTCCGCGCACGCGGCGGCGAGCCGCTCCCGCATGCGGACGCGGAGAAGATTGCCTTCTGGGCTGTCTTGCGCTACGAGCGCGGCTAGCCACTCACGCAACAGCCTGGCGATCTTCTTGCCTGCCTGCCATGGTGCCGCCTCGTCCAGCAGCAGGGCGACGACGGGCTCGGCCACCACCGGGTCGATGAACGCATCACGGCGGTGGCGCTGATCCACCAGGCGCAGGAGCCGTCCGAGCCCGGCGGCGTCCTGCCCGCGCAACGCAGCCCATGCGTCGGTGAGCAGCGGCCCGGGGTCTCCGAGCGTGAGGAGAGCCTCGCCGGCTACGTCGCCCCATCGGGCGCCATGCCCGCCCGCGACCAGCCCGTCGAAGGCCGCCTGGACCCTGCCGAGACGCCCGTGCAGCGGGTTGTCCGGGTGATCCGGCTGCGCGAGCAGTGCCTGGCAGGCCAGCCTGCCGGCCGGCAGCGCCCACCGCGGGGCTCCGGCTGCCAGCAGGGCGGCTGCCGGATCCCCGTTGGCGAGCAGTACCCGGGCCAGCGCGTACCTGCGCACCTCGTCGTGCGCGAAATCAGGGAGGACCTGCCAGGGATTGCCAGCCCATGCCCTTAGCAGCCCGTCCTGCCGCAGCCCGCCGACGGCCGCGGCATCCAGGCGGCCGGCCAGTTCGATGGCCGGGCCTCCGGACAGCTCCCGGGCCGCAAGCGTTAGCAGCACCTGCTCCCGGGCGTCTGGCAGGCCATGGTCACGCTGTTCGTGCCTGCGGACGAGACCAGCCCAGCTCTGCTGCATGGCGTCGACGTCGCTCAGCGGCAGGGCGGACATGTTGCTCCGGACAAGGAGGTCGACGACGACGAGCCGCCGGAGCAGTTCCCGCGACCGGCCGTTCGCAGCCAGCCGGCCAAGCTCCGGGAACTGGGTCGTGATCTGCTCCAGCTGGCCGTTACTCAGGCCTGAGACACGATAGTCGGCGATCTCCTCGCCCAGCTGAGCCGCCATCAGGTCCCGCACCACTTCCCATCCTTCAGCGGCGGTAATCGCGACGACGTTCACGCCGCTATCCCGTGCGGCGCTGACCAGGTAGGCGAAGGTGGCACGGCGGGTCTCCAGGGCCGCGTCGGCAGCATCGATGACCAGGAGCCGGGCGGGGGCGCTCAGCTCGCCCAGCAGCGCCTGCAGCGGGCAGCCGAGAGCCGTCACGAGATCCAGCGAGACCTCCGGCAGATGGCGCAGGTTCAGGAAGACCGCCTGCATCTCGCACGGATCAGCGGCTGCCGCACCAGTTACCGCCTCCAGCACCAGGGCGCTCTTACCGGTACCAGACTCCCCGTGAACAATGGTCCCCGCCGCGCTCCTGGCCGCGGCGACCACTGCAGCGCCATCGCCGGCCCGGTCGAGGTGCAGGGCCTGGCCGGCGCCGCCGGCTCCGATGCCGTCGCCGACCGCGGCAGCAGCTTGCTCCTGGAGATGGCCGATGGCCGTCCATCCCTGCTGGTGCCGCCACTTACCCGCTTCCAGGAGCGAGTCCACGTCCCGCCGCAAGATCGTGAGATCAACCACCGCCGCGCTCGGCCCGTACTGGGCCGTCAGCACCTCCAGGCGGTCAAGGAGGCGTCCGGCCGCGGCAAGATCGTTGCCACGCGCGACGGCCACCAGGCTGTTCCGCGTGTGGGCCCAGTCGGAGACGTCGGGTTCTTCCACCCTGGGCATCAGGACCGACAGCCGGGACAGCAGCTCCCAGGTCCGCACCTGCACGAGGCTGTCTTCGTGGTCGCTGGTTCCCAGCACCCTGAGCGCCTGCGCTACTAGGCCCTTGAGGTGACCGAGCCGGGTGACGAGGGCCTGCCTGAACTTCCCTGGTGTCTGGATCAGGGTGAAGAAGCCCTGGGAGTCCATCTGGTTACTGGCCAGTCCGGCCAGTTCAGCGACCTCCACAGTGTGGCCATGCGAGCCGGCGACGACGAGCGCCAGCCGGTGCTCACGGCCGTCTGCCGGAGCGGCCAGGAGTGCCACCCCCCTTGCGGGCAGCGAGCGGCCAGGCCGCCAGGGCCACAAAGCCAACGGCCGCCCAGAGCGTATGCGGCAGCGACCCGCCGTCCCCGGCCCGCTCAGGGAACGCCGCCACCAGCACGGTAGCTACTCCGCCGGTCACCAGGATGAGCCGGCCTGGCGCTGCGGCCGGCCGCAGCGCCAGTCCCGTTACCACATGACAGGCGCCCACCCCCGCCAGCGCGAGCGTCATCACCCACCGGTCGGCAGCACCCTCCGCCGCAAGCGAGCTGATCGTGCCGGCTACCGTGTTAAAGGAGCCCGGCTGCAGCCGGGCAGCAGCCCGGCAGCCACCGTCCAGCCACCCACCAGCAGCACCGGCGCCACGGCTGAGGAGACCAGACCCCACCACGGCACACCCCGCACGACCACCACCGTAAACGAGCGCCCTGCCTGCCAGCCATCCGGACGCGCTGATTCCGGCAAGCACAAGACCACCGGCATGAACGTGCAAGTTGCCTGCACCCTGGACGGACGGCTCGCGTGGATTTCCGACGCGGTCAGCGGGAACCGCCATGACACTTACTGCCTGAGTGAATCGGGGGTCCTTCTGACACTTGATCCCGGCAACTGGATAGGTGACAAAGGTTACGTCGGAAACGACATGATCACTCCCATTAAGAAGCCCGCGTGCCGCGATCTCCTGGACTGGGAGAAAGAATTCAATAACCAGGTCAACAAGATCCGCTACGTAATCGAGCAAGTCATCGCCAACTTTAAGACCTGGCGTGTCATGCACACAGATTACCGTCGGCCGCTCGCAACATTCGCCACGACCATCTCAACTGTAATTGCCCTACACTTCTATGCAGCAAGCTGAATAAGCCTCCATGATGGCGTATGTCTTTGAGGATGAGTTTAATTAATGGGCCGTATGGTGCGGCCCCGGACCCATCAAAATGGACCTACGATCTCGGCCGATGGACCGACAACAATGAACTGGAGACCTGGCCCAGGTCGGTGCGCACCCCCAGGGTCAGCTTCATGACTTATAAGGGAACCACGGCCGAGCGGTCGGCCGGGGGCGCCCGGGCTGCAGCCGCGCGGCCCGGCTCCCGCGAACGCACGGCTGCGGCGCGAGAGACTGGGCTCGGGACCACGATTTTGCGGAGGCACTGACTGATGACGGAACAACCGCACCCAGAGTGGGACGCCAGCTACACGGCCGACGCGCCGGCCCCGTGGGACATCGGCAGGCCGCAGCCGACTTTTGCCCGGCTCGCTGACGAGGGCCGCCTGACCGGGCGCCTTCTCGACGCTGGCTGCGGCACCGGCGAGAACGCGCTGCTCGCAGCCAGTCGTGGCGCCGATGTCACCGGCATCGACGTTGCGCCGACCGCGATCGCGCGGGCGCGGGCGAAAGCGTCCGAGCGCAGGCTGGCCGCGCGGTTCGAAGTCGCAGACGCCCTCGGCCTCGGCCGCCTCAGCCTCAGCCTCGACACCGTGATCGATAGCGGGGTGTTCCACGTATTCGGCGACGACGACCGGGCCCGGTACGTCGCCAGCCTCGCGGCTGTGCTGAGACCAGCCGGCGCTTGCTACCTCATGTGCTTCAGCGATCGGCAGCCAGGGACCTGGGGCCCGCGCCGCGTCCGCGCGGACGAGTTGCGCGCGGCGTTCAGCGACGGCTGGGCCGTCGAGTCGATTACCGCCGACACCTTCGATATCAACCCGATGGACGGCACGACGCAGGTCCAGGCCTGGCTAGCCGCGATCAGGCGTAACTAACCAGCCGGCCCCGCACGGGCCCGGTGCCGCTAGCGTGCAGTTGCTAACGCCCAGCCCTTGCGCAGCCAGGCGATCGCACAGATCACGAAGAGCACAACCAGGTCCATCTTCGTGTCACTTCACTTCCCCGATCATTGACCCGCTGCCCAGGCCCGGCGCCTTTGCATCACACGCAGTAACGGCCACCACCCAGGCGCCGATTCGGCGCCCGGACTTCGGAGCCGCGGACGTTTCTCACTACATCGCGTGATCGGCGTTCGTCTCGAGGAACGCGCACATTCCCGCCGATCTGCCCGTACCGCCGACCGTCGCAGACGCATAGGACGCCTGGGCGGCTGCAGCTCGGCGGGGCTCGCCGTGGGAGTAGCTTCGTGTGTGGATTCGCCGTCCTCGGCGGACCATACGAGAGCCGGTCAAGGGTGAACCTGCCCGAGGGCCTGGCCGCTTTGCTGCACCAGCCCTGCCCCTGCTTCCTCACTACCTTGATGCCCGACGGCTCACCCCAGCGGCGGCCGGGTGAGGGCCGTAGGGTGGAGGCAATGGACGTGCGGTTGTTCGGCCAGCTCGAGGCGGCGGACGGGGGCGTGGCGCTCGCTGTCCGCGGCGCCAAGCAGCGGGCCCTGCTAGCTTTGCTGGCGCTGCATCGCGGCGAGCCGGTGAGTGCCGACCGGCTGATCGACGCGCTGTGGGATGACGGGCAGGCGGCGAAACCGGCTAACGCCCTGCAGGCCCAGATCGGCCAGCTGCGCCGTACCCTCGGGGCGGGCGCGATCGTCACCACCGAAGCCGGCTATGCCCTCGCGGTCGGTCCCGATGAGGTCGACGTCGTCCGCTTCGAGCAGCTGGTGGCGAAGGGACGGCGCCTGGCGGAGGCGGGCGAGATGGCGCAGGCGTCTGCCGCGCTGGGCGAGGCGCTTGGCCTGCGGCGGGGCGAGCCGCTGGCCGAGTTCGCCTATTCCGGCTTCGCTGACACCGAACGGGCGCAGCTGGACGAGCTGACCCTCGTGGCGATCGAAACCCGGGCCGGAGCGGACCTGGCGCTGGGCCGCCACGGGGACCTCGCCGGCGAGCTGGAGGCGCGCTGCCGGCAGCACCCGCTGCGCGAGCGCCTGTGGGAGCTGCTCATCCTGGCCCTGTACCGGGCCGGACGGCAGGCCGACGCCCTGCGCGCCTATACCGAAGTCCGCGACCGCCTGGTCGACGAGCTGGGCATCGTCCCCGGGCCGGCCTTGCGGGAACTCCAGGCCCGGATACTGGCCCAGGATCCGTCGCTCGCCGCAGCCAGCCCGGCTCCGGTCCGGGCGGCCGCGCCGGCGGCAGCCGGCAATCTGCGGGAGCGGCTGAGCAGTTTCATCGGCCGGGACGCCGAGCTGGAACAGGTGCTCGGGTCTGTCCGCGCCAGCCGGCTGGTGACGCTGACTGGCCCGGGCGGGACGGGCAAGACCCGCCTGGCGGTGGAGGCCGCCGCCGCCCTGCGCGCCGAGTACCAAGACGGTGCCTGGCTCGTCGAGCTCGCCAGCGTCGCCGCGCCCGACGGGGTTGGACCGGCCGTGGCCGGCGCGCTCGGCGCGGTGGCGTCTGCGCTCGGGAGCCCTCAGCCTCCGGGATCGGCCGTGCAGCTCATCGTGCGCCACCTGGCCGGACGGTCGCTGGTCGTTGTCCTCGACAACTGCGAGCACGTCATCGCCGAGGCGGCCGCGCTGGCCGACACCCTCGCCGGGGCGGTGCCGGGTCTCCGGCTGATCGCCACGAGCCGTGAGGCGCTCGGTATACCTGGGGAGGTCCTGGTGCCGGTGGGCGGCCTGGCCATCCCGGCCGCCGTGGAGCTGTTCGCCGACCGCGCCCGGGCCGTACAGCCCGGCTTCCTCGCAGATGGGCCGGCCGGCGACGTCATCGAGGACATCTGCCGCCGGCTGGACGGCCTGCCCCTGGCCGTCGAGCTCGCCGCCGCCCGGCTCCGTGCGCTGCCGCTGGCCACCGTGGCGGAACGGCTCGACGACCGCTTCCGGCTGCTCACCGGCGGCGCCCGCACCGCCCTGCCCCGCCAGCAAACCCTGCGGGCGGTGGTGGACTGGAGCTACGACCTGCTGTTCGAGGACGAACGCCGCCTGTTCGTCCGGCTGGCCGCCTTCACCGGCGGCTGCGATCTCGCCGCAGCCGAAGCTATCTGCGCCGACGACCAGGTCCCGGCCAGTGAGATCCTCGATGTGCTGAGCCGGCTGGTCGACAAGTCCCTCGTCACTGGCCCCGGTGCCGGTGGTGAAGCCCGGTTCAGCCAGCTCCAGACGCTGTGGCAGTACGGCCGGGACCGCCTCGGGGAATCCGGCGAAGCTGACGCGATGCGCGCCAGGCACGGCGCCTATTACCGGCGGATGGCCCAGGAGGCCCACGATGGCCTGCGCGGCGCCACCGGGCCGATATGGCGGGATCGTCTGGCCTCGGAATCGGGCAACCTGCGGGCCGCGCTCGACTGGTTCATCAGCCACGGGAACGCTGATGCGGCGCTGTCGCTCGCGTCGGGCATAGCCTGGTTGTGGTTCATCAATGGCGACTTCGCCGAAGGAGCCCGCTGGCTCGGTGATGCGCTCGGCGCCAGTGGGCAGCGCCATCCCGGCCTGGGAGCGACCGCCCACGTCTGGCACGGCTATTGCGTGGGCATGTCGTCCAGCCCGGCGGCGGGCGTCGTTGAATGCGAGGAGGCCGTCGCCGCGCTGAGGGCCAGCGGTGACCGGGGTCGCCTGACGGAGGCGCTGGTGCTTTGTGCGACGGTACTGGGGTTCGCGCACCAGTTCCGGCGATCACTCGAAACCCTGGGCGAGGCACAGGATCTGCTGGAACCAGCTGGCGACGGCTGGCTCCTCGCGGTCCACGACTTGATAGTCGCCTGGAACCTGGTGTCGTTGGGGCGGCTGGAGGACGCGGAGCCAGCCGCCCGTTCGAGCCTCGAGCGCTTCGACGCCGAGGGAGAGGTCCTGGTGGTCGTCTCTCCGCTGAACGCCCTGGCCGGCATCGCCGAGGCCCGGGGGGACCTTGATGCTGCCTCGGCGGCCTATGAGGCGCTGCTGGAGCGCTGCCGGGCCACCGGCCAGCCTCTGCAGGTGCCGTTCAGCCTGGTCGCTTTGGCCGCGCTGCGGGCCAGGCAAGGGGACGACGTCGCAGCCGACGGGCTCTACCGGGAGGCGATCGGGTGCAGCGTCAACCCGTGGCTGTCGGCAGACGCCATGGTCGGCCAGGCGGCGGCCGCCCGGCGGCTCGGTGATCTGGCGCGGGCACGGGCACTGCTCGACGCGGCAGGAAGCCACTACCGGCGCGTCGATCTCCCGGCCGGCCCGCCCCGTGTGCTCGCGGGCCTGGCGTGGTGGGCGCTCGCCGCCGGCCACCCCGACGCCGCCGCCGTCTTCGCCGCTGACGCCGCCGAAGGCGCCTCGGCCAGCGGGGACCCGGCCGCGCAACTCCTCGCCGATACCGCCATGGCCGCAGTCACGGCGATCACCCACCCGACCCGCCACAACGCCGAGGTCTTCGTCGCGCTCGCTCAGCAGCGCGCCCAGGGGCGGACGTATCGCTCGCTCACCGATGAGCCAGATGTGGCCGCGCTCGCGGCCCGCCTGGCGCTGTCCGCTCACTGAGCGGCCCGGCCTGGCAGAGAAAGCCGTCGCCGCGGGTCGTTTCGCCGCGTTCCTTCGGGCGCCGGCGGCGTGACCCTCGGCAAACCACACGCCGGAGCTCTGGCAACCACCTGCAGCCAGCTGACCTCAGCATCACCTCAGCGCCACCTCAGCGCACCCGGGCAACCTTGCACTCATGCAGCCAATGCGTGACGAGTACCCCAGCCACCATGACCACCTGGCCGCTGCCGGGCCTGCGGTTGACGTCCACGGCCGCGTGGTCACCGCAAAGCGGCGGGCTGCTGCGCGGTACCGGCAGGCACAGCGCGCCGCCGACTCGCGCCTGGCCACCGCGGCGCTGCGGCTCGCCGTCCACGCCGACCCGGCCTTCGGGCTCGCCGTCGCCGACCTCGACGCCATCACCGGAACGGCGAGCCAAGGTCCCAGTCACCAGCAGATGAATTGGGAACGCCACCACATCGAAGTGGTCCACGCCGCAGCCACCGGCAATGCCAGGCGAGCAGCTGACCTGCTCCGCGAACACCTCGCCAGCGTCGGCTGCGACCCTCTCGCCTTCCGCATCGCCGCCATGCTCCGGCAGCCCACGGGAAAGAACGACGACTTCGAGAACGTAGCCAGTCATCTTCCCGGTTGCCACGCAACCCCATGGCCATGCCCACCATGACCGCCGCCGGCCATCCTCCAGCGACAACCCAGCACTCCGAATCGGAAACCCTACCGGCTACGCGCATCATACGAAGGGATCAGGCCATGACAACACCAGCGACCGTTTCTGCCAGAGGTCAGGAGCGACCCGTCGCTCACCGAAGGACCGCCGTGGTGGTCGGAGTGCTGTTCCTCTCGTTCACGGTCACCTTCTTCATAGGTAACACGCTGATCCATTCGTACTTCTCCAGCGCGACCAAGCCCGCCGGCACCCTCATCACCGGCGTGCTGCTGATCGGCCTCAGCGGCCTGGCGGACGCTGCGGTCGGTCTGGCGATGCGCCCGGTCCTGACGCCCTACGCACCGGTGCGCTCGCAGGTCTACTTCGTCCTGAGAGTGGCGGAGGGCCTCGCGGTCCTGGCGGCGTGCGCGTACTTCCTGACCAGCCGCAGTCAGTGGAACGACTACGCGCTGCCCGCCTACGCGCTCTCCGCCGTGGCCGGGCTCGTCCTGACGCCGGTCTTGCTGACGTCGAGGCTCGTGCCGCGGAGCCTGTCCATACTGGGCATCGCCGGCTACGCGTTGCTCCTGGCCGGGGTCGTCTGCAATCTGCTCGGGATCGCCGACATCGGCTGGCACGTATCCCCCGCCGGAATCGTGTTCCTCGCCCCCGGTGGCCTGTTCGAGCTCTTGTTCCCGCTCCTGTTGATCGTCCGGGGCTTTTCCGCTGGAAGCCGGGCCCGCCCCGTGCCCGTTCGCACGGGCAGTGCCCGGCACCGGGACGTCACGGCCGCCTAGGAGAAACCCCGGCGCGGCACCGCAGGCACTGGCTGGCCAGCTGATAGCCGGCCAGCCAGTGCCTGGTCACGGTGGCCGCTCACACGAAGGGACCGCCCCCAATGACTGAGAACTTCCCCGGCCCGATGGCAGGCAAGACTGCGCTGGTCACGGGCGGCACTGGCGGCATCGGCCGGGCGACCGCCGCCGGCCTGGCCGCGCTGGGCGCCCGCGTCGGCATCACCGGCCGGGACAAGGCGCGGACCCAGGCCGCGGCCACCGGGATCGTCCGCGAGTCCGGCAACCCGGCGATGGACGCGTTCGCGGACATGTCCTGCCAGGCCGGGGTACGCGCTCTCGCCGTCGCGGTCCGCAGCGCCTACCCGCGCCTGGATGTGCTGGTCAACAACGTGGGCGGGTTCTGGGCCACCAGGCACCTCACCGCCGACGGGCTGGAGCACACCTTCGCCGTCAACCACCTCGCCGCCTTCCTGCTCACCGGCCTGGTCCTGGACCGGCTCAAGGGCAGCGCGCCCGCCCGGATCGTCACCGTCTCGTCCAACGCCCAGGCGGCGGGCAGACTCAACTTCGACGACCTGCAGGGCGAACGCAGCTACTCCGGGCAGCGGGCGTACAGCCAGTCCAAGCTCGCCAACGTCGTGTTCACCTACGAACTCGCCCGCCGGCTGGAAGGCACCGGCGTCACCGCCACCGCCCTGCACCCCGGCCTGGTGCGCACGTCGTTCTCCGCCGAGGACCCATCCCGCCTGTCGAAGGTCATGATCCCGTTGCTGCGGCCGTTCATGAAGGCACCCGCCCGCGGCGCGGCCACTTCCATCTATCTCACTGGCATACCTTGCCGTTAGTGACTTAGCGGTCACCGCGTGATATTGCGGGATAAACCTGTTGCGTGCGGGTGAGGGCAGGGACAGTATTCGGGACGCCAGTGACTGGTGTTGCTGGTGCA
>Ga0302235_10001956_pt1 | contig 15122 bp, 13 predicted proteins | sample II_Palsa_N3_3_FD_193577 | JGI IMG/M metagenome (GOLD analysis project Ga0302235, IMG submission 193577) | Peat permafrost microbial communities from Stordalen Mire near Abisko, Sweden - II_Palsa_N3_3 | ecosystem: Environmental > Terrestrial > Soil > Palsa > Peat permafrost | place: Sweden... | reverse complement strand
CCTGGAAAAGGCCATCTGGCGAATCACCGGGCACCCGGCGGCAGTCTTCGGCATCCCTGGCCGGGGCCGCGTCGCGCCCGGGTATTTCGCCGACCTGGTCGCGTTCGATCCGGCCACGGTCGGGGTGGAGCGGATGGAGCGGGTCTGGGATCTGCCGGCCGGCGCGGACCGGCTCGTCGCCCGAAGCCGCGGACTGCATCAGGTCTGGGTGAATGGCAAACCCGCCAGCGACGGCGACCGAGACGGCGCTCCGCGCGCAGGCCGGCTCATCCGCGACGGCGGCGCCTCCGCCGGCCCGGACCCCAGAACCGCCGGCCCGGACCCGAGAACCCGGTGAACCAGAGAGGAACCATGATGGAGATTCCGCGGATCATCAGCGTCGACGACCACGTCATCGAACCCGCCCACGTCTGGCAGCAGTACCTGCCGGCCGCTTTCCGCGACCGCGGGCCACGGCTGACCCGGGTCCGGGGGCGGCTGCGCTTCGAACCGCGCCACATGGCCTTCGCCGAAGACCCGGACGGATACTGGGCCGATTGCTGGTCCTATGCGGGGATGCTGTTCCCGGTCACCGGCGGCTTCGCGGCGGTCAGCTTCCCCCGGGACAAGGCGCACAACCGGGCCGTGCTCTTCGAGGACATCCTGCCCGGCTGTTACGACCGGGCGGCCCGGCTGGCCGACATGGACCGCAATCACACCGACGCGTCGCTGTGCTTCCCGACCTTCCCCCGCTTCTGCGGGCAGACGTTCCTCGAGCGCGGCGACCGTGACCTCGCGCTGGCCTGCGTCCGGGCCTACAACGACTGGATGATCGGTGAGTGGTGCGCGGATGCGGCCCGCGGCCGCCTGATCCCGCTTACCCTGACACCGCTCTGGGACCCGGACCTGGCGGCGCAGGAGGTGCGGCGCTGCGCGGCGATGGGCTCGCATGCCATCGCCTTCTCGGAGAACCCGGCCGCGCTCGGCCTGCCCAGCGTGCACACCACCGCCTGGGATCCGCTGTGGGCCGCGTGCGAGGAGACCGACACGGTGGTCAACATGCACATCGGCTCGTCCTCGACCTTCAGTAAGACCAGCGACGACGCGCCGACGCTGGTCATCATCGCGCTCACCTTCGAGGGCGCGTCGCACGCCCTGGTGGACTGGCTGACCAGCGGGATCCTGGCCCGGTTCTCCTCGCTGCGCATCGCCTTGTCCGAGGGCCAGGTGGGCTGGATGCCGTTCCTGCTCGAGCGGCTCGACGAGGCCTGGGAGCACGCCCGCGGCTACGCCAAGACCCAGGAGAACGTGCCCGAGCCGCCCAGCAGCTATGTCCCGGGCCGGGTCTTCGGCTGCGTCTTCGACGACCAGGTCGGCCTGACGCTGCGGGATCGCATCGGGATGGGCCAGATCATGTTCGAGACCGACTACCCGCACGGCGACTCCACCTTCCCGCATTCGAGGGACACCGCCGCCGCCATCGCGTCCAAAGCCGGGCTGTCCGACCAGGAAACCTACCGCCTGCTGCGCGGCAACGCGATCTCCTGCTACCGCCTGGACCGCTACGGCATCACCCGCTAACCTCGCCGGCAACAAATACCTCATCGAAAACAGATTCGTTAGTTGCTAGTATGCGAGCCTTCAAAATGGTATTCTTGTTCCCAAGCCCCCTTCCTCTTTTCTCCCGAACGAGAGGTGGTTCATGCCCCCGGCCCCGTTCCCCGACCCCGACCCGGACGCCCCCGAGCCGACCGGCTCCGGGTCCGGGTCCGGGTCGCGGCCGGTCCCGGCGGGCGGGAACGACAGCGTCCGGCAGCCCCCCGACGCCCAGCGGCCCCCGGAAGCCCCGGAGCCCTCGTGGTCCGACGATGAGGAGGACAGCGCGGCGTACCTGGCGGAGCTGATGGCCGCGGCGGCCGCGGGGGAGGAGCTGACCGCCGAGGATATCGCCGGGGCCGGGTTCGGCCAGGACGGCACCGCGCACCAGATGCACCCGGGCCCGGTCCTGGCCACCCTCGTGCACGCCGCGACCACCGATGAGAAGATCCTGGCCACCCTGTCCGATGATGACCTGATCGGGGTCATCGCGGCGGTCCGGCGGATCGGGTCGTTCGTGGCCTGGGCCGAGATGACCGCGGTCCGCGAGTTCGCCACCCGCCCCGAACCCGGCACCGCCTTCGGTACCACTGACGGCCGCCCCGGTACCGCCCCCGGTCCCGTCCCCGGTGCCCGGCCCGGTGGCCGCGGGGTGGATGTCCGTGATCTGGCCGCGGGGTTGGCGGGCCTGCCGGGCGGGCCGAGGGTGCGGGAGTTCGCGGCCGAGGAGCTGGCCCCGGATCTGCACCTGACGTGGCAGTCCGCGGCCGGGCAGATCGCCTACGCGTGCACCGTGGCGGCCCGGCTGCCGGTCACGTTCGCGGCGCTGCGGGCCGGGCAGATCCACCCGGTGCACCTGCGGATCATCGAGGATGAGACCAGGTACCTGTCCGACGAGCACGCCGCCGAGGCCGATGCGAAGCTGGCGGAGGCGGCGCGGTCCAAGACGTTCGGGGAGCTGCGGTACCACGCGCACCGCCTGGTCCTGAAGCTGGATCCGGAGTCCGCGCTGCGCCGCAAGAACGAAGCGCGCAAGGACGCCCACGTCCGCCCGTTCCGGGAAGCCTCCGGCAACGGCGGGATGGTCGCCCGCGAGCTGCCCCCCGACGAGGTCCTCGCTTCCTGGCAGCACGTGGACCAGCGGGCCAGGGACCTGCGCGCCGCCGGCGTCCCCGGCACCCTGCAAGAACTCCGCGTGCTCGCCTACCTCGACTTGTTGCAAGAGCGCGACAGCCGCACCGCCCCGGCCAGCCCCGAAGAAGACACCTGCCCCGCCGAGACCGGCGACACCGCCCAGACCGCCCAGACCGCCCAGACCGCCGAGACCGGGGACAACGGCGACACCGATGGCCCCGGCGAGACCGGTGGCCCAGGCGGCAGCGGCGGCTCGGGCGGGACCGGCGGCTCCGGCCGCGGTCCCCGGAACGGGCCCGGCGGGGCCGGCGGCACCGGCTCCGGCCGGCCGGCCGGGGACACCGGTCCCAGCCTGGCGGCCCAGGTCACCCTCACCATCCCGTGGGAGACCTGGCAGGGCGGCGGCGCCCCCGGCGATGCGGCCGGGTTCGGGCTGCTCGACCCGGAGAGCGCCCGGGACCTGCTGGCCGCCGCGGCCCGGCACCCGGACACCCGCTGGTGCTACACCGCGCTGCACCCGGACGGTACCGCCGCCGCCCATGCCTGCGCCCGCGGCCCGTACCCCGCCGGCCCTCCCGACCCCCGCACCCTGAAATTCAACACCGTCATCCGCGGCCCCTGTGATCACGCCCAGGCCCACCCCGGCTACCGGCCCGGCCGCAAGCTCCGGCACCTGGTCACCGCCCGGAACGCGACGTGCACCGCGCCGGGCTGCGGGCAGCCCGCCGCCCGCTGCGATCTGGATCACACCACCCCCTGGCACCTCGGTGGTCTCACGTGTCCCTGTAACACCGCCCCTCTCTGTCGCCACCATCATCGCGTTAAACAGGCCCAGGGCTGGTGGCTCGAAATGCCAGAGCCAGGCGTCCTGCGATGGCGGACCCCGGCCGGCCGCACCCACACCACCACCCCAACCGTCTACCCGGTCTAGAGCGCGGGTCCTCGGCAGCGAACGCAGCGATGCAGCCTGCGTCGGGTAAAGACGGCACTAGCGAAACCTCGGTAGCCATAGGCAGAGCAGCCCACTTACGCTGGTTTGATGGGGATCATCCAGGCATTTGAGTATGAGGTCCGGAAACCCAATGCCGCTCAGGTGGCGATGCAGCACGTAGCCGCGACACGATCGGGTTCATGGTTCTTCGCCAAGACACTGCACCATATCGACAGGGCCCTGCTGCAGCTGAGCCGGGGCGAGGTCACCCTGCCGGCAGTTGTCGCGGGACTTCCCGTCTTGACCGTCACCACCACCGGAGCCCGCACTGGGCAGCGCCGTAGCACGCCCCTGCTCGGCGTGCCCGCGGGCAGCGACATCGCGGTGATCGGGACCAGCTTCGGCCAGCAGCGGACTCCGGGCTGGTATCACAACATGCGCGCCGACCCGGAGGTCGAGGTTACCTACCGGAACAAGACGATCAAGGCCATTGCCCGCGAAGCTGATGACGACGAGAGGCGGGCGATCTGGGACCGGGCCAGGACGATCTACGCGGGTTACGACGCCTATGCGAGCCGCATCAAGGGCCGGGAAATCCACGTCATGATCCTCAGAGCGCGAGACCTTCAATAGCGCCACTACCGCAGGGCCGCAGGTATTTATCGCCGCAGGCCTTCCGCTCGTCGGCAGATCCGGGCGCTCAGGCCCGGGCGAGAGTGAACTGGGCGGTGGTATGGCGGGTGATCGCTCCCGCGTCGTCGGCGGTCGTGATGAGGGTGCAGCCGGCATCGCGGTACCGGCGGGCGATGGCGCCATCGGTGGCGTGCACGCCGACGGGCTTACCCGCGGCGGCGCACGCCACCCATACCCGCTGCAGGGCCTCGTCCAGCACCGGGTCATCCGGATCGAGCTCACAGCCCAGGGAGAGCGACAGGTCCCGGGGGCCGACATAAAGGCCGTCGACGCCGTCGGCGGCCAGGGTGGTGTCGAGTTCGGCGAGGGCTTCGGCCGACTCGGCCATGACGAGGCAGAACGGCTCCCGCACGGCCAGCACGCCGCCCGCGGACCGGTAGCCGGCGGGAGGGTAGCGGACTGCGCCAGCGACCTGGCGAGCCTGGGCCGCCGAGTCGACGTTCGGCACGATGACGCCTTCGCAGCCCAGGTCGAGAGCCCGCCCGATATCGGCGGTATGAGCATGCCGGACACGGGCGATCGGCGTCGCCCCCGCTACCCGGATCGCGCTGGTCATGGCGGGCAGGTCAGCTTCGGTGGCCCCGCCGTGCTGGAGGTCGATCACCACGTAGTCCAGGCCTGTGGCGGCCAGCAGTCGCACGCTGAGCGCCGACGGGATCACCGACCAGGCGCCGTACAGAGCCTCACGGGCGACGAGCCGGGAACGGAAGGTTGCGGCCATTGGCATAGGGCCAGCGAACCATATCCGCCCGCCCGGCCTGATGGGAGGGCCTGGGCCGGGGCCTGCGACCGCCACCTTCCGCCCTTGACCAAATCAGATAAATTATCTTACTATATTGAAATAACCTGGCAGGCAAGGCATGGAGGCCCGTCATGACCCGGTTGAACGTGAACGACACGCTGTGCGAGGCACTGTTCGCATCAGGGCTGCAGCGTTCGGATGCCCTGACCCCCGAGGTGGTAGCCGAAGTGATCAGCCGCACCGTGCGGCAGCTTGGTATCGAGGGCTGCACTAGCCGGATGGCGCAAGAGTTCGGCGATCACCCTGAGGCGGCCGCGAGCCGTATGCGATGGATCCGGCAGCTTGTCAGCGAGCTGCCCGCCCCGCGGCTGACGCGAGCCGGCAGCTGGCCGCCCCGTCAAGGCTCCGACCTTCATGCCGCCCGATCTGCGGCCCGCCGTGCTTACTGCGCCGCCTGACCCCCAAGATCACGACCAGTCCAGCTAGCCGCTCTCTCTCGCGCAACCGTCAAAAGAGTTATATAATCAGACTTTATTGCGTGTCTGGGAATTAGCGGACCGCCAGGTCAGAGGAGGAACCCGTGCGCCGGACCATCTTCACCGAAGAGCATGAGCAGTTCCGGCAGATGGTACGGGCCTTCCTGGAGAAGGAATGCGTCCCGCACACGGCGGAGTGGCTGGAGGCGGGCATCGTCAGCCGGGAGGCCTGGCGCAAGGCCGGCGAACTCGGGCTGCTCGGCTGGATGGTCCCCGAGGAGTACGGCGGCCTCGGCATCAGGGACTTCCGCTACAGCGTGGTCATCGCGGAGGAAATCGCCGCGACCGGCACCCAGGGAATTGCCCTGGCCCTGCACAACGACGTGGTGGCGCCCTACCTGACCGACCTCACCAACGCCGGTCAGCGCCGCCGGTGGCTGCCCGGTTTCGTGACCGGCGAGCGGCTGGTCGCGATCGCCATGTCCGAACCGGGGGCCGGCTCCGACCTCAAGCAGGTCAAGGCCACCGCGCGCCGTGACGGCGACCACTACATTCTCAACGGCACGAAGACCTTCATCAGCAACGGCATCCTCGCCGACCTCGTAATCGTGGTGGCGCGGACGGATCCGGAGGCCGGGCACCGGGGGATGAGCCTGCTCGTGGTCGAGGAAGGGTTCGAGGGCTTCGAGCGAGGGCGAAAGCTCGACAAGATCGGGAACCGCGCCCAGGACACCGCCGAACTGTTCTTCCACGACGTGCGGGTGCCCGCCCAGAACCTGCTGGGTGAGGAGGGCCGGGGCTTTTACCACCTGATGCGCAACCTGCCCGCCGAGCGGCTCGGCATCGCCGTGTACGCGATCGCCCATGCGGACCGCGCGTTCCTGGTGACCAGGGAATACGCACAGGACCGGCACGCCTTCGGCAGGCCCATCGGGGGATTCCAGGTCAACCGGTTCGCGCTGGCCGAGATGAAGACCAAGCTCGATGTCGCCCACGCCTATCTCGACCGGTGCGTACAGGCGGCCGTGGACGGCGAGCTCACCGCGGAAGAGGCCGCCGGGGCCAAGTGGTGGGCCACCGAGCTGCAGTGGGAAATCGTGGACCGCTGCCTGCAGCTGCACGGCGGCTACGGCTACGTCAACGAATACGAGATCGCCCGGCTCTGGCGGGACGCCCGGGTCCAGCGGCTCTACGGCGGCACGACCGAGATCATGAAGGAGATCGTGGGACGCAGCCTGGGCTTCTGAGTCGCCGCACCGGCCTTCGGCGCGGGAACGCAACACCGGGAGGAGCAGAAATGCCATCCATGACCGTCACCGACCATTGCCCGCACTGGTGCACTCGTGACCATTCCGCGGACACGTGCGGGATCGCTTTCTACCACGCTGGCGAGACCAGCTCCGTCACCATTTCCCGGTCTGGCGGCCTCGCGGTGCCGGACCGCCTCGCGGGACCGGACCGCCTCGACGTGCAGACGGCACAGTACCTGCCGGATGACCCCGCCGAGCCGGCCTGGTCGCCGGCGGTCGAGATCGCGGTCCATACCGGCGCCCGCTACCGGCTGATCGGGCTGACGCCGGAGGAAGCCAGGGAACTTGCCCGGATGCTGGCGAAAGCCGCCGACATCGTCACCCTGGCCGCGAGTCAGCACCGGCCTGGGCCTGGGCCTGGCTGCAGGTAACCTGCGCCTGGCTGCCGGCAAACAGCCGCCGCGCCGCGCCGAACAGCACTTTCCCGTTGGGTGCCCGCGGTACCGGCGCGATCAGCACGGTCCTCGGCACTTTGTGGCCGGCTAGCCGCTCGCGTGCCGCCGCGACGACTGCTGCTGGATCTAGTGCTGCGCCGCTGGGCTGCACGATGGCCGCCACCCGCTGCCCGAAGCGCTCATCGGGCAGCCCGATGACCACGCAGTCATCCACCGATGGCAGCATGCGGATGACTTTCTCCACTTCCTCAGGGAAGACCTTCTCCCCGCCCGTGTTGATGACCGACGTGCCCCGGCCGATCAGGGTCACGGTCCCGTCGGCATTCCACCGGCCCCAGTCCCCGGTGCTGACATACCGCTGACCGCCCAGGGTACGGAAGGCGGCGGCGGTCCGCTGCGGGTCATTACGGTAGCCGCGGGCCACGGTGGGCACGCAGAACATGCCGATCTCGGCACTGCCGGGCGTGATGCCGGTGCCGTCAGCGCGCAGTATCCGCACGCCCGCGGCAGGCATGAAGCGGTCAGTGGCGAGGGCCATGCCGCGGCGGAAGACCATGGAGCCGATCATGGCGCCCTCGGTGGACCCGCACGAATCCACCAGTGTTACCTGCGGGATGTGCTCCAGGATCGCCCGCTTCACCTCGGCGCTCCAGGCCACTCCGGCGGAGGTGATGGTGACCAGGCTGGACGCATCGTAGCGACGCCCCGTGGCCGCCATGCGGTCCAGCGCGCGCATCATCGGCCGGGCGAAGGCGTCACCCGCGATTGACACGGTGCGCGGCCGGGTGGCGGCGATGGTGGCGAACAGCTCGTCCGGGTCGAAGCTTCGGGCGGTCAGGGTGACCACCGTGCCGCCGGCGGTCAGCACCGGCAGCGAGGCCATGATCAGGCCCGTGCTGTGCATCAGCGGCGAGGCGGGCACCGCCACCGGACGGCGCCGTTGCCGGTGCAGGAGCAGAGCACGGTCCAGGGCCGGGCCTTCCCAGTCGATATCCTCCAGGCCGAGCATCAGCCTGCCCAGCACCCGGGTGTTCCTGGCGCTGTCCCCGATGACGTACTCCACTCCCTTGGGCAGCCCGGTGGTGCCCCCGGTGTAGGAAAGGAAGACATCGGTGGCTGGCCGGCGGATCCGCGGTGCGGGCGGGTGGGACCTGATCAGGTCCTCATAGCGCCGGGCCCGAAGGCCGGCGTCATCCGGCCGACTCTCCCGGGCCCCGTCGGTACCGGCCTGGCCGACCTCGGCGAGCAGCCGCAGCCCCGGCATCGCGGCGACCGCGCGGGATACCCGGTCCCGCAGAGCCGCGTGATAGACCAGCGCCACCGCGTCGGACTGCTGGAGCAGCTGGCGCAGTTCATCGTCGAGGTAGCGGTAGTTGACATTGGCCGGCACGGCGCGGATCTTCAGCGCCGCGAAGAACACCTCCAGGTACTCAGGGCAGTTGTACATGTCGATCGCGACGGTCTGGCCGGCCCCGACCCCGGCGGCCGCCAGGGCGCCGGCGAAGCGCGCCGCCCGCTGCTCGAGATCCCGCCAGCTCACCCGGGTGGTGCCGTGCACCAGCGCGACCTCGCCCGGCAGCCGGTCCGCGATCGACTCCCAGATGGTGGCCAGATGCTCGTCCACGATGACGCCTCGCCGGCTATCAGGCTCCGCACCCTGCCGGGCCGCCGCAGCCGGAGGATGACTAGAATCAGAAGCCAATGTACAGTTCAATAGGTTAACTAATCAATGCCCTGGTCGCCAGATTTCCGGCCGCTGGGCGATCAGTGGCCGGCGCCGAGGTTGCCGCCGCCGGGATACCCCCCGCCGCCGAACTTCTCGTCCAGCGCCGGGTAGTCCTTGGCGAAGCCGCCGGTCCGCGGCAGCGCGTCCAGGAACTCCACCGTCTTCGGCTTCTTGTAGGAGGCGATATGGCGCCTGCAATGCTCGATGAGATCGGAGGCCGTCGGCCGGCCCGACGGGGTCGTTCCGTTAAGCACGACTACGGCCTTGACGTCTTGCGCGAAGCGCTCGCTGGGAACCCCGATCACCGCGGCCTCCTTGACCGCCGGATGAGCTTCCAGGCAGTTCTCCACCTCGGCGGGGAAGATGTTCTCCGCCCCGGACTTGATCATGCGGGTCATCGTGCCGAGGAAGGTGATCGTGCCGTCGCTCTCGCGCCGCCCCAGGTCGGTGGTGTGCCACCAGCCGCCGCGGAAGCGCTGGGAGTTGATCTGCGGGCGGTTCCAGTAGCCCAGGTGCACGGTGCCGCCGCGGACGCAGATCTCGCCCGCCTCACCGGCCGGACACTCCCGGCCGCCAGCGTCGAGGATCCGTACCGAGGTAACCGGGGCGGGACGGCCGGCGTTGCCGGCGCCCCGGCCGCCGTATCCGCCGAACAGGCAGAAGCCGGTGACCTCGGTCTGCCCGTAGCCGTACCCCATGCCGCCGCCTTCGCGGCCGTGGCGGCTGTCGTCCGCCGCGACCATGCCCTGCCACAGCGGAGCGGCGATGGTGGCCTTCAGCTGCGGCAGTTCCACCCGGCGCTCTCGCATCAACTCGACCAACTGGGTGATGGTGGCCGGCATGAGGTACGCGCGCGTGCACGTTTCGGCCGCGAGGATATCCAGAACTTCGCTGGCGATGACCCGCCGGGTGACGACGTTGGTGCCGCCCTGGATCAGCACCGGGATGCCGTAGAACTGGAAGTTGCCGATATGGAACATCGGCCCGGAGTTCAGGAACACCGTCTTGTCATCGATGTCGCCCAGCCAGGCGACCGACATGCCCATGCTGATCAAGTTCGTGTGCGACAGCATCGAGCCGCATGGCCGGCCGCTGATCGCCGCGGTGTAGATAACGAGCAATGCGGAATCCGGGTCGATGTCCAGGCTTGGCTCGGCTGGGTCGCCGCCGGCTAGGAAGTCTTCGTAGCCGTATTCGGGATTACTGGAGTCATGGCGCAGCCACAACGCGGACTCAGCGGCCGGGCTGGCCACCCGCGCCGCGCGCACGGTGCTGCCGATCTCCTCCTCCTGCCAGATCACCACCTTGGGGCGGAAATCCTCGATCGCGAAGGCCATCTCCGGTGCCGCCCAGCGCCAGTAGCCGGGGCACACCATGGCCCCGATCTTGGCCGCCGCGCCAAGTAGCTCATAGACGCGGAAGGAGTTCTGGCCGAGCCACAGGATGCGGTCGCCCGGGCCGACCCCGGTTCCGCGCAGCGCGCTGGCCAGCCGGTTGACCCGCTCGTCGAGCTCCAGCCAGGTCAGGTGATGCTCGCCGTCGGCCAGCGCCAGCTGGCCCGGGTAGCTGCGGCGGTGCTCGGCGATGATGTCCCCGACGGTGATCTGACGAGGGGCCATGACTCTCCTGGTTCTGCGATGCCTGGTTCTGCGGGGTCCTGGTTCTGCCGGGTCCTGGTTCTGCCGGATCCTGGTTCTGGGGGAGCGTTACTCGGTGATGGTGACCCGCTGGCCGGCCCGCCCGCAGCCGCACGCGCCGTCCGTGAGCGTCCCGCGCAGGCCCAGCGCGGCCTGGCTGATCTGGTAGGCCCGCGGGCCCGCGGTGCTGATGAACAGCTCGCCGCCGCGCTCGGCCAGGGTCCACTCCGCGCTATTGAGATGGGCGCCGGAACGGTGCGGGCATTCCACCGCTATAGCCGGACCCAGCCGGGTGACGATGAACGGCTTGGCGCCCGCCGCGGAAAGCAGGCCGACAGCGTCTGGCCGGGCGACGGTGACCGGCACCCGCGCCACCACCGCGGCCAGCTCGTCGCCCAGGCCCTCGGCCACCGTCCGGTCGATTCCGAAGATCATGGTGATGGGAAGCCGCCGCGTGTACAAGTCGGTGCGGAATGCCTCGAAGGCGTAGATCTCCCCGATCGAATACGGCGCGCCGAGCTCGCGCGCCGCGGTCTCGAACGGGTCGAACCAGGGTGATTCCGGCATGCCGCCGACGATGACCAGCCCGCTGTCCGTGCCGATACCGTGGTCGGCCAGCACGGCGCGCGCCCAGGCCACATCACGCTCCCAGTCGTCCCAGCTGACCTCGAAATAAACCAGCTCACCGGCGACGTCATACCGGCCGATGGCCCACTGCCCGGGCCGGGCCACCGCTGCGGCCACCGCTGCGGCCGCCGCCGTCGTCGACGCGAGACTCATGCCCTCACCACCCTGGATAGCTTGCCGCCGCGGCCGCGGGTGAGCAGCTCCGGCTCCGGCAGCAGCTCGAGCACCGGCGGGACGCCCACCGCGGCCGTGATCGCCTCGGACACCCGGTCCCGCAGATCCGGGACGGACGTCGTCGTCTCCGGGTCATAGCCGACCCGGATCTTCAGCTCGTCTATCTTCCGGGCCGGCCGGACCAGCTGGAACAGCGCGGTGGCGGTCTCCGGAATCTGCTCGAGCGCCCGCCAGATGTCCATCGGCACGAAGGAGCGGCCCGCCACGATCGTCTCGTCACCCTTGCGGCCCACCGGCCAGAACCGGGCGTGCGTCCGGCCGCATGGGCAGGGCTGCCTGGTCATCCGGATGATGTCGTCGGAGCGGAAGCGCACCATCGGGGTGACCGGGTTGTCCAGGGAGGTCGCGACCAGCTCGCCGAGTTCCCCGTCGGCCGCCTGGGCGCTTCCGGCCGGGTCGACGGCCTCAAGCAGCACGCAGTCCTCCCAGGCGTGGCAGCCGTCGTGCTGGCGGCATTCCCACGCACCAGCGACATCCCCGGCGGAGGTCCACACGTAGACCTCCACCCCCCAGTCCTCCAGCTGCCTGCGGGCCCGGGCGCCGAGCGGCTCGCCCGCGAAGGCGGCGCCCTTGAACGAGGAGAACAGCTCCCTCATGTCGTTGGTCCGGCTCAGGTGGTCAAGCTCGGCCAGCGCCAGGCCGGTGAGCTGGCCGTAGACCGGCCGGTAGCGCCGGATCGCGTCCAGCGCCGTGGCCCAGCCGCCGATGCCCGTGTTCACCAGCACCGGGATGGCGCCGCACATCTGGTCCGCGTGATAGAGCGGCCCGCGCATCTTGAAGCCGCTGCCCAGCACGTAATCCCCCGGGCGGACGCCGATCTCCCACAGGTCACGAGCGGTCGCGGCCCAGAACGGGTGCCACCGGTTCCAGGCGTGCGCGTACAGGGTGGCGTCCCCGGTCGTCCCCGAGGTGGAGAAGACGGTGGTCGCGTCCGAGTAACGGGTGCACAGCAGCCCGCCGAACGGGTCCTGAGCCCGGTCACGGAACTCGCGGATGTCGTCCTTGGTGATGAAGGGCACGCGCTCGGTGAAATCGGCCAGTGAGTTGATGTCGCTGGGCTTGACCCCGGCCTCTTCCCATTTCTTGCGCACCAGGGCAGAGCGCTCATACACATAGGGCACCAGCTCGAGGATGCGCTCCTCCTGCAGGGCCGCGATACCAGCCCGCGGCATGGTCTCTATCTCGGGTTCGAAGAACCTGTCATCGGGCATATCTTCCTGTCCCTCCCTCGCCTCCGGGGCGCCTTTGATGCCCCGCCTTCCCTCGTCGCTCGTTCCTCGCTCCTCAGTCCAGGCGGGGCGGCGCCCCTTTGGCTCGCTCGGGGGCGGCTTATGTCCGCAGTCTAGCGCGAATACAGCTAACTTGTTAAGATGATTTAACGGACTAAAAAAATAAAGGAGGAGTCGCGTGACGGCGAGCGACGAGGAGGTGCTTGAGCGGTTCCCGGCCGTCCGGCTGGATCACCTGAACAAGCTGTACTACGCGGGACTACTGCGCCGCGAGCTGCTCGCCGGCCGCTGCCGAACGTGCCGCCGGTGGCACACTCCGCTGCGCCCGATCTGCCCGTCCTGCTGGTCGCCCGAGGTGGGCCCGGTGCCGGTCAGCGGCCGCGGCACGGTGTACCTGCTCACCTTCTTGCACCAAGGGCCGCCGGCCCCGGGCGTGGACTACGCGGGCGGCTTCCCGCTCGCCGCTATCGAACTGGCCGAACAAGCCGGGCTCCGAGTGCAGGCCACCGTAGTGGACTGCCCGCGGGACCGGCTGCGCATCGGGCTTGAGGTGGAGCTCACCTGGATCGACCGCGCCGGGGACCCCGAGACCCCCTGGCCCGCCTTCCGCCCAGCTCCGGACCGCGGAGCGCAGCCGTGACGGCGCGCAACCCGGCCAAAGACAAGCTGGCGATCGCCGGCGTCGGCCTGTCCCCGTACGCCCGGGACCGGGGCGCCACGACCGAGCTCGCCATGGTGCTCGAGGCGGCGGTCGCGGCCATCAGCGACGCCGGGCTGACCGCCGCCGATATCGACGGCGTGGTCGGCGGAGGGCTGCTCACCGGCGGCATCGACCCGGCCACCGTGGTGTCCGCGCTCGGGCTGCCCGCGGTCAGCTGGTGGGCGCGAGCCGCGCCGCCGATCGTGAACCACCTGATGGCCGCGATTAACGCGGTCTGGACCGGGGCCTGCGAGGTGGCCCTGGTCTACCACTCGGTCTACCGGGTCGCCGGCTTCTCGCGCAGTGCGGGCGCGGACCCGTTCCGGCGCCGGGCCACCTTGGGGCTGCCCGATGGCCGGGCCGCCACCGGCGACGGGCATAACGACGCCGAGCCGTGGAGCATGCACGGCTCGGCGGGCTACGCGGCCTGGGCGGGCCGTTACCTGGCGGAGTTCGGAGCGTCCCGAGAGGATTTCGGCCTGGTCGCGATCAACGACCGGAGCAATGCCGCGGCCAATCCGAACGCGGTCCTGCAGGAGCCGCTGACCATGGCCGGCTACCTAAGCGGCCGGATGGTCCGTGAGCCGTTGTGCCTGTACGACATGGATGTGCCGGTCGATGGCGCGGACGCGTTCATCGTGACCACCACCGAGCGGGCCCGCGACATGCCCGCCACCCCGGTCCTCATCCACGCGGCCACCATGGGCATGACCGCGCTGCCGCAGGAGTACCTGGCGGCCGGGCTGGACGCCACCGGGCAGCAGCTGGCCGCTCGCGACCTGCAGGCCAAATCCGACCTGTGGCTCGACGACCTCGACCTTTTCTTCCCCTACGACGGCTTCACCTTCGTGGCCCTGCGCTGCTTCGAGAGCTACGGGTTCTGCGGTCCCGGCGAGGGCGGGGCGTTCCTGGCCGACAACTGGGACCCGGTGGAAAACCGGGTCAAGATCAAGGGGCGGGTGCCGGTGAACACGCACGGCGGCAGCCTGTCCGAGGGCGGCTCGCAGGGAGCGGGACACCTGCGCGAGGCGGTGACCCAGCTGCGCGGGCAGGCGGGGCGCCGCCAGGTGCCGGGCGCCCGGGTCGGCCTGCTGACCCCCGGGGGCTTCTTCTTCAACGCGCAGGGCCTGGTCCTGCGGGCGGGCTGAGGTAAAAAATCACTTTTTCCGAACGGACCGCGGTGCCCGCGTCCGGCCAACTTCACGCTGCCCCGCCCAGCCAGGCCACGAGGTAGAAGACGCCGAAGGGGTCGTCCGCGTAGAGGATTTCCGCGGTCGGCGCCCGCCCCGGCATAGCTCCGGCGAGCACCTGCCATCCGGGCCTGCCCGCCGCGAGCAGTTCGCGGGCCAGGGCCTGGTCCATGGCCCGCAGCGGGCCGAGGTCGCCATCTCGCACCGCCCGCTCGAGCGCCGCGTCGAAGGCGGCCGCGCGCGGATCCAGGTAGCCAGGGGCGCGCAGGCTGCGGCGCGCGCTTCCGTCGGCCATGACCAGCAATCCGACCCGGTCGCCGAGGCGGCCCAGGTCCGCGCCCAGCCGCAGGCAGCCCGCGGCCGGCTCGTCGTGGTGCACCGACCGCAGCAGCCGCGGCCCCCGGTACCCGCCCTCATCAAGCAGGCGAGCGCCGAGCCCGACCGCAAACGGCAGGGACGGCCCTGCCCCCGCCCGCGGCCCTGCCACCGGCCCCGTGCCGGACTCCCGACCCGGCCCCGAACG
>Ga0302235_10001945_pt1 | contig 15173 bp, 11 predicted proteins | sample II_Palsa_N3_3_FD_193577 | JGI IMG/M metagenome (GOLD analysis project Ga0302235, IMG submission 193577) | Peat permafrost microbial communities from Stordalen Mire near Abisko, Sweden - II_Palsa_N3_3 | ecosystem: Environmental > Terrestrial > Soil > Palsa > Peat permafrost | place: Sweden... | reverse complement strand
TCGACCGCGACCAGCGCGGATACCGCCATGCAGCGCTCCCCGGCCGAGCCGAACCCGGCCGAGACCGCGGCGTCCGCGGCGAGGTCAAGGTCGGCGTCGGGCAGCACGACCATGTGGTTCTTGGCGCCGCCGAGGGCCTGCACGCGCTTGCCGGCTTTGGTCCCGTTTTCGTACACGTACCTGGCGATCGGGGTGGAGCCGACGAAGCTCACGGCCTTGATGCCGGGGTGCTGCAGGATGGCATCAACCGCCACCTTGTCCCCGTGCACCACGTTGAACACGCCGTCCGGCAGCCCCGCCTCGGCCCATAGCGACGCGAGCAGCAGCGAGGCCGACGGGTCCTTTTCCGACGGCTTGAGCACGAAGGTGTTGCCGCACGCGATGGCCAGCGGGAACATCCACATCGGCACCATGGCCGGGAAGTTGAACGGCGTGATGCCCGCGACGACGCCGACCGGCTGCCGGATGGAATACGAGTCGACGCCGTTGGAGACATTCTCTGAGAACCCGCCCTTGAGCAGGTGCGGGATGCCGCAGGCGAAGTCGACGACCTCCAGGCCGCGGGCCACTTCGCCCGCCGCGTCCGCGGCGACCTTGCCGTGCTCTTCGGTGATCAGCTGGGCGAGTTCGGCGGTGCGGGCGCGGACGAGCTCACGGAAGGCGAACAGCACCGAGGCGCGCCTGGCCAGCGACACCCGGCGCCAGGTCGCGAACGCGTCCTTGGCCGCTGTGACCGCCAGGTCCACCTCGGCCGGCGAGGCGAAGTCGACCTGGCCGCTGACCTGCCCGGTCGCGGGGTCGTACACGTCGCCGTGACGCTCGGCTTCCCCGTCCCAGGGCTTGCCGGCGATCCAGTGGGTGATGTGCTTGGAGGTCACTTGGCTGCCTCTTCGTTGACCGCGTTCAGGGCGTCGGTCAAGATGCCGAGCCCTTCCTTGGCCTCGGCCTCGGTCAGCGTCAGCGGCGGCGCCATCCGCAGCGTGTGCCCGTACAGGCCGCCCTTGCCGACCAGCAGGCCGCGTTCCCTGGTCGCCTCGAGCATCCGGCCGGCCAGCGGCGGGCTCGGCTTCTTGGTGACCGGGTCGACCAGGTCCACCGCGAACATCAGGCCCTTGCCGCGCACCTCGCCCACGATGCCGGTGTTCCTGGTGGCTGCTTTCAGGCCGTCGATGATGATCCGGCCGGTGACGGCGGCGTTGCGCTGCAGGTCGTGGGAGAGCACGTAGTCCAGGGTGGCGTTGCCCGCGGCGGTGGCGACCGGGTTGCCGCCGAAGGTGGAGATGCCGTTGCCGCGGATCCCGTCGAGCAGGTCGCCGCGGGCCACCACACCGCCGATGGCGAAGCCGTTGCCGAGGCCCTTGGCGAACGTCATCGCGTCCGGGATGACCCCGTGCGCGCTGATGCCCCAGAAATGCTCGCCGGTGCGACCCCAGCCCGTCTGCACCTCGTCGGAGATCAGCAGGATGCCGTGCTCGTCGAGGACCTCCTTGTACGCCCCGAACAGGCCGTCGGGCGCCATCGTGAACCCGCCCACCCCCTGCACCGGCTCGGCCAGCAGGCACCCGACGTCGGCGGGATGGATGCCGCCGGCCAGCAGCGCGCGCAGGTCCTGCGTGCAGGCTCTGATGTAATCGGCGTCGTCGAGGACGGCGTAGGCGGCCAGCTGCCGGTCCGCGCCGTGTAGATAATGAGTGCCGAACGGGGCGTGGCTCGACATCTTCCAAGCCGCGTTGCCGGTCACGGCGACGGTGCCGAACGACCGTCCGTGGTAGCTGCCCCGCATCGCCAGGACCTCGTTGGCGTTCCGGGCGGTGAGCGCGGCGAGCAGCGCGACCTCGTTCGCCTCGGAGCCTGAGTTGGTGAAGAACACCTTGGCGTTCTCGATGCCGGACAGCCTGGCGATCTTCTCCGCGAGCTCGACCTGGTTGCGGATCAGGTACAGCGTCGAGGTGTGCACGACGCCGCTGGCGATCTGCCGCTCGACCGCGTCGCGGACCTCGGGCACGTCGTAGCCGAGCATATTGGTGAGAATGCCGGCGAAGAAGTCGAGATACCCGTGGCCCTGGGCGTCGGTCACCCGGCAGCCCTTGCCGCTGACGATCTCGATCGGCTCGTCGTAGTAGATCCCGACCCAGTTGGGGATGACCGCGCGGTGGCGGGCGAGTAGCTCAGACATGCTCCCACTCTTCCTGGTTTCGCGGCCGGAGGGAACCGACATTGTGTAATGCCTTTAAGCTTTGGCTTTACTCTTTGTTCCATGCTTCCCACCGTGGGCGATTTGCTCGGCCTTGACGTGGTGCGCCGCGGCAGCCCGCGGGTGGTCGCGGGCTCGTCCGGTCTGGGCGCACGGGTCCGCTGGGTCCATGTGCTCGAGCTGGCGGACGTGGCCCACCTGCTGCAGGGCGGCGAATTCGTGCTCACCACCGGGATCGCGCTGCCGTCCGAGCCAGTCCTGCTGGCGCGCTACGCTGCTGACCTGGCCGCCGCCGGGGTGAGCGCGCTGGCGGTGGAACTGGGCCGCCGGTACGTCGGGGCCCTGCCTTCAGCGCTGGTCCGCGCGGCCGCCGACAGCGGGCTGACGCTGATCGCGTTCGAGCGCGAGGTCCCGTTCGTCGAGATCACCGAGGCGGTGCACGCCCGGATCATCGACGCCCAGCTGGAGGAACTGCGCGCGTCCGAGCGCCTGCACGAGGTCTTCACCGAGCTTTCCGTCGCGGGCGCGACCCCGGACGAGGTCGTGCGGCAGGCCGCGGCCCTGGCCGGGCGGCCGGTGATCCTGGCCGACCTCGCCCACCGGGTGCTCGCCTGCGAGCCAGCCAGCGCCGATCCCGCCCGGCTGCTGGCCGACTTCGCCCGGCGCAGCCGGGCGGTCGGCGCCGCGAGCCCGCGGACCGCCTACGACGAGGCGTCGGGCTGGCTGTTCACGCCCGTCGGCGCGCGCGGCGAGGACTGGGGGCGCGTGATCCTGGTCTGCGACGGACCGCCGACCGGCACCGACACGGTGCTCGTCGAGCGGGCCGCCACCACCCTGGCGCTCGGCCGCCTGCTCACCCGGCACCGGGAGAGCCTGGACCGCCAGGCCCACCGGACGCTGATCACCAGCATCATCACCCAAGCCCACGCCGACCCGGCCGAAGCCGCGGTGCGCTCCCGGGCGCTCGGGGTTCCAGTCGATGACCGGCAGCTCATCGCGGTGGTGTTCCGGCTCAGCGATCCGCTGGCACCGCTGGGGGCGCTCGGGGTTTCCGCTCACGCGCGCGTGCTCGACGTCGCCGACATCGCGGCCGCCGCGTGCCGGACCGAGCGAATCCCCGCGCTGGTCGGGACCCTGGACGATGCGCGCGCCGGAGCCATGCTCTCGCTCAGCCCGCAGGCGGACCCGGACCGGGTGCTGACCAGCCTCGCGACCCTGATCAGGGAGCGGCTCGGAGGCGATCACGACAGACTCGAGATCGGGGTCGGCGCCGCGGCCGGATCGATCAGGGACGTGCGCCGCTCATTCCTGGAGGCCAGCCAGGTCGCCGACGTGGCGGCCGAGCGCCCGGATACCCGCGGTCGCGAAAGCCCGCTGGCGCGGCCCGGGGAACCGCTGGCGCGGCCCGGCCGGCCGTTGTTCTACCGGCTGCCTGATCTGCGGCTGCGCGGCCTGCTCCATCTGCTCCGCGACGACCCGCGGCTGCAGACCTTTGTGGAGCGCGAACTCGGTGCCCTGCTCGCCCGCGACCAGGACACCGACCTCGTCAGCGTGCTGGCCGCGTACCTGGCGGCCGGGGGCAACAAGGCGGAAGCGGCCAAGAGCTCGCACCTGGCCAGGCCCACGTTCTACCAGCGGCTGCACCGCATCGAGCGGATCCTCGGCACCGACCTGAGCTCGGCCGAGTCGCGGACGTCGCTGCACGTGGCGCTGCTCGCGCTGGAGGCCGCACGCACAGGTGAAGCCGTCCGCGGATGAGGCGGTCCGCGGATGAGGCGGTCCGCGGTGTCGGGCAGCCCGCTGAACGCGGTCGGCGCGGATAACCGTCAGCCCGGCTGAGCGAGTCGGCAGGGATTCCTTCGCCTGGCTTCCCCTGACCTGGGCTTCCGCAGCAATCCAGCATCCGCAGCCTCGGCCGCCGTGGGGAACGGCCTCCTCCGGACCAATTGGAGGCTAGTCGATCATTCGCTTATAGATTTGAATTTCTTCTTTAAGAATCGGCTCTAGAGTTCTAATTGGCAACATTGCGGGTTGCCATGCTGCTCCGGAAAGAGTATTATTCGAATATAAAGACGACCATGTCACCGTTGAATGAGGGATCGATGCCAGCAACCCCCGCCGATGAGCCATCCGGGCAGCACGAGGACGCTGCCCGGATGCCTCATGAGGCGGGCGACTCTTCAACCGGTGATCCCATGCAGGATGAATCGACAGGCTGGCGGGAACTCCCGCCCTCGACGGAGGACTGGCTGTCCGAGGACGAGTGGGTGGCGTGGCTGGCCTCGATGCATGACGAGGATCCCGGGCTGGCACCCGGCGAAGAACCCGACCCGGAGGACCCGCCCCCGCCTGCCCGTAAAACGCGGTCGCCCCGGCCGGGCCAGGGCTCGCGTGCCCCGGCGGGGGTTCCGCGGGCGGTGGCGTCGGCGCGGCGGGGTCCGGGGGAGCGCGGCTCCGCGCGCCGGGTCCCAGGAGAGTCGCCCGGCCCGGCCGGGGCGTTCGCGGCCGGGCAGCTGCTCGACGTGGCCCCCGGCAGCGGCGCGCTGCACGGCCTGGCCGAGCACATCGCCGGCCCCGGTGACCGGTTCGCCGGCGCGTCCGACGACGAGCTCACCGGCCTGATCTGCGCGCTGGACCGGGCCGAGGCCGCCGCGTGCGCGCTCAAGCACGCCGCCGTGGCCGAGCTGATCCGGCGCAGCCCCGACGACGGCTGCGCGCTGGAAGGACCGGAGCAGATGCCGGCGACCTGGCACGAGTTCACCGTGGCCGAGCTGGGCGATGCGCTGGCCGAGACCCGCCAGGCCGCCGACGGGATGCTCCGCCTGGCCCACGACCTGGAAGTCAAGCTGCCCGGGACCAGGGCCGCGTTCCGGTCCGGGGTGCTGCGGCTGGCCAAGGTGGAGATCCTCGCCCGCGGTACCGCGAACCTGACCCCGGCGGAGGCCCGCGCGGTGGAGTCGCTGGTGCTGGGCCGGGCGGGGCGGCTGACGCCGGGCGGTCTGCGGTCCGCGGTCGCCCGCGCGGTGATCGAGGTGGCGCCGGAGAAGGCCCGCAAGCGGCGCGAGGACGCCGCGCGGGACGCCCGGGTACAGCGGTGGCTGGAAGATTCCGGCAACGCCGCGCTGATGGGCCGCGAACTGCCCCCGGCCGAGGTCCTGGCTGCCGACCAGCGCATCACGTGGTGGGCGCACGAGCTGAAGAAAGCAGGCCTGGAGGGGGATATGGACCAGCTCCGGGCCCGGGCCTACCTGGACATCCTCCTCAACAAAGACTCCCGCCCCGCCGCCCCGCCCGCCGCAAGCCAGGACAGCGGGGAGAGCAGGGACAGCGAGAACTACGCGCCCGGCAGCGGCGAGCACGGCAGCGACAGCGAGAACGGCAGGCCGGACGGTCCGCGCGGCGACGCGCCTGAGGGTCCTTGCGGCGGGCCTGAGGGTCCCGGCGGCGGGCCTGAGGGTCCCGGCGACGGCGGATCACCGGCGCCGGACCCCGGCGAGCCGGGGATCCCGCCGACCGCCAGCGTGCTCCCGGCCGGGTTCGCCGGCCGCCTGCACCTGACCATCCCGCTAGCCACCCTGCTGGGCCTGGCCGAACGGCCCGGCGAGATCTCCGGCCTGGGCCCCATCGATCCCGCCCTGGCCCGCGACCTGGCCCACGCCGCCGCCGCCAACCCCAAGACCACGTACTGCCTCAGCGTCACCGACGAGCACGGACACGCCATCGGACATGGCTGCGCCAGACCCGAACCCCAGAACCGCGCACGCCCGGCCCAGCGGGACAAACCGGTCTCGCCCGGCGGCCATGACCCGCCCAGCGGACCCGTCCCGCCCGGCGATCATGACCCGCCCGGCGGACCCGCCAGCCGCCCGCCGCCACGATTCACCTTCACCGCCCTCGGCGAGCACGGGCCACCCGGCGGATACGGCGCCTGGCGGCTGTCCACCGGCCAGCCCGGCCAGCGGGACCTGCTGATCGCGCTCGACCCGATCGCCCTGGACACATGCGATCACCGGTTTGAGGCCCGCGGTCATGATCCGGGGGTCAAGCTGCGGCACCTGGCCCAGATCCGGCACGCCACCTGTGTCGCCCCGACCTGCCGAAGACCAGCCGGTAACTGCGACTTCGAACACAACACCCCCTATGAGGCAGGCGGCCGGTCATGCCTGTGCAACGGGGGGCCTACCTGCCGTCACGACCATCGGCTAAAGCAGCACCCCCGGTGGAAAGTCGAGCAGATCACCCCGGGAACCTTCCGCCGAACCGCCCCCTCCGGACGCCAGTACACCACCGAACCAACCAGGTACCCGATCTAGCCGACACCGGAGAACAGTCGATGCGGCCGAGTCAGGCGTCGAAGACCTGGCCGGCGCGCTGGACGACCGGAGCCACGGAACTCCATGGGAAGTTGATCCAGCGGTCGGTGTGCTTCCAGACGTACTCACACCTGATCAGTGACCGGGGCTTTTCGTAGATCACGGCCGAGCGCACGTCCGCGACGTGATCCTTGATGAAGGTGTAGACGAGCTCAATCGTCCGGCCGGAGTCGGCGACGTCATCGGCGATGAGCACCTTCTTCTCCGAGAAGTCCACCGCGGAAGGCACCGGCGGCAGCATGACCGGCATATCGAGCGTGGTGCCGACCCCATCGTAGAACTCGACGTTCATCACGTGCAGGTTCTTCACCGCGAGGGCGTAGCCGAGGGATCCCGCCAGGAACAGGCCCCCACGCGCGATCGACAGGATCAGATCGGGCTCGAAGCCGTCGTCGGCGATCGCCTGCGCCAGTTCGCGGGACGCCTGCCCGAAGGCCTGCCAGCTGAGACTTTCACGCTCGTCGTCCATGACCTGCCCTCATTGTCAGGATGCTTCTTCTTATCCTCCCATGAGCCGGGCAGCAGAGTTCTTGAACGCGGGCATGTGCCGGGGTCTCAGGTTGTCTTGATGAGGCCGCCGTCGATCACGTAGTTGACACCGGTGACGTTGGCGGTCCGGTCGGAGGCCAGGAACGTGATCAGCGTCGCGACTTCCTCTGGAGTAGTGAAGCGGCCGGTGGCGAATCCGCCGATCCCGGAAATGATCGTCTTGCGGGCGGTATCGGCGTCGACGCCGGTGGCCTTGGCGACTGTCTGGGCCACGCCGTGCTCGCCGAGCCACAGGTCTGTGGAGACCGGGCCCGGGGAGACCGCGTTGACGCGGATGCCTCGCGGCCCGAACTCCTGGGCAAGGGTCTTGGTGAGGTTGACCAGCGCTCCGGTGCCCTTGTCCACCATCGCGGTCAGGGCGGCCCGGCTGGCACGCAGTGCGATGAAGAAATTCATCTGCATCGCCCAGGCGAAATCCTCATCACTGGTGCCGAAGAATCCCTCCAGCCGCATCCGGACGGCACCGACATTGTTGACTAGCACGTCGAGCCGGCCGTGCTCTTCGATCGCGCGCCCGATCAGCTGCGCCGGGCCGTCTGCTGTGGTCAGGTCTACGGCCATAGGAGTGACGCCTTTGAGGTTGGCGAGGCTGCCTGTCGTCAGTGAGCCCGCGATGACATGCGCGCCCTCGCCGGCCAGGGCCTTTGTTACCGCCAGCCCGATACCCTTGCCTGCCCCGGTGACCGCCGCGACCTTCCCTGCGAGGTTAAGGTCCATTGGGCTTCCTTTCGTACAGATAAATCAAGGGCCCGCAGATCATGCCCCGTTCGGCTGGGGTAGGGCGAAACGGTGTACGAAGGCGACGGCGGTGTCGGCAACCTCCCGCCAGCCGCTGTCGATGGTCAGCGAGTGCCCGCGGCCGGGCATCTCGATGATCTCGGTCACGTTCTTGTTGTGCTGCTGGTGTTTGTAGGAGGCGTTGGTGATCGCCCACGGGACGGTGTGGTCCTTCTCGCCGGAGATAAGCAGCAGCGGCCCGCGGTCGGGATTTTCGGTGTCGACCTTCGCTTCGGTCCACGGGTTGAGGTTGGCGGCCGCGGCCTGGAAGAGCGGCAGGCCCGAGGCGGGGACGGCGAAGGTCTCATAAAGCTGTTTCGCCTCGTTCTCGGAGACCGCGTTGGCGAACGCATAGCGGAACTGGTCGTAGGTGAGCGGGACGGCGCGGTGCCGGTTGGCCGGGTTGCCCAGCGCTGGCGATGCTGACCTCAGCGCCGAGATCGGCAGCGGCAGCACGCCACGGAACGGCGCCGGGTCTATCGCCACCGACACTGCTGCCAGGCCGCGTCCGGCCAGGATCTGCGCGAGCAGCCCGCCGAAGGAGTGGCCGATGATGGCGGGCTTGCGGGCCAGGGAATCGGCGATCGCGGCGAAATGGTCGGCGACCTGGCCGATCGATTTATGCGCGAACACCTCGGGATGCTGGCTGGCCTGCGTGGCGGTCTCGGGGTCGTCGGGCCAGCCGGGCGTCACCGATGCGTAACCGGCGGCCTCAAACAGTTCTGCCCAGCGTTCCCAGCTGCTCGGCAGCAGCCACAGGCCGTGGACAAACATGACCGGGGTGAGGCCTGAGGCGTTCGCGCGCTCTATCTGCCCGGCTTCATGATCGGTGATCGTCGTCTCATTGTTAACGGTGGCCATGCAGGTTCCTCCTTCAGCAGGGATGCGTTAGTGCATCCCGTGGCATGCGGTGCCGGACTAGGTGTGTTCAGGCTGCGCCTGGGGTGCGGGTGGATGCGGTGGCGGCCGCGGCGATCAGCTGCGCCACCGCAGCGGGCTGAGTCAGGGTGATGGCGTGCGAGGCGCGGATCTCGATGGTGTGCGCGCCGGCCCGCTGGGCCATGAACTCCTGGGCCGCAGGCGGGATCACCTGGTCGGTGGTAGCGATCGTGTACCAGCTGGGCGTCGTCTTCCAGGCTGCGGCGGATGATTTCTCCGCAAAAGCCGCGGCTGCGATGGGGCGCTGCGCGGCCGCCGCGGCCGCCGCCGTCCGGTGCGGCAGGTCGGCGGCGAACAACTGCGGGAAGGCTTCGCGGTCGATGTAAAGCTCGACACCCGAGTCGCCGTTTACGTCGGGGAAGCTGGCCGGGCGCAGGGCGGCCACCAGCTGGCTGCCGGGGAAGCGGCCGCTGATGTCGAGGGCGCTCTCACCCTCCTGCAGGGCGTAAGCGGTGACATACACCAGGCCCACCACGTTGCCCGCCGCAGATCCGGCGACGGTGATGACCGCGCCGCCATAGGAGTGACCCGCCAGCATGACCGGACCGTCGATCGCCGCCGCCGCCCTGGCGGCATAGTCAGCGTCGGACGCGAGGCTCCGCAGCGGATTGGCCAGCGCGATGACTCCGATGCCGGCGGCCTGCAGTTCAGCGATGACACCAGCCCATATCGACCCGTCGGTAAACGCGCCATGCACGAGCAAAACCGTGGGAATGCTCCCATTCCGGTATGGGCCGGACGGGCTCATCAAAGCATCCTGCCGCGCGGATAAGTCACGTCACGAACGTAAAGCCGCGGCACAGAAGCTCGCTTGGGTCAGGTGACTGCTTTTCTTGTCATCTGCGGCTCAGGGAGCGCCTGCGAGCGGCCGGGCTGTTCGCCTGGACCAGGGGCGCGCGAGCGTGTGAGGATGGCCGGTGGGATCTTACCGAATGGGTCAGACGATGCCGGCAGTCACCTCGTTGTTCGGGCGTGAGTCCGAGACGCAGGTGCTTGAAGAGCTGATTGATCACCTGCCGGACCAAGGCGGCTCGCTGGTGGTGAGCGGCGAACCCGGCGTGGGTAAATCAGCATTGCTGCGGGAGGCCAGCGCGCGCGCACGATCGCGGGATGATCGTCCTGGCGGCCACCGGCGTGCAATGCGAGGCGCAGCTGCCATTCGCCGGGCTACACCAGCTTCTGCGGCCAGTTCTCGGCCAGATAGACGGGCTGGCCGCACCGCAGCGTGGCGCGGTGCTGGCGGCGTTCGGCCTGACCAGTGCCGTCGCCCCGGATCTTTTCCTGACGGCGCTTGCCGTGCTCGACTTGCTGGCCGAAACCGCGGCGCGAGCCCCGGTCGTCGTTGTCCTGGAGGATGCTCACTGGCTCGACCGTTCCACCTGCGAGGTGCTGGCGTTCGTGGCACGGAGGCTGGAGTTCGAGCCGGTCCTCCTCTTGGCCGTCATCCGCGACGGCTACGACAGCCCCGTCAACGACGCCGGGCTCCCGGCCCTGCATCTGGAGCCGCTGTCAGCGGCGGCGGCCGCCGCGCTGCTCGACAGCCGCGCCCCCGGCCTCCCGGACGCCGTGCGCGACCGGCTGCTCGACGAAACAGCCGGTAATCCTCTGGCGCTGGTGGAATTGCCGATTACCTTCCGGCATCTCGAAACCGGAGCACAGCTGCCAGCGTGGCTGCCGCTCACGACGCGGCTGGAACGGGCATTTGCAGCACGAGTGCCTGATCTTCCCGCCGTGACCCGCACCGCGCTGCTGGTAGCCGCTCTCAACGACAAACCACGCATCACCGAGGTGCTGGGCGCGACGGCGCTGCTGGCGGGCGCAGAAGTGACAGTCGATGCGATCCATCAGGATGCCAGTGTGTCGCAGCGGCACGCGGCGCATGCCGCGCTGGCGGACGTCCTGGCCGGCGAGCCCGAACGCGGCTTGTGGCACCGGGCAGCGTCGATGATCGGGCCCGACGAGGGGGTGGCCCGCGAGCTGGAAACGGCCGCGGCGCAAGCTCAGCGGCGCGGCGCGACCGTCATGGCCGTATCGGCGCTGCAGCGCGCAGCCGCGCTCAGCGATGCCCCGCTTCGCGCCGCACGGCTGCTGCGCGCGGCGGAGCTGGCGTTCGAGCTAGGCCGGCAAGATCTTGTCCTCGGTCTGCTGGGACAAGTCGAGCCGCTCGATCTGGGGCAGCGGGAGCAGGCGCGGGTGGCGTGGATCCAGGAGAGCTTCGCGGACGGCACCCCGGGAGATGCCTCGAGGGTGCGCTCGCTGGCTGCGATCGCCGACCGCGCGGGCGCGGACGGCGACAGCGATCTCGCGCTCAACCTCCTCTACGGCGCGGCGCTGCGCTGCTGGTGGGCTGAACCCGGACAGGCCGCACGCGGTTACGTGGTCACGGCCGCCGAGCGGCTGGACGTCGACGAGCAGAATCCACGACTACTGGTGATTCTCGCGTTCGCAGCTCCGATCGGGCGGGGCACAGCGGTCATCGACCGCCTGTCCCGGCTTGAGCCGGACATGGGAGGCGACCCGGGGGCCACCAGGCTAATCGGCAACGCCGCGATGGCGGTCGGAGTTTTCGATCGAGCCGCCGGGTCACTCGCGGCCTCGGCCGCCGCGCTGCGCGCCCAGGGCCGGCTTGGCCTGCTGGCACGAGCGCTTGCGCTGCAGGCGTGGAGCGCCGCGCAGCTCGCCGACCTGGGCGCGGCGATCCCAGCCGCCGAGGAGGGACGCCGGCTCGCGCAGGAGACGAACCAGCCGCTGGTCATGGCAACGGCTCAGGCGGTCCAGGCGCTGCTGGCCGCGCTGCGCGGTGACCAGGAGGCTGCCGCGGTGCTCGCCGCCCAGGCCGAGCAGCTGTCGGTGCCGATCGGCGCCAGCGCCGTACTGGCGGCAGCGCAGCTCGCCCGGGGCATCGCGGCTCTGGGCGGCGGCCGCCCCGCAGACGCTCTCGGGCACCTGCGGCGTATCCATGACGCCTCCGATCCGGCCTATCACGCCGCGATCAGGTGCTTCACCGTCGGAGATCTTGCCGACGCCGCCCGCCGCAGCGGCGACCCCGAAAGCATCAGCGTCCTGGTGGACGAGATGGAGAATGCGGCCAGGCAGACCTCCTCGCCGCTGCTGCACGCCGGCCTTCGCTGCGCACGCGCGATGCTGGCCAAAGAGGCCGACGCCGGCGCGCTGTTCGAGACCGCACTGCGGTCAGATCTGAGCACCTGGCCGTTCTTGCGGGCCAGGGTCGAGCTTGCCTACGGAGAGTGGCTCCATCAGCAGCGGCATGACGCCGCCTCCCGGGCACACCTGCGCACCGCCCGGGAGACATTTGATGCTCTCGGAACAAGCCCGTGGTCCGAGCGGGCCCGCCAGCAGCTCCGCGCGACAGGGGAGACGAGTCGCCCGCGGATTGCCGAGGCACGGGACCAGCTCACCCCGCAGGAACTTCAGATCGCTCAGATGGCCGCCGAAGGGCTGAGCAACCGCGAGATCGCGCAGATGCTCTACCTCTCCCACCGCACCGTCAGCTCGCATCTCTACCGCGCCTTCCCCAAGCTCGGAATTACGTCCCGGGCCCAGCTGCGACGCGTGCTGGAACCGAGGCCCCCGGGCCAGACGTAGTGCGACCGCCCTCACGCGAACCGGTGGTAACGGCGGCATCAGGTTCCGGAGATTGACCGGTACGCCGCCCGGGTCGTCTCGCTAGCCGGCTTCGCGGGCGGCGGTGCGGTCGGCTTCCTTGGCGGCATGCTCCAGTCGGCTCCGGTAGCTTTCCCACCACGCCTGGTCACCCTGGGCCATGTTGCCGTTGCTGTCGCGCAGCCCCGCGGCCCCGTCGATGAGCTCACGGACGATGTCGGCGTGCCCGGCATGCCGGTCGGTTTCGGCGATCATGTGGACCAGGATCTTGTGCAGCGTCACCTCGCTCCGGTTCTCCGGCCACCACGGCACGTGACCCACGGCGTCCAGGGCCAGCGTGCTGATCGTGGCGTCCGAGTGCGCCCAGGCCCGGCGGTACAGCCCGGTGATCTGCTCCCGCGACTCGGTGACGGTGGCCCACATGTCGGCGTTGGGCTCCGCGTCGTCCTCCAGCCATGGCAGCCGCTCACCGAAGGGCCGGCCGAAGCAGTCGCCGAAGTACCCCAGTTCGACGCTGGCTACATGCTTGACCAGTCCGAGCAGATTGGTACCTGTGGGCACCATCGGGCGCCGGATGTCGTACTCCGAGAGCCCGTCGAGCTTCCAGAGCAGAGCCTCTCGAGCATCTTGCAGGTATCGGTGAAGGTCCGCCTTTGCATCTGATCCGGTCATGCTGACAGTCTGTCATCCCGGCCCGAGACAGCCGAACGGCGTTAATGGACCTTCACCGGCCTGGCCGCGTAGTCCTCGGTGATCGCCGTGAGGAGCTGGCCGGGTCCGGAGCCGGTTACGGCCGGCAGCCCGTCTTTTCGCAGCGCCAGCCACCGGCCGGCGCTGTCGACGTCGATCACATAGGCATGACCCCACTCCAGCCGCAGTGCGCCGAGGGCGTCACCTCGCCCGTCGGCGAACGGATCACCCTGGAGTTTCCCTAGGCGACTCCAGATGCCTGTCAAACCCAGCTCGTAGACCATCGGATTTTCCCCCCCGGGAGCGTCACCTGCCGCTACCTTTCCAGATCACAACCCGTTCTTGAAAGGATTCTCACTGCGAGAGATTACGCATACATAACGCACATGCGCAACGGCCGATAGTGACCGCCAACAGGTCACAAGTGTCCTGTCACGTGGGATGCCAGCCTGGTGGACTGCTAAGGAGCCGGCTCCTAGGCCAGCCGGGGCGGGAAACCTCCGGTGGCCACCGGACCCCAGCGCTCGGGGGTAATGCGCAGCAGCGACTTGCCCTGGCGGACCATCGCCTGCCGGTACTCGTCCCAGTCCGGGTGCTCGCCGGAGATCGCCCGGAAGTAACCGACCAATGGTTCGGTCGCCTCGGGCACATCGAGCACCTCGGCGGTGCCGTCGACCTGCACCCACGGGCCGCCGAAATCCTCCGAGAGCACCAGCACGCTGACCTGCGGGTGGCGGCGGGCGTTACGGGTCTTGGCGCGTTCGGGGTAGGTCGCGACCACGATCTTGCCGTCGTCGACGCCGCAGGTGACCGGCGATGCCTGCGGCGTTCCGTCGGCGCGGGTCGTGATCACGATGGCATGGTGCCGCGGGGAGATGAAGTCGAGCAGCTCATCGCGCGTCACCGCGGTGTTGACCGCGATCTGGGGGCTCATAGGTCAGCCAGCCTGGGGGGCAGGAGTTCTGGGGGGAAGTCCTGGTAGGCCACGGGCACGAGCCAGCGGCGGATCGCGGCCGTGCCCACCGAGGTGTAGGCAGGCGCCGTGGTGGCCGGCCACGGGCCGCCGTGGTGCTGGGCCGCCACCACGGCCACGCCGGTCGGCCAGCCGTTGCAGACGATCCGGCCCGCGACCCGCGCCAGGACCGCGATCACCGGTCGGGCCAGTTCCGCGTCCTCCGCCGAACCGGTATCGACATGTACGGTACCGACCAGGTTGCCTGCCAGCGCGGACAGGACCGGCAGCAGCTCCTCGACCGACGGGTAGGTGATCACCAGCCCGGCCGGACCGAACCGCTCACGGGACAGGACCGCGATATCGGCGGCGAACTCCTTCAGCGAAGTCTGGAACACCCGGGGCGTGGCGCCCCAGGGACCGGCACCCGGCTCCCCCTCGGCCAGCTCGGCGACACCGGGATGCGCCTGCGCCTCGGCGACCGCGTCCTCGTAGCCCGCGAAGATCCGGCCGGACAGCATGGCCCCGCCCGACGAGGCGCCGACCGCCTCGGTGATCGCCGTGAGCAGGCCCACGTCGTCGGGGACGAACAGCAGGCCCGGGTTGGTGCAGAACTGGCCGGTGCCCAGCGTCAGCGAGCCCGCGTAGCCGGTGGCGATCGCGCCCGGACTACAGAACGCGGCCCCAGGCAGCACCACGCACGGATTGACCGAACCGAGCTCACCGAAGAACGGGATCGGGACCGGCCGCTCGGCGCAGACCCGGGCCAAGGCCAGCCCGCCGGCCGTGGACCCGGTGAAACCGGCCGCCGCGACCGCCGGGTGCCGGAGCAACCGCAGGCCGGCCTGCACCCCGTGGACCAGTGCGAACGTCCCGGCTGGGGCCCCGGCGGCGGCCAGCGCCCCGGCGATGATCTCGGCGGTCAGGTCGGAGGTGACCGGGTGCCCCTCGTGCGCCTTCACCACGACCGGGCAGCCCGCGGCCAGCGCGGAGGCGGTGTCACCGCCGGCCACGGAGAACGCGAACGGGAAGTTCGACGCGGCGAACACCGCCACCGGGCCGACCGGTGAGTTGA
>Ga0302235_10001941_pt1 | contig 15194 bp, 11 predicted proteins | sample II_Palsa_N3_3_FD_193577 | JGI IMG/M metagenome (GOLD analysis project Ga0302235, IMG submission 193577) | Peat permafrost microbial communities from Stordalen Mire near Abisko, Sweden - II_Palsa_N3_3 | ecosystem: Environmental > Terrestrial > Soil > Palsa > Peat permafrost | place: Sweden... | reverse complement strand
CCGCCCATCTGGTCACCGGGTCCGATCGACTGCGCCGACCCCCCGGTCGACGTGGCGGCCGTCAGCCCCTACATGCTGCGCATGGCGGCCGAGGTGGCGGACGGTGTTCACATCCACCCGCTGAACACGCCCACGTACCTACGCGAGACCGTGCTGCCCAACCTCGAGACCGGCGCGGCCCGCTCGGGGCGCGCCGTGGAGGACCTCGAGATCATCGTGCCGGCCTTCCTGGTGGTGGGCGACACGGAGGCGGAGCGCGCCGTGTGGCGCGAGCGGGCCCGCGTGCAGGTGGCGTTCTACGGGTCGACGCCCAACTACGCGTTCATCTTCGAGCAGCTCGACCGCGAGGACATGACCGACCTGCTGCGCGAACACCAGCGGGCGGGCGACGTCGCCGGCATGGCGGCGGAGATCGACGACGACCTCTTGGGGAACTTCGTCACCGAGGGCAGGTGGGACGACATCGCCGATCGCATCGTGGCCAAGTACGGCGGCATCGCGACGCGGGTCGTCAGCTACTTCACCGGATCCGACGTGGTGCGGGATCCGGGGACGTTCGAGCGCTGGGGCCAGCTGGCCCAGCGGGTGCGGGACGCCTCGTAGGGCGACGACGCCAGCCCTCAGCCCAAAGCTGCACCTCGGAGGCTGTACGGCCGTCCGACCGTACGGCCCATCCGGCCCGGCGCGCTGCCCGCCCCCGTCTCGATGCCGAGCACACCGCACAGGCAGAATAGGATCGCACCCCGTCCCCTGGGAGTCCAGGGTCACGACGATCGGCAACGACACGACAGAGGGAAGGACCGCAGTGGCACTCCAATTGAAGGCAGGACTGAGGCTGCGCAGTGCGACCGACGCCTGCGAGGTCGTCGTGGTGAAGGCCCCCGCCGACCCCGTCGATCTGCGCTGCGGCGGCCACCCCTTCCTGCCCGCCGACGCCCAGCCCGCAGCGGAGAGCATCGTGGCCGGCTTCGACGGCGGCACGCAGCTGGGCAAGCGCTACAGCGACGACGAACTCGGCCTGGAGCTCCTATGCACCAAGGCGGGCGAAGGCTCCATCTCGGTCGGCGAGACCATCCTCACCGTCAAGGGTGCCAAGCCGCTGCCTGCCTCGGACTGACGGTCTGAGGGTCCGGGCCGAGACAGAGGAGGGGAAGCCGTCGTGAACATCGCCATGCTGCTCGAGATGGCGGCCGAAGGTGACCCCGAGCGCGTCGTTCTTGGCTCCCATGAGGGAGGGATCACCGCCTGGGACCTCCTCGAGCGATCCCGGCGGGCTGCCATCTACTTCGAGAAGAGCGGCGCCGAGATCGTCGGCTACTTCGGCCTGAACACCGATACCCTCCCTGTCGCGCTCTTCGGTGCCGCGCTGGCCGGCGTGCCCTTCGCACCGCTCAACTACCGTGCCCCCGACGAGCAGCTGCGCGGCATCGTGGCCCGTGTCGACGGCGGCGTCATGATCGCCGACGACGAGGAGGTGGCGCGCCTCCACGACATCGGCGCCACCAACGTGATCACCAAGGCGGAGTTCGCAGCCGCCATCGCCGAGCCCGTCACCGGCGAGCATCCCTTCGTCGATCCCGAGGAGATCGCCGTGCTGCTCTTTACGAGCGGCACCACGTCGGAGCCGAAGGCGGCGATTTTGCGCCACCGGCATCTCGTGTCGTACATCATCTCGAGCGTCGAGTTCCTCGGTTGCGAGCCGACCGAGGCGCAACTGATCTGCGTGCCCTCGTACCACATCGCCGGCATCGCAGCCGTCTTGAGCTCGCTCTACGCCGGCCGGCGCATCATGTACCTGCCGGCCTTCGAGGCCACCTCGTGGGTACAACTGGCGGCGGCCGAACACATCACCCACGCCATGGTGGTCCCGACCATGCTGGGACGGATCCTCACCGCGCTAGAAGAAGCCCACGTCGAGCTGCCGGCCCTGCGCCACCTCTCCTACGGCGGCGGGCGCATGCCCCTCGAGCTCGTCGAGCGCACCCTGACCGACATGCCCCACATCGACCTGGTGAACGCCTACGGGCTGACGGAAACCAGTTCGACCATCGCCATGCTCACGCCCGACGAGCACCGCGAGGCCTTCGCCAGCGACGACCCGGCAATCCGGGTGCGGCTGGGTTCGGTCGGGCGACCCCTTCCCTCCCTCGAGGTGGAGGTGCGCGACATCGACGAGGCGGCCCTCCCACCGGGCGAAAAGGGCGAGATCTGGGTGCGTGGCGAGCAGGTGGCGGGCGAGTACGTCGGCAACAACGTCCTGACCGAGGACGGCTGGTTCCGCACCCGGGACGCCGGCTGGTTCGACGTGCACGGCTTCCTCTACGTCGACGGGCGGCTGGACGATGTCATTGTGCGAGGGGCCGAGAACATCTCGCCGGGGGAGATCGAGGAAGTGCTCATGGCGCACGCCGCGGTCGCCGAGGCGGCGGTCATCGGCATCCCCGATGCCGAGTGGGGCGAGGCGGTGGCGGCCGTCGTCGTGCTGCACGCCGGTGGCCAGGTCTCTGAGACCGAACTGCAGGTCTGGGTCAGGGAGCGGCTGCGCTCCACCAAGATGCCCGGCGTGATCGCCTTCCGCGAGGAGCTGCCCTACTCGCCGACGGGCAAGCTCTTGCGCCGGGTCTTGCGGGACGAGCTGTCCGAGCCCGGCTGACTCATCCGGCTCAGTTCATCGACTCAGTCCGCAACCGACTCGAAGTCGTCCTCGAGGAGGGGGATGACGCCGTCCCGGCCACCGCTGGGCGCGATGGCCGGATCGCCCGCGGTGTCGTGCAGCACGACGCGGTCACGCCCCTCGTGCTTCGCCTGCAGCAGGGCGTCGTCGGCCCGGCGCAGAATGGTGGCGAGCTCCTCACCGGGCTCACACTCGGTGACCCCGAAGCTCACGGTGAACTTGGGCAGCCCGCCGACGGTGATGGCGGCATCGAGTTGCGACCGGAGGGTGTTCAGCGCCCGGGCGGCGTCGACGGCCGAGCAGTCGGGGAAGGCGATGGCGAACTCCTCGCCGCCGTAGCGCGACGAGATGTCGCTCGTCCGCAGCGTGTCGCGCAGGACGCGGGAGAAGAGCCGCAGCGCCCGGTCTCCCGTCTCGTGCCCGTACGTGTCATTCAGCGACTTGAAGTGGTCGAAGTCGGCCATGGCCATCGCCATCGGATAGAGGTGGGCCGGGATCGCGGCCACCCGCTCGGAGAAGGAGCGCCGGTTCAGCAGTCCGGTCAGCGTGTCGGTCGAGGCCTGTAGTTGCGTCTCGGCCATGACCCGCAGCAGACCGATGCGGGCGCCCGCCAGCTTGGCCAGCGTGGCCAGGTCGTCGACGCGGTCGTCGGCCACCTTGGCCCCCGGCGCACCGGTGGCATGGATGACGCCCACGGTGCGCCCCATGATGGAGACGGGGACGCACAGGGCGGAGAGCTGTCCTTCGGGACGGTTACGCAGCTTCGGGCACGCATCGAGATGGTCGCTGTCGGTGAACTCCTGGGTCTGCGCCCGCCGCGCCGCCGGGCAGCGATCGGGGGAATCCACGCCGCAACTCGGCGGCTTCCCGTCGGGGCCGACGGCGGCCATGCGGTGGAGGTGTGCATGGCTGTTGTCGGCCAAGAGCAGCTCGGCCGGCGCCTGGGGCAACACGGTCGCGAACGACCGCTCGATCACTTCAATGACCTCGGGCTCGCCCTCGGCCATGTCGAGCGCGTTGGCCAGACGACTCTCGAAGCGCTGTCGTTGCACCTGGGCGTCGCGGATCTGGGCCTGGCGGTCGGCGTCGGACATGGCCTCGCTCAGTTCCATGTTCAGGCGCTCGGCGTCGGCGACGGCATCGCTCAGCTCAGCGTTGAGCTTGCGGACCTTCTCGTCGGTGCGGCGCTGATTGCGCTCCCCCATGGCCACCAGTACGAAGGCCAGCGGAAACATGATGCCCAAGAGGATTCCGACCGCCACCAGGTCGGCATAGATGCCCGAGGCCAGCGCCTGCCCCGCCATCATGCATGGGACGAAGATCAGTGCGAAGGCGCCCAGGGCGATGATGGGACTGATCAGGCGGAAGCGGGCCGACTTGGCTACCTCTCCGGACCACTCGTCCTCAGTGACCATGGTGCCCTCTCCCTCCGCCGTCACGGCAGCCGCCACTGCCGTCCAATAGGGGTTTTCGTCCCTCTTGGACACGACCTTGAGCACTACGTCCCGCTGGGCTGCGGGCAGGGACCTCGGCCGGGGAATTGGGCCGGTGTTGTGCCGACGTTGTGCCGGTGTTGTGCTGATTTTCGGTACCACGGCAGCATCTGCCCGCCCCGGTGCCGGCCCCGCCGTCCACCACGACACCAGCGGAATACCGCCGCCCCGCCCGTGCGCCCAAGGCCCTATTTGAGTATCCTTAATCTGTGATCCACTCCAGGGGGGAGCCTCGTGACCTGCCCGAGACGCCGGGCCGGCGAGGTCGTCCGGCCCCGTGAGCACCTACCTCCAATTCCTTCTGCTCGGACTCGGCAACGGCGGGGTGTACGCCGCTCTCGCCGTCGCCCTGGTGGTCACGTACCGCTCGTCGGGGGTGCTGAACTTCGCCACGGGAGCCCAGGCGCTCTATGCGGCCTACACCTACTCGCTGCTGCGCAACGGCCAGCTGCTCCAGCCGATCCCGGGGCTGAGCGCCACCATCAACCTCGGGACCGATCTCGGTTTCTGGCCCGCCCTCTTGATCACGCTCGCCGTCTCGGCGGTGATGGGAGCGTTGGCCTACCTGCTGATCTTCCGCCCGTTGCGCAATCACCGACCTGTGGCCAAGGCCGTGGCGTCCATCGGGCTCATGGGCCTGCTCACCGCCGTCGTGACCTATCAAGCGGGCACTTCGGTTCTCCTGGTCAACCCGATCTTCCCCCAGAACCACGTGAGCTTTCTCGGCGCGGACATCTCTGTCGACCGCTTGCTCCTGGCGGCCACGATCATCGGTATCGGGATCGTGCTCACGGTCGTGTTCCGATTCACCCGCTTCGGATTGGCGACTCGGGCCTCAGCCGAGACGGAAGTGGGGGCACTCGTCAGCGGTCTCTCCCCCGATCGCATCGCGTTGATGAACTGGATCATCAGCTTCGTGGTCTGCGGCTTGGCAGGCATCCTCATCGCCCCGCTGGTGCCATTGCAGCCCGGGACGTACACACTGTTCATCGTTCCCGCCCTGGCCGCTGCGGTGGTCGGTCGCTTTCACTCCCTGGGGTGGGCCATCACGGCGGGCCTCGGAATCGGCGCGCTCGAGTCACTCTCGGTCTACCTCAACGGCGTCTACCCGAGCTTCCCTTCCGGTGCGGGCCAGCTCATCCCATTGGTCCTGGTACTCGTGGTGCTGGCCGTTCGAGGTCAAACCATGCCCAGCCGGGGCACGCTCGTCCAGGTCACGCTCGGGCGCGCCCCCCGGCCACACTGGCGACTGGCCACCACGATCGTCTCCGTTGCGGTCGGGATCGCCGCCATCTACCTGTTCACCGGGAACGACCGGGCGGCGCTCTACTCGAGCATGATCACGGCGATCATCGCGCTGTCGCTCGTCGTGGTCACGGGTTACACGGGTCAGATCTCGTTGGCCCAGCTGACCTTTGCCGGCGTGTCGGCCTACATCCTGAGTACCTTCGCAACTTCTTGGGGCATCCCGTTCCCCATTGCGCCACTTCTGGCGGCGCTGGTTGCGGCGGCGGCGGGCGTCGTGATCGGTATCCCCGCCCTGCGGGTGCGAGGGCTGATGCTCGGCGTCGTCACCTTGACGTTCGCCGCCGGGGTGGAGGCCATCTGGTTCAACAACAACTCCATCGACGGCGGCGCCAGCGGCCTGGCCATCCCGACGCCGCGGCTCTTCGGCATGGACCTGGGCATCGGCTCGGGTAAGGACTTCCCGCGTCCGGCCTTCGGCATCATGTGCCTCGTCGTCCTGGTCCTGGTGGCTTTCGGCATCAGCTGGCTGCGCACCAGCCGCCTCGGGACGGCCATGTTGGCCGTACGGGCAGACGAGCGTTCGGCCGCCGCGGCCGGGATCAACGTCGTGAAGGTCAAGCTGATCGGGTTCGCGATTGCCGCCTTCATCGCCGGGCTGGGCGGCTCACTTCTCGCATACCAACTCGGCAATGTCACCTTCCAGGACTTCGACGCCTACCTGGGCCTCGTGGTCTTTTCCGTCGTGGTGGTGGCGGGCATCACGTCGGTCAGCGGCGGGATCCTCGCGGGTGTCATCTCGTCGGGCGGCATCCTCGTGGCGCTGATCTCGTCCGGGGTCGGGAGCGGCGGGGTCGACAATTGGTACGGCATCGTGGCCGGCGTCGCGGTGATCCTGACCGTGATCTTCAACCCCGACGGCGTCGTTGGTCCGACTCACCTCTTCCTGGAGCAGCGACGGGTGCGCGGCCTCATGGGCCGACCCGAAGGCGCACTGCTGCCGGCGACCCGGTCGGCCCAGACTCACGTACCGCCCAAGACGGATGCCGCGCTGGCGGCAGTCTCGGTGGATGAAGGGGGGCTGGTCGGCAGCGGCGCGGGCGTCGGACTCGGATCAGGATCCAACGGCTCTACCCACGCGTCGAGAAACGGAGGGGCCGGCGGATCGCTCCTCGACGTCAGGAACCTGACGGTCCGGTACGGCGGCGTGGTCGCCGTGGACGACGTCACCTTCAGCGTCGAGGCAGGACAGATCGTCGGATTGATCGGACCGAACGGCGCAGGGAAGACGACGACGATAGACGCCCTTTGCGGATTCCACGACTACGAAGGCTCCGTCGCTCTGGGCGCGCAGGACGTGACGGGCCTGGCGCCCCACCGCAGGGCGGCACTGGGTTTCGCTCGCACGTTCCAGCTGGCGGGAGTCTCCGACGACTTGACCGTCGAGGAGAACGTCCAAGTTGGGCAACAGAGGGCGAACTCTCACGACAGCGCCGAGGTGACACGGATTTTGGAGGATCTGGGCCTCGTGGAGATGCGCGACCTGCAGGTGTCGATGCTCTCGCAGGGCCAACGCCAGCTGGTGTCGGTGGCCCGCGCCCTGGCCGGCAAGCCGCGCCTCCTCCTGCTCGACGAGCCAGCGGCGGGATTGGACAGCACCGAGAGTCTCTGGCTGGCCGACAGGCTCCGTCAGGTCCGCGACACGGGCGTCACGATCCTTTTGGTCGATCACGACATGAGCCTTGTCCTGAACCTCTGCGACAGCATCACCGTCCTGGACTTCGGGGCCCTGATTGCGACCGGCACCCCCGAGGAGATCCGCGGGAACCCGCTGGTCTCGACGGCGTATCTCGGTGCCACACATCAACGGCTGGTGACGACGTGAGCGATGTCGCGATGGGGAAAACCACCGTGAACGGCGGCGAAGCCAGCCACGCGGTGGTGGACACTGCCTTGCTCGAGTGTCGCGGGCTGAACGTGGGGTACGGCAAACTGACCGTGGCTCGCGACATCAGCTTCACGCTCGGTCCTGGAAAGGTCCTCACGATCCTCGGACCGAACGGTGCGGGCAAGACCACGCTGCTGATGACGCTGGCGGGGTTCCTGCCCCCTTGTGCGGGAAGCATCGCTCTCAATGGCAAACAGGTCAGGGGTTCGTCGCCACGGCGGATGAACCAGGCCGGGATGATCCTTGTCCCGGACTTCCGCGCGCTCTTCACTGAGCTGACCCCCATTCAGAATCTCAAGCTGGCCGCGCCCCGGGGTGCGGACATCGACCCGGTGCTCGAGCTGTTCCCGGCATTGTCGCGGCGGGAGAAACTCCGGACCGGCGACCTGTCGGGCGGCGAACAGCAGATGCTGGCTATCGCCCGGGCGCTGGTGCAGTCACCGAAGCTCCTCTTGATCGACGAGATGTCCATGGGACTGGCCCCGATCGCGGTGGAGTCACTGATGCCCGTGATCCGTCAGGTCGCCGACGAGCGCGGGGCGTCAGTGATCATGGTGGAGCAGCACGTGCAGCTGGCGCTCGAGGTCGCCGACGAAGCGATGGTGCTGGTCCACGGGAGCATCGTGCTGTCCGGGCCGGCTGAGCAGTACCGCCACGACACCAGTGCCGTCGAGTCCGCCTACATGAGCGGCTCGGTGTCTTCAGCCTGAAGGTCGGCCGCAAGCCAACCCACGACGCATTGGATCTGAAGCAGCACGAAGGCCCGTGCTCAAATATGGACACGGCAAGGACGGCTTGGAGGAATCCCCGAGACGAAGGAGAAAGAAGCTCATGGCTGGCCTCGAGGGCAAGGTTGCATTCATCACCGGAGCTGCACGCGGGCAGGGGCGAGCGCATGCCGTCCGATTGGCTCGCGAGGGTGCTGACATTCTGGCGATCGACATCTGCGCCGACGTTCCGGCTATGGACTACCCCAACGCCACTCGGGCCGACCTGCATGAAACTGCCCGACTCGTGGAATCCGAAAGCCGCAACGTCGTCGCCCTGACGGCGGACGTACGAGACCTCGCCGGCTTGCAGACCGCTTTTGACGAGGGCATGACTTCACTCGGACGGGTCGACATCGTGATCGCCAATGCCGGCATCGTCCGCCTCACTGACGGGGGCGAACCGGACTCGGTGTGGCGCACCATTGTCGATACCAACCTCACGGGCACCTGGAACACCATCTCTGTGGCGCTGCCGAAGCTTCGAGCCCAGGGGCCAGGCGGCAACATCGTGATCATCAGCTCGTCGGCCGGACTCAAGCCGACAGCGGGGTTCGGAATTGGTGCACTCGCCTACACCTCGACCAAAACGGGTCTGGTCGGACTCATGAAGCAGCTGGCGGTGTCGCTGGCCCCTGAGTCGATTCGTGTCAACAGCGTGCACCCGACCGGGGTCAAATCGGGCATGACCATGAACGAGGCCATGGGCAAGCTGGTGGCCCAGGCCATGTCGGGCGAAGACACGTCGATCTCGGCGATGCAGAACGCCATGCCGATCGGCATGCTCGAGCCGGAGGACATCGCCGACGCTGTCGCTTTCATCGTCTCGGACCAGGCGAAATGGATCACGGGCGCCGCGCTCCCGGTCGACGCCGGCTTCTGCGTGCGATGAACGCATCCACCCGGCCGTAGCCGTCGTCGCGCCGCTGGGGTGGCCCCCACAGGGAGTCCCACCCCAGCAGCAACCGACGACTCCAACCGAGGCCTTAGAACAGCGGCGTCGGGTTGTAGACCTTGATCCCGGTGACCTTGCCGGCCTTGCCGGCCTGAATGACGCCGATGGCCGCCGAAGACGAGCAGACCGACTTCAGCAATGGGATCGCAGTGCCGTTGCAGGTGAACGTCAGCCCGCCCGAGAGCGGGATGACCACGTTCTTCGCTGTCTCGGTCTGCGACTTGATCCCGGCAGCGGTGACGGGCTGCGTCGAGCCCTTCATGATCGCCGCCAGAGCAAGAACGGGGCTCACGCCGTCAGCCTGGTTGCTGCTGATGTTCGGGTTCGGGTTGGCCTTCGAGTCGTACTTCTTGATGATGGCCCCGTAGGTCGCAAGGTCCGACTTCGACGCTTGCGTCGTCGTCGTGATGTACGAGCCCGCCAGTGCCTTGTCGAGCGTGGCCGAGTTGAGGATGCTCGGGTCCTGGCACGTCGACAGTACGTAGCGCGGCAGCTTCAAGCCGAGCGTGTTGTACGCCTGCAGGAAAGAGCTGCAGAGCGTCACGTCGCCGACCATGCCGACCGCTTGCGCGCCACCTGAGACCGCCGACTGCATCTGCGGGGAGATATCGGCGGTACCGGGGTTGATCGGGATGACCGTGAATCCGACGCCCGCCGCCTTGTAGACGAGACCACCGAGCTCTTGTGCTCCCTGAATCGCGGCCGGAACGTTCTCGACCAGGAAGGCCACCTTCTTGAGGTTGTGCGCCTTCGCACTCAGCGCCATGGCGCCCAGGTACGCAGGAAAACCACCTTCGAGCGCGAACGCGCCCGGCGAGGTGAGCTCCGCCGTCGATGCCCCACTGATCGTGATGTAGGGAATGCCGGCTCCGACGATGGTGGGCACCTCTGTCTGACCTTGACCGGTGAACGGTTCGACGACAGCGACGACGCCGTGCTGCACCATGTCGTTGGCGCAGGTCTGACCTCCGGCCGGGGTGGACTGGTTCTCGCAGATGTACAGATCGATCTTGTGACCTTCGAGCCCGTCCCCGTACTGGTTCTCGTAGGCCACCGCTGCCTTGGCGCCCTGCTCGACGAGCGCCGCCGTGCCGATGGAGCTGCTGCCCCCGCCGTCACTGATGAGCCCGATCGTCACCGGGGCCAACGTGGCTGGATGCGCCGTGCCCAGCGCGTTGCTCGCGCCCGCCGTGCCGACTCCCATGACGGCAGTGGAGACCGTTGCGGCGGTCAGCACTCCGGCTGCGAGCAGGCCGGTCGCCAAGACCCGTCTCACCGTCCCGCCCGTCCGCCCAATCGCACCTGTAGTGAGCACTGTTTCCTCCTTGGGGATGAGGGGGGCACATCGGTGCTCGTCACCAGCCGCAACAGCCCCCCGGCTACGACTGACAAAAGAGGATACCATTTAGCTCCTCCGCCCGCCAAGGTACCGCAACACGTCTGCAATAAATCGTCGGCCCGGTCGGCCTGCCTGGTGCTTGTTCCGCCGGAGTGTGTCGCACTCGCGGCGAGCTGACCGATGCTTTTGTCGCAGGCGCTGGCTTTCCAGCTCCAACCAGGGAAAAAGGACACCTTTTGGGGTCGCCTGCCCGTGCGCATCGCACTACACCGACGCATCCTCGAGCGCTCGGGCCAGATTGCGTTGGGCGCGGAAATGGGCGTCGAGACCCGAGTGCGCAGTGAGGAGATCCCGCTTCGCACCGGTGCGGAAGAGATGCCCGCCGGTCCGGCTGGACATGCAGGCGCCCAAGGCAAAGAAGACTCGATAAAAGGAGACGGCGTTCTCGTCGGCCGCTTCCCGAGGACCCCCGGCGGCTCCATAGGCGGCGACGAACTCGGACCACGTCATGAGTGCGGTGGCCGCGGGCCAGGCGGCGGCCAACTCTCGGGCCGGCGGTCCGATGGTCGCCGCCTCCCAGTCGACCAGCGCCGTCAGGCGGTCGCCGTCGATGAGCATGTTGTGCAGCCCGACATCACCTTGGAGGAGACAGAGCCGGCCCGCCGGCACGACGTCGCCGACATGATCGAGAAGCCACTGGCGCGCCAGGGGGACCGCCGCGATCCGCGGGCCGCTGAGCTCCACGATGCGGGTGGACATGGCTTCGACGGACATCGTGATGCTGGCTTCGGTGACGTCCGGGTCGAGGTCGAGCCCGGTCGGTTGGAGGTTCTCGAGAGGGATCTGGTGCAGGTGGGCCAAAGCGGTGGCGAACTGCTCCCCCAGGGCATGGCGGTGCTCCGTCGGGGCTGCCAGGTCGGGGAAGTACTCGCCGGCCTTGGCGCCGGCGACCCGCTGCATCACCAACAGGGTCCCGCCTCCCATCGCCTCGTGGAGGTCGTCGGCGAAGAAGGGACGCGGCACCGGGACGCCGCCGTACCCGTCCACGGCCGCGAGGACGCCGAACTCGTCGATGGCGCGTGTCTGCAGGATGCCGACCGGCCGGTCCTTGCGGACGATGACCTGGTCCGGAAGCTCGGTCGTACCGGTGAGCGACACCAGGATCGTCTCCTTGGATCGGCCACCCGGGACGACGCGCATGGCGGCCACGGCCAGATCGGGCGAGGCCGCGAGCTTGCCGCGCAGATACGAGGTGAGCTGCTCGGGTGTGACCGAACACTCCGACAGCGAGATGGAGGACTCGGTGTCGAGTTGCTCATCGAGAACAGCCCGGCGCAGCTCGTCGACCCGCTCCAGGAACCGGCGCTCCACCTCGACCAGGCGCCGGCAGAGCTCTCGGTCCGCGGCCGCGTCACTGGCGGCGAGTTGCGACACGGTCACTGCGGCCCGACTACGGAGTTCGTCAAAGCCTTCCGGGGTGACAGCTGTGGACGCGGACGCCGACCCCTCGGTCGACGCTGGGGACAGCAACGCTTCGAACTCGGAGCCGAACTCGGCACTCAACGACTCGGCCCACTCCTCCTCCACGATGCATTCGACGAGGATCCGGTCGACCAGGCCCGCCGCGTCAATCGCCGTCGGGCTACTGAGTTCGGGCAGGAAGGTACCGGCGACCGTGGCGCGGACTTGACGCAGGTAGAGCGCCCGGTCGTCGGCCGGCTGCCTCACGACAGCGGTCGCACGACGCCATTGGTCATCGCATCGGCCAGGACGTAGACGGGAGGATTCGTCCCGTTGCGGGCGTTCAGGGTCGTCTCGAGAAAACCCCATCCCCCCGGCTCGCCGTTCACCGTCACGTCCCCGACCGATTCCCAGCCATAGCGCTGCGCCGTGGCCCCGATCATCCCGCCGATGGTGTCGATCCGTACGCGTGTCGTCCCGCCGTCCTCGAGCCGGTAGACCACCTCGGCGGACGGACAGCGGACGGAGTCGTCGTCGACGTGCAGCAGCATCTCGGCGCCGGCCACGGGAACGGGCTCGTCGTCACGGGTCAGCGAGCCATGGCGGAAGAAGCTGGCATTGGATCCGACCAGGGACGCATAACGGAACTGCATGGTTCCCTCGGCCGACCGGTGCGAGCCACCGAAGCTCCGGCTCGAGAGGAAGCTGTCCCAACGGCGCGTCCCCCACGAGTGGTCGCGCCAGCCCGGCGCGTCGACCTCGGCCCGGACGCCGTCCATCTCCACCGTCCCCCGGACCCGGCACGCCACGTGGAAGTTGTTGGAGAAGATCGTCCCGGCCGTCCCCGCCGTCCCGGCGAACGACTGCGCGTTGGCGAAGGAGCGTGGCCCTTCGTCGATGATCAGGAGTTCGGCGCGGCAGCCCTCGCCTTCGAGCCGGAATCGCAGCGACGAGCCGTCGTGGAAGATCCTCTGCGGCCCCGCGCACAGGCCTGCCTCCTCGAGGAGCACCAGCGACAAACCCTCGCCGTTCCAGCGGAACCGCGCGCCATGGTCCTGGTAGACGCCGCACCACAGGTTGGCTGTCCCCCGGTTGAGCTCGTTGCCGATGCGGTGGTTCCCGCCGAGACCGCTCGCCGGGTCACGCCAGGCCAGGTACGCACTCTCCTGCCAGTCGGGGTCGTCGCCCGCGGGGTGCAGCCCCTCGTCCCCATGGTCGTCGTCGGTCGCGTCGGCGGACATCGCGCTCAGGATACGGACTGGTGTCTGCGGCGACTGCGGTGACTGCGGCGACTGAAAGCGGGCGTCGTCGGCATCGTCACCTGTCGCTGACTTTCTCAGTCCCTTCCGATGCCGGGATGTCCGGATTGCAGATGTAGCGGACATTGGCGATCGTCATGTCACAGGCGGCGAAGCTGGCCGAGACCGCGATGTCCGGCACCAGCCGGTCGTCGCCCCAGGCCGACGGATCGAAGGAATTGAGCGACGGCCGGCCACGGTCGGCCCGGCGGAACTCGTACTCGGAGTCGACCTGCACGATCCGCGGCACCCAGACTCCGTCGCGCTCCAATCGAGCCAGGTGCATGCCCGGCGGGTACTGCACGTCGTGTCCCGTCACCGGCACAGGATCGACCAATGAGACGTCGAGGATCGTCTGCGTGCCCCGTCCCCCGTCCGACGCAGGCTGGGACACCGTGCAGTCCACCCGATCATGAAAGCGTCGCAGCGAAATCTCCCCGGGAGTCAACCGGAACCCCCACGAGCGGGCCAACAACGTGGACAACACCGGATTGTCGCAGCGAGCCGACACCAGGTACGCCCGCGGCCGCACGCCCGAGCGCGCCGTCAGGCGTAGCTGGGCCAGAGCGAAGGGACCGAATTCGCTCTCCTTGGCCCGGTAGACGAGGAAGCTGACGACCGGAGGGATGGTCGGATTCAGCGCAGGGGGTACCAGGGACTCCCGGTCGGCCACGCGGACCTCGTACAGGACCTGCAGGATGTCGACGTCGTCGACCCGCAGCACGCGGTCGTCGTCGAGGACGACTTCGGGCGAACCGTCGATCAGAGGGCGGATGTCCAACGAGCCGGCGAGCGGCATCAGGCCACCGCCGCCCCGGCGGCGACGCGGCGGGACGATCCACCAGTCGTCCCGCCCGTCGCACCGCCCGCCGTCCTACCGCCCGTCTTGAACCGTGGCATCACCTCTTCGGCGAACAACCGCATGGAGTCGAGCACGTACTGCTGCGGCACGACCTCCATGAACTGGTGGATGAAGTTGATGCCGTCGAACCCGACGTTCTCCCACGCCGTGATGGCATCGGCCACGTCGTCCGGTGTCCCCATGGTCACGCCCTTGAACGCCTTGGCGGCATCGCCGGGCGAGCCCGACTCACGCCGCAGCGCCGGCAGCAGCCCCTCGGACGGGTACGAGTGCGTGGGCAGCACCTCCTTGGCCGACAGCAGCTGCGCCGCCATGTAGGAGAACATGGAGGCAACCTTCAGCCCGTTGCGTCGGCCCAGGTCGCCGTCCTCGCAACACGACAAGAAGTTCACCGTCAGGACCTTGTCGTTCACGAAGGCCCCCACCGGGTCGCACGTCTCGATGTGCTTCCGGTAGTTCAGGACCTTCTTCTCCGAGTCGGCGAAACCTCCCGGCGACAACCCCAGGCACCCCAGCCCACGGTCAGCCGCGTCGATCTCCGTGCCCGGCGACGTCACCGCCACCCACATCGGCGGGTGCGGCTTCTGGAGCGGCTTGGGCAGGATGGCCCGTTCGGGCATGGAGAACATGCGCCCGTTCCAGGCGAAGCGCTCCTGCATCCACATCTTGGGGATGACCCGGACGAACTCGTCCCAGGTCTTCTTGGTGTCGTCGGGGTTGGCCCCGAACCCACTCAGCTCCGGCCACGTCGCGGAACGGCCGGTCCCCAACTCCAATCGTCCGCCCGAGATGATGTCGAGGACCGCCGCCCGCTCCGCCACCCGGATGGGACTCTGGTACTGGGGGACACATGCGACGACGCCGTGGCCGACGCGGATGCGCTTGGTCATGGTCGCCGCCGCCGACAGGAAGATGTCGGGGCCCGAGCAGTGCGAGTACTCCTCCAAGAAGTGGTGCTCGACGGCCCAGATGTAGTCAAAGCCGAGTTCGTCAGCCAGGCGCACCTGCTCCAGCGCGTTCTCGTAGACCTGGCGTTCGGAGTCCGCCGTCCACGGGCGTGGCACCGACAGCTCCATGAACAAGCCGAACTCCACGCTCGCCCTCCCCGTCCCTTGCGATTTTGTTAACGATGATTAAACTTTAAGCATGCCC
>Ga0302235_10001933_pt1 | contig 15229 bp, 15 predicted proteins | sample II_Palsa_N3_3_FD_193577 | JGI IMG/M metagenome (GOLD analysis project Ga0302235, IMG submission 193577) | Peat permafrost microbial communities from Stordalen Mire near Abisko, Sweden - II_Palsa_N3_3 | ecosystem: Environmental > Terrestrial > Soil > Palsa > Peat permafrost | place: Sweden... | reverse complement strand
CCAGCCACAGGTCGCCGCCGCCGATGAGGGCGAACCCGAAGCCGAGCACCCACTTGGGGTTGTACCGCTCGAGCAGCCTGTAGGTGACGGGCATCTGGACCAGGGCGAGGCCGCTGAGGAAGACGAAGGCCAGGGAGGCCTTCAGCGGGGTGAATCCCTGGATCGCCGTCAGCCGGATGCTGGTCGCGTACGCGGTGCCGATGAAGGCGAACATGCCGACGACGGTGACGATGGCGTTCACGGCGAACGCGCGGTGCGAGAAGAAGTCGAGCCGCAGCAGCGGCGCCGCCGACCTGCGCTCGGCCAGGATGAACAGCGCCAGGAAGACGGCGGCGACGGTGAAGCCGGCGACCACCTGCCGGCTGCCCCAGCCGCTGGTGGGAGCCTGGATCACCGCGAACAGCAGCGCGAACAGCGCGATCGCGACCGTGACCTGTCCGGGCCAGTCCAGCGACCGTCCGGCCGGCGCGGCGGAGTTCTGGGCCATGGTCAGTGATACCGCCGCGCTGGCGAGGGCGAGGACGATCACGGCGATAAACGCCCAGCGCCAGCTGGCGTAGGGATCGGCGCCGAAGCTGATCTTGGTCATCAGGCCGCCGAGCAGCGAGGAGAACAGGCCGCCCGCGGCCAGTGCCCCCGCCCAGATCGTGATGGCACGGGCGCGGGTGCCCGGTGTGTGCGTGCCCGCGGCCACGACGGCGAGGCTGGTCGGGAACAGCGCGGCCGCGCCGATCCCGGCGATGATCTGCCCGGTCCACAGCACCAGCACCCGGGTCTCGGTCGATGATCCGGCCCCTGGGGTCAGGACGGCGACAGCCTCGCCGATGGCAAGGAGGAGGGCGCCCCCGACCAGCAGCCGCTTGCGGCCGAACAGGTCGCCGAGCACGCCGAAGGTCAGCTCGAGCAGGGCGACCGGCACGATGAAGGCGTCGGAAATCCAGGTGAGCTGTGATGAGGTCGGTCCCAGGTCCTGCTGGAACAGGCCGTTGAGTACCGATGGGATGGCGAACGCCACCTGCGCCGCGAGCACCGCGAGCACCGCGGCCGCCAGCGTGCCGGCGCTCAGGACGTACTTCCCGGCCGGGGCGGCAATTGTACGGGGGATCTTGATTTCAGTCATGGCATGCCTCCGTGCATGCGAGAAAACAACCAAAGGTGAGGCCGGACCTGCACCGGCATCAGATTTAAGGGTTTCTCGGTGTGCGTCTGATGAGCGGCTGCCCGGGCGGCGGTGCGTGCGTTCCAGGCTGGCTGCTAGGCCGATCAATGATGGCGATCAGCTATGTACGTGCCGTCGATGGTGGGTGGAGGCCAGCGTCCCGGCCTCCTCCCGGCGGTCGCCGGAATATATGTGAGCTAAGGTTCACATATAAGTGAAGTCCCGTCAACAGTCATTCGCAGAAGCCAGAGGTTGAAGATGAGCGGCGGCGCCTACCCTAAGACGGTGAGCCAAGCACTGCCTGACCTTCCCCGCGCCCGGCAGGCGCGCAGCCGGGTTACCCGGGAGCTGATCTTCCAGGCGGGCGCTTCCCTGCTTGAGGAGGGCGGGGCTGAGGCGCTGACGGTGGCCGCCGTCGCCGCCCGGGCGGGGGTATCGGTCGGCAGCGTGTACCGGCGCTTCGGCGACAAGGACCGCCTGATGGCGAGCCTGCAGGCCGACTTCACCCGGAACTTCCGCGCCGAGATCATCCGCCGGTTCACCAGCTCGGCGCGGGCCCGGGACGACCCCGCGGCGGTGATCACCGCCGCGGTGCGCGGAGTGGCCGAGACCTTTCAGTCCCATCAGCGTCTGATGCGGGTGTTCATGGTGCTGGGTGCGACGGATGAGGCCGTGCTGCGCGAGGGGTCCGAGGCGGCCATGGACGGCGGCCAGGCGTTCCGCCGCTTTCTGGACCCGGTGGTTCCCGCTGTGCGCCATCCGGACGCTGAAGCGGCCCTGGATTTCGCCTTCCGGTTCGTCCACGCGATGTGCGCGTACCGCGTTGTGAACGGTGAGCACTTCGAGTCGGCCCGCCCGCTGGCCTGGCGGCAGCTGATCGAGGAACTGGCCGCGACGGTCCGGCTGTACCTGCTGGGGGAACTCCCGGCGAGCGCCGCCTGGTAGCCATATTGCGAACTACCCTTCACATTTATTCCTGCCGGAGCCATACTGTCGGGAGCTGACCGTCTCCGGGCCGCCCGGTTCGCCGCGGCGGCCGCGCGAGGGAGCGCTCTGTGGAAGATACCTATGACGTCGCGATCGTCGGCTACGGCCCGACCGGGCTGGTGGCCGCGTCGATGCTCGGCCAGGCCGGGTACCGGGTGGTGGTCCTTGAGCGGTGGTCCGCCCTGTACGGGCTGCCGCGGCTGACGCACATCGACGACGAGACGGCACGGGCCATCCAGGCCGTCGGCGATATCGACGAAGCGCTACGCGACTCCCGCTCTACCGAGTACGTGTGGGTCAACGGTTCGGACGAGACCCTGCTGAACATCCCCGCGGCTCCGGCCGGGACGCAGGGCTTCCCCACGCACCTATCGATCTATCAGCCAGACATCGAGGACTCCGTCGACCGCCGGGTGCGGACGCTGCGCAACGTCACGGTCCGGCAGGGGCACAGCGTCGTGGACCTTGACCAGGACGAAGATGCGGTCACCTTGACAACTGTGCCCTGGCGGCGCGAGGGTGAGCCTGCCAGCACGGTGCGCGCCCGGTACGTGATAGCCGCGGACGGCAGCAAGAGCACCGTCCGCACCCTGCTGGGCATCGGCCAGCAGGACCTGGGCTTCGACGAACCCTGGCTCAACATCGACACCGAATGGAAGCACCCGGCTCCGCCGCGGTTCCGCACCGCCAAGCAGTACTGCGACCCGCGCCGCGGCCACATGTTCATGCTCATCGGGGAACGCCGGCAGCGCTTCGAGCTGGCGCTGCTCGACGGTGAGACCGCGCAGCAGTGGCTGCGGCCCGAGGCCGCCTGGGAGTGGCTGGCGGCCGCCTATGGCCTGGGCCCCAGCGACGTCGTGATCATCCGGCAGCTCGTGTACACCTTCGAGGCCCGCATCGCGACCCGCTGGCGGGCCGGACGGGTGTTCCTGGCCGGCGACGCCGCGCACACGATGCCGCCCTACCTGGGGCAGGGTGCGTGCAGCGGCATCCGTGACGCCATGAACCTGGCGTGGAAGCTCGACCTGGTGCTCCGCGGCTCGGCTGGAGACACCCTGCTCGACACCTACGAGCTGGAGCGGCGCCCGCACGTCACCGCCGTCACGCAGATGGCGATCGGCCTCGGCCAGGTCGCGAACATGCACGACGAAACGGCCGCGGCTCACCGTGACGCCGCGTTCAAAGCCGGCCAGGTCCCGCCGCCCCCGCCCCTGCCGCACCTGACGGCCGGCATTCTGCACCACGCGGCCGGCGGTACGGTGCCGTCCCCCGCCGGAGAGCTGTCCCCGCAGGGTCAGGTCACCGCGGGTTCGGTCAGCGGCCGGTTCGACGATGTGGCCGGACACGGCTGGCGCCTGGTATCCGCGGTCAGCCTGGACGAGGTGCTGACCAGCGCCCACCGGGCCACGCTGGCCGCCCTGGGCGGCCGGGTCATCGTGCTGGGCCGGGACGTCACCGACGACGCCGGTGCGCACTCGGCGTTCCTTGCCCGCCACAACGCGGTGGCCTACCTGGCCCGGCCCGACTTCATCGTCTACGGCACGGCCGCCAGCGCCAGCGGCGTGCCCGCGCTGATCGCCGGGCTAGGCGCGCAGCTCGCCGCGCCAGTGGCGGCATGACCGTGCCCGCGGACGCACCAGTGCTGGATCCCGCGGTCGCCGCCAGGCACCGGGCCATGCCGCTGACCCGGCTCGTCGACTGCGGGATGGACGCCGCCGACGCGCGCGCACTGCACGCGCGCAGCGCGGCGGGCGAGGGCTGGGCCGACGCCGGGACCGTGCTCGCCGCCGCCCGCCTGGACAAGGCGCACCGGGCGCTTGCCGCCCGGCACCCGCTGACCGCGGTCATCCAGGCTCGCTGGGCGGCCGGGGCGGCCCTGTTCGCGCAGATGGCTGACAACCAGGACACCGAGCGGAAGCGGGCGCTCTACCGGCGCTACACCGAGACGGTGAGCTTCGTGGCGGACCTGGACGGCATGCGGCGCGTGACGGTCCCGTACGCCTGCGGCCAGCTCACCGGATGGCTGCGCCGCCCGGCCGGCCGGCCGTCGGCGGGCACCGTGATCGTGTGGGGCGGTCTCAGCGGCTGGGGCGCTGCCTACCTGCGCACGGCCGACGCCGTCACCGCACGCGGACTGGCGTGCCTGCTCGTCGAGGGGCCCGGGCAGGGCGAGTCTCGCCTGGACCACGGGTTGTACATGGACGGGCAGACTCCGAGCGGTTTCGCACGCTTCGTGGATGCCGTCACGAGCGATGTCGCGCTGCCCGGCCCGGTCGGTGTCATGGGCAACAGCTTCGGCGGCCTGTTTGCCGCCCTGCTGGCGTCGCAGGATCCGCGGGTCGCCGCGTGCGTCGTCAACGGCGCCCCGCCCGCCCCGGAAGTACCGGAGTTCCGTAACGCCCGAGAGCAGATGGATGCCGCGTTCGGCACCCAGGACGGCGGCACCCTCGCCGCAACCCTGCGCCAGCTGCGGTTCGACCCGTCATGGCAGCGGATCGGCTGTCCGGTCCTCGTCCTGCACGGCGGGGCCGACCCGCTGATCAGTCATCAGCAGGCCCGGGCCTTCGCTGACGCCTCACCGCGGGGGCACCTTGAGTCCTGGCCCGACGGTGAGCACACCATCTACAACCACGCTGACGAGCGCGACGCGCTCGCCGCCGACTGGCTAGCCGATGTGCTAACCCAGGACGCGCCACCGAACCGCAGCTGACAGACGGCACGGGCTTCTGCGCCCCGGCTGGCTCTGATCGATCAGGTGGGCCGGTACTGGATTGTGCTGACGCCCTGGCGCAAGGCTGTCACCACGGCCCGTTCGGAATCAAAGATCTTCTAATCTAAATAAGCTGAGCCGGTTCCGAGACATTGCGTTCATTTCCCGCTGGGATGCGTGCCACGGTTGACAACGAAGAAAATAAACATGGCCGCAATAGGGGCCGCCGGTACCGGCGCCACTCGACTCAAAGGCGGCAGCCGTCTGGTACGTCTAGCCGGTCACCGCCCTAGCGCTCAATGCCGTGCGTCCTGCGCCGAGGCGCCGGAGAGGAAGGCGCCCAGCGAGGTGTAGTTGCCCAGCGAGGCGGACACGTGCTGAGCGGCGCAGCGGATGTCCCGCCAGCGGCGCTGCATGTCGTTGGACATGTACAGGGCGGTGCTGCCGGCCAGCCCGATCAGGTCGTTGGCGATCTCCGTGGCGGCGTGATGAATCCGCGCGTTGACCGCGTGCAGGCGCTGGTACTCCATCGGGTCGGGGGCCTGGCCAGCCCGGGCCATCCGCATGAAGGTCGTGGCGACATGATGGTTGGCGACGTCCAGCATGTCGACGTCGGCGGCCCGCTCGCCGAAGCGGTTCGTGAACGCCGGGTCTTCGGCCAGCGTCTGGCCGGGGCCGAAAGCCGGCTTCTTGGTCTCGGCCAGCGAGCCGAGGTCGTCGACCATGCCCTTCAGCGCGCCGACCACGACGGCTGCGTGCAGCGGCGCGGTGGGCATCGGCGGCAGGCGGAACCACGGGGCATCGATGCTGGAGTCGGCGAAGAACGAGCCGGTCCACTCCTCGGCCACGAACACGTCGTCGACGGCGAAATCCTGGCTCTGCGAGCCGCGAAGGCCCACCGCGTCCCAGGTGTCGAACCAGGTGACCTGGTCCGGGGGCAGGACGGCGAGCCGGAGGTCCGGCCGCCCGTCGGGCAGCTTCCTCGGCCCGCGCTCGCCGGAGATCAGGAACCCGGCCGGCACCCAGGCCGGCTCGTAGCTGCCGCTGGCCAGGGGCCATCTGCCGGTGAGCCGGTAACCGCCCGGCACGGGCCGGGCGGTGCCCTTGGGAGCCAGCGCTCCTCGGACGAGCACGTCGTGGCCGACGGCCATCGCCGCGCGCATCGAGGTCTCGCCCAGCTTGCCGAGGAAATACTGGTTGCCCGCGCCGACGACCACTTGCCAGCCGGCGGAGGCATCGGCCCGGGCGATCTCGGTCGTTACCGCGACTGCGACCGGCAACTCGACCTGGTCACCACCGAACTCCCGGGGAAGCAGCATGCGGAAGATGCCGGCATCCTGGATGGCCTTGATAATCTCCTCCGGCACGCGGCGTTCTCGTTCGATCTGCGCCGCGGCCGCTGCGATCGACGGCCGCAGCCGGATCGCGGCGGCCAGGACGGCGTCGGCCGCCGGGGAGTCCAGTCCGGCGTCCGCCGCCGGGGCATCAAGTACGGTCATGTCGGTTCCTCTTCGGTGAATGCGGGTCAGTTGGTCCAGTTCGCCCAGCGGTCGAGCGGCTCGTACGGCAACGGCTGGTCCTGGCCGGGGCTGCGGCCGAGCCAGTCGGAATGGGTGCCGAAGGCCCGGCCTGCGTATACCAGCGGGGCCTGCGCCGACCCGGAAACCGCGCCCGCGATAACCCGCGCCACGATCAGCACGTGGTCTCCCAGCAGGATCTCCTGGAGAACCTCGCAGGCCAGCCAGCCGGCTACGTCATCGATCCTGGGCAGGCCCTCGCTGAGGGACCAGGCGGCTGACGAGAACTTGTCGGGTTCCTTGCCGGCGCAGCGCACGGCAAGTTCTTCTTGGCCCCGGGCGAGGAGGTTGATGCCGATGCGCTGGCTGAGGCGCAGCTGCCGGAGCAGCTGCGAGCGCTCATCGAGCGCCACGGAGATTAGGGGAGGATCGAGCGACAGCGAGGCGAAGGCCGTGATCGTCGTGCCGTGCGGCATCCCGTCCACGAGCGTCGTCGCGATCACGACCTGGCTGCACACCACGCCCATTACTGTGCGGAATGACGCGGCGTCGACTGCGGTGAACTCTTTAAGCTCCGGCACCATGATCTCCTCAAGTCGATCTCCTCAAGTCGAATCTGGCTAGCCCGTGCGGCGCTGGATCAGCACCTGGTCCCGCACCGGGCCTGGACCTCCGGGCCTCATGGCCAGGTGGCTGTCCCGGCCGCCGGGCAAGCTAGTGACCATGGCCTTCAGGCGAACTGACGGGACCACCGCCCTCAGCACGGCGACCGCCTCGGCGACCCGGGGCCGGAGCAGGCGGGTGGAGGGTGCGGTGCAGGTCAGTGCTGCAGCGGCCCGAGCGTCGTCATCGAAGACCGGGATGCTCACCGAGACGGTATCCGTCCCGGCCATTCCCGCCGTATACCCGAAACCCTGCCGGCGGGTGGTCGTGAGCGCGCGGTCGAGCTGGACCATGGACCGGTCGGGCAGGTGCGCGAACCGGGCTCTCGTCTCGCTCGCCGGCAGCTGGGCGAGAAGCACCAGGCCGCCGGCGGCCCGCTCGGCGGGCAGCCGGGCGCCGCGCAGGAGCTGCCTTTCGGTCCCCGGCCGCTCGATGCTCTCAACGGTGACGACGTCGGGGCCGCGGAGGACCTGGAGCTGGACTGACTCTTCCAGGCGGTCGTGGGCCAGACGCAGGCTCGGGTACAGCCAGGATCTGAGGTTCTGCGTCCGGGCCCGTTGCCGGGCCGCCGTCAGCGAAGGGCCCGCCGTATAGGAGCGGTCAGGCTTCTGCAGCGCGAACCCGCGGTAGACCAGCATCCGCAGCAGCCGGTGGGCCGTGGCCCGCCCGATGCCAAGTTCGTCGGCCAGGTCACTCAAGCGCATCGCCTCGCGTTGCGTAAGCAGCTCGAGTGCCGCCAGAGTGTGGTCAATGGACTCGACTGCGTAGGCCGGTCTTTGCATCATCGGAGAACCTCTTTGTCCGGTAGCCCGCGGCGGCCGGCCAAGGAAATATCCGGGGGAGGTCGGCGACCTGAGTTAGATTGTACGTGTACGTAGATGCGTAATGCTAGAGGCTTTACCCGTGAAACTTGGAGGTCCTCATCTCCGGAGACCGTGCCCGCCGGACACCGGAACCGCGCCTAAGGGGGCGGGACACCAGGCCGGCCGCTCGCGCATCCCGGGGACCGTCCGGGGGCGCGCCCCCCGTGCTCGGCCTGAGCCGAACGCCCGGACACCTCATCCGCCGGGCCCAGCAGGTGCACACCGCGAGCTGGGCGCAGCGCCTGCACGGGGAGCTCACCGGACCGCAGTACGCGGCGCTGGTCGCGGTGGCCATGGAGCCGGGCATCGACCAGAGCCGGCTGGCCGAGCTCGCGTCGCTGGACAAGAACACGGCCACGGGTGTCGTCCGGCGGCTGGTGACGCAGGGCTGGATACAGCGGGCCGCGCATCCGGCGGACGCCCGGCGCCACGTGCTCCGGCTCACCGCCCCGGCCCGGGCGGCGCTGCGTTACATGACCCCGGCCGCCGCCCTCGTCCAGGAGGATCTGCTCCAGCCGGTCGACGCGGGCCGCCGGGACGCCTTCATTGACCTGCTGGCCAGGATCGCCCAGGTCGCCGCGATTCCCCGGCTAGCCGGCCCGGGCACCGGGGCGCCCGTCGCCGAGGTTCCCGTGCTGCCGATGGCGCGCACCCCCGGCTACCTGATCCGCCGGGCCCAGGCCAGGCACGCCAGCATCTGGGGGGAACTGGTCGGCAGCGACCTGACCGGGCCGCAGTACGCGGTGCTGGCGGCGCTGGCGCTGCAGCCTGGCGCCGACCAGGCCACGATCGGGCGGCTGGCCTCCCTGGACCCCTCGTCCACCGCCGATATCGTCGGCCGCCTCGACCGCGGGGGGTGGCTGCGCCGGGTCCTGCCGTCTGGCGGCGGGCGGCGGGTGTCATGGCACCTCTCCTCCGCGGCGACGGACCGGCTCGGCCGGATCACGCCGCTGGCCGAACAGGTGCAGGCGGAGTTCCTGTCCCCGCTGGACCCGTCCGAGGCCAGCTGCTTCATCGATGACCTCGCCCTGATCGCCTACCGGGGCGCGCCGCCGGCACCGGGTGACCCGGGCCTGTCCGCCGCTCTCACGGACCGGTCTGCGCGCCTCAGTTGACACCCGGCCCCGGATCGGTGAAGGTGTAGATAGTACGTGCACATATAAAGGCTTGCCCCGCTGTCGAGGTCCGCGTCGACAGCTATCCGTTCCGAGTCAGGAGGTCTCAAGTGGCCACCACGCGCTTCACGCCGAGAGATCACGACGCCGACATGCTCTACAAAGAACTGGCCGAGCATGATCTGCAGCCACTGTGGGAGCTGCCTGGCCTGCTGACCGTTCAGCCACGTCCGCGGGCCGTCCCGTGTGTCTGGCATGCGGGGGATCTAGCCCGGCTGGCCGGCGAAGCGGGGGAACTCATCCCGGTAGAGCGCGGTGGTGACCGCCGCGTCCTGGCCTGCGCTAACCCGGGGTTGCGCGGCGATCCCTACATCGTGAGCACCTTGTGGGCGGCCGTTCAGTTCCTGAAGCCGGGCGAGGTGGCGCCGGCCCATCGGCACACCCCCGCCGCCCTGCGCTTCGTGCTGGAAGGTGACGGGGTATGGACGGTGGTCGACGGCGACGCCATCCCGATGTCCGCGGGCGACCTGATCCTCACTCCGAGCTGGACCTTCCACGAGCATCACAACAGCGGCGAGGCGGCGATGATGTGGCTGGATGTCCTCGACCTCCCGCTGGTCGCCGCCCTGGATGCGGTCTTCTACCAGGACGGGCCCAGCGACGACGTACGCATCAATACCCCGGAGTCGAGCCGCTCGGAAACGCGTTACGGAGCCGGGCCCGGCCTGCTACCTGGCCGGGCCGCCCCAGAGCCGTCGGCCGCGTCACCGTTGCTGGCCTTCCGGTGGGCCGCAACCGACCGGGCCCTGACCGCGCAACTGGCGGACGGAGCGGCCCCGGCCCATATCCGTTACGCCAACCCGGCCACCGGCGGTGACGTGATGCCGACCATGCGCTGCGAAATGTTCCGCTACTCCTCCGGTTTCCCCAGCCCCCGAAGCCGGCAGACCGGCGGGCGGGTCGGCTGCGTCTTGCACGGCTCGGGCGTGGTCACCATCGGTGACACCGAATTCAGCGTGGCGCCCGGTGACATCCTGGCCATTCCCTCCTGGCAGGCCATGACCGTCACGGCCGCAGAAGAAATCGACCTTTTCATCACCAGCGACGCTCCCGTGCTGACCGCGCTCGGTCTCTACCGCGAGGAATCGGCGCCATGAGCCGCCCGAGATGGCTCGTCGTCGGGGGAGGCATCGGCGGGCTTTCGGCCGCCCTCGCGCTGGCCCGGGCCGGGCAGCAGGTGCACCTCCTGGAACGGACCGCAGCGTTCCGCGAGATCGGCGCCGGGCTGCAGATCGGCGCTAACGCCACCCGCGCCATGCACAGGCTGGGCATCCTGGACGCCGTCGAGGAGGTGGCTGTCCACCCGGACCGCGGCGTCATGATGGACGCCGTTGACGGCACGGTGCTCACTGCCCTCACCCTCGGCCGGCCCTACCGGGACCGCTACGGCTACCCCTACCTGGTCATGCACCGCAGCGACCTGCTCGACATCCTGCTGGCGGCCTGCCAGAACTCCGATCTCATCAGCCTCGAGAACGGCAAGCACGTGATCGCGGTGGCATCCCGCTCATCCGGCGGCACCGTGACCTGCGCGGACGGGAGCAGCTACGAAGCCGACGTCATCGTCGGCGCCGACGGCATCCGCTCCACCGTCAGGCAGCTCATCGATCGCGGCGAACCGATTGCGAGCGGTTACGTCGCCTACCGGGGCACCATGCCGGTGACCGAGGTCGCCCACATCAATCCGGGAGATGTCGTCATCTGGATCGGGCCCGACATGCACCTGGTGCAGTACCCAGTCCGCCGCGGGGAACTGTACAACCAGGTAGCGGTCTTCCACAGTTACCGGTGGGAACACGGCGAGCAGGACTGGGGCACGCCCGAAGAACTCGATGAGAGGTTCGCCCTCGCCTGTGATCCGGTGCGCCAGGCCGTGGCGCTGGTAGGCCGGGACCAGCGCTCGCCCATCTTCGAACGCGACCCGCTCCCCACCTGGCGCCATGGCCGCGCCGTCCTGATCGGTGACGCCGCCCACCCCATGCTGCAGTACCTGGGGCAAGGTGCCTGCCAGGCGATGGAGGACGCGCTGGTACTCGCCGAGCGGGCCGCCGCCGCGGGTCCTGCTGCTGCCGATCCTGCTGCCCTCGACAAGGCCTTGCTCGGCTTCGAGGAGGCCCGGCTGCCGCGGACGACCCGCTGCCAGCTCACGGCGAGGCCATGGGGACGGCTGTGGCACACGACGGATCCATTGCTGAGCGCGCTGCGCAACCGGCTGATGCGTGCGCGAGCGTACGACGATTACTCCGACGTCGACTGGCTGTACGCGGAGCAAGCGGTCTGATACCCGCGAGAGCCTCAGCGAAAGGGCGTGGCAGATGCGTTTCATGAGTTTCCTTGATCCCGGTGGCGAGCCGCGGCTGGGCGTGTCCGTCGACGGGGTTATACACGACGTTACCGATGCGGTACCGGGAGGCCGCGCCGGGCTGAGCCCCATGCGTCGCCTGCTATCACGAGAGACCGACCTGGGGGAGGTGGCTGCCGCCGCGGCGGGAAGCCCGGTGGCGAGGATCGCGCACCCGCTGCCCGTGGTACCCGATCCGACCAAGATCGTGGCGGCGCCGGTCAACTACCGGGACCACCAGCGCGAGATGACCGCCGACGCCGCCGTCGACGGTCTCGGCGTCTTCCTCAAGGCGCCGTCCTCCCTGATCGGGGACGGCGGGACCGTCCGGCTGCCCTACACCGACCGGCGTTTCGACCAGGAGGGAGAGCTGGCCGTCGTCATCGGGCGTACCGCCTCGCATGTGGCGGCCGACAGCGTCCTGGATTACCTGGCGGGCTACACCTGCCTGCTGGACATGACCATGCGCGGTGGCGAGGACCGCTCTATCCGCAAGTCATTCGACACCTTCACCCCCGCCGGCCCGTATCTGGTCACACCGGAGGAGGCCGGCCCGGTCGAGGAGATGGAACTGCACACCTGGGTCGGCGGGGAGCTGCGCCAGCGTGCCGACCTGCGGGACCTTATCTGGAACGTGCCGCGGCTCATCGAGTACGTCAGCTCGGCGATGGTGCTTTACCCCGGCGACGTCATCGCCACGGGTACCCCGGCCGGAGTGGGTCAGGTGCTCGACGGCCAGGAGGTCGCGGTGGAGATCACCAACCTGGGCCGGCTAGCGGTATCGGTCAGCAACGTCGGCGCGGTCGCCTGCCCGACGCTCGGCAAGGACCGCGGCCCTAAGCCCCCGGCCGGGGTGGCCCCGCCCAGGGAACGCATCCCCCGGCCCGGTGCCTCTTGGGGCCGCCGGCCCGCCACCGAAGGAGTGGCATGAGCCCCGTCGGCCTGCCCGAGGGATACCTCTATCCCGGCCTGGCCAGCCAGCTGGACGTCGGCCCCCGCACCATGCGGAACCGGATCGTCCAGGCGCCGTTGTCGGTTTCCTACCAGGACCAGGACGGCCGGGTAACGGATCGGACGATCGCGCACTACGCCCGCCGCGCGCGGGGCGGAGTGGGCATGGTGGTCACGGAGAACTTCGCGGTCGAGGAGTCCGGGCGGCAGATGCCCCGGCAGGGGCTCGCCGCTGGCGAGGAATACCTGCCCGGCCTGGCCAAGCTCGCTGCGTCGGTCCGCGCCGAGGGGGCGCTCGCGGTCCTCCAGCTGGTGCACGCCGGGCGCTACGCCGGTCCCTGGGAGGAGTACGGCGCCCGCCGCCGCCTGGCACCCTCGGCGACGCCGTTCGAGCTGACACCCGGGCGGATGGTGACTCCGGACGAGATCACCTTGGAGGAGATGTCCCAGGTCATCGACTCCTTCGCGGGAGCTACGCGGCTTGCCGTGCGAGCCGGGTTCGACGGCGTGCAGCTGCACGGAGCGCAGGGGTTCCTGCTGTCAGAGTTCATGTCGCCGCGAATGAACCAGCGAACCGATGCCTTCGGCGGCGACATCGCTGGCCGGACGGCGTTCGTGCTGGAAACGGTCGATGCCGTCGTGGCGGCCGCGGCAGGACAGATCCTGGTCGGCTTCCATCTGCTCAGCGACGAAGGCATGCCTGGCGGCTGGGGACCTGATGACGCGGCCTGGCTAGCCGGCCGGCTGTCCGGCCGCGGCGTCGACTTCATCTCGCCGGTGCCGAGCACCTTCGAATCGCTGCGTGCCCGGCTCGCCGCCGACCCGGCCTGCAACCCCAGCGCGTATGACGCCGGGGCCGTCAGCGTCATCCGGGACCGGGCCCGGGTACCGATCTTCGTCAATGGTGGCCTTGGGCATCCCGAGCGCGCCGAGCATATCGTCGGCTCGGGCGCTGGTGACGCCGTCATGCTGGGCCGGGCGTTGCTCACCGACCCCGACTGGGCGGTCAAGGTACTGAGCGGGAAGACCGCAGACATCACCAGCTGTGACTGCAACCCGCCGACGTGCCTGCGAACGCAGCTGACCGGCACCATCTGCCACACCTGGCCGGCCGCGGACATCGACCGCGGCTTCGTCGGATAGGCCCCGTGGCGGCGATGTGCTGGTCGCCTCGGACTTGCGCCGGTGTCTTGTGACCCGGGTCCTACGCGGCCCCTAGTTCGGCGTCGTCTGCGTTCCCGGCCGTGCCGGGCCGGCTTGCCTGGAAGTCGGGGGAACCCTCGATGGCCCGCAGCAGCCGTTCCATTATGCGATTGAAGTCGGCCAGGTCCCGCGGATCTATGTGGTCCAGGACCAGCCTCCGGGCCCCGGTCAGGTGCGCGGGCCACGCGTCTTGCAGTCTCTGCAGGCCCTTTGCGGTCAGGGTCGCCAGGCTGGCGCGAGCGTCTTCGGGTACCACCTGACGGGTGACCAGCCCTTCGCTGACCATGGACTGGATGATGCGAGTCATCCTGCTGGGTGAGATCGACACGGCCTCGGCCAGGTCGACCATCCGCAGCGCGTGTTCCGGAGCCTCGGACAGCCGCATCAGGACGACGTAGCGGGTCATGCCCAGGCCGGCGCGGCGGCATAGGTCTTCATCGATCGCCCTGGGCATGACCACCATCAGGCGCATCAGTGCGCGCCAGGTTCGCTCCTCCGCGGGACTCAACGGCTGCGGGGCGGGCTCCGTAGGCATGTCCTCAGTATGCGGCAAATTCCTTGCTCAAGCAAGTATTGTGGCCCTCCTCAAGGTCGTGGCATAGCGTGTCATGGGCTGCCGCCCATTCGGCTGATGAGTTCGCCTACGTTGATGCCGTGCCGTACGCCCCATCCCGCCACCTGTTCGCTATCAACCGGGTCGGGCAGGGCATGCAGGGCCTCGGCGGCCAGCTCCGGCAATCCTGCCCTGCGCAAAATGTCGACCACCTGCTGCCTGGTGAATTGCACCGTGACCACCTAACTCTCGTCTCTGTGAGAAATTTCCCGCCAGCACGGTGTCCCGCCGCGGGGTGGCTTGATCCCTGCACCGAGTGTGGCCAGCCTGCGCGTGAGTGCGCGTCACCCGAATCGGGTGAGCGGCGCTTCAAGGCTGGCGGCCCGAACGGCCGGCCAGCTCCAGTCGGCGGGTCCGCTCGACCGCCTCGATCCTGTTGTGGGCGCCGAGCTTGGTGTAGATGTGGCGCATGTGCGTCCTGAGGGTGTTTCAAATCCTGGCTCAGCACAAGTGCGGGATCGGGCCGGACGTGTGCGGCCCCGCCTTCCGGGTGAGGACGTCCGGCCGCGTCGCAAGCGCTGAGCTAAAGCCCGGGTGCGCCGACCCGTTGAGGCCGATCACCTCATTCGTGTGAGGACGCCTCACCCGCTGCCGGGCGAGCCTGGCAGGGCCCGGGCAAACATCCTTTTCCCAAGGAGGCGAGCATGCCTGAGACGTACGTCCCGTTCACCCCGCAGACCGCCGCGATCAGGATGAGCCGATGAGTCACGACACGTTGCTGACCCTGTCGCGCTGGCAGTGGGCGCTGACGGCGGCGATGCATATCACCTTCCCGGCGCTGACCGTGGGCACGAGCGTGTTCATGTCCGTTTGTTACTGGATGTACATGCGCACCGACGAGGAGGTGTGGTTGCGCATGTTCCGATTCTGGCGGCGGATCTTCGCGATCGGCTTCGCCATCGGCGTTGTGTCAGGGATCGTGCTGACGTTCGACCCAGCCGGACTTCCCGGTCCGCTGGTTGTCGAACCGGACCGCGTACACGTCTGTCCGCGCCGCGAACAAGGCACCGAAGAACGCCACCTTCGCGTCCTCCGCTGACCTGTGAT
>Ga0302235_10001928_pt1 | contig 15247 bp, 13 predicted proteins | sample II_Palsa_N3_3_FD_193577 | JGI IMG/M metagenome (GOLD analysis project Ga0302235, IMG submission 193577) | Peat permafrost microbial communities from Stordalen Mire near Abisko, Sweden - II_Palsa_N3_3 | ecosystem: Environmental > Terrestrial > Soil > Palsa > Peat permafrost | place: Sweden... | reverse complement strand
CGGCCGATCCGGTCCGCCAGGCTGCCCGCGGCCAGCAGCGAGCCGGCGAACACGACGATGTAGGAGTCGACGATCCATTGCAGGTCGCCGGACGTGGCGTTCAGGTCGCGGGCCAGGGTGGGGAGCGCGACATTCAGGACCGCGCTGTCCAGGTTCGCCGCCAGTACCGTCACGCACAGCACGGCCAGGGCCAGCCAGCGCCTCCTGGCTGGCAGTTCAGCGGGGGGCATATTCGGCTCTTGTCGTCTCGTCGAGCTAGTGACTCCGGCTTGGCCGCCGCCCGTTGCAGGTTATGGCAAATTTGCAATACGATGCAATATTTAATGCAATTTTTTAGGCCCGGGTGTAAAGTGGTTGGGTGGCGGACGGGAGACTGCCGGGACAGACGGGACTGCGGGAGCGCAGCAAGGCCCGGCGCAGGGGCGCGATCATCCGAGCGGCGCTCGAGCTGTTCGCCGACCGTGGCTACGACGCCACGACGATCGCGGACATCGCCGCCGCGGCTGAGGTCGCACCGCGCACCGTCGCCATGTACTTCCCGTCCAAGCAGGACATCGCCATGGCGAGGTTCGGCCAAGTCGCGGACGAGCTGACCAGCGCGCTACGCGGCTGCGGGCCAGGCGAGAGCGTGACGGCGATCATGGGCCGGTGGCTGCGGACCAGCAGTGGGGGAGCCGACGGTGCCGGAACCGAACAGGAAGTCAGGGAGCTATCCAGGCGTATGTTCGCGGCCAACCCCGAGCTGAGCGCGCTGCGGACGCTCCGGATGGCTGCGGTCATCGCCGAAAGCGCCGTGGTGATCGCCCGCGCCACCGACGCGGTGGCGGGTGATGTCGGGCCGCGTCTCGCGGCCGCCGCGGCCGCCGCCATCTTGATCGAGCTCTTCGACCTCTCCGCCGGCCTCGAGCGTGACCTGGCCACCGGCACCGCGCTACGGTTCCTGGACGCCGGCATCGCGACGCTCGGATCGGCGGACCCGTTAGTGGACGGCCCGTCAATAGACGCGACGCGCCGGCCGGCGGCCCTTACCATTACATGTGCTGTCTGGCGGGTGCACGGGCCGCCGACGGGCGGCTCAGGATGAGGCATATACGGCGTCTGGCACTGCGGGCAGGAAGGCACCATGAAGATCGACAACAGTCCGGCCAGGGGAATGCGGGACCTGCTGCCCGCTGACGTAGCTGTCCGTGACCATGTGCTCGAGTCGATCTCCGCGGTGTACCGGCGGTTCGGGTACCAGCGGATCGAGACCCCGGCGCTGGAGAATATCGACCGGCTGCAAAGCGGCGAGGGCGGGGACAACGAGAAGCTCATCTTCCAGGTGCTGCGACGCGGGCTGCCGCCGGAGGTGGCGGCGGGCACCTCGTTGCGCGAACTGGTGGACCTCGGGCTGCGGTACGACCTGACGGTGCCGCTGACCCGGTTCTACGGGAACAATCACGCGGTGCTGCCGATGCCGTTCCGGTCGTTGCAGGTGGGGCCGGTGTGGCGGGCGGACCGGCCGCAGCGGGGCCGGTACCGGCAGTTCTACCAGTGCGACATCGACATGATCGGCGAGCCTTCTGTGCTGGCTGAGGCGGAGCTGATCGAGGCGACCAGCGAGGCGCTGGCTTCGGTCGGGCTTGAGGGCACCACGATCCGGGTGTCGGACCGGCGGTTCCTGACCGCGCTGGCGGCGGACGCTGGGGTGCCTGAGCCGTCACGGGACGCGTTCTTCATCACGCTGGACAAGCTGGACCGGATCGGGTGGGACAGGGTGCAGGCCGAGCTGGCCGAGCTCGGGTTCTCGGCTGCCGTGGTGTCGGCTGCGGTGGAGAAGATCCAGGGGCTGATGGACGTGCCGACGGGCAAGCTGGCGGGGGTGCTGGCGGAAAGCCTGCCCGAGCTGCCTTTCCAGGTCGCCGAGGACTTGTCCGCGACGGCTTCTGTGCTCGACCGGCTGGCGGCCGAGCGGCCGTTGAGCTGGCAGTTCGATCCGACGCTGGTGCGCGGTATGGGGTACTACACCGGGCAGGTCTTCGAGATCATCCACCCGGACATGAGCGGGTCGGTGGCCGGCGGCGGGCGGTACGACAAGCTGATCGGCCGGTCGCTGGGGCACGACGTGCCGGCCTGCGGCTTCTCCATCGGTTTCGAGCGGATCGTGGACCTGCTGTCGCGGCAGCTGTCACGGGACGCGGTCGCCGTGCTGGTCGAGGGCGAGGTGCCGGTGGCGGACGCGCTCGGCGTGGCGCGGGAGATGCGGCGGGCGGCCGGGCGCGCCCGGGTGGTCGAGGTAGTGCGGCGCAGCGGGAAATTCGGGGCGCAGCTCAAGCGGCTGGAGGCGGCCGGGTTCGGCGGTTTCGTGGTGGTGCGGGCGGAAGACGGTGTCATCGTGACCGGCGAGCTGCGGGCGCTGGGCGGGGAGCCGGAGGGGTAGAGCCCGGCGCAGCCGGTGACCGGGCCCACCGGAGGGCCTCATCGACGCTGAGCTTCATGCCCTGGGCGTAGGCCCGGCCGAACTGCTCATCGCCTAGGTGCGCCCGCACGTCGGCCAGGCTCTGGTTCCGGTAGCTCGCCTCGAGGTCCTGCCACGGCTCGCCGGTCCGGTCGAGGAAGGCCTGCGCGACGCCGTGCAGCGTCGCGGCCCGGCGCCAGTCGCCTTGATCAGCGGCCAGGCACGCCAGGCCGAGGCTGGCATAACCGATACCTGGCGCTTCCCCGTGCCGGCGGCCCCGGCGCAAGCACGCCTCGAAGTCGGACTGCGCTCGGTCCAGGTCGCCCTCCGCACGTCGCACCCAGCCCAGATTGGACCGCACGTTGAAGCTTTCCGGCCCGATCGCCTGGGCGGCTTGTGCCGCCTGTTCCAGGTGAGTCCGGGCGGCCGGGATGTCCCGGGTGCTCAGCGCCAAAACGCCGGCGTTGTTATGCACGAAGGAGTTGAACAACTGGTCGCCGGATCGTTCGGTACAGGCGATGGCCTCGGCGAGCAGCTGCGCGAAAAGATCCGGTTCGATCAGTGCGCCCCACAGCAGACAGCACGTCAGGCACTGGCCCAGCAGCACGTCGTCACCGAACTGACGGGCGCGCTCGACCGCCTCCTGCCCGAGCGGAAATCCCCGGCCGGCCTCGCCGGTAAAGAAGTAAACACCACAGAGCATGCCGAGGGCGTCGATGAGCATCCGGTCGTCGCGGAGCTGGCGGGCGAGCTCCACCGCCTGCTCACCGCATTGCCGGGCTGGCGCAATGGCCGCGTACGGACCGACCGCCGCGACGACCACAAGCGCCGCCCCGAACAGCCCGGGGTCGGACCGGGCTGCTGGCCGTTCCAGCACCGGCAGGAGGAGCCCGAGGGCTTCGACGTTACGGGAACGCGCGAGCCAGTACCGGCGGAGCGCGACGGCGAAGCGCAGCACCAGCAGGGTCCCCGCCGGGTCACTGGCCGCATGTTCGGCGGCGCGTCGCAGGTTGGCGAGGTCGGCGTCCAGCCGGGTGAGCCACCGGCCCTGGTCGGGTCCGGTCAGGTGCGGGGCCGCCGTTTCGGCGACCCGCAGGAAGTACGCGCAGTGTTGCGCGGCGGCGTCGAGCGCCTCATCTTCCCCCGCCTCGACGAGCCGCTCGGCGGCGAACTGGCGGATGGTTTCCAGCAACCGGTAGCGCAGCGCTCCCCCGGCCGGCTCGGCCAGGACCAGGCTCTTATCCACGAGCGAACCGAGCAGATCGGTCACGTCGAGATGACCCACGCCGCAGACCGCTTCGGCGGCGTCGAGATCGAAGCTCTCGGCAAATACCGACAGGCCGCGAAGCAGCGACTGCTCGGGGCCGTTGAGCAGCGAATAGGACCAGTCGACGGTCGCTCTTAGCGTCTGCTGGCGCTCCAGGGCGGTCCGGCTCCCGCCGGTGAGAAGCCGGAAACGATGGTCAAGGCGGTCACGGAGGTCGTTCAGAGAAATTGATCGTAGTCGGGCGGCGGCGAGCTCGATGGCGAGCGGCAAGCCGTCGAGCCGCCGGCAGATCGACACCAGGAGCGGGCCGGTTTGCTCATCGGCGAGCAGGTCGACGCCCTGCTCTTTGGCCCGCTCGACGAACAGCGCGACCGCGTCGCCGGACCCGGGCGAGTCGGCGTCATCGGGTCCGGGAAGGGACAGCGACGGCACCCGGTAGATGGTCTCGCCTCCGATGCCGAGCGGCTCACGGCTGGTAGCCAGCAGATACACCCCCGGGCAACGCCGCAAGATCGCGTCGGCCGTCTTGGCGCAGGCGTCGATCAGGTGCTCGCAGTTGTCGAGGATGATCAGGACGTTCTGGAAGGCCAGGGCTTCGAGGAGTTGGGCCAGGGCGGCCAGAGCGGGCCGGAGCCCGCTACCCGGCGGCCCGGTCAGCCCTAGCGCGGCGGAGATGGCTGACGGCACCGCATCGGAGTCGGAGACCGCGGCCAGTTCCACCAGCCAGACCCCGTCGCCGGTTCCGTCGAGCAGCTCGGCGGCGGCCTGCAGGACCAGTCTCGTCTTGCCGGTCCCGCCTGCCCCGGTCAGCGTGACCAGGCGGCTGGACGCGATCAGGTCCCGTACTTCGGCGAGCTCGGCGTCACGGCCGATGAACGTGGCCAGCTGGACCGGGAGATTGTTCGGCAGGGCCGGGTGGCCGAGCGTCCGCAAGGGCGGGAAATCGGCGGGCAGGCCCGCCGCGTCCAGCTGGTAGATCCGCTCCGGGCGTCCCAGGTCCTTCAGCCGGTGCGGGCCGAGGTCCCTGAGCGCCGCGCCCGGCGGAAGGGTGTCGCGAACCAGGACAGCCGTCGTCTCCGACACCAGGATCTGGCCTCCGTAGGCGACGGCGGCCAGCCGGGCGGCGCGATGGACATCGAGGCCCACCAGGCCAGTTGCCGTTTTCGCCGCCGCGCCGGTGTGAATACCCATCCGCACCAGGACGTGTTCGGTGGCGGGCCAGGCGTGACCCTCGATGGCCCGCTGCATCTCTACCGCCGCCGCCACGCACTCCCCCGGCGAGGAGAACACGGCGAAGAACGCATCGCCCTGGGTGTCCACTTCCTCGCCGTCGTGAGCGGCCAACCCCGACCGGATGACGTCGTGATGGTCGGCCAGGACCTGGCCGTAGGCGGCCGCTCCCAGCCGCCGGAGCAGGGCCGTCGAGCCCTCGATGTCGGTGAACAGGAACGTGAAGATCTCCACCCGCCAAGCGTAGGATGCCGGCATGCGCCGGAAGGCCTGCACTGCCGTGCGCCGCCATGCGCTGCCGTACGCTGCTGGGGAAGGGGCCCGATGACTGAGCTGCCGAGCTACGCCGACCTCCCGCCCGCCCCGCTCGGCGGTCGCTCCGGATGGGGCCTGTTCGGCGAGGGCGACAATCTCGGGCTGGTCAACTTGATGACACCCGAGCGGATCGCGGCGGCGGCCCGGCTGATCCGGCGGGGACAGGTTTTCTGCCTGGACCTGCCGCTCGGCAGTATCTCTCCGGCGCTGGCGGGCAACCGCGGGGTGCCGCGGCATCAGGTGCTGCACCAGCCGGGCAGCCTTGGCTTCGACGACGTCTACGACAACTTCTACCCGCAGGCCTCCAGCCAGTGGGATTCCCTGGCTCACGTCGGCTACGCGCCGGACCAGATGTACAACGGCGCCACCGAGCAGGAGGTGCTGGCGGGGACCCGGAACACCGTGGACCACTGGGCCCGGCACGGAATGGCCGGCCGCGCGGTCCTGCTGGATACCGAGCGGGCGAGGCGGGAAGCCGGGCGGCCGTATGACCCCGGCGAGCCCGTCGCGCTCGACGTCGGCGACCTGGAACTGGCCCGGCGCCAGGCCGGGGTCGAGTTCGCCCCGGGTGACATCATCTTGCTGCACACGGGCTTCGCCGCCTGGTACCTCAAGCAGCCGCGCGAGGTGAAGGACGGGCTGCACGGCAACGTCGCCGCGCCCGGCGTCGCGCACAGCGAGGCGGTCTGCGAGTACCTATGGAACAGCCACGTCTCGGCCATCGCCTGCGACACCTATGGCGTCGAGGTCTTCCCGGCCGACCGGACCCCGCAGGGGCACCCGTTCGGGTTCCTGCACAGCATGCTCATCGGCCAGTTCGGCATGGCCCTGGGCGAGCTGTGGTGGCTCAGCGACCTGGCCGCCGACTGCGCCGCCGACGGGGTCTATGAGATGTTCGCGGTCAGTGCGCCGTTGAACGCGCCCGGCGGGATCGGCTCGCCCGCCAACGCCGTCGCTATCAAGTAGAACTTTCGGTTTTGCACTTCGGTTTTGCACTTCGGTTTTGCACTTCGGTTTTGCACTTCGGTTAGCCTTCAGGACCGGTTAGATCGCGGCCAGCATGGGACCGCTTAGTGGCCAGTTTCCGCCCGGCGGCGGGCTTGTCAATTGTCATCAGCGCAGTTCACCAGTTGCCTTGAGATCGTCAAAGAGCAACTGGTCGACGAGGGGTACCTGGGGCCGGTCGGCGTAGCAGAACCAGGCCAGCTCGTCGATCTCGCCGCTGGCGGCCAGGGTGCCGGAATAGCCAGCTGTGTAGCAGATCATGCGCACGACGGCACCGCCGGGGTGACCGTGCGGCTGATACGCCTCATAGGTGCCCACGTGCGTCACCGTGTCGGGCAGCAGGGCCACCGTCAGTTCCTCGGCAATTTCGCGCAGCAGGGTCTGCAGGTCGGTTTCCGGGCCTTCCCGCTTGCCGCCGGGGATGTAGAAGATGTCTTTCCCGCGTGGCCGGGCGCAGAGGATCCTGCCGTTCTCCAGATGCACCCAGGCCACCGTGTCGACAAAGGCTGGGTACTCGATGATGCCATCAGCCACCCGACCAGCCTGCCACGAAGCGCCCTCATGATGCTCCTGGCCGAGCGGCGGTGCTGTACCCGCGCCGGCCCGATGTTCCATCGGTCCGGCAATAACCGGCCCAATGTTCCATAGGTTCGGGCAGCGGTGCGACCCACGGATAGCAGGTGGGGGCGGCTGTTCCTGGAGGGGCTGGAGACTGGAGGGGCTGGAGACTGGAGGGGCTGGGATGCCTGCGGGCCTGGCACCGGCAACGCCGTGATGAGGACCGGCTGGAGTCGTAGGCTTGGCTCGGACCAGGCTTAGGACCGAACCTGGGACCAAGCGGGGGGGCCGACTTGGGGGCGAGGAGGCGGACGTGGGCGAGCCAGCCATCGCGGTGCACGGGCTGCGCAAGAGCTTCGGCACGAAGGAGGCCGTGGCCGGGATCGACCTGGAGATCGCGGCGGGTTCCTTCGCCGGTCTTGTCGGGCCGAACGGGGCCGGGAAGACGACGTCGCTGTCGATGATGACCGGCCTGCTGCGGCCGGACGGCGGCCAGGTGGTGATCAACGGGCTGGAGGTGTGGGCCGACCCGCCCGCCGCCAAGGCGATCATCGGGGTGGTTCCGGCCGAGGCCCGGCTGTTCGAGCGGCTCAGCGGTGAGGAGCTGCTGGAATACTCCGGGCGGCTGCGCGGCCTGTCCGCCGGTGAGGCACGCTCCCGGGCCGCGCAGCTGCTCGAGGTGCTCGACCTGGCCGAGGACGCCAAGCGGCTGGTCGCCGACTACTCCACCGGCATGCGCAAGAAGGCGATGCTCGGCTGCGCCCTGATCCACAACCCCTCGGCGCTGTTCCTGGACGAACCACTCGAAGGCGTCGATCCGGTCTCCGCCGACGTCATCCGCCGGCTGCTCACCCGCTACGCCAGCTCCGGCTCGACCGTCCTGTTCTCCAGCCACGTGATGGAGCTGGTCGAGCAGGTCTGCGACCACGTCACGATCATCGACAAGGGCCGGATCGTGGCCACTGGCACCACCGAACAGGTGCGCGGCGGCAAGACCCTGCAGCAGGCGTTCATCGACCTGGTCGGCTCGCGGGCCGACGGCGGGGAGGGACTGTCGTGGCTCGGCTCCTCGTCCAGCTGAAACTGCGCCTGCTGCGCAACGCGCTGCGCTCGTCCTCGCAGGCCAAGGTCGGCTTCATCGTCAGCACGATCGCCGCGGCCCTGGTCGCGGCCGGCACCTTCGCCGGGCTGGCCGCGCTGCGGGGCAACAGCGCGTCGGTGGACCTGACCACAGTCATCTTCACGTTGTTCGCGTTCGGCTGGCTGATCCTGCCGCTCCTGGCCTTCGGCCTCGACGGCACCCTGGACCCGGCCACGCTGGCGCTTTACCCGCTGCGGACGCGCCCGCTCGCGGTGGGGCTGCTGGCCGCCTCGGCCGCCGGAGCCTGGCCGCTGGCCAACCTGGTCGGTCTGCTCGGGGTGACCGTGGGGCTGGCCCGCGGCGGGTTTGGCTTGCTCATCGCCTTGCTCGCGGTGGTGCTCGAGGTACTGTTCTGCATCACGATGGCGCGGTTCGTGACCGCGAGCCTGGCCGGGCTGCTGCGCTCACGACGCGGCAAGGACTTCGCCGCCCTCCTGATCATCCCGATCTTCGCCCTGTACGAGCTCTTCACCCAGCTGGTGCCGAAGCTGGCCGGCGAAGGCAAGCTGACCCCGGCCAAGTTCGCCGGGGTCGACGTGTGGATGCGCTGGATCCCGCCGGGCCTGGCCGCGCACGCGATCCAGGACGCCTCCACCGGGCACCCCGGCACCGCGCTGCTGCGACTGGCACTGCTCGCCGCCGTCGTCGTCGCCCTCGGCGCGCTGTGGATCAGGTCGCTCGGCCGCGGCCTGGTGACGACCGATACCAGCACGCAGTCATCGGCGGTGCGCGGGGTGGCGCTGCCGTTCGGCCGGTACGGGCTGCGCGGCACGGTGGCGGCCCGGTTCTGGCTCTATCAGCGCCGCGAACCCAGCTCGCTGATCTACTGGGGCATCACCGTGGTCGTCATGATCGCCGTGTCCATCCGCACCATCTTGACCGCGGGATATCTCGGCGGTTTGGTCACCAGCGCAGTCTTCGGGTCCGCTCTCATGGGCGTCCTGCACTCCAACTGGATCGGGCTGAGCGGACCGGGCTTCGGCCTCGAGGCGATGACGCTGACCGGACGCCGCGCTCTGCGCGCCTATTTCTCCGGCCAGAACATCGCGCTCGGCATGGTCGCGGTGCCGCTGCTCACGGTGATCTCCTTCGGCCTCGCGGCCGTGGCCAAGCATCCGGTGGACGGGTTCCTTGGCATGGCGGTGGCTCTCGCCGGGATCGGCGCGGCCCTGGGGCTGGGCGACATCTTCAGCGTCACCTTGCCCTACCCGATGGAGAAGCGGCCCGGCAGTCCCGTGCCCAGGCCCGCCGACGGATTCACAGGCGACAGGCTCGGGGGCACCCTCGGCACCCTCTTCGGCACGGTCGTGGCAGCCATCCCGGCCGTGCTCGGTGTCTTGTTTACCCGCTCGGATCCGGCGACGGTCCGGATGCCGGTGCTCGTGGTCTGCGCTGCCGGATATGGCCTCGTGCTGGCCTGGATCGGTGGGCGCTTGGCCGCCCGCGCGGCCGAGCCGCGGTTGCCCGAGCTTTACCAGATCGCCGTCCGCAGCAAGCTTTAGCCGATCCGGACGCAGCATGCAGCAAGCTTTAGCCGATCCGGACGCGGGATGAGAGCGCCGTTCCGTGGTCGATTACACAAGCAGCTTGTTCAACTTAATTGATCAGTCTAGACTGATTAAATGGGAGCGAGCGGAGATCACCAGAACACGGCCGAGACGGCAGTCAGGCTGGCGGTGGCGGTCAAGCGGCTCCAGGCGCGGATCCGGGAGGAGGCCGGCGTGGTGTCAACCGGTCTGTCGGTCGCGCAGGTGTCGATCTTCAGCCGGCTGGTGCATGAGGGACCGGTCACAGCCGCGTCCCTGGCCGCGGCCGAGCACGTCAGCCAGCAGGCCATCGCGCAGAGCCTGGCCGGGCTCAAGACCGGTGGCCTGGTCAGCGTGCAGCCGGACCCGGCGGACGGCCGCAAGAGCCTGCTCGAGGTGACCGCGGCCGGCCGCGCGCTGTACGAGACCATCCTGGCCTCACGAGACGACTGGCTGATCCGGGCGATCGAGTCGGCCATCGGCCCGGACGAACGCCCGGTCCTGGATAAGGGGATCGAGATGCTTGAGCGACTGGGCGACGTCGACCTGAATCCTGGCCGGGAAATGCGATGACGGCGGCTTCGGCCCCGGTCGGCACCGCGCCGCCAGGAGCCCCGCGCGGCGGCGGGAACGCTTTCTCGTGGCGGTTCACCACGCCGCTGTTCATGGGGTCCGCGCTTAATCCGGTCAACAGCTCCCTGATCGCGACCGCACTGGTGCCGATCGCGGCGGCGATGCACGTGTCGGTCGGCCGGATCGCGGTGCTGGTCTCGGCGCTGTACCTAGCGAGCTCGATCGCCCAGCCGACGGCCGGGAAGCTGTCGGAGGAGTTCGGGCCGCGCCGGGTGTTCCTGGCCGGGATCATCACCGTGCTCATCGGCGGGGTGGTGGGCGGGGTGGGCCAGAACCTGACGACGCTGATCGCGGCCCGGGTCCTGATCGGTGTCGGGACCTCGGCCGGGTACCCGTCGGCAATGCTGCTGATCCGCCGGCGCGCCGAGCAGGCCGGGCTGGACAAGCCGCCGGGCGGGGTGCTCGGCGGGCTGCAGATCGCCGGAGCGGCGACGGCCGCCCTGGGGCTTCCCTTGGGCGGCGTGCTCGTGAGCGCGTGGGGGTGGCGGGCGACGTTCTTCGCCAATGTCCCCGTCGCGCTCGTCACGCTGGTCATGACCGTATCCGGGATTCCCCGCGATGCCCGGGTGCAAGGATCGCGGAGAGCCAGGGACATAGCCGCCCGCATTGACCTGGCTGGCATCGCCGGATTCGGCGGGGCGATGACGGCTCTGCTGATATTCCTGATGTCGGTGCCGCGACCGGACTGGGTCGCGCTGGGCCTGGCTGTCGTGCTGGCCGCCGGCCTCCTGTGGTGGGAGCTGCGGGCCAGCCACCCGTTCCTCGACGTGCGGCTGCTCGCCTCGAACCTGGCGCTCACCCGCACCTACCTGCGGTGGGCGCTGATGGCGCTGTGCGTCTACACCGTGCTCTACGGCATCACCCAGTGGATCCAGGCCGGCCGGGGGCTGTCTGCCAGCGAAACCGGCCTGCTCCTGCTCCCGATGAGTGCCGTCTCGGCGATCATCATGGGGCCGATCTCGAAGCGCAACCTGATCCGCGGCCCGCTGATCGTGGGAGCAGCGGCCTGCCTCGCCGGGGCGGCCGGGGTCCTGTTCCTGACCACGAGCACCCCGGTCAGCTGGATCCTGGTCGTCACGCTGGCCTTCGGGATCGCCCTCGGCGCGGCCGCCAGCGGGAACCAGACCGCCCTGTACACGCAGGCTGCCAGCGGTCAGCTCGGTACCGCCTCGGGCCTGTTCCGCACCTTCGGCTACGTCGGTTCCATCGCGTCCTCGGCCATCATCAGCATCGTTTTCCACAAGAGCGTCAGCGATCACGGCCTACACGTCATCGCGGTCATCATGATCGCCACCAGCGTCATAACGCTCCTCGTCACCGTGGCGGACCGCCGGCTCCCGGCCAAGGCCCCGGCCGTCGCGGCGGTCAGTGGCCCGCCCGCGGAAATGAACAGCGACCCGGCCACCGCCCGCCCGGCCACCGCCCGCCCGGCCACCGCTCGCCCGACCACAGCTCGCCCTACGACAGAGGAGAACTTATGACGCTGCCGGCAATCGACCCCCGGCGTACCGCGCTGCTCGTGATGGACTATCAGGCCGGAATCCTGGACCGCCTCGGCGACGCCGAGGCCCTGCTGTCGTGCGCGGCGGACGCCATCGCGGTCGTCCGCGACAGCGGCGGGCAGATCGGCTACGTCCGGGTCGCCTTCGATGACGCGGACTACGATGCGGTTCCCCGGCACAGCAGGTTCGCGTCGGTCGGCCCGGAGATGCACCGCGACTCCCCCGCGACCGCCGTGCACGACAGCGTGGCACCCGAACCGGGTGACATCACCGTCCGCAAGACCCGGGTCGGCGCCTTCTCCACCACCGACCTCGACCAGCAGCTGCGCGATCGGGGCATCACCACCCTCATCCTCGCCGGGATCAGCACCAGCGGCGTGGTCTTGTCCACTGTCCGCGACGCCGCCGACCGCGACTACCAGATCCTCGTCCTCGCCGACGCCTGCGCCGACCCGGTGCCCGGCGTGCACGAATTCCTCACCGAGAAAATCTTCCCCCGGCAGGCAAGCGTGATCACCAGTGCCGAGCTCAAGGATCTGCTATCCGGGCCGGGCGACGTGGCTGGATAGCTTGGGCGGCGGCCGTGCCCGTTCGGCCTAATGCGGAGAATTTTGACGGAACGGACACGGGTGAAACCTTCCGGTCATCATCGATCGTTCACGTTGCGAACAGCCGAAACGTGGAATAACACCCGGTAGGGAGCGGGGCGGCTCTTCGGTGTCGGCGGGCGAGCAAGGAGGACACCGTGATCGGTGCCAGCTGGGCCGGACGGCGGAAAGTTACCCGGCTGATCCGCCGCTGGCTGCTCGGTACCGCCCTGCTGCTGGCCCTGGCGGCCACGATTGCCGTGTTCGCGGGCTCCCGCCCGGCCGCGGCGGCCGGACGCAAGCCCGACGCGGTCAGCTGGGTGACGAGCTGGGGCGCTGGCCCGCAGGCCGCCGGGCGCGACACGCTCGCCGCCGCCGGCTTCGACAACCAGACGGTCCGCGACGTCATCTTCGCCAGCGTCGGCGGTGACCCGATCCGGCTGGAGCTGACGAATGCCTACGGCACCTCGCCGCTCCGGATCGGCCGGGTGACGGTCGCGGTGGCGGGCCCGGACGGCGGGCTGGCGCCGGGCACGACCCACTCGGTGACCTATCGCGGCCGGGCATCGTTCCAGATCCCGGCCGGCGCGCAGGTCCTCAGCGACCCGGTGGCCATGCGGGTGTGGCCGCTGCAGGAGCTCGCGGTGAGCGTTTACCTGCCGGACCAGACGGGCCCGGCGACGTACCATTCGCAGGCCTTTCAGGTCAACTGGGCGTCGGTGCCCGGTGACCACACCGCTGACCAGGACGCGAGCGCGTTCGTCGTCCCGACCACGTCGTGGTACTACCTCAGCGGCCTCATCGTGCGTTCGGCCGGGGCGGACGGGACCGTGGTGGCGATCGGCGACTCGATCACCGACGGCGTGGGTTCGGCCGTCGACGCCAACGCCCGCTGGCCCAACGACCTGGCCCGCCGGCTGGACGCGGTGAGCAGTCCCACGCTGGCGGTCGCCGACGAGGGGATCGGGGGGAACCGGGTGCTGACCGACTCGCCGTCTTATGGCGTCAGCGCCGAGGCACGGTTCGAGCGGGACGTCCTGGACCAACCCGGGGTCCGGGACGTCATCGTGCTCGAGGGAATCAACGACATCGGCTTCAGCACGGGTCCATCGCGCGTCGGAGGGCTTCCGCGACCGGGCACCGGGGTCAGCGCGGCTCAGATCATCGCTGGGTACCGGCAGCTGATCGCCGCGGCGCACGCCCGGGGACTTCGGATTTTCGGGGCGACCTTGCTGCCGTTCCAGGGAGCGGGGTACTACACCGCGGCGGGCGAAGCCACCCGCGAGGCGGTGAACCACTGGATCCGGACCAGCGGCGCCTTCGACGGCGTCATCGACTTCGACAAGGTGATGCGGGATCCGGCCGACCCGCTGAGGCTGAACCCGGCGTATGACTCCGGCGATCGCCTGCATCCCAGTGACGCCGGCTACCAGGCCATGGCCAACGCCATCAACCTGGCCATGCTGCTGCCGCAATAACAGCTCCAGCATTGCGCCTGGCGGAGGTCAATTTAGCAGGTCGTCGAAATCACCTTTCTTGACGCCCATGACAAATTCCCGCCATTTATCCGGAGTATAAGTAAGGACGGGGCCGCTAGGTTCTCTAGAGCTTCCGATCAGGACGGCCTGACCGCTGGCCGCCACCTGGACACAGGCTCCGCCGTTGCAGTTGAGGGCGGTGCGCCAGGTGATACTATTGTGACCCCATGGATATTCCATGACATTATCTCCTGAGGTGAGGTAACTTATTTGCGACGCGCGATGGAGGTCAGCTTAAGGCGACATGACCATCGCGGATTTCCTCGATCCTCTTCGCAGAGGCCCTGGTGTTGAGGGCAACATCGCGCAGATATTCAAGCCCTTCACGGTATCGCGCCAGCTCGTCTGGTTTTTCCAGATACAGGTGACTAACGAGGCCTTCGACGAACACCAGGTCTGGCAGTGAGGAGCTGCCAAATTCTAGATAATCAAAGTTGCTGTCTACCGCAGCGTAGGCGCCAACATCGTACGGTATAACCTGGACCGCTACTCTCTCTCCCTTGATAAGCGAGAGTATCTTTTCGAGCTGGGCTCTTATCACCGCAGGGCCGCCTACCTGGCGGTGCAGGACCGCCTCGTCTAGCAGAGCACGGTACCGCGGAGCCTTGGCCTGCCAGAGCAGTCCCTGGCGGCGCATGCGCGCTTCCACGCGCTGGTCAAGAATATCCGTTTCGATTTTGGGGGCGATACCCTTGATAATCTCCCTGGCATAATCTTCGGTCTGCAAAAGCGCTGGAACGAAATACATGCCGAAGCATGTAATGACCGTTGCCGCCTGTTCCAGTCCGATAAAGGGAGAAATATTGAGATCGTTGTATTGGGTCCACCAGCCTGATACGCGCGCCTCACGGGCCAGCCCCATCAACTCAGCTGACGTCTCGACGTCGATCTCGTATATCCGGCACAAGTCCCTGACGTCGCGCAGGGTCGGACGGCGCGCGCCGGTCTCGGCCCGGCTGATCTTAGTCGGGGAACACAGGAGCTCCTTGGCCACGTCGTCGACCGTGAGACCCTTCGCGGTCCGGAACTCGCGTAGGCGCAGGCCGAGTTCGCGTTGGCGAATGGTTGGGCTCACGTCCGCCATCATGCGCCCCCCTTCTCGCAGGCAAGCACGACGAACTTCCGCCGGGGCCAGGGGGCGCCTGAGGCCTGGCCCCGAGTCATGCGCATTGTACTTATGTTCTGAGCCATTGGCATGTGCCGTATTGCACAGGCTAAAGCGTTGCTGCCATCGGAGTCAACCTGCGCCCTCGCGGAGGTCGCGCTCGATGTCAGAGCAGGCGAAGCTGACGGTCGGCGGGCTTGCGGGGGCGTTGGGGGGTTTTGGGGTCGGGTGAGCCGAGGAGGGCCGGATCGATCGCGGTGAGGAAGAGGGATCGGCCGGCGGGGCGATCGGAGCCGTAACGGGTGCGGCGGGTGGCGCAGCTGAGGAGGAGTCTGGCGCGGGCTCTGGTTAGGCCGACGAAGAGGAGGCGCCGTTCTTCGGCGATATCGGTCTCGGCAGGGGC
>Ga0302235_10001926_pt1 | contig 15251 bp, 10 predicted proteins | sample II_Palsa_N3_3_FD_193577 | JGI IMG/M metagenome (GOLD analysis project Ga0302235, IMG submission 193577) | Peat permafrost microbial communities from Stordalen Mire near Abisko, Sweden - II_Palsa_N3_3 | ecosystem: Environmental > Terrestrial > Soil > Palsa > Peat permafrost | place: Sweden... | reverse complement strand
GGGCCCCTGGATCGACCCTCAGGAGGATCAAGCGAGAGGCGTTCCACAGCTTGTTGGTCAAGCTCTGCCCCTGGGCGACCCGGTCCTCGCTGAAGCGCACGTCCTGGCTCGAGGACATCGCCAGCAGGCCCCAGCGCATCGCGTCTGCGCCATAGGCGGGAAACTCGCCACCGACAGCGAACACGGGAGGTCTCGGACCGCCGTTGATCAGGTCGAGCGGATCGATCCCGGTGCCGAGCGACTTCGACATGCGACGGCCGTCGGGCGCCTGGATGATCGAGTGGATGTGGACAGCGTCGAACGGCACCTCGCCAACGAACTCGAGTCCCATCATGATCATCCGCGCGACCCAGAGGAAGATGATGTCCCGCGCGGTGACGAGCACGTCGGTCGGGTAGAACGCCTCGAGGTCCGGCGTCCGCTCCGGCCAGCCCAGCGTGACGAATGGCCACAGCGCGCTCGAGAACCAGGTATCAAGGACGTCGGGGTCGCGGGTCCAGCCGTCCCCCGCGGGGGCGCTCGTGCTGACGCGCACCTCATCGTCGCGGTACCAAACGGGGATCTGATGGCCCCACCACAGCTGGCGCGAGATACACCAAGGCCGGATGTGCTCCATCCAGTCCAGGTACACGCGGCTCCAGCGCTCCGGATGGAACCTGACCCGCCCGCTCGTGACCGCCTCGATCGCGGGCTTGGCGAGCTCGTCCATCCGCATGAACCACTGGAGGCTGATCAGCGGCTCGATCCGCTCACCCGAGCGGTGCGAGAAGGGGACCGTATGGGTGTACAGTTCGGCCCGGGCGAGCAGCCCCTGCTCGCGCAGCTCGGCGACGATCGCAGCCTGAGCCTCCGCGGCCGGGAGCCCGCGGAAGCGTTCGGGCACATCGCCGACGATCCGCCCGTCCTCGCCGATCACACTCAGCTGGGGCAGGCCATGTCTGAGCCCGATCTCGAAGTCGTTGGGATCGTGACCAGGCGTGATCTTCAGCGCGCCGGTGCCGAACTCGGGCTTGACGTAGTCGTCGGCGATGATCGGCAGCTCGCGGCCGACCAGCGGCAGGATCGCGGTCTCGCCGATCAGCCGGCTGTAGCGTGGGTCGTCCGGATTGACCGCGACCGCGACGTCGGCGAGCATCGTCTCGGGCCGGACGGTTGCGACCGTGATCGCGCCCTCGCCCGACGCGAGCGGATAGTCGATGTAGTAGAGCGTGTCGGTCACATCGTCGCGATCCTCGACCTCGAGGTCCGAGACCGCGGACCGGGACCCCGGGTCCCAGTTGACGATGTACCGGTCTCGGTAGATGTAGCCCTTCTCATACAGGGCGACAAACACCCGCAGCACAGCGTCGGCGTACTGCTCGTCGAGCGTGAAGCGCTCGTCCTCGTAGTCGCAGGAGGCGCCGAGGCGCTTGAGCTGGCCGATGATCTCGCCGCCGTACTGGGCACGCCACTCCCAGACTCGCCGCTGGAACTCCTCCCGCCCGAGTGTCTGACGGCTCGTGCCCTCGGACAGAAGCAGGTTCTCGACCTGCTTCTGGGTGGCGATCCCGGCGTGGTCGGTGCCGACGATCCACTTGGTGCGCTGGCCGAGCATCCGGTGGTGGCGGATCAGCGTGTCCATGATCGTGTCCTGGAACGCGTGCCCCATGTGCAGCGAGCCGGTCACGTTGGGCGGCGGGATCGCGATCGAGTAGTTCTCTGCGGCTGTGCCGGCCGGCTCGGGGTGGAACAGACCCGACGCGAGCCACTCCTCGACGATCCGCGGCTCGACCTCCGACGGGTCATAGCGGGTGCTTGATTCGAGGTCCGACATGGGCCGCTGAGTCTAGTTCGGCGCGCGGCCGGCGCTCAATAGCAGATACGCTATATATCTGTTATGCTATCGACGTGCTGCAAGCCGCGTCGATCATCCGCGATGCGCGCCGCGGCGCCGGCCTCACGCAGGCGAGCCTCGCAAGCCGGCTCGGAGTCCCCCAGTCGGTCGTCGCCAGGCTCGAGACACCCGGGTCGAACCCCAGGTGGGAGACCGTCTGCGAGTCGCTCGAGGCGTGCGGGCGCGACCTCGCCGTCACGGTGAAGCCGACGAAAGGGAGCATCGACGCCACCCAGGTTGCAGCCAGGCTCAGGCTGTCGCCGGGCGACAGGCTAACGGCGTTCGAGCGCAGTTACGCCTCGCTGCAGGAGCTGGCGCGAGCCGGAGCGCAGGCGCGTGGCGAGTTGGCCTGACTTCCGACCGACGGCGCTCCTGTTGGCGCTCACCGAGGCGGAAGTCGACTTCGTCGTCGTTGGTGGCGTTGCGATGATCGTTCACGGCTCCGCCCGACCGACCGCTGATCTCGACATCTGCTACGCGATCGATGCGTCAAATCTGAACGCGCTCGGGGCGGTGCTCGTGGAGCTGGGCGCCCGACTGCGAGGACTCGAGGAGGATCTTCCGTTCGTCCCGGACGGCGGGACGCTGAAGCGCACCGTGATCCTCGCGCTTTCGACGCCGGACGGCGAGATCGATCTGCTGGTCGACCCTGCCGGCTCACCGGGTTACGCACGTCTCCGCGAGCGCTCCGAGGAGACGACACTCGACGGAATCGCGTTCCGCGTCGCCTCACTCGACGACCTCGAGTCGATGAAGCGCGCCGCCGGTCGCCCGAAGGACTTGATCGACCTCGAGGAGATCGAGGTGATCCGGCGGCTGCGCCGCGAGCTCGGGCGCAGCTGACCGCTGTTAGGCGGCCGCTTCCTGGCCCTCTTCGGGCGCAGCCACGGTCACGAGGGTCGGCGAGACGCCCTTCTCGATCGTCTCGCGCGTGACGACGCATTTCTTCACGTCGCGGCGCGAGGGCAGCTCGAACTGGACCTCGAGCAGCACCTCCTCGATGATCGAGCGCAGGCCGCGGGCGCCGGTCTCGCGCTCGAGCGCCTTGTCAGCGATCGACGACAGCGCCTCCTCGGCGAACACGAGCTCGATCCCGTCGAACTGGAAGAAGCGCTGGAACTGCTTGGCGAGCGCGTTGCGCGGCTCGGTCAGGATCCGCATCAGCTCGTCGCGACTGAGCTGGTGGATCGCCGACATCACCGGCAGGCGGCCGATGAACTCGGGGATCAGCCCGTACTGGATGAGATCCTCGGGCAGGCAGTGCTCGAACATCTCCCCGAGGTCGCGCTGGTCCTTTGATTGGATCGCCGCGCCGAAGCCGACGCCCTGGTGGCCGATGCGCCGCTCGATCACACGGTCGAGGTTGGCGAACGCGCCGCCGCAGATGAACAGGACGTTCGTGGTGTCGATCGACAGGAACTCCTGATGGGGGTGCTTGCGGCCGCCCTGCGGCGGGACGCTCGCGGTCGTCCCCTCGAGGATCTTCAGGAGCGCCTGCTGCACCCCCTCGCCCGATACGTCGCGGGTGATCGACGGGTTGTCGGCCTTACGGGCGATCTTGTCGACCTCGTCGATGTAGATGATCCCGGTCTCTGCCTTCTTGACGTCGTAGTCGGCCGCCTGGATCAGCTTCAGGAGGATGTTCTCGACGTCCTCGCCGACGTAGCCGGCCTCGGTCAGCGCCGTCGCATCGGCGATCGCGAACGGAACGTTGAGGATCTTCGCGAGCGTCTGCGCGAGCAGCGTCTTGCCGCAGCCGGTGGGGCCGAGCAGCAGGATGTTCGACTTCTGCAGCTCGATGTCGTTGTCGTCGGACTGCATCATCTGGACGCGCTTGTAGTGGTTGTAGACCGCGACCGACAGCGTCCGCTTGGCCTGTTCCTGACCGACCACGTACTCGTTCAGGACGTCGTAGATCTCCCGTGGCTTCGGGAGGTTCTCGATATCGAAGTTCGGCGGAGCGGTGAGCTCCTCGTCGATGATCTCGTTGCAGAGATCGATGCACTCGTCGCAGATGTAGACGCCCGGGCCGGCGATCAACTTCTTGACCTGGCGTTGCGACTTACCGCAGAAGCTGCAGAGAAGTTGCTCGTTCGAGTCGGTCGGACGTGCCATCTTGTTCCTCTCTCCGGACTACGTCACGTACCGGGGAAGCGCCTAGGTTAGCCGCTTGCGCGCGCCGAGCCTAGGGGGTGTCGTACGAGTGTGCACGGGCCCGATTACGGTCTCAGCCTCAGTGCTGCGAGATCACTCGGTCGATGATCCCGTAATCCTTCGCTTCCTCGGAGCTCATGAAGTAGTCGCGCTCGGTGTCCTTCTTGACCTCTTCGACGGGCTTGCCGGTGTGGAGGGCGATGATCTCGTCGAGCCGGCGCCGGACGTCGATGATCTCCCGAGCGTGAATCTCGATGTCGGTCGCCTGGCCCTGGAAGCTCGACGAGACCTGGTGGATCAGGATCTTCGCGTTCGGGAGCGCCATCCGCTTGCCAGTCGCGCCGCCGGCCAGAAGCAGCGCGCCCATCGACATCGCGATCCCGACGCAGATCGTCGAGACATCGGGCTTGATGAACTGCATCGTGTCGTAGATCGCGAGGCCGGCGTAGACCGAACCGCCGGGCGAGTTGATGTAGATCGAGATGTCCTTGTCGGGATCCTCTGACTCCAGATGCAGGAGCTGAGCGACGATCAGGTTTGCGATCTGGTCGTCGACGGGAGTGCCCAGGAAGACGATCCGTTCGTTCAGCAGACGGCTGTAGATGTCGAACGCGCGCTCTCCGCGAGAGGTCTGCTCGACGACCATCGGTACGAGTGGGCTCATTGTCCTCGCTACTTTTCTAGTCCTGGGCCAAAGTCCTGCCCGACTCTAGCAATCGGCCTCGGTTTGTCCGGGGGGCGCCGGGCTTGCCGGCCCGGCGCATCGGGTGACTCAGGTCCCTGGCGTCCACAGCTGGCCGGTTCCGCCCTGACGCTCGGACTTCTCAGGCGTCCAGAGCTTCTCGCGGGCCTTGGCCTGCTCGACCGTGATCGGCTTCGCTTCGCGCACCATCAGCGCGATCGCCTGGCGGGCGGCCACATCGGACCGCAGGCGGCCGAGACCGCCGCGCGCGCGCAGCTGCTCGAGCAGCTTCTCGGGCGTCGTCTTGCCGCGCTCGGCCGATCCCTTCAGCGCCTCGAGCAGATCATCGTCGCTCGGCTCGATCCCCTCGGCCTTGACGACCGCCTCGACCACGGCTTCGCGACGCAACTGCTGGGCCGCCTCGGTCTCCGCCCGCGCCGCCAACTCGTGCTCGGTGGCGCCCGTGATGCGCTGGTATGCATCGCGTGAGATGCCCCGGCGCTCCATCGCCGTGAGCGTCTCCTCGACGAGCTCGTGGGCGCGGGCGTGGACAAGCGCGTCGGGCAGATCGATCTGCGCCTCGGCGACCGCGGCGTCGAGCACCGCCTCCTCGAACTCGTGCTCGATCGCGTGCTCCTCGTACTCACGGATCCTCGTCGCGATGTCCTCGCGCAGCTCAGCGAGCGTGTCGAGGCCGGCGGCCTCGGTCGCGAGCTCGTCGTCGAGCTCGGGCAGCCGCTTGGCCTTGACCTCGGAGACCTTCACCTCGAAGCTCGCGTCCTTGCCGGCGAGCTGCTCGGCGCCGTAGTCGTCGGGGAAGGTGACGGTGACGGTCCGGTCCTCGCCGGCGCCCGCGCCGATCAGCTGCTCCTCGAAGCCGGGAATCAGCCGCCCGGAGCCGAGCTCGATCAGCTGGTCACGACCCTCACCGCCCTCGAACGGCTCGCCGTCGAGCGAGCCGACGTAGTCGATCACGACGTGGTCGCCCGACTCGGCCGGACGCTCGACCGTCTCGAGCGTGGCGAAGCGCTCGCGCACACGCTCGAGCTCCTCGTCGACCGCCTCGTCGTCGGCGCGCGGCTCGCGGCGACCGACCTCGAGGCCCTCGTAGGTCCCGAGCTTGGCGTTCGGGCGGACGCCGATCTCGATCGAGAAAGACAGCGGCTTGCCCTCCCCCGGCAGATCGCCGACGTCTAGATCGGGTTCGCCCACAGGGGCGATTCCCGACTCGTCGATCGCGTCCACGTACCAGCTGCTGAGCGAGTTGCGCAGCGCCTCGTCGAGCACCGCCTCGCGGCCAAGCCGGCGGATCACGACGGGCGGGGGCACCTTTCCCTTTCGGAAGCCGGGAATCCTCATCTGGCGGCCGAGCTCGCGCGCCGCCTGCTGCATGCGCCGGTCGACCTCCTCCGCGGAGACCTCGGCGTCGACGCGCACGCGCGACTCGGGGAGCTCGGTGACGCTCGTCTTCACGGAAGGCGACATGGTCCCGGAGACGATAGCTTGAGCCGATGCTGTCCCGAGCTGTGGGCGCGCTCCTGACGGGCCCGCTCGCGTTCTTCGTGTCCGGCGTGATCGACCTCGCGCTCGCGCTCTGGCTCGCGCTCCGATGGCTCGCGCGGCGAGCGATCAGGGTCCGCTGGCGTGGACCACGTTGCGGAGCTCCCGCAGCGCGACCGGCAGCGTGGTCGTGTCGTAGATGCGCGAGGACTGAATGTCGGCGATGACCGCCAGGCAGCGCTCGAGCGGGGCACGGTGGCTGGCCTCCCATGCCTGGACGGCCTCCTCGCTCGTGAGCTGGCTCCCACCAGCCTCGAGCACCTCCTGACTGAGCACGCGCACGAGGCTGATCAGGTCCTCGCGCAGGGCCGCCCGCGCGAGCGTCTGCCAGCGCGTGTTGCGCGGCAGCTCCAGGATCCGGTCGCGCAGCCACGAGAGCTTGACGCGCGCGCTGATGCGGAAGCTCGTCTGCATCACGACCTCGGGCGGCCTGCCGGTCGCGGCCGCCACCTCGACGATGTCGAACACCGGCAGCATCGACGGCATCGCCGCGACGCGACGCGCGAGCTCATCGGCGACGCCCGCCGCGAGCAGTCCGTTGACGCGCGCGTCGAAAGTGGAGCGGTCATCGCCCTCCAGCAGCCCCGGCATCGCCTCCCACAGCATCTGCGCGCCCTCCTCGTAGCGCTGCACGAGCGCGGCGATGTCGATCGCGCCCGGGTTCGCCCGCGCGAGCCACCGCGCCGCCCGCTCTACCAGCCGGCGGCCTTCGGTCAGCATGTCGAGTTGGACATCGGCGCGCACGCGGTTGTCGAGCGCCTCGACCGCGGCCCAGAACTGGCGCATGCCGTACACCTCACGCGCGACCGCGTACCCGCGCGCGAGGATCGAGGCGGGCGCGCCCGTCTCCTCGATCAGTCGGAACGCGAACGTCGTGCCTGCTCGGTCGACGAGCTGGTTGGCCACGAGCGTCGCGACGATCTCGTGGCGCAGCCGGTGGCTCTGCATCCGATCGCTGTAGCGCTCCGGCAGCGGCGGCGGGAAGTAGCGCTCGAGATCGTGCGCCAGGTAGGAGTCGTGCGGCAGGTCGGACTCGAGCAGCGTGGTGTACAGGTGGATCTTGCAGTACGCCATCACGACCGCCAGCTCCGGCGCGGTCAGCCCGCGCTTGGCGACCTTGCGGTCGGCAATGACGTGCTCGGACGGGAGGAACTCGAGCTCGCGGTTGAGCCCGGCGACGCGCTCGAGCCAGCGGATCAGGCGGCCGTGGACGTCGGCCATCGGCCCCGCCTGACGGAGTGCGAGGCTGAGCGCCTGCGTCTGTGTGTAGCTGTCGTAGATGACCCGTTCGGCGACCGCGTCAGTCATCTCCGCGAGCAGCTCGTTGCGCTGCTCCTCGGTCATGTCGCCGGAGGCGACCATCCGGTCGAGCAGGATCTTGATGTTGACCTCGTGATCGGAGCAGTTGACCCCGCCGACGTTGTCGATCGCGTCGGTGTTGATGGCACCGCCGGCGAGCGCGTACTCGATCCGGCCACGCTGCGTGAAGCCGAGGTTGCCGCCCTCGCCGACGACCCGGCAGCGGAGCTCGGCGCCGCCTACCCTGACCGCGTCGTTGGCCTTGTCGCCTGCATCGGCGTGCGACTCCGACGCCGACTTCACGTAGGTGCCGATGCCGCCGTTGAACAGCAGGTCGACCGGGGCGCGCAGGATCGCACAGATCAGCTCGCTCGGTGACAGCTCCGCCGCCTCGATGTCGAGTGCCTCGCGCACCTGCTGCGAGACCGGAATCGCCTTGGCCGAGCGCGCGAACACCCCGCCGCCCGCGGAGATCAGCGCCGGGTCGTAGTCGCTCCAGGCCGACCGCGGCAGCTCGAACAGGCGTCTGCGTTCGGCGAAGCCGGCAGCCGGGTCGGGGTTCGGGTCGAGGAACACGTGCATGTGGTTGAAGGCGGCGACCAGCTTGATCTGGCGCGAGAGCAGCATCCCGTTGCCGAACACGTCGCCCGCCATGTCGCCGATCCCGACGGCGGTGAACTGGGTCGTCTGGATGTCGATTCCGAGCTCGCGGAAGTGGCGCTTGACCGATTCCCAGGCGCCGCGCGCGGTGATCGCCATCGCCTTGTGGTCGTAGCCCTGGGACCCGCCGGAGGCGAACGCGTCGCCGAGCCAGAAGCCGTAGTCGGCCGAGACGCCGTTGGCGATGTCCGAGAAGCTTGCGGTGCCCTTGTCGGCCGCGACCACGAGGTACGGGTCGTCGTCGTCATAGCGGACGACCCGCAGCGGGGGCACGACCTCGCTGCCGACGAGGTTGTCCGTCAGGTCGAGCAGCCCCGCCAAGAACGTCTTGTAGCAGGCGATCCCCTCCGCCAGCAGCGCTTCCCGGGGATGGGCGGGATCGAATTCGGGCGGGCGCTTGACGACGAAGCCGCCCTTGGAGCCGACCGGGACGATCAGCGCGTTCTTGACCATCTGCGCCTTCATCAGACCGAGGATCTCGGTCCGGAAGTCCTCGCGGCGATCCGACCAGCGGATGCCGCCCCGCGCGACCTTGCCACCGCGCAGGTGGACGCCCTCGACGCGCGGCGAGTAGACGAAGATCTCGAAGCGTGGCCGCGGCAATGGCAGCAGCGGCACCCGCCCCGGGTCGAGCTTGAAGCTGAGGTACGGCTTCGGACGGCCGTCGTCGCCCGCCTGGAAGTAGTTGGTCCGCAGGATCGCCTCGATCACGGTCAGGAAGCTGCGCAGGATCCGATCCTCGTCGAGGCTCTGCACCGCGTCGATCTGGGATTCGAGCTCGGCTCGCAGTGCGGCGGCGGCTTCGGCGTCGTGATCATCGGGGTCCATCCGCGCGGCAAACAGGCTCACCAGCAGCAGCACGATCTCCGGATGGGCGACCAGCGTGGTTTCCATGTAGCGGTTCGAGAACGCGATCCCGGCCTGTCGCAGGTACTTGCAGATCGCGCGGATCACCATGATCTGGCGGCCGGTCAGGCCCGCCTTGAGGGCGAGGCCGCCGAGCCCGTCGTCCTCGAAGTCGCCGCGCCAGATGCCGAGAAAAGCATCCTCGAACAGCGCGTGAGCCTGCTCCAGGTCGTCGCTCGGGCACTCCATGCCGAAGTCGTAGATCCAGACCGCGGGACCACCGGCCGGGGTGATCTCGTAGGGGTGCTCGTCGATCACCTTCGCGCCCATGTGCTCGAACGTCGGTAGCACGCTTGACAGCGAAATCGCGGTCCGGCTGAACAGCTTGCAGCGGACCATGCCCGCGATCGCCTCGAGCGGCCGGTACACGCGCAGGATCGGGTCCTCACGCGTGGCGAGCTCCTCGATCCGCGCGACGTCGCCGACCGCCGAGCGCGCCGGCCAGTCGGCCTGGTAGGCGGGCGGGAAGGCGTGCTCGAAGCGCCTGAACAGCGGCAGGCCGAGCTGCTCGCCCTGCTCCTCGATCAGCGCGTCGCGGAGGTGGTCGGGCCACGCGCGAATCGCCTGGACGATCTGGCGCTCGAGCGCGGCCTCGTCGTACTCGGCGGGCGCGCCCGCCGGCGTGTGGACGACGATGTGGATGCGCTGGATCATCGACTCGGTCAGCTGCATCGTCCAGTCGAAGTAGCTGCCCCCGAACACGTCGAGCAGGATCCGGGTCGCCTTCAGCCGGTTCTCGGTGTTGAACCGGTCGCGCGGGATGCAGACGATGCACGAGACGAACCGGCCGAGCACGTCGGGCGTTGCGAACACGCGGACGCGCTGACGCTCGCCGAGGCCGAGGATCGCGATCGCGATCCTGAACAGCTCGTCGCGCCCGATCTGGAACAGCGAGTCGCGCGGGTAGGCCTCGCAGATCTCGTTCAGCGCCTTCGCGTCGTGGCTGTCCGGCGGGAAGCCGGCCCGCGCGAGCACGTGACGCACCTTGCCCCGGATCACGGGGATCTCGAGCGGGCTCTCGCGGTACGCGGCGGTCGTGTACAGGCCGAGGAAGCGGCGCTCGCTCGTGACGCTGCCGTCGGGCGCCCAGCGCTTGACCCCGACGTAGTCGAGGTTCGCGGGCCGGTGGATCGTGGAGCGTGAGTTCGCCTTGGTGAGAATCAGCGGCAGGTCCGACCGGGCAAGCTTCAGCGCGCGCTCGCTGAGCGTCGTGATCGGCGTCTTCGGCTGCCCGCGCAGGATGCCGAGCCCGGAGTCGGGGATCGCGCGCAGCTCGGCGGGACGCGCCGGTTGGTCCGCGTCACGGATCAGCTCGTACTCCCGGTATCCGAGGAAGATGAACCGGTCCTCGGTCAGCCAGCGCAGGAACGCGATCGTCTCGTCACGGTCGTGCGCGTCGATCGGGGGGTCGGCCCGGGCGAACTCCTCGATCAATTCCTCGGCGCAGTGCCGCATCGGCTGCCAGTCGTCGACCGCGTGGCGAACGTCGATCAGGATCCGCTCGATGCCGTCTTCGAGCGCCGCCAGCCTGGCGCGGTCCGCCTCCCGGTCGATCTCGATGTGCAGGACCGACTCCGCGCGCGCGTCCGGGACGTCGTGACCCGGCTCGGCGACGTCGAGCAGGGTGCCCACGTCGTCGCGGAGGACTCGGATCACAGGGTGGATCACCAGGTGCGTCCCGTACCCCTGGCGCGACAGCTCCATCATCACCGAGTCGACGAGGAACGGCATGTCGTCGGTGACGACCTCGATCGCCGTGTGCTGCGACTGCCAACCCGACTGATCGAACTCCGGGTTGTAGATGCGCAGCTCGATCTCGCTCGGAAGGTGGTGCTGCGACAGGTTCCACTGGGAGATCGCCGCCCCGTACAGATCGATCGGGGTACGGTCGGCGAGATCCTCGGCTGGCACCCAGTGGTAGTACTGGCGCACGAACGATTCGCATGGTCCCGCCTGGTCGCTCGGCAGGCGCTCGCGCACGCGTGCGCACAGGCCCTCGATCAGCTCCGCTTCCGCTTCAGCCGGTTTGATCGCCACGCCTTATCGCCTCTCCCGTCGTATCTGATCCCCTCCCCTTGATCCCCTCCCCTTGATCCCCTCCCCTCGTATCTGCATTCCCGAGGCTATCCGTCTGATCGGCTGACTGGGATCGACCTGATATGGGAACATATGTTCGCATGACGAGCGAGGGCAGTCCCTATCAGCGTTTCCGCCGCGCCCTGGAGACCGGCAATGCCGCGCTCGTTACGGCGACGGCGCTCGAGCTGCCGCGGATCGCGCTCGACGATGCGCTGCGCATCTGCCTGGTCCTGCGGGGCGGCGAGCGCGAGCGCTACGAGCGCGCGGCGGTCCGCTGGCTCGGGCGTTTCGCGCTCGAGGCGCGGGGGGCGACGATCGAGGACCTCCGGCAGGCGGCCGAGGCGCTCGATGAGCTGCCGGAGCGGGCGGCGGACGCAATGGAGCGACTGCAGCGGCTGTGCCTGGCGCGCGGCGTGGGCTAGCGGGCTGCCGTTTGCAGCTTGAGCCGCCTCGGCTGCTCTGAAACAATTGACCCGTGGCGTCCCTCGCGCAGAAGACGCTCGAGCGGCTGCGGTCGGGATGACCAGTTGCGCGCGCCTGGACGCGGTCCTGATGTTCTGAGGCTCCCGGCGCTGCTGGCGCCCCTGGCGCTGCTGACGCTCCTGACGCTCCTGACGCTCGTGACGCTCCTGACGCTCCTGGCCGTGACGGTCGCGGGCGCGCCGGCCTCGGTGCGCGCCCGCGCCGCCTCCCCTCCGGCGCGCTTCCTGTCGGTCTGGCTGCCCTACTGGAACATGAGCGCAGCCGGATCCTCGGCGCTGGCCCACGCGAATCAAATCGCGACGGCGAGCCCGGTCTGGTACACGGTGTCGGCCGGCGGCGTCGTGACCGCCGCGGCGGGCGCGGGCGACGGCTCGTTGGTCGCGGCGCTGCGGACACGCGGAGTGGCGGTCGTGCCGACGGTCAACGAATCCGCTGGGCTACAGGCGTTCAATCGGATGCTCGCCAGCCCGACGGCGCGAGCCAGGGTCGTGCGCGCGCTCGTCGGGATCGCGAAGACGCCAGGCTATTCCGGGGTCGACCTCGACTTTGAGGAGTTCGCGATCGACCCCCAGGACGATGTGGCGGCGGCCGATGCGGCGGCTGCCGGCTACCCGCGTCTGGTCGCGGAGCTGTGCCCAGCGCTACACGCGATCGGACGCACCTGCATCGTGACCGTGATGCCCCGGGTCAGCGCGGCGCCGGTGCTGTGGCGCGGCCGGTTCGCGACATGGGTGTACGACTACGCCGCGCTCGGCGCGGTCGCCGACCGGATCCGAATCATGGCCTACGACGAGCACGCGCCGGACACTCCTCCCGGACCTGTCGCTCCGTACCAGTGGGTCAACCGGGTGATCGCGTTCGCCCGCTCGCAGTTCCCGCTCGATCGGGCCGAGCTCGGACTCGCCGCGTACGGCTACACCTGGGGGCCGGGCGGGGATGCCACCTTCCCCGCAGTTGACGCGGCTGCCCTGGCCGCGTCACATGGCGTACAGCCGGCGTGGTCGGCCGCCGAGCAGGAGGAGACCTTCAGCTACGGCGGCCCCCGGCACCGAACGGTCGCGTGGTACGAGGACGCCCGCGCCGACCTCGTGCGCGAGCGACTCGCGGCCGCCGACGGCTTCGCGGGTGTGGCGCTGTGGGCGGCGGGCGACGAGACGCCGGCGTTGTGGAGCGATGCCGCGTCGGTGGCGTCAACCGACCGGTGAACCGTGGTGGCGACTTGGGCGGGAATTGTGACCGTGCAGGGCACGTTTCCCGCCCAAGTCGGGCGTGAGCCGCGCGCGCGATGATTTCAGCGGCTGGCGCCGGTCTGTAGAGCATGAGCACGAACGTCACCGACGCAATCCACGCTGCCGCCGAGCCCAATCTCGGGCCGGATCGAGTGCCTGGCCTGGCCGCCCTGGTGCTCGCGGGGGACAGCGAGAGCGTCGTTGCCCTCGGCAACCTCGACGTCGAGCCCGGACGTCCGGTTCAGCGCGATTCGCTGTTCCGGATCTGATCGACGACCAAGCCGATCACGGCCGCGGCGACGCTGGCGCTCGCCGGAGAGGGCCTCCTGTCGCCGTGATCGTGCTCACCCAGCGGATGTTCGAGAGCCCCTCGACGCCACAGGTGCACCGCGACATCCAGCGCGCCGCCGGCGCCGTCATCTGAGCAGGGCCGCCGGGGAAGGCGCTCACCCGCTCCTCTCCACCTCCAATTTATACCGCACCCGGGGCCTTCATGAAGCCCCGGGTCGTGCCGCATAATCGCCCGCCGCAAGTCAGAACCTACGGAAATGGAGCAGCGAAATGCGCGTGTCTCTCTCGACGCATCCGACGGAAGGGCGGCTGTGACCGAGCATGCGGTGGTGATCGCCGGAGGCGGGCCGGCAGGGATGATGCTGGCGGCTGAGTTGGCGTTGGCGAAGGTCGATGTCGCGGTCGTGGAGCGGCGTCCCAATCACGTGCTCGTCGGCTCACGGGCCGGCGGTTTTCACGCGCGTACGATCGAGGTGCTGGATCAGCGTGGGGTGGCTGATCGGTTCCTCGCGGAGGGTCAGGTGGCTCAGGCCGCGATGTTCGCCACGACCGTGTTGGACATGAGCGACTTCCCGACGCGTCATCCGTATGCGCTCGGGATCTGGCAGAACCAGATCGAGCGGATCATGGCCGCCTGGATCGCGGAGCTGCCGGTGCGGATCCATTACGGACGTGAGGTGACGGGCTTCGCGCAGGACGACAACGGCGTCGACGTCGATCTGTCCGACGGCGAGTCGCTGCGGGCCCGGTATCTCGTCGGGTGCGATGGAGGACGCAGTCTGATCCGTAAAGCAGCCGGGATCGAGTTCCCGGGGTGGGATGCGACGAAGAGCAACCTGATCGCCGAGGTCGAGGTGACCGAGGAACCGCCGCGGGGCATCCGCCACGACGCCATCGGCGTCCACGGCCTGCACACGATGGAGGACGGAAGGACGGTGCGCGTGATCGTGACCGAGCAGCAGCTCGGGCCGAGCAGCGAACCCACCCTGCGCGATCTGAAGCGAGCGCTCATCACCGTGTACGGCACCGACTTCGGGATCCACAGCCCGACATGGATCTCCAGGTTCACCGACATGACACGTCAGGCCGTCGCCTACCGCGCCGGACGTGTGTTGCTGGCCGGCGACGCAGCGCACGTGCACTACCCGGCGGGTGGACAGGGCCTCAGCCTCGGTGTGCAGGACGCGGTGAATCTGGGATGGAAGCTGGCTCAGGTGGTCAAGGGGACATCCCCGGAGAGCCTTCTTGACACCTACCATGCCGAGCGCCACCCGGTCGGCGCACGGGCGTTGCAGCATACGATGGCTCAGGGGGCGCTCCAGCGCCGGGACGAGCGCAACAAGCCCTTGGTCGATGTGGTGTCGGAGCTGGTGGCGATGGACGAGCCTCGCAAGCGGATCGCCGGGCTCATCTCCGGGCTGGACATCCATTACGACCTCGGCGAGGGGCATCCGCTGCTCGGCCGTCGCATGCCCGATCTGGACCTCGTGACCGCCGAGGGCCCGCTCCGAGTCTACGGACTTCTGCACGACGCCAAGCCGGTGCTGCTCAACCTCGGTGAGCCCGGCGGCTTGAACCTCACCCCACGGGCTGACCGGGTCCAGCTGATCGACGCTGACTATGCCGGCGTGTGGGAGCTTCCGGTACTTGGCGCGGTGCCCGCTCCCACCGCCGTGTTGATCCGGCCCGACGGCTACGTTGCCTGGGTAGGAGAGGGCACCCAGCTGGGGCTTCCTGAAGCGCTGACCACCTGGTTCGGATCGCCCACCGCGTCTACGTAGGGCAGCCCGCAACCAGCCGGACCCGCGGCCCCGAGAGATCTAACGAACCAAAACCGGAGGGCTACTCGGCGTGCCCGCCACCGGCCAACCGATCGACGTCATGAGCATCAGCTTGATTACAGTCCGCGACGGGCGGATCGTCCACTACGACGTCCTTGCTGACCGTCTCGGCCTGCTCGGACAGGTCCGAGCAGGTGCCGAACTGAAACGCGGGCCGAGCTTCGGCGCCCGGCGGCGAGCGCGGTGTCGCCCTG
>Ga0302235_10001917_pt1 | contig 15287 bp, 9 predicted proteins | sample II_Palsa_N3_3_FD_193577 | JGI IMG/M metagenome (GOLD analysis project Ga0302235, IMG submission 193577) | Peat permafrost microbial communities from Stordalen Mire near Abisko, Sweden - II_Palsa_N3_3 | ecosystem: Environmental > Terrestrial > Soil > Palsa > Peat permafrost | place: Sweden... | reverse complement strand
TCCTCGGGACGGCTCTCGGTGAACCGGGCAGCGTGCTCAGTCACGTCGGTGAGGAGGGCAAAGCGGAAATTGTGTCGATCACGGAAGGTCCGCCGTTCCACTTCCCCGAGGCGTCGCTCGTGTACTTCCAGTTCGTGTTTGCCGCGATCACCCCGATCCTGGCACTCGGCTCTGTGCTCGGGCGGGTCAACTTCAAGGCGTGGATCCCGTACGTGGCGTTGTGGATCACGTTCGTGTACGCGGTCAACGCGTTCCTGATCTGGGGCGGCGGCTACTTCGCCGCGCACGGCGCGTTGGACTACTCCGGTGGGTACGTGATCCACCTGTCCGCGGGTGTCTCTGGATTCGTATTCGCGGCGGTGATCGGTCCACGATTGCAACGAGATCGCGAGATCGATGCGCCCAACAACCTGCTGATGGTGGCGGTTGGTGCGGGTCTGCTGTGGCTCGGGTGGAACGGGTTCAACGGTGGTGACTCCTACTACGCCGGCGCTGACGCTTCGGCGGCGGTGATCAACACCAACCTCTGCACCGCCGTTGCGATGATGGTGTGGATCGCGTGGGACTACATCTTCCGCGACAAGCCGTCGATGCTCGGGGCGGTCAACGGGATGATCACGGGGCTGGTGGGTATCACCCCGGCAGCAGGGTTCGTCAACGGCTGGGGAGCGATCATCATCGGGGTCGTCGATGCGACGATCGTGTGGTTCGCGATTCGCTACCTCAGCCGCGCACGACCGTTCAGAAATGTCGACGATACCCTGGGGGTGATCTACACCCACGGTATCGCCGGTCTGATGGGTGGCCTGATGGTCGGTCTGCTGGCGGACCCCGCGATCGTCGAGTACATCGGCGTGGGCGGCGCGAGCAACCTGCCTGGAAAGACAGGGTTGCTCCTGGGCGGTGGCTGGACGCTGCTGCGCTGGCAGGCGGAGGCGGCCGTGTGGGTGATCGCGTACACCGCCGTTGCGACGTTCATCATCCTCAAGTTCATCGGCATCTTCCTGCCGCTGAGACTCACGGACGAAGAGATGGAGATCGGCGATCACGCAATCCACGGCAACGAGGTCTACCCCTCGGACGTGCCCACGCTCGGTGGCCCGCACGCTCCGTCGTGGCAGCCCGACCCAGCGCCAAGCCCGGCGGCCGGCTAGTCCGTCCGCACACCGGAGGCATGGACGCCTCCGGTTTCAACTCAACCCAAACCCACTACCAGCGGCCCCGCTTCGGCGGGGTCGCTGCTGTTAAGGGGTGACCCCTGACGGATGGATCGTCGTTCCTGGCAAGGACGCAGGAAGCGTGGCGTGCTGTGCACGCGAGCGACCGAGGACGCCTCCAGGGGCGACGAGGCGCCGTCAGGTGAGCCCAACGGGGCAGCTGACGCCGGTGCCGCCCACGCCGCAGTATCCGCCGGGGTTCTTCGCCAGGTACTGCTGGTGGTAGTCCTCGGCGTAGTAGAACGGGTGGGAGTCGAGCGGCTCGACCTCGGTCGTGATGGTGCCGTGCCCGGCCGCGCTCAGCACCTCTTGGTAGGCGTCGCGCGAAGCTTCCGCCGCGGTGCGCTGGGCCTCGTCGCGCCAGTAGATCGCCGAGCGGTACTGGCTGCCGACATCGTTACCCTGGCGCAGCCCTTGAGTCGGATCGTGGCCCTCCCAGAACAGCTTCAGCATCTTCTCGTAGCTCGTAACAGTGGGGTCGAAGACGACGAGCACGGCCTCGGTGTGCCCCGTGCGTCCGGAGCAGACCTCCTCGTAGGTCGGGTTCGGCGTGAACCCGCCCGCGTAGCCGACGGCCGTCGTATAGACGCCGGGCGCCTCCCAGAAGACCTTCTCCTCGCCCCAGAAGCAGCCCATCCCAAACACCGCCTGCTCGAAGCCCTCGGGGAATGGCGGCTTCAGCGGCGTCCCCAGCACCTCGTGCAGCGCGGGGACGTCCATCGTGCGCTCGCGGCCCGGCAGCGCGGACGCCGCGTCGACCATGCTCGGATCTGGACGGCTGAAGAAGCGCATGACCTCCAGGCTAGCCGATGGTCGGGGTCGAGCGGCGAACCACAGGGGTCAACTCTCAACCGGCGCTACGGGTCAATTCTCAAGCGGCCTCGATCAGCGCGGGTCGAGCACAAATAGCCGGATCGCGCGCATCGTGCGCGCGTTGTAGTCATCGAAGCCGCTGTATTGCTCGTTCATCTTCCGCCACAGCTCGGCGCGCTCTTCGCCCTCGGCGACTCGTGCGCGCACGTTCCTGCGTTCCCCACCGACCTCTACCTCGGCAACCGGGTTCGCCTCCAGGTTCAGCGACCACGCCGGCGCGGCCTTGTGTCCGGCGTTCGATCCGATCACGACTAGGCGCTCGCCATCGGGGAGATACACCACCGGCACGGTGCGCGGTGCTCCCGAGCGGCGACCGACCGTCGTGAGCAGCAGTACCGGCGTGCCCGCGATCTGCCCGAACAGCCGCCCGCGGCTGGCGCGGTAGAGCGGGACGTTGAGCTTGCCGAAGGCCTTCAGCGCCCAGGCCGAGGTCGTCGAGAGGCGCGTGTAGACGCGGTCGCTTGGCATTTGCGCAGTATCCCAGCAATGTTTCTGCACGTGGCGCGTCCACAGTCCATCGCCCACAGCCAGATCCCGCCATGCCTCCTGCCCCTATAATCGGCTCGCCGCGCGGATGTAGCTCAGTTGGCTAGAGCGTCTGCTTGCCATGCAGAAGGTCGAGGGTTCGAGTCCCTTCATCCGCTTTCGAAGAAGCCCTGTGAAACGCTGTAACCTCATCCGCTTGAACCCCGTGAGGCTGCCCAGAACCGCTGGTGCGCTGCCAACACTTGCGGTGGCGGTGGCAGCGGTGTTCTGCCTGCTTCTGGTGAGTGGCGCGGGGCGGGCCCAGGCCGCGGTCACCTACTCGGCCCCGGCACCGGTCGATGAGAGCGCCCTCGGCAATCTCGCCGCTGTCGCCTGCCCCGAACAGCACCAGTGCACGGCGGTCGACAGCTCCGGGCAGGAGGTCACCTTCGAACCGGCCTCTTCGCACACGCCGACCCCGGTCATCATTGACGGTTACGCGCTGAGCGTGATCGCCTGCCCTTCCGCCACCCAGTGCACGGCCGTCGATGAGGCGGGCTATGAGATCACGTTCAACCCTCGCTCGCCCGCGACCGAGACCGTCGCCTCGATCGATGCTGGACATACCACCACCGGCCTCGCCTGCGCCTCCGTCAAAGAGTGCACGGTCGTTGACGGGTCCGGGGACGAGGTGACCTTCGAACCGTCTTCACCGGGTGCGCCTGCGCCGGTGTCGATCGACAAACTCGGGCTGACCGCGGTCACCTGTCCCGGGGAAGGCCAGTGCACGGCGGTGGACGGGGATGGGGAGGCGGTGACGTTTGACCCGAAGACGGCCGAAGCTCCGAAAACCAGCAGGGTGGACGGTGAAGAACTGCTGCGCGCGGTGTCCTGTCCCACCGCCGGCCAGTGCACGGCGATCGACTTCGAAGGCCACGCCGTGACGTTCACCCCGGGTGGGACCTCCGGTTCGCCGGTAGTTATCGCCGAAGGCGACCCAGGCCTGACAGCACTCTCCTGTCCCTCCACCTCGCTGTGCTCGGCGGTCGACTTCGAAGGCGACGAGGTGTCCTTCGATCCGGCGCACGCGGGGACCCACCGGGCCGAATCGGAGTCCGGTCAGCCGCTCGTCGGTGTGGCGTGCACGGCGACCGGCGAAGCCGCTGTCAAGCAGTGCACCGCCGTCGCCTCCGAGGGCTACCTCACAGTCAACGCGGGGAACCAGACGACCTACAGTTTCAACTCGGCGTCGGCCGAACCACTCCGGCCGATCACAGACCAGCACGTGACCGTGGATCCGGTTGGCGGCAACAACCTGACCGCTGTGGCTTGCCCCTCGAGCGCGCAGTGCACGGGCGTTGACTGGACCGGCCACGAGGTCACGTTCGACCCCCAGAAGCCCGCGGCGCCGACGCCCGTGGAAATTACTGAAGGCGGGTACATGCTCGGCGTGGCCTGCCCGCTGAGCACGCAGTGCACGGCCATTGAAAAATACGGCAACGAGGTTACTTTCGAACCGGGCGCGCCGGGCAAACCGGGGTTGGTCAGCGTGTATCCCGAACCCGGCGTCGCGCAGCCGGAATCGATCGCCTGCGCCTCGCACACGCAGTGCACGGTGGTTGGCTACTACGGCAAAGAGGTGACCTTCGACCCGGTCACTGCAAGCGTGCTGGCCTCCGCGTCCGTGGATGGACGCGAAATCCTCCACGGGGTGGCATGTCCGGCTGAAGACCAGTGCACCGCCGTCGACAACAGCGGCAACGAGGTCACCTTCGATCCGCTTTCCCCCGGCACGCCCAATGTGGTGCCAACGGGCACGTTCGATCTCACCTCGGTTTCCTGCCCGTCCGTCTCCCAGTGCACGGGTGTAGCGCTGGGAGGGGAAGTGGTGACCTTCGACCCGACCTCGCCCGGGACCCCGACGGGCGTGGATCTGAATCAGTTCTCCGTGTTGGTGAGCGTGTCCTGCGCGGGACTCAACCTTTGCGTCGCGGCCGAATACGACGGTAAGGTGGTCACCTTCGACCCGCTGTCCCCGGGTGGTTCGCTGACCGCGGAGATCGACCCGGGCCGGGCGCTCGGCGCCGTCGCGTGCCGGCCCACCGGCCAGTGTACGGCGGTGGACAGCATCGGGCACGAGGTCACCTGGCTGAACGAAGGGGTCGTCGAAACCGGTCCCGAAGGCGGGGAAAAAATCGCCGAAGGCGGCGGCACCACAACGACGGGCACCACGGCGACGGGAACCGGGTCGGTGACCAAGAGCACCAGCTCGCCGGCGGCGACGACGACGAGCTCCGCGGGTCACGCCATGGTCCACGGCGCGACAGTCAGCGGCGACAGCCTCACGGTCGAAGCCACCTGCAGTGGCCCGTCCTCGAGCGTGTGTGTGCTGTTCTTCCAGCTATCCGGGTCGGTAGCGGCCGGGGAACATGGCGTCGCGGCAGTGAGTGCACATGCGCACAGCGGTAAGCCCACCAGGAAGACCGTGATCCTCGGTCGAGCCGTCATCACGCTCCACGGCGGACAATCCCAGAAGGTCGAGGTCAAGCTGAACAGCGCCGGCATGCGCCTGCTGAAGAAGCTGCACCGACTACCCGCCAAGCTGGTGACGACGGAGAACTCGGTACCGGTCGCCAGCAGCATCGTGACCTTCAAGGCTCACGCTCGCACTCCCCACCGCTGAGGCCTCCGGCCGGCGTCGGCGGGCGTCAGGCGCGTTCAGGCACCGGGAAACACCAGCGAATTTCTGACTCAGGACACCAGCCACAACTGTCATCCCGCCAGGCTCTCTCTCGGCACGTACCGGCCGCCGTCTCCTCTGCTCAGCAGTCCCATCAGCTCGAGCTCGCCCAAGGCGAGCAGCGCGTCTCCGGCGTCAGCACTCCCGGCGGTCAGCTTGGCGGGCGTGTCCTTGCCGATGCCAACCAGCTCCAGCGTCGCCTTCAGCCTCGGCTCCAATTCGGTCGGCCGCGGTGCTCTGTTGGTCCTGATCGTCGTGCTGTCCTGGCGCCGTGGTGGATTGCCGTTGTACAGCAGCTCCAACACATCCTCCGGTCCTCTCACCAGCGGGGCTCCCGCCATCAGCAGCGCGTGTGTTCCTCGCGACAGGGGCGAGGTCACACGCCCCGGGACCGCCGCGACTGCACGGCCAAGGGCCTTCGCCACGTGCGCGCCCAGCAGCTCGCCCGGATCAACGTCTGCCTCGACGACGATCGTCAGCTGTGCCAGCCCAGCCACGATCCGCTCGCGCGCCGTGTAGCACCATCTCCTAGTCTCGCAGCCGCAGGGCTGCTCCGCGACGACGCAACTCGTCGCTCGCAAGCGCCTGTAAAGCGCGCGCCGGCGCGCCGGGCACGCCACGTCCAGGCCGCCGTCAATCACCGTCAGTGTTTTCCCCCCGGCTTCGAGCGCTCCTTCCTGTGCGGCCACCGTGATCCCGTCCGACAGGCCACCCGCCACCGTCACGCCGCTCGCGGCCAGTCCGCGGGCCAGACTTCGCGCCATCTCCATGCCGTAATCGGTCGCCCTGCGGCTCCCCACGATCGCCACGGTTGGCGCTGCGCTCAGTTCTTCCAGTCGCCGCGCCGCACCGGCGAGGAACAACATCCGCGGTGCTCTATCGCCGGCCAATCCCAGCCCGCGCGGGTAGCCGGGATGGTGTCGGCAGATTGCCTGCACGCCCGCGCTCCAGTGGAGGTCCTCCCGCGTAAACCGCGCGTGTCGCTCTCGTAGCTCCCGCCGGCGCGTGCCCCCGACCGCTTGGATCAACTCCTCGTCGCCGAGCGCCAGCAGCGCGAGCAGCCGTCTCCGATCGCGAGCTTGGTATGCCAAACGAGCGCTCACTATCGCAAGCAGCCAGCTGCGGCGCAAACAGTCTCCACAGGCCCGGCTCGCGCCACGCTCGTCCGCTGGAGAGAGAGCTTCCGTCCCTGCCTGGCGCGGATGCTCACCGCCGGCGTCTGCCGTGTCGCGCCCGTGCGCGGTGTCGCGCCCGTCTGTCATGTCGTAACCGTTCATCATGCCGCTCGAGCACCCGCATACTCGCCTACGGAGCGCAGCGCCAGCGCCGAGCCCACGTCCCGCGCTCGCACCTTCTCACTGCCGTTCAGGTCGGCGATCGTTCGCGCTACGCGCAGCACTCGGTGCTGGCCGCGCGCGCTCAGCAAGCCCCGCTCCTGGTTCCTTCTCAGCAGATCCTCCGCCTGTGGCTCAATGCTCGCGTGGCGCTGCAACATCCGCACGTCCATGTGCGCGTTCACCGTCACCCCCTCGTCCTTCAGGCGCACCGCCTGAAGCTCGCGTGCGAGCATCACTCGCTCGCGCGCCTTCTCGGAGCTCGTCAGCGGCGTGGCGCCGAGGCCGAGCGCTCCCTCGCTCTCGAGTTTGACGGTGAGATCGATGCGATCGAGTAAGGGGCCGCTGAGCCGCCGGCGGTACCGAGCGAGTTCCGTTTCGCTGCACCTGCACCTTTCCCAGTTTCCCGCGTAGCCGCATGGACATGGGTTGGTGGCAGCCACGAGCATGAACCGCGACGGGTAGACGGCGGAGTGCCGTGCTCTGACGATCGCCACGCGCCCGTCCTCCATCGGCTGGCGCAGCGCCTCGAGCGTCGGGCGAGCGAACTCCGAGAGCTCGTCCAAGAACAGCACGCCGTTGTGCGCCAGTACGATCTCGCCGACCCATCCGCGTCGCGCCCCGCCGATCAGGCCCGCGGTAGTGATTGAGTGATGCGGCGCCCGAAACGGAGGGCTGCTCGCCAGATCGCCCTCCCAGCCCCCGGTCATGCTGCGGATCCGCGTCACCTCGATCGCCTCCGTACGGCTCAGCGGCGGCAGGATCGAGGGGAGTCGTTGGGCGAGCATCGTCTTGCCCGCACCCGGCGAGCCGCTCAGCAGGTTGTTGTGGGCGCCCGCGGCCGCCACGATCAGCGCCCTGACCGCGTGGTGCTGGCCACGCACCTCGCTCAGGTCCGGTCCCGTGGGATTCGGAGTGTCCGGGCCACGGCGCGCTTGCTCGGGCAGCTCGTCGGGCGGGCCGCCGCCGAGGACTCGCACCGCGCTTGACAGACGCTCGACGGCGGCCACCTCCAGGCCCTCGATCAGGCACGCCTCTCGCGCCCGCTCGGGCGCGAGCACCAGCGTGTGTAGACCGGCGTTCAGCGTCGCCTGCGCCACGGCGAGCGTCCCCTGCTGGCAAGCCTTCACGGTGCCGTCGAGGGCCAGTTCTCCGAACAGCACATGGCTCTCCAACGGCTCGCTTGGAAGCTGCTGGCTGGCCGCCAGCACCGCGCAGGCGAGCGCGAGGTCAAGGCCAGGGCCGATCTTCGGTACGTCGCCAGGGGCGAGGTTCGCTGTGATCCGCCTGGCGGGGAACTCATATCCGGAGTTGATGATCGCCGCCTGTACCCGCTGGCGCGCCTCGCGCACTGCCGCGTCTGCCAGCCCGACGATCGTGAACGCGGGCAGGCCGGGGCGGATGTCTACCTCGACGCTCACATGCCGCGTCTGGTAGTCCTCGATCGTGAAGGTGTGTGCCCGTGCAAGCATTTCTTTCTCCTGTCGCCGTTTCTGGACGGGGAGGAAGAAAACTAGGCCGAGCTTGAGACGGGACGCTCGATCGGGGTGGGTCGGTGCTCTTCTCGACGGCCTCCGGCAGGCTTAAGCCTGCCGGGTCAGATGCTGGTTACAGTCCGTCGGGGTGGCGTACGACGTAGCCGGCCGTGGATGTCATCGAGTCCGACCACCTATCCCCGGTCTCTTGCAGAGCGACTGTGTCGAAGCGCCGTCCGTCGATCGTCATCCACGCGTGTTCGGCGTCCGCGTAGATCGTGATGTACCTGCCCGGTCCGGCTTCGCCGTAGGACTCCAGACCGCTCGAGTCCTCGGGCGAGCTCAAGAGGCCGCCGCCGTGCAGCGCGTAGGAGACCGAGCCCGAGCAGTCATACCCCTCGGACTGGAACGAGCCGTGCCCGCCGCCGAACACATACGGCCTGGTCGCGATTTCATTAGCGGCCGCGATCACGCGGGCCACGACGCCCGAGGCTTCGCCTTCGCCGCCGGTCGCGGTGCTGGTCGAGCTCGATCCCGAGCTGTCGGCCACATCGCTGCGCCCGGGACCGAACCCCGCCAGGGCGCTGCTTGGCGGTGTGAGCGTGCTCGCGTTGCTCACTCCGATCACGCTCCAGGTCGCGGGTCCGACGACGCCGTCCACGGTCAGGCCATGGCGCGCCTGCAAGCGGCGAACCGCCGCCTCCGTTTCGGGGCCGAAGGTCCCGTCGACGGGCATGTGCAGTGCCTGCTGCAGTCGCGCGACCGGGTTGGCCTCGACCGCCGCTTCGGTGGCGTTGGAGGTATCGCTCCCCGCGGCGGCAGGGGCCGTGGATGTCGCTGACGCCGTCGCCTCGTGAGAAGCGGCGGCGATCGCCGAGGGGGGAGGGGTAAGCGTTTCCGCCCCGCTCACTCCGATTGCGCTCCAGGTTGCCGGTCCGACGATGCCGTCCACGGTCAGCCCGTGGCGCGCCTGCAGGCGGCGGATCGATGCCTCTGTTTCCGGGCCGAAGTCGCCGTCGACAGGAAGGTGCAGCGCCTGCTGCAGTCGCGCAACCGCACTGCCGCCGATCAGGGCCTGCTCAGATGAAGGGCCGCTCGCGGCGCTTTCGGTGTCGCTGGCGAGCTCGGTGTGCCCGGCAACCGACGCGGCCGCCGGGGCGCCGCCGCGCAATGCGGCGCTCGTCAGCGGACCGACGATGCCGTCGACGCTCAGCCCTCTGCTGGCTTGGAAGTGCTGCACCGCCGCTTCGGTTTCGGGGCCAAAGATGCCGTCGACGGGAATGCTGAGCGCGCGCTGGAGCAGTTCGACCTGACGGCCGGTGTCACCCGCGCTGAGCGTGATGCTGTATTCGGTGCTCGTCGCCGGCTCGGGGGTTGGGGTGCCCGGGTTGGCGGCCGCGACCCCGGTGGCCATGACGGCGGCGGGGCCGGCGGTGAGCGCCGCGAGGGCGCCCAACGAGATGCGCTTCGCCCGTGAGCTCGCCGGCACGAACCGCAGCTCGGCGGCGCGGCGACGTGCGCGGGAGCGGCCCAACGACAGATCCCACGGCAGCTCCTCGGCAAGGTCGCGCGCGGCGATCCGGTTGCGTGCGTCCAGCATCGCCGACAGGGAGGCAGGGGCGGAGTGGGCGGCGGTGCGAGTACGCCCACGGGCGGTCCGTTGGCGGCGCTCGCGCGAGCGAATCGACGAAAGCTCCCAGGGCTCGAGCACGGCAAGATCACGCGGGAATCCCGACATAAAACGGCGTCCTTTCAGTCTTCTCTTGGCGCCTACGGGGTTAGCTGTCGGGCTCGCGCAAAAGATGCAAAAAATGCGCTACGCCACAATGATTGTGGCGATTCGCCCCCGCAGCCTCTCGGCTACTTTGGGTCCCCCGCTCCTCGATCCCGTGGGCTCGAGGACTCGGCACGAACAGGCGGGAACCTAACAGGTCTTTTTGCAAGATGCATCACACGGGGAGGTCTGCAAGATTTCTTGCCGACGGAACAGGTTCCGGGCCCGGAGCGCGAGCTGGGCTCATCAGCGGCGTTTTGTTCCGCGAAGTCCCCTGTATCCAGTATCTTCCCTCGAACCGTAAGCGGCTGACCACGAGGTGGCTGGATGGGGCGCAGGAGGGGGTTGAGCCGGGAGGCGTTCGGGGGAGGAGGGAGCCGCCCTCAGGCTGCCGCGGCTTTGCGCATGCTCGCTGTGCTTGCCGTGATCGCGCTCACGCTCGTCTTCGCGTCGAGCGCGCTCGCCGGCGAACCAGACACGATCGAAGGCACCGTAACGAGCGCTGTGACCAAGACCCCGATTCAGGACGTCGAAGTGTGTGCCGGGCGGTTTGTCTATGAACAGAAATGTGTGAGCACGGGGGTCGACGGTACCTACGTGGTGCCGGCGCCGGCGGTGCCGGTGCATGTGGAGTTCAATGCTCCCTCCGGCAGCGGCTTGGTCTCTCGCACGTTTTATAACGGCGCGTATACCCCATCTCAGGCGACGGAACTCACGGTTCCTGTCGGGGAAGTCTTCACCGGCATCGACGAGGAACTGCTACCCGAAGGCCGCGTCGAAGGTGTGGTCACCAACGCTTTCACGAAAGTCCCGATCGACGGCGTCGAAGTGTGCGCCTCGCCGTCGGCTGCCTGGCCTGAAGAACCCACGTGCGTGAGCACGAACGCTGAAGGTGTCTACGAGTTCTCTGGTCTCGCACCGGTGAGTTATACGGTGAAGTTCAAACCCGGGGGGCTCAACTATCTTCCTGAAACCCCGCAGCGCTACTACGAGCGTGGCGCGCAGGTGTCGGCCGGCGGCACGACCGCGAACGTCGATGCGGCATTGCCCGAAGGCGCGCAGATCGGAGGGCGCGTCACGAGCGCGGCTACCGGGCTTCCCGTCTCAGGCGTGCAGGCATGCGCTACCGGGTTTGGGCCGGCGCTCGAAACGAAGTGCGCCAAGACCGACGCAGAAGGCAACTATCTGATCGATGGACTGGAAACCAGTAGCTATTACGTGTCGTTCTGGCCGGAACGACCATACGTAGGCCAGCGCTATGACGACGCGAAGCCGATGTGGGTCAATCAGGGAGAAACGCTTGCGGGTATCAATGCCGGCGTGCTGATCGGCACCACGATCTCAGGAGATGTGACCAGCGCCAGTACTGGCAAGCCTATGGAGGCGGGTGAAATCGAAGTGTGTCTCAGCGAACGCGTCAAGGAAGAATTTGACGGGATGGCCCCTAGGGAAGAAACCTCCGGGTATTGCACTGACCCGAACCAGAATGGCGAATATCAGATCACCGGGGTCGCGACGAGCACCGATCAGATCGAATTTCACCCCAAGTCAAACGATTACGAATACGAAAACCAGTATTGGAACCACGTTGGAGTGTCCACGGAATCCACGGAACTGCACACCACCGCAGGAGAAAATATCACCGGCATCGATGCGGCGCTCCAAGCCAAGTACGGCGTAATCACCGGTACGGTCATCGATGCCGTCTCCAAGGCGGCGATCGGCGAAATCTGGGTGTGTGCGCTACAGGTGGGCGGTTCACAGGCAGAACGGTGCACCAAAACAGACGCCAACGGCCGCTACACGATTACCGGCCTGAAGAGCGGCGAATACACCGTCGAATTCTATTCCTACCCATCCACCCGTTACCCGGTCCGGTATTACGGCGGCGAGCACACACTCTCAGAAGCCCAGCACGTGAAGGTGAGCGCCGGCGTCACGACATCCGAAATCGACGCGGAACTGGTGGAACCCGAAAGCACTGGCTCGCACGTCAGGGGGGTGGTGTCGAGTGCGTCGAGCGGGCAGCCGATCGCAGGGATGGAAGTGTGCGCCTACGACGCGGCTGAAGAAGCAGGACTCTTCGGCCGGTGCGCCACCACTGAAGCGGGCGGCGAGTACTCGATCTCCGGCCTCTCGAGTGGCGAATACCTCGTCGAATTCTCATCTCCGTATGGGAGTGGGCTCAACTACGAGACGCAGTACTACAACGGTGTTGCATCTCCTGAAAAGGCGACTGCCGTAACGGTTGGCCCTGAAACGGTCGACATCGGCATCGACGCGCGAATGAGAGAAGGTGGGCGGATTGGCGGCGAAGTGACCGACGCCTCGACCTCGGCGCCGATTCAGGGGATATTGGTGTGCGCCTACGCCGAACAGGAAGAACTGGGCGCGTGTGCGAGCACCGGACAGAACGGCCAGTACACGATCGCCGGTCTACCTGCGGGCGACTATGACGTCGAATTCTCGGTCCCGTCAGAAAGCGCGCTCGATTACGTGAGGCAGTATTTCGACGGGCAGGGCTCGGCGAAGGCCGCAACGCTCGTGCCCGTGACGATTGGCGAAAGGAGCGCGGGCATAAACGCCAAGCTGCAGCTTGGCGGTCGCATATCGGGACGGGTGACAGCTGCCGGCAGTGGACCTCTCAGTAACGTGCTCGTCTGTGCTCTTTCGAGTCCCAGCGAAGCGGTTGCGTGTGCGCTCACTGAAAGCAATGGCGAATACGCGATAGCGGGCGTGCCGGCCGGCGGCTACGTGATCGGGTTCGATGCCGCCAAGCCCTACAAGGTCCAGTACTACAACGACCAGGCTACCTACGCCGCCGCACAACCGGTGCAGGTAGTGCTCGGCACGGATACCTCCGATATTGGTGCGGTCATGCAGGGTCCCGCTGAATCGGGCCCTCCGCCGCCGCCGCCGGACCTCCCGCCGCCACCCAAACCGGTCACTCTGGTGCCCCAGCAGCCGGTGTCCTCGGAAAGCGGCGCAGGCGCATCGCCACAGCCGTCTCCGTCAACGGCCGGCGCGAGTACGCCAGCATCCACCGCAACGCTGGCACCGGCCCAAGCCCCGCCCGTCGTTACGGCTCCGACGTCGAAGATCGTCATATCGGGAAGCACTGCAGCGCTACTCCTGAGCTGCAGCGACGCGACGTGCAGAGGGACAATCGAGTTGACCTCGCAGGTCATGACCAGCCGCCATGAGGGAGGGAAGGTGGCCTCTCATCGGGAGACCCTGGTGCTCGCCAGGGGATACTTCTCCCTTGCGAAGGGCAAGAGCGTGGCCGCTGTGCTCCACCTCACAGCCGCGGGCAGGCGGCAACTCGCTCAGGTAAAGCGCCATCTCTTCGCTGCAAACCTGATTCTGTCGGTCGAGGGCGGGAAGACGATCACCAAGGCCGTGATGGCGAGTTGATGCGTCGCACGGCTCGCCAACTGAGTGTGCTTGGCGCTTTCGGCGTGTGCCTGGCGTTCGCGTCGGCGGCGGATGCAACCCAGCAACGGCTTGCGCACCCTGCGATCGTCGGAGGCAGCCAGATCGCGATCGGGCAGGCGCCGTGGCAGGTGGCGGTCGAAGCAGTGATTCCTGAAGAAAAGGGGTTCGTCGAAATCCTCTGCGGTGGCTCGATCCTCGACTCCTCCCACATCCTGACGGCGGCCCACTGCGTATTCGACTCGAAAACGAGCAAGTTGACACCAGCTGAAGACTTCACCGTGCGCGCGGGCACCTCCGATCTCGCATTCCACGGCGGTGCCGAAGAACAGGAACGCGCCGTTACGGATGCCCGCCCGCATCCCTACTACACCTACGACTCCGACGGCGGCCGAGTGAATCCGGATGACGTCGCCGTGCTGACCCTGCAGGAGCCACTCGTGCTCGGGCCCGCGGCAACCCCGATTTCCCTCATCGCGGCGGGATCGAGTCCCACCGAAGGCACCCCGGTCAACCTGACGGGCTTCGGGGAAGAGGATCCCGCCACGAACGAACTCAACGAAAAGCTGTATTCACTGGGTATGACCGTGGGCTGGCCGCGCGAATGCGGCGGCGAAAACGATGCTGTGCTGATCTGCGCGAGCTCCCCGTCGGGCACACCGTGCAATGGCGACAGCGGCAGCGGCCTGACGATCTCGGGGTCGACGTTGGTGGGAGTTGAGGATGACTATGACTTGGTCTCCGGAAAGCGGTGCGCCGCCGGCGCGGAAAACGCCTTCGCCAACGTGGCGGCGCCCGAGATCCAGGACTTCATCGACGGCAGCGAAGAACCACCGCGGGCGCCACGGGGCGGCCGTGCGGTGATCCGCGAAGCGCCGATCAACGACGGCGTGATGAGTTGCGAACCCGGCAGTTGGAGTGAGGATCCGACATACACCTACACGTTCATCGACACCACCGACGGTCAGGTCCTGCAGCAGGGCGGCGTCTCCACATATGCGGTGCCGGGGGCGGAGGTGGGTCACGCGATCTCGTGCGAGGTGCAGGCGAGCAATGCGGGCGGCGTCGGCATGGGACGTACCCCGGGCCTACCCGCCACTGCCGCCGCGCCGGTGCCCGCACCCGCTCCAGCGCCGGCCCCGCCGCCCACAGGACACGTGTCGCTTGCCGATACGCATGTCACCGTGCAGAGCGACGGGGTGGCGCTGGTGAAGCTCGAATGCGTCGGCGAAGCGACCTGTACGGGCAGGCTGACCCTGACGGCGAAAGACACGAGCAAAGCGAAGGGCAGGAAGAAGGCGACGACGCGTACCGTGAGGGTCGCAAGGGCGGCCTTTTCGATCGCCGGAGATGAAACGGCGACGGTCAAGCTCGAGCTGGAGCAGACCGGTCGCGCCCTGCTCGAGACCGATCACGGGCGAATTACGGCCGGCTTGGCGATTCTCGAACTTGCTCCCGGGCCGTCGCAGACGGGGATCGAGAGCGTGCGGCTGGTGCAACAGCAGAAGCGGCAGAAGAAGACCCACGGCAAGAAGCGGTAGACCCAAACCCGATCGGAGGACCAAGATGGCAGCCTGCACACACCTCGACCAGATCCTGATCACAGAGCTACCCGAGGAAACCGACGGCTGCGAGGACTGCCTGAAGATGGGTGGCCTCTGGCTGCATTTGCGCATCTGCCTGGAGTGCGGGCACGTCGGCTGCTGCGACGATTCGCCCAACCGTCACGCGACTGCCCACAGCCACTCGAGCGGGCACCCGATCATCCGCTCGATCGAGCCGCGCGAAGAGTGGTCGTGGTGCTACATCGACGAAGTGATGATGAACATCCCCGAGGTGCACGGTGAGACCCGTATCCCGCCGTCACCTTTGGGTGGGTGAAGCTGGCGCGCTAATCACTGTTTGCCCGGTGTAGACGGCTTTGCAGCAGCAGGGACAGGATCTCGGCTATCGATCAGCTGCGCGCGGATGACAGCT
>Ga0302235_10001913_pt1 | contig 15303 bp, 14 predicted proteins | sample II_Palsa_N3_3_FD_193577 | JGI IMG/M metagenome (GOLD analysis project Ga0302235, IMG submission 193577) | Peat permafrost microbial communities from Stordalen Mire near Abisko, Sweden - II_Palsa_N3_3 | ecosystem: Environmental > Terrestrial > Soil > Palsa > Peat permafrost | place: Sweden... | reverse complement strand
CGGGACCTCATGGACCGAACCCGACGGGCGACGGTGCTCGCGGCCGCCTACCGCCAGGGGCGCGCCCTCGGCGGACAGGCGAACGGGACGAGCGTTCGCTCTCGGCGTCGTGGCCCGCAAGCCACGACGCCGAGCACTGGTACAGGCGTCACGGGGCGCTGAGCGACGCGCCGGCGGCTGCCGCGGTGGCCTCCTCGGCCTCGGCGGCGACACCGCGGCGGCGGATCGCGTTCGACAGCGCACGCACGTAGGCGCGGCCCGCGGCCTCGAGGATGTCGGTCGAGACTCCCTGACCGGACCCGGTTGCACCCCCGACCTCGAGTACGACCGATGTCTCGCCGAGCGCGTCCCGGCCGGCCGTGACCGCGTCGACGCGGAACTCGCGGAGCCGGGCCTCGGCGCCCGTCGCGGCGTTGATCGCATGGAAGATCGCGTCGATCGGACCGTCGCCGGTGAAGCTGCCGGTCAGCTCCTCGCCATCCGGGCCCCGCACCCCTACTCGCGCATGCGGCGGCCGCCGCGAGGAGTCCTCGACCTCGAACCACTCGAGCGTGTAGCCCGAGTTCGCGACCTCGCGCAGCTCGTCGGTGACGAGCGCCTCGAGATCCATCGCGGTCACGTGCTTCTTCTTGTCCGCGATCTCCTTGAAGCGTTTGAAGGCGACGTTCAGCGCCTGGCCCGAGACGTCGAATCCGAGCTCACCGAGCGCCTGCTGAAGCGCATGCCGGCCCGAGTGCTTTCCGAGCACGATCGAGTTCGCCTCCAGCCCGACGGTGGTCGCCTCCATGATCTCGTAGGTCGTGCGCTCCTTCAGCACGCCGTCCTGATGGATGCCCGACTCGTGCGCGAACGCGTTGCGCCCGACGATCGCCTTGTTGGGCTGGACGGGATAGCCCGTGAGCCGCGAGACGAGGCGCGAGGTCCGCGCGATCTCGGTCGTGACGGCCCCCGTGTCCAGGCCGATGTCCGCCTGGCGGGTGCGCAGCAGCATCACGATCTCTTCGAGGGACGCGTTGCCCGCCCGTTCGCCGATCCCGTTGACCGCGCACTCGACCTGGCGAGCGCCGGCCAGCAGACCGGCGAACGAGTTCGCGACCGCCAGGCCCAGGTCGTCGTGGCAGTGGACCGACAGCACGACGTTGCGCAGATCCGGAACGAGCTCGTACAGCCGCGTCAGGAACGCCGTGAACTCGTGAGGCATCGTGTAGCCGACGGTGTCGGGGATGTTGATCGTGGTCGCGCCCTCGTCGATCGCGACCTGTAGCACCTCCGCGGTGAACTCGACGTCGGCCCGGGTCGCGTCCATCGGCGAGAACTCGACGTCGTCGAGGTACTGCTTGGCGTGCGCGACAGCGGCGCGCGCCTGCCCCTTGACGTCCTCCCGAGTGGTCTGGAGCTGGTGGCGGATGTGGATGTCGGACGTGGAGATGAACGTGTGAATTCGTGCCCCACCGGCCCCGCCGGCGTCGCGGACGGCGTTCCATGCCGCGTCGATGTCCGCCTGGTGGGTCCGCGCCAGGCCCGCGATCACGGGTCCTTCGACGGCGCGAGCGATCGCCTGCACCGCCTCGAAGTCCCCGGGTGAGGTGATCGGGAAGCCGGCCTCGATCACGTCGACACCGAGCCGCGCGAGCTGGTGGGCGATCTCGAGCTTCTCCTGCGGGTTCAGCGAGATGCCGGGCGACTGCTCGCCGTCGCGCAGCGTCGTGTCGAAGATCAGTACTCGGTTGGGGTCAGCTGGGGTTCTCATGAGTCGGCTCCTTGTTCAAATCTCGTCCTGCGGCTTCTCGGTGCTGGTTTCGCGGCTACGTGCGGCCGCCCACGCGCTATTCCCCCCGAAGGGGGAGGAGAAGCCGGAGAGCGAGGAGGTGCGCCATCTCTCCCCCAAGCGTACCGGCCGCGATCGAAGTTCGTCAAACCGGGCGCGGACGCGGTAACGTGAACCCGTGGATCGCTGGCGCAACGGTTCGCTGCTCTTCGTGCCGGTCACGGCCGCGGTGCCACTTGCCCGGGGCGGTGGAGCGCCCGCGCCCGCGTCCGCGACGCTCGGGCTGATCGCGGTGGTCGTCCTCGTCCCGGTGATCGCGGCGATCGTGATCGCGCTGTGCGCCGGCTGGACGCGCACCCTCCTGCGCCGGCGGCGCGCAAGCGAGGCGCGGCTGCGGGCCGCAGCGACGATCGAGGCCGCCGCGCGGGCGCGGATGAGCGAGCTGTGTCCGCACGGCTGGCGAGCGCAGCTGACGCTGTTCGGCGCCGATGACGAGCTCGGGGCGGGAGCGCCGCCGGGCGCGGCCGCCCGGGTCGCGCTCGACTGGGCCGAGTTCGACGACGCCGACGGGCACATCGCGATCGTCAGGCGAGTCTGGGCGCCGACGATCGGCGAGGCGCTCGAGGCGATGGTGGCGGACCGACGGACCGACGAGACGCTCGAGCGGATCGAGCGGAGCGCCCCCGTCTGGCCGGACTAGTCCACCGAATGCTCGCCTGGGCTGCACGCGCCACGGCCGCCTGCGCGGCGGCGGCGATCCTGAGCGCATGCGGAGGCTCGGACCACGCGCGAAGCCCGCGCCCCAACCCGCTCTGCCCGGAGCGGGCACAGGCCCTGATCGCCCGATTCGTGTCCCGGTCGGCGGCGGCCGTCAGCACCAGCGTGTCGAAGGGCAACGACGCCGCGCCCCAGTGCACGTTCGTCGTGCGAGCCCGCGACGGGAAGCGCATCGAGGTGCTCGCCAACGTCCAGACGATCATGCAGGCGTACTTCGTGCTCCTGCGGACGATCTCCGAGTCGGAGCAGATCTTCGGTCCGGTACGTCTGTTCCCCGGCCCGATCCAGATTTCCGGGCTCGGGCTCGAGGCAAGCTGGTTTCCGAACAATCAGTGGCTCGAGGCCACCGACGGCCGCCGGCTGGTGACGACCTCGGTCGACTGGTCAGGCTCGAGCCAGAGCACCCGGATCGAGCTCGCCGAGCGCGTGACGCGCGTCTACCTCCACACGCCGCACGGCAAGCTGGCCGAGAAGCTGTCGAACGACTATCCGTAGCACCCGATCAGAGGCTGACCGAGCGACCGGCGACGAAGCCGTCGCTCGCGACGATCTCCTCGACGACCTCGTGCGGAACGGGCCGGTCGGTCGTGATCGTCATCGCCGCCAGCGGTTCGGCTCCCGCCGGCCCGCCGTCCGGCTGGCGCCCGACGGCGGCCGAGACGATGTTGACCCCGTGGCGCCCGAACGCGGTGCCGACGCGGCCGATCATCCCCGGCACGTCGCGGTAGCGGAACAGTGTCAGGTGGTCGTCGAGCTGGACGTCGAAGCGCTGGCCCCAGGCCTCGATCAGGTGCGGCCGGAAGCGAAGCCCCATCAGCGTGCCGGCGACGCGCACGGACTCGCTGCCGCCGGTCACGGTGACCCGCACCAGATCGGTGTAGTCGCGGGCGCTTGATTGCTTGACCTCGACCAGTGCGATCCCGCGCTCTTGCGCCAGCGCCGGCGCGTTGACCTCGTTGACCTCCTCCTCGGTGTGTCCGTGCAGCAGGCCGAGCAGCACCTCGATCGCGAGCAGGCGGGTATCGCGGTCGGCGATCCGGCCGAGGAACTCGACCTTCACCTCGTCGATCGATGAGCTCTGGGCCAGCGCCACGCCGATGCGCCCGAGCGCGCGGCACAGCGGCACGAACGGCCCGAGTACCTCCATGTCCTCCGGCGAGATCGCCGGCACGTTGACGGCGGTGGTGACGGCGCCGCCGGTCAGCGCCGCGACCACCTGCTCGGCGGCCTGGAAGCCCGCGCGGTCCGTCGCCTCGGCGGTCGAGGCGCCGAGATGGGGCGTGACGATCACCCGCGGATGCCCGAACAGCGGGTGTTCGGTGATCGGCTCGGTCTGGAACACGTCGAGCGCGGCGCCGGCCACCTTGCCGCTCTCGATCGCCGCCTGCAAGTCCGCGTCCACGATCAACGGCCCGCGCGCAACGTTGAGGACGCGTACGCCGTCCTTGCACTTGGCCAGCGCCTCGGCGTCGAGCCAGCCGGTCGTCTCGGGCGTCTTCGGCAGATGCAGGGTGAGGAAATCGGCGACCGCGTAGACGTCGTCGGACGAGCTCGCCTTCTCGACCCCGAGCTCGCGGTAGCGTTCGGCGCCGACATACGGGTCATACGCGATCACGTGCATCCCGAACGCGCGGGCGCGCTGGGCGACGAGCTGGCCGATCCGGCCGAACCCGAGGATCCCGAGCGTCTTCTCGTGCAGCTCGACGCCGGAGAACTTCGAGCGCTCCCACTTGCCGCTCGTGAGCGAGGCGTGCGCCTGCGGGACGTTGCGCGCGAGCGCAAGCAGCAGCGCCATCGTGTGCTCGGCGGCGGTGATCACGTTCGACTGCGGCGCGTTCGCGACGACGATCCCGCGCTTGGTCGCAGCCGGGACGTCGACGTTGTCGACCCCGACGCCCGCACGGCCGACGGCCCGCAGGCTGGTTGCGCGCTCGATCAGCTCGGCGTCGAGCTTGGTGGCGGACCGGATCAGGATGCCGTCGTAATCGCCGAGCCGATCGGCGAGCTCCTCGCGGCTCCAGTCAAAGCCCGTGTCGACGTCGAAGTGCTCGGATAACAGGTCGATGCCCGATTGGCCGATCTTCTCGGCCACGAGCACCCTGGGCCTGGTGGCGGTGGGGGCGCTGGTGGTTGCGCTCATCCGAGCTGCTCCAGGACGAAGTCGATGCAGGCGACGAGCGCCTCGACGTCGCTCGGCTCGGTCGCCGGGAACATCGCGACCCGCAGCTGGTTGCGACCGAGCTTTCGGTAGGGCTCCACGTCGACGATCCCGTTCTCGCGCAGCTGGGCGGCGATCTGGGCGGCGTCGATCTGCTCGTCGAAGTCGATCGTGCCGACGACCAGCGAGCGCTTCGCCGGGTCCTCGACGAACGGCGTCGCGTGCTCGTTGGCCTCGGCCCACCCGTACAGGGCCTTGGACGAGGCGGTCGTCCGCGCGATCATCGCGTCGAGGCCGCCCTGCGCGAGCATCCAGTCGAGCTGGTCGGCGAGCAGGAACAGGGTCGCGATCGCCGGCGTGTTGTAGGTCTGGTCCTTGCGCGAGTTCTCGAGCGCAGTCGTCAGCGACAGGAATTCGGGGATCCAGCGGGTCGCGCCGGTCGTCGGCCGCTCGCGATCGATCCGCTCGACGCGCTCGATCGCGGCCGGGCTCATCAGCGCCAGCCACAGTCCGCCGTCTGACGCGAAGCCCTTCTGCGGGGCGAAGTAGTACACGTCCGCGTCGGTCACGTTGACCGGCAGGCCGCCCGCGCCCGAGGTCGCATCGATCAGCACGAGCGCGCCGTCGTCGAGGCCCGCCGGCCGCGACACGGGGACCATCACGCCGGTCGAGGTCTCGTTGTGTGCCCACGTGATCACGTCGGCTCCGGACTGAGCGCAAGCGACCGGGTCGGGCGCGTCGCCAGGCTCGGCCTTGGCGATGATCGGGTCGGCGAGGAACGGAGCGCCGGCCGTGCACGAGGCGAACTTGGAGGAGAACTCGCCGTAGCTCAGCTGCAGCGCGCGCTCCGCGATCACGCCCGCCGTCAGCGCATCCCAGAAGGCGGTCGTCCCGCCGTTACCGAGGACGACCTCGTAGCCCTCGGGAAGGTCGAACAGCTCGGTCAGCCCCGCGCGGACGCGTCCGACGAGCGCCTTGACCGGCTTCTGCCGGTGCGAGGTACCCATCACGGCGGCGCCTTCGGAGGCGAGCCGGGGCAGCTGATCTCCTCGCAGGCGCGACGGGCCCGAGCCGAACCGGCCGTCGGCGGGTTTCAGCTCATCCGGGATCTGAACGACTGTTGGGGTCTGGGCCACGATGGCTCCTCGGTGTCTCGGGGAATCGGTTTGCCCAGGCGCGCGGCTCTCGGTCCTCCGTCGCTCCCCGGTGGTCACTCCCACCTTGATTGCGCCAGTCACGACGGGCAATCTGAGTGTACAGACGGCTTCCGGGGGCGCGATCGGTCGTGGCCGGCCCCCCCGCCGTTCGGGGGGCGAGCCCGCGAGGCCGCGCTACTCGTGGAATTCGGTGTCGATCCAGGGCATCTGGGCGCGCAGCTCCTTGCCGACGACCTCGACCTGGTGGCCCAGCTGCTCCTCGCGCATCCGCTTGAAATTCTCCTGCCCGGCGCGGTTCTCGGCGATCCACTCGCGCGCGAAGTCGCCCGTTTGGATCTCGGCGAGGATCTGCTTCATCGCGTTGCGGGTCTCCTGCCCGATGATCCGCTTGCCGCGCGTCAGGTCGCCGTACTCGGCCGTGTTCGAGATGGAGTAGCGCATCCCGGCGATCCCCTTCTCGTACATCAGGTCGACGATCAGCTTGAGCTCGTGCAGGACCTCGAAGTACGCGAGCCGCGGGTCATAGCCGGCCTCCGTCAGGGTGTCGTAGCCCGCGCGGACGAGTTCCGTGACGCCCCCGCACAGCACCGCCTGCTCGCCGAACAGGTCGGTCTCGGTCTCCTCGCGGAAGCTGGTCTCGATCACGCCCGCGCGTGTGCAGCCGATCCCCTTCGCGTATGCCAGTGCGACCCCGAGGGCGTCGCCGGTCGCGTCCTGCTGCACGGCGACCAGCCCCGGAACGCCGGAGCCCTCGACGAACTGGCGGCGGACGAGGTGCCCGGGGCCCTTCGGCGCGACCAGCGCGACATCGACGTCACCGGGCGGGAGGATCGTGCCGTAGTGGATCGAGAAGCCGTGTCCGAACAGCAGCATGTTGCCGGCGTCGAGCCCGTCGCCGACGCCGGCCTCCCAGATCTGAGCGTGCAGCTCGTCGGGCGCGAGCAGCGCGACGATGTCGCCCTCCGCCGATGCGCTGCCGGGGTCGGTGACGCGCAGGCCGTTCGCCTCCGCCTTGGCGACGCTGGCTGACTGCGGGCGCAGACCGACGACGACGTCGACGCCCGAGTCCTTGAGGTTCAGCGCGTGGGCATGGCCCTGCGAGCCATAGCCGATGATCGCGACGGTCTTGCCGTCGAGCTTGTGCAGGTCAGCGTCGTCGTCATAGAACATTCGCCGCAGCCTAGCGGGCTTCGCGCGCCGCCGGTCAGGACCCGGCGAAGCGCTGCTCCAGCGCGAGCACGTCGGCGACGTACTGTCGAGCCGCCGGCAGGATGCCGATCCGCTGTACCGAGGCGAGGCCCTGCAAGAACGCCGCGATCGCGAGCGGTTGGCTGCCGGTGGCCGCGAGCAGCGAGCGCAGTAGCAGGACGCCAGCAGTGACGTTGCCGGTTGCGGATGCCGAATTCAGCAGCGATCCGCCGGCGAGGTTCGAGGTGATCCAGCTCCACGTCGCCGGCAGGATCTGCATCACCCCAACGGCGCCCGCCGAGGAGACCTCGTCGTTGTCGAAGCCGCTCTCCTGCCACGCGATCGCCTCCGCCAGCGGGGCCGGGACTCCGTCGCCGTCGGCGATCGCGGCGATCTGCCCCGCAGTCACAAACGTCGGCGTCGGATACGGCGGCCCGCTGCCGGTCGCGGCCTGTGCGGACCCCCCGCCGGTCGCGGCCTGTGCGGACCCCCCGCCGCTCACCGCGCCCGCCGGCAGGCGCAACGTCAGGCCCGCCTCGAGGACGCCCGCCGGGTCCAGCCCGTTGAGCGCAGCGAGCGCCGCAACAGAGGTTCCGGCGCGCGCGGCGATCGCGGTCAGCGTGTCACCCGGCTCGACCAGGTAGCTGCCGCCTGCGGCGCCGGGCGCCTGCGCGCCACTCGTCGCGTCTGCCGTGGGTGGCGCCTGCGCGTCGTCATCGGCGCCGGAGCGCGGGGGAATCTCGAGCACCGAACCCGCGATCAGCTCGGCGTCTGTCGACAGACCGTTGGCGGCCGCGAGCGCCTGCTCGCTGAGGCCGTCCTGCGCCGCGACTGACGTGAGCGTCTCGCCGGGCACCACGACGTGCGCGAAGTCGGCCCGCGCCGGCGGCGCCACCGACAGGCACGCCACGAGTGCGATCGGCATCGGGAGCGCGATCGCTGATCGCATCCAGCGTGGCACGCGCATGCAGCCAGCGTCCCCCCCGGCGTGCGCCCGCGCAACCCCTGCAACGCGCCGCCCAGCGGCAATTAGGCCGTCGCGAGCGCGACCAGCGAGACCCCCGGGTAGGTGTAGCCGCCCGCGGGATCGGCGAACGGCGCCGACCGTGCCTCGATCTCCTCGCGCAGCAGTCGCCGGTGCTCATCGTCGAACCCCGCCCAGGCGCGGTTGAACAGCATCGAGACGTCGAGCGTCTCGCCGATCAGGTCGAGGATCGAGTCGTAGTGGCGCGCGATCGCGACGGGCTCGACGGTAACCTCGATGAACCCCGCCTCGCGCAGCGTCGACTCGAACACGCCCGGCTCAGCCAGCACGAACATGCCGGGCCGCCCCGGCATCGGCGGATCCACGAGCTCGAGCTCGACCATCGCCCGGCTCGGGATCACGCTCCAGGGGTTGGCCTGCGGAACGTCCCAGACCGCCAGCACGGCGCGGCCCCCCGGACGCAGGACGCGCCGGCATTCGGACAGCGCTGCGGCCGGATCGACCACCAGCATCACGCCCCAGCGGCACAGGATCGCGTCGACGCTCGCCGTCGGCAGGTCGATCCACTCGAGCTGGAACTGCTTGAACTCGACGTTCTCCACCCCCTGCTCGAGCGCTCGCTCGCGCGCGATCTCGAGCATCCCCTCGGCGGCGTCGCTCGAGATCAGCGTTCCACTCGGGCCGAGGAGGCGCGCGGCGAGAAACCCGGTATCGCCGGGACCGGCAGCGAGCTCGAGCACCCGCTCGCCGGGCTGCAGCTCCGCGAGCTCGATCATCCGAAGCGAGACCGGCATGCCGACCTCGCGGATCCGGTCCGCCTGCCGCGCCCACCCGCGCGACTGCCGCTGCCACCCGTCCAGCAGCTCGCCGCGCAGGGCCTCGAGATCGTCGCTCACCCGGCACCATCCGCGATCCGTAGCGCGATTTCGCCGAGCGCGGCCTCGGTCTGCCCGCGCATCCGACGTTGGAAGATCGCGACGAGCGCGCCCGTCGCGACCGGCAGCAAACGCTCGGTCGCCTTGTCGAGCTCGGGCCAGCGGTCTGCGGGCATGTCGGCCTGCTCGAACGGGCGCCACACCTGCGCGACGAACAGCTCGACGAACGCGCGCGCGACCTCGTCGCAGTGACTCTCGGTCGCCTCGAACACGTCGAGCGCCGCGTCCAAGCCGATCCCACTCTGCGCGACCTGCTCGGCGACCGCCAGCAGCGACGGGTTCGGGACCCGGTACACGCCGTCGGCGACTGGGACCAGCAGGCCGAGCCGCTGCGCCCGTGCGAGGATCCGCGGAGCGTCGGCGGCGTCGACGTGGAACCGTCTTCCGAGCTGGGCGACCGTCAGCGTCTCGGCCGGCTCCTCGCCAAGCCGGCTGAGGGTGGCCTTGAAGCGCAGCAGCCGCTCGGCGGTGCCCTCGGTGTCATCGAGCAGGCGCTTGATCCCACCGAGGTTGAACCCTTGGCGCTGCAGGTCGCGGATCATCCGCAGCTGCGCGACGTGACCGGGGCCGTAGTAGCCAACCCGGGTGCGGACCGCGGGCGGCGCGAGCAGCCCGCGCGCCTGGTGTGAGCGGATGTTGCGGACGGTCATCCCCGACGCGGCCGCCAGCTGCTCGATCGTCAACTGGTTCGGTGAGCTCGTCGCGGCGGCGGTCGCCATCCGAGCGATGCTATCGGCAGTCGACGTCTCGGCACTCGATGTCACGTCACTTCGGGTAGGCGACGTCTCTGCCCGCCAGCTCCCGGCGGACGAGCTTACCCGACGGCGTCCGCGGCAGCTCCCGCGCGAACACGACGTCCTTGGGGACCTTGAAGCGCGCGAGCCGCCCTGCACACCACGCCCGCAGCTCCTCCGGCGACACCTCGGCCCCGTCGCACACGACGACGCGCGCGACGACCGCCTCCCCCCACTCCGGATCCGCTCGCGCGAACACGCCCGCGTCGGCGACCGCCGGGTGCTCCAGCAGCACCGCCTCGACCTCGGCCGGCGCGACGTTCTCGCCGCCCGAGACGATCGTGTCGGCCTTGCGCCCGACGATCTCGAGCCGCGAGCCCTCGCCGCCGAACCTGCCGAGATCGCCGGTGTGCAGCCAGCCTTGCTCGTCGACGGCGCCGGGCGCGACGATCGGTCCGCGCACGAGGATCTCGCCGTCGGCGCCGAGCCTGATCTCGACGCCCGGGAGCGGGAAGCCGAATGTCGCGATCTGCGAGCACGCCTCCGTCATCCCGTAGGTCGGCGCGACCGGGACCGCTGCATCGGCGGCGCGCGCGAGCAGCGCCGGCGAGATCGGCCCGCCGCCGAGGAGCGCCCAGCGCAGCGTCGGGGGCCGCTCGAGCCCGGCGTCGAGCAGACGGGCGAGCATCGTCGGCACCAGCGAGACGAGCGTGATCCGCCGCGACGGCGACATCAGCTCCTCCAGCACGGCGCCCGTGTCGAACCGCTCGTGCAGCACGACGGTCGTTGCATAGACCGCCGAGCGCAGCAGGATCGAGAGGCCGCCGACGTGCGCGAGCGGCATCGTGCACAGCCAGCGCTCCTCCAGATCGAGCCCGAGCATCACCGCCGACCCGAGCGCGTTCGCCTGCCAGTTGGCGAACGTCAGCTCGACGGGTTTGGGCGCCGAGGTCGTGCCCGAGGTGTGCATGATCGTCGCGACCCCGAGGCCGTCCGCGGGCACCTCCGCGCGGGCCCGGCGCACGGCCCGCTCCTGGTCGCTCGAGCGCAAGTCGATCGGCAACGCCGGCCGCCCGCTCAGCAGGCAGGCGTGGAGCGCGACCGCGAACTCGAGCCGGTCCTCGAGCTCGAGCGCAACCGGCAGCCCGGCGGGGGCCCCGGCCAGCGTCCGCGCCCCCGCGTCCGCGCGGCGCGACAGCTCCGCGTAGTCCACCCGCCGGGCGCCGTACTCGATCGCGACCCGCTCGGGTTGGCGCGCCGCCGCCGCAGGGAGCCAGAACCGCATCCGTGAAACGGTAGTCTCAGCCGCCGTGAGCGTCACCTGGGAATCGGCGGGCGACTACGAGGACATCCGCTACGAGCTCGCCACCGGCGAGAACGCCGGGATCGCGAAGATCACGATCAACCGCCCGGAGGTCCGCAACGCGTTCCGCCCGGAGACCGTGGTCGAGCTGTCCCGCGCGTTCGAATGCGCCCGTGAGGACGAGCGGGTCGGGGTGATCATCCTTACCGGCGAAGGACCCGACGCATTCTGCTCGGGCGGCGACCAGCGGGTGCGCAGCGCCCACGGCGGCTATCTGACCGGCGCCGACCCGTCGGATCCGAGCCAGCCCGGCCGCCAGGAGCGTGCGGGACGTTTCCACGTCACCGACCTGCACGTGCAGATGCGCCGCCTGCCCAAGCCGATCGTCGCGATGGTCGCCGGCTACGCGATCGGTGGCGGCCACGTCCTGCACGTGATCTGCGATCTGACGATCGCCGCCGACAACGCGTGCTTCGGCCAGACCGGGCCGCGCGTAGGCAGTTTCGACGGCGGCTTCGGGGCGAGCATCCTGTCGCGGCTCGTCGGCCCGAAGAAGGCGAAGGAGATCTGGTTCCTGTGCCGCCGGTACGACGCCCAGCAGGCTTTGCAGATGGGGCTGGTGAACGCCGTCGTCCCGCTCGACCGCCTCGAGGACGAGACGCTGAAGTGGTGCCGCGAAATGCTCCAGCTCTCCCCGTTCGCGCTGCGGCTGCTGAAGGCTTCGTTCAACGCGGACGAGGATGGGCTGGCCGGGATCCAGCAGCTCGCCCACGACACCAACCTGCTCTTCTACATGAGCGACGAGGCGGCCGAGGGGCGCCAGGCGTATCTCGAGAAGCGCCGCCCGGACTTCTCGCAGTTCCCGCGCCGCGCGTGATGCCCGGCCCCGCGGCAGCGCCGCTCCCGAAGCCGAGCGGCGTCCGGATCTGGGTGATGGCGGCGCGGCTGCGAACGCTGCCGGCGGCCGTCGCGCCCGTGCTCGTGGGGACCGCCTGGGCCGGCTTCCTGCACGTCTTTCACCCGCTCAGGTTGGTCGCCGCGCTGCTCGGCTCGATCCTCATCCAGGTCGGCACGAACCTCTCCAACGACTACTCGGACGCGCGCCGCGGCGCCGACACCGAGGAGCGCCTCGGGCCGGTTCGGGTGACCGCCGGCGGGCTCGTGCCACCGCGCCAGGTGCTCGTCGCGACCTACGCGACCTTCGGGCTCGCGGTGCTGGTCGGCGCCTACCTGATCGTCGTCGCCGGCTGGCAGCTGCTGATCATCGGGGTCGCGTCGATCCTGGCGGGCGTGCTCTACACGGGCGGACCGCGGCCGTACGGCTACGAGGGGCTGGGCGAGCTGTTCGTGTTCCTGTTCTTCGGCGTCGTCGCGGTCGTCGGCTCGTTCTTCGTCCAGGTCCGCCACTACGACTGGGAGGCGTTCGCCCTGTCGGTCCCGGTCGGCCTGCTCGCCTCGGCGATCCTCGTCGTCAACAACACGCGCGACATCGACACCGACCGCCGCGCCGGCAAGCGCACGCTCGCGGTGCGCCTCGGGCCGGACCGGTCTCGCATCCTGTTCGCGGCGATCGTCTACGCCTCCTACCCGCTCGCGCTGGGCGTCTGGCTGTTCGGCCCGGCGCGCGCGTGGCTGCTGCTGCCGTTCCTGACCCTGCCGCTCGCGGTCCCGCTCGTCCGCCTCGTGCGCAACCACGCCGACGGCGCGTCGCTCAACCAGGCACTCGCCGGCACCGGACAGCTGCAGCTCGCCTTCTGCGTGCTGCTGTCGGCCGGCCTGCTCCTGAGTCGGTGAAGATGGAGTACGACATCTACGGGGCGCGCTTGCGCGCGCCCTTGGTTTCTGCGCATTCGCGGACGGACGTTCGCTCGCTGGTGCGCGTCAGGCTGATCGCGGAAGACGGCTTCGTGGGCGTCGGTGAGGCGGCGCCGCTCGAGTCCTATAACGGCGTCAGCGTGCAGGACGTCGTCGCCGCGCTCGCCGCCTGGCGCCCGGACGGGCCGCTGCCGGTGCTGCCGCAGGCGGCCGCGGCGATCGACCTCGCGCTCTGGGACCTGCGCGGCCGCCGCACCGGCGAGCCGGTCTGGCGCCTGCTCGGGGCGCAGCGCGCACTGCCGATCGCCGTCAATGCGACGATCGGCGCCGAGGTACCGTCCGACGCCGCCCGCGCTGCCCAAAGCGCGCGGGCGGCAGGGTTTCCGTGCGTGAAGGTCAAGGTCGGCGCCGGCGCGGACCTCGCGCGGGTACGGGCCGTGCGGGAGGCGGCCGGCGCCGAGCTGGCGATCCGGCTCGACGCCAACGGGGCCTGGTCGGTCCGCGAGGCGATCGCGGCGCTCGAGGCGCTCGCGCCGGTCGGGATCGAGTGCTGCGAGGAGCCGGTGCACGGCGCCGCCGCGCTGGCCGACGTGGCGTCGGGTTCGCCGGTGCCCGTGTCGGCGGACGAATCGGCGCGCGAAGCGCTCGCCGGCGGCGAGCGCGTGTGCGCCGCCGTGTGCTTGAAGATCGCGGCGTCGGGGGGCATCTCGGGCGTGCTGCGCGACGCGAAGCTCGCCCGCGAGCTCGGCTACGAGGTGTACCTGGCCTCGACGCTCGACGGGCCGCCCGGGATCGCCGCGGCGCTGCACGCGGCCGCGGTGATCGTGCCCGACCGGCCGTGCGGGCTGGCGACGCTCGCGATGTTCGAGGCCGAGGACCCGCTGCCGCCGGCGGGCGGGTTCATGGCGGCGCCGTCGACGCCGGGTCTGATCGGTTAGGGTCCGGTGCATGAGCGACCAGCGCCCGAATGTGTTCGCCGACGTATTCACGGTCGAACGCGGCCGCCTGCGTGGTGAGCCGGTCGTCCGCAAGGCGGGCGCGGCCGATCTCGGCGGGACGCTGTACGAGCTCGCCCCGGGCGCCGACGAGATGCCGTTGCACATCCATCACGGGATGGAGGAGCTCGCGATCATCCTGTCGGGCCGGCCGACACTGCGCACGCTCGACGGCGAGTCCGAGTTGTCCGAAGGCGACGTCGTGGCGTTCCCGCGGGGCCGGCGCGGCGCGCACACGCTGGTCAACCGCACCGATGCGCCGGTTCGCTACCTGATGATGTCGACCAAGGTCATGCCCGAGGTCGTCGAGTACCCCGAGCAGGGGACGATCGGTGTGAGCACCCGCCCGCCATTCGAGCGGCCGGCTCCGGGCGACGATCCCGCCGACAACCTGCGCCTGCGGTTCAACCGCTCCGACGCGATCCAGTAGCCGTTTCGGGGGGCGTTGAAGTCGGGTCCTTGCGGCGTCGGCGCGCGCCCCTTCGCGCGCCCTCTTGCTTTAACGGCAGCACTGAGGGGTGGGTGCCCCTGCAGCCGGATCGAGCGACAAAAACTTGCCGAACCCCCTCGCCAAATGAGGGGGTCGTACGCCCAGGTGCGCTCAGCAGCACTGGGCGTACGACCCCCCGAAAATCGAGAGGGGTTCGGCAAGTTTTTGTCGCTCGGGACCAGCCTCAAGGACATCCTCCCCCTCATTGCTGCCTTTAGGTCGGAGGGCGCCCGAAGGGGCGCGCGCAGACGCCTCACAGAAGATCACCGACAAACTCAGGAGCCTCGAGGTGCGCCGCATGCCCCGCCCCACGGACGGCGACCGCCGTCGCGTCCGGGATCAGGCTCGCCATCTCCGACGCGACGCCAAGGAACTTCAGGTCCCGCTCGCCGGCGAGCAGCAGCACCGGCATCGACAGCTCGCCGAGCCGCTCCCAGAGCGACGGCAGCGCGCCGGTCCCGAGCCCTCGGAGCGCCCGCGCCAGGCCGGCCGGGGTCGAGCGCAACCGATCCTCGTGCGCGGCTGCGGCGAGCTGGGGCGGGAGGTCGGCGAGCACCGGCGTGCGCGCCCACTCGGCGGCGAACGCCTCGATCGTGGTCGTCTCGAGGCGAGCCGCGAGCGCCTCGTCGGCGGCCCGGCGCGCGTCTCGCTCGGACCGCTCGGCGATCCCGGGGCTGGCGCCGATCGTGACCAGCCGCTGCACCCGCTCGGGGAGCGCGAGCGCGACGTGGAGTGCGATCCGGCCGCCCATCGAGTAGCCACACAGCGTGAAGCGCTCGGGCGCCAGCGCGGCGACGTCGGTGAGGACTGCCGCGAGCGTGACCGGACGTGAGTCGGAGGCGCTGCCGTGACCGCGGATATCCGGGGCGATCGCCCGGTACCGTTGCCCGACCCGCGCGATCACCGGCTCCCAGCTGGCGCCGGTGTTGGTGAAGCCATGCAGTAGCACGAGCGCGGGCGAGTCCGGATCGCTCATCTGACTGGAGATCATGCTGAAG
>Ga0302235_10001905_pt1 | contig 15322 bp, 13 predicted proteins | sample II_Palsa_N3_3_FD_193577 | JGI IMG/M metagenome (GOLD analysis project Ga0302235, IMG submission 193577) | Peat permafrost microbial communities from Stordalen Mire near Abisko, Sweden - II_Palsa_N3_3 | ecosystem: Environmental > Terrestrial > Soil > Palsa > Peat permafrost | place: Sweden... | reverse complement strand
CTGGCTGGCGCACGCCGAGGCGGCGGTGGGCTCCGCGCACCTGGTGCCGCGGCTGGTCGGCGAGGGCTGGCCGCGGCTGGCCGAGGTGGCCCCGGCCGCGGCCGCGATCGTTACCCCGCTGGCCCGGGACCCGGGCCCGCTGGTGGACGCGCTGGAGGCCACCCCGCACACGTTCGTGCACAGCAACTGGAAGCTGGACAACCTGGGCACCGACGCCGACGGCCGGACCGTGCTGCTCGACTGGGAGCAGCCGGGGCGCGGCGCGCCGCTGTCCGACCTGGCCTGGTACCTGGCGATCAATTGCCGGCGCCTGCCGCAGGGCAAGCAAGACGCGATCGCCGCCTATCGGCAGGCGCTGGAGGAACACGGGATCAGCACCGAGACTTGGTGGGATCGCCAGCTGGCGCTGTGCCTGCTGGGCGCGCTGGTCCAGTTCGGCTGGGAGAAGGCCCTCGGGGGTTACGACGAAGAGCTCGCGTGGTGGGAGACACAGGCGCTCCGGGCCGCCCCGCTACTGAGCTGAGCGAGGGCGTCCGGGCCGCTTACGACACAAGTGCCCGGCTGTGGGCCGAGGGGCCCGAGCCGGTCTACGCCCGCCTGGCCCGCGCGCTGCTGGCCCAGCCGCTGCTCACCGGCACGCTGTCGACCGGGACGCTGTCGACCGAGATGGGCGCCGGGCTGGCGGGCGCGCGGGTGCTGGACCTGGGCTCGGGGACCGGGGTGGCCGCGCGGGCCGCGCTGGCCGCCGGGGCGCGATCGGTGGTCGCCGCCGACTCGGCCCTGGGCATGCTGCGCCGCTGCCCGGGCCGGCTGCATCCGGTGGCGGCCGACGCGACCGCGCTGCCGTTCCGCGACGGCTGCTTCGACCTGGCGGTGGCCGCGTTCTGCCTGGGCCACCTGGACCGGCCGGTCGCGGGCCTGCGTGAGGCCCGCCGGGTGGCCGGCGCGCTGGCCGCCAGCTCGTTCGCGGCCGGGTGGAACCATCCGGCCAAGGCGGCGGTCGACGAGGTCCTCGCCGCGTTCGGCTATCGGCCTCCGTCGTGGTACGTCACGTTCAAGCGGGACACCGAGCCGTGGGCCAGCGACGCGGCCGCGCTCGGCCGGGACGCGACCGCGGCGGGCTACGCCGACGTCCGGCTGCGGAACATCACGGTGGACACGGGACTATCCCGCCCGGCCGAGCTCGCCGCGTGGCGGCTGGGTATGGCCCATGTCGCCCCGTTCGTGGGCTCGCTGACCGCGGCCCGGCGGGCCGAGTTGCGCCACGCCGCGCAGGACGCCGTGGCCGGTTCCGGCCCGCTCGTGGTGGACATGCTGGTGCTCACCGCGCGCTGAAGGTCAGCGGGTTTGCGCGGCCCGCCAGCTGTCCAGGCGGTGACTCGCGGCGTGGCGCAGCGTGCCGGAGTGCTCGCCGGCCTGGCGGGCCAGCCGCTCGGCCCGGTCGGCCGCGACGTCCAGCCAGGCCGGGACGGCGAAATCGGCGGCGGTTTCGCCGGTCCACCACCAGGCCTCCACGGCGACGGACGCCTCGACCAGGTCCAGGTCCGCGGTGACCGCATCGAGGTCGACGGACAGGCCCAGCGCCCGGCGGGCCCGGTGGCCCAGGACGCGGGCCACGCTGACGTACCGCGGCACGGCGAGGGCGGCCGCCCGCGTTTCCAGCTCGGCGGCCGTGGCCAGCGCCGCCTCCGCGTCGCCGCGCAGCAGGGCCAGCCGCCCGGTAATCAGCTGGTGCTTGAGCTCCAGCCGCCAGCCGAAGACCAGGTTTCCGGTCAGCAGGGTCCGCGCCTGAGCGAGCCGGGCCTGCGCGCCGTCCGGATCGCCGGCTTGCACGTGCTCCTCGGCCAGGTCTTGCAGCGCGGCGATGGCCAGCTCGGGGATGCCCTGGCCGACCTGCCCCAGTTCCAGGGCCCGGAGGTGAAGATCGTGGGCCGGACCGGCGGCGCCGAGGTTGCGCAGCACCCACCCGGCGAAGTTCACCGCGCGGCCTGCGAACCGGGGCACCTGGCGGCGCTCGACCTCGGCGGTGTAGCGCGTGAAGGCGTCCAGGGCCAGCGCCGGGCGGCCGGCCACGGCGTGCGCGTGCCCGGTAAACAGCAGCGAGTGCAAGGTGGCCGCGGTGTGCGCCACCCCTTCCTGCGCGCGGGCCGCCGGGCGCAGCAGGGCCAGCGCTTCCTCGGTCTTGCTCTGATGGGCCCGGAGCACCCCGAGCCAGGCGGCGGCGGTCACCCGGTCGGTCCCCTCGGCCAGCGCGAACGCCTCGCCGAGGAGCAGCTCGGCGTGGGCCAGGTCACCGGCCGCATGCCGGGTCCGGCCACCGACGGCCAGGCAGCGGGACCGGGTGGCCGGATCGGCGGCGGCCAGCGCGCCGTCCGCGGCGAACTGCGCGGCCTGGGCGAAACGGCGGTCGAAGTAGCAGGCCCACGCGCCGACCTCCAAGGCGGCGGCGCCGGACGCCGCGGCGAGCTCGACGTCGGCCAGCGCCTGCGCGTACCGGCTGCGGCGGGTGCGGACCCGGGCCCGTTCGAGCCAAGCCTCTGGTTCCGGGTGCAGCGCTAGGGCATCGTCCAGCAGGGCCTCGGCCGCGGCGTGGTCGAAGCGTTCGGCGACCCGCTCCGCGGCGGTCCGCAGCGACCGGGCGGCCAGCGCGAGATCGCCGCCCAGCCGGGCGTGGTAGGCGACCATGGCCGGGTCGGCGTACGGCTGCCGGGCCAGCACGCGGCCGGCCTGCCGGTGCAGCAGGGCGGCCCGGCCGACGGTGGCGCTCGCGGCCAGCGCCTCCCGGACCAGCTCGTGCCGGAACCTGAACGTCCCGCCGTCGGTGGCCAGCAGTTGCTTGGCCACGGCGCGCTCGGCGTCATCGAGCAGGTCGACGGCGGGCCGGCCGAGCAGGGCCGCGAGCAGCTCGATGTCCAGCTCCGGGCCGATCACCGCGGCCGCGCGCAGCAGGGCGCCGGCCGGGCCCAGCTCGTCACAGCGGGCCGACACCGACTCGACCAGCGATGCGGGCAGGTCGACCCCGGCTCCCTGCTGCGCGAGCTCGATCAAGAACAGCGGGTGACCCTTGGACCGTTCGTACAGCTCGTCGGCCCGGGAGGACCCCGCCAGCTGGGCGGCGGCTTCCCGGCCGAGCAGGCCGAGGTGCACGGACGCGGTGGCCGGCAGGGGCGGTCCCTCACCGGAGCGGACCGCCGCCACCACCAGGGCGGGCATGTTCTCCCGGCGCGCGAAGCTCAGCCAGTTGGCCAGGGCCTGCCCGGCCAGGTGCGCGTCGTCGATCGCCACCACCAGCGGGCCCCGCTGGGCCAGCCGGGCCGCCACCCTGACCAGGGCCGCGTACAGGACCGCCGGGCCGAGCATGCTGTCGGCCAGGATCGGCTGCGCCCGGGGGGCGACGAGGTCCAGGGCCACGCCGAGCACGGAGGTCAGGGTCAGCGCGTCCTGGCCCAGCAGGTCGGCGGTCGCGTCGGGACCGAGCCGGCGCATCAGCGCGGACAACGCGGACAGGAGGGCATCGAGCGGCATGGCCCGGTCGAGCTGCCCGCACGAGGCCATCAGGACCGTGTCGCCAACCACGGCCCGCTGCGCGGCCCAGGCCCGGAGCAGGGCGGTCTTCCCGATGCCGGCCTCCCCTTCGACGACCACGATCTCGGTCGGGCCGTCGCGGGCCCGCGCGGCCATCGTGTCCAGGAAGGCCAGTTCGTCATGGCGGCCGACCAGGCCGGCCGGGAGGCGGGCCGGCGGCGGCAGCGCGGGGAGCTCGCCGCGCAGGATCGCGGTGTACAGGGCGACGGTCTCGGGTGACGGGTCGGTGCCGAGCTCGGCGGCCAGGCGCTCCCGGATCTGCGCGTAGGCGGCCAGGGCCGCGGCCACCCGGCCGCCCGCGACGTAGGCGCGCAGCAGGACCCGCAGCGACTCCTCGTCGTAACCGTCGACCGCCACGGCCGCGGTCGCGGCGTCGGCGGCGGACATCCAGTCCCCGGCCTCGAGCAGGGCGGTGGCCGCCACCCGCCGGGTCCGCCCGGCCAGGCGGTCCAGCTCGGCCAGCCGGAGCTGGGCCCATTCCCCGGGTACCGACGGCAGAGCGTAGCCGCGCAGCAGCGACAGCGCGATCCGGGCTGCGGCGGCCGCGCCGAGGACGTTCCCCGCCTCGCGCCGGCGGTCCATCTCCTCGGTGAGCGCGGCCAGTTCGGACGCGTCCAGCCAGTCGCAGACCAGCAGGTAGCCGCGGTCGCGGTGCTGGATCCGTTCCCGGCCCAGCACCGACCGCAGCCGGCTGATCAGCACGGCGAGCTGGTCCTCGGGCCGGGTCGGCGGCGCGTCGCCCCACAGCGTGTCGACCAGCACGTCGGCCGGCACGACCTGGCCTTCGGCCAGGGCCAGCACGCACAGCGCCAGCCGGCCCTTCCTGCTGCCCAGGGCCTGCGGTTCGACGCCGTCCACGCCGAAGCCGCTCAGCACCCGCAGCGCCAGCGACTTCATGGGCGTATCAAACCGCAGTGTGACCGTCGCCGCCATACCCGGTCGCGCTGCAAGGAAGCTGCAACCCGTCCCCGTCAGGGTGGTAAGCGACCGACAAGGCCATCACATGAAGGAGAGACGACATGAGCGCTAAGGCAGAGCAGAAGAGCTTCGCGGCCGCCGACGAGACGCGTGAGTTCGAGCGCGGCGCCCTGGACCTGGTGCGGATCGGCGACGCCGAGATCGGCCGGCTGACCCTGCAGCCGGGCTGGCGCTGGTCTGAGCACGTCAGGCCGCTCGCGGGTACCGACCTGTGCGAGGCACCGCACTTCCAGTACCACGTGCAGGGCGTGCTGCACGTGGTCATGGCCGACGGCTCGGAGTTCGACGCCCGGCCCGGCGACGTGACCGCCCTCCCCCAGGGCCACGACGCCTGGGTGGTCGGCGACGAGCCGGTGGTCGTGGTCGACTGGTACGGCGCCAGCAACTACGCCCGCGGCTGAGTACCCGAACTTAACGTGAGGCCAAGGGACGGGCTCGGTCAGAGCTTTCCGCGGTTACGCGATCCGAGGATGATCTGGGTCACGTTGTAGGTGCTCAGGCCGAGCTTGCGGGCGATCTCCTCGGGCCGTTGGCCCTGCTCGTTGTACAGCAGGGCCAGCCGCTCCTGCGACTTGGTCCACGGGTTGCGCGGGGCCCGGGTGACGGCCGGGCCCGCTGGGGCGGGTCGCCGTCGTTGGGGCTGGGGTCGGGCGGGCTGGGTCCGGGGCGGGATGGCGGCGGGGGTGGTGCCGGTCTCGGGCGGGCCGGCCGTGGGCACCGAGGTGCCGAACGAGCCGCGCCGCTGATCGGCGAACTTGCCGCTGGCCAGTTCGTCCCGGGTCTGCTCGTCAAGGAGCAGGTACTGCTCGGCCGACTTGTTCACGCCGACGGCCACCATGGTCAGGCCCTTGAGGTTCTTGCGCTGGCACTCCGGCGCCATGCAGTAGTCGTACTTCGTTGCCCGGTCGGGATGCAGTTCGCTCCCGCACGTAATGCACTGGGCCATGTACCTTCTTTCCTCCGCGCGCGGCTATCACATCTTGCCGCAGCGCATAAATAGAACACCGGGGCGAGCGACGGTGTTCCCCTCGGGGGAGCTCGCGCGCGGCGCTACTTGAGGATGTTGACGGCGCGGGCCACGACCAGGGCGACGGTCACGACCGACACGATGGCCTGCGCCGTCATGCCCATCTTGGCCCAGCGGGACAGCGGCAGCACGTCCGTGGGGCTGAACGCGGCGGCGTTGGTGAACGACAGGTACAGGTAGTCGCTGAAGGCCGGCTCCCAGTCCGGCGGGGCCAGCTGCGGGCTGGTCATCTGCGCGAACAAGAAGTCCGGGTACATCCGGTCGCCGTTGGCCCGGGCCACCGGGCCGCCGCGGTCGAACTCCCAGTACCACAAAGCGAAGACGATGATGTTAGTCAGCCAGATGGCTCCGCCGGTCACCAGCAGCGGTCCGGCGGTCTTCCCCTCGGTGCCGTTCACCAGCCCGGTGATCAGCTGGGCCACCGACCAGGTGTTGGCCAGGCTGAGGAGCGCGGCGAAGGTCAGGCCCAGCAGCCGGAGGGACCGCGATTCACGGTTGATGCGACGCGGATTGGCCATGATCAGGGCCAGCAGCAGCAGGCCCTGCAGGGCCGGCAGCAGCCAGACCGGGTGCAGCAGGACCAGCCGGCCGGGCAGCGGGAACTGCAGCGCAACCGCGGCCGCAACCGCCACCGAGACCTGCCAGCGGGCCTCGCCGGCGGTGCGGCGTCTCCAGGCCGGCATGACGCCGGGTCCGCCGACGTCACCGGGAACTCGTCCTTCACCCGGGCCAGAGCCTTCCGCAGGCGCGATCCGGTGCTCGAGCCTATCCAGCCGGTCATGCAGGGCCCGGATGCCCTCGAGAATCGGCGCGCTGCCGGCCGACGGGTCACGCTGGCCGTCGCGCGGTTCCGTCCGCTCGCCGCGGACGCGGCTGGGCTGGGAGCGCTCATCGTCTTGGCGGGTATCAGGCACAGGACCAGTGTCCACTTCGGAGACGGCCTAGGCGAAAGCCAGGGTCCGCACGGGCGAGGAGCGGCCGCCTCCCGGCGCGACCGTGGACGCCATAGCCGCACGCGGGCACGCGAGGGACAGGGGATCGGCCAGGCATTCGCACGGGCGCGAGCGGCCGTCGCATTACGCGAGGGTGAGGGAACAGCATCACGCCAGGGTGGACACAGCATCACGCCAGGGTCCAGAAAGAATCACGCCAGGGTGCAGAACTAATCACGCCCAGGGTGCAGATGCAGGACCAGGCCTCGCGGCCCCGGCATCGACGAGGAGAATCGAGATCATGGACATGAAACTCGAGGTGGCAGGGAGCCCTGTCGCCGACGTGGACCGGGCCAAGGACTTCTACCGGGTGGACGCATGAGCGACTACGACTACGACGTGATCGTCGTGGGGGCCGGTTCACCGGGCGAGCACTGCGCGGGCGAGCTGGCCGACGGGGGGCTGCGCGTGGCGGTGGTGGAGCGGGAGCTGGCCGGGGGCGAGTGCTCGTACTGGGCCTGCATCCCGTCCAAGACGCTGCTGCGCCCCGGCGAGGCCGTAGCCCAGGCCCGCCAGGCGGCGGCCACCGCGCAGGTGGACGTGGAGGCGGCGCTGGCCTACCGCGACTTCATGGTCGCGGACTACTCCGACGCCGGGCAGGTGCGGTGGCTGGCCGGGGAGCACATCGACCTGCTGCGCGGGACCGGCAAGCTGGCCGGGCCGGGGGTGGTCGAGGTCGACGGCGTCCGCCATACGGCGCGGCACGTGGTGGTGGCGACCGGCTCGGATGCGGTCATAGCGCCCGTCCCGGGCCTGCGCGAGCTGGACGGCGTGTGGACCAACCGGGGGGTGACCGGCATGAAGGCCGTGCCGCGTCACCTGCTGATCCTGGGCGGCGGGCCGGTGGGCGCCGAGATGGCCCAGGCCGTGCGGCGCCTGGGCGGCGAGGTCACCCTGGTGGAGGCGGCCGGGCACGTGCTGGCCCGCGAGCCCGTCCCGCTCGGCCTGGCCCTGGGCGAGGAGCTGATCGCAGAAGGCATCGAGCTGATCCTGGGCGTGCAGGCGACGGCCGCCCGGCGCGACGGCCAGGACTACGTGCTGACCCTCGAGGACGGCCGTGAGCTACACGGCGACCACCTGCTCGCGGCCACCGGCCGGCGCCCGCGGCTGCCCGACGGGCTGGACACGGTGGGCGTCACGGCCGGCCGGCACGGCATACCGGTCGACGCGCACCTGAGCGCCGGAGAGCGACTGTGGGCCATCGGCGACGTCACCGGCATCCGGCTGCTGACCCACGTCGGCAAGTACCAGGGCGAGGTCGTCGCTTCGAACATCCTCGGCGAATCGCGCGAGGCCCACTACGAGGCCATCCCGGACGTGGTCTACACCGACCCGCAAGCGGCCTCGGTGGGCGCGACCGAGGCCCCGTTCAGCGCGACCGCCCCGCTGGCCGACGTGGCCAAGACGGCCACCTACACCCACGCTTACGCCAAGTCCAAGGGCTTCTTGACCCTGCTGTCCGACGGCGACCGGCTGACCGGCGCCTACGCGCTGGGCCCCGAGGCCGGGGAGTGGATGCAGCAGGCCACGCTGGCCATCCGCGCCCAGGTGCCCCTGGAGGTGCTCCGCGACGTCATCCAGCCCTTCCCGACCTTCTCGGAGATCTTCGTGGCCGCGCTGAAGGCGCTGCGCCGCCAGATCGCCGACGGCAAACACCAGACCGAGGCCGCACCGGCAGGACAGAAGTCATGACCACGACATCGCCGGGCGGCCTGGCCGGGCAGACGGTCGTGGTCATCGGCGGCAGCTCCGGCATGGGCCTGGAAACCGCCCGCCGGGCCCGCGAGGAGGGCGCCGAGGTCATCTTGACCGGCCGCAACGCCGAACACCTCAAGCAGGCCGCGGCCGACGTCGGCGCGCGCGACACCGCGGCCTTCGACGTCACCGACCCGGCCGCCCTGGACCGGTTCTTCGCTGACTTCGCGGGGCCGATCGATCACCTGATGCTGACCGGGGGCGGACCGTACTACGCGCCGCTGGCCGAGCTGGACTTCGCCGAGGCGCTCCGGACCCTAGACGCGCACCTGCTGGTGCCGCTGCGGATCGGCCAGCACGCGGTGGGCAAGGTCCGGGGGGGCGGCACGCTGCTGTTCATGAGCGGCACCGGCGTCCGGCGCCCGGCCAAGGGCCAGGACATCGCGGCGTTCGGCTCGGCCGGCCTGCGCGCCCTGGTCGCCAACCTGGCCCTGGAGATCGCCCCGGTCCGGGTCAACCTGATCGCGGCCGGGTTCGTCGACACGCCGCTGTCGGCCCGGCTGCTGGGCGACGACCTGGACGCGCGCCGCGCGCAGCTACGCGCCACGCTGCCCATCGGGCGGGTGGTCGAGCCGGCCGACATCGCCGCCCTGGCCGTGCAGCTGATGATCAACACCGCGGTCACCGGGGCGACCTACGACATCGACGGCGGCGAGCAGCTCATCTAGGCGCGGCATTTAGGGGTAGCGGGGACGAGAGACCACGGCCGTTCGGCATAATTCAATATTTTTTCCGAACGACCGTGGTTCACCTTCCACGTCAGAAGGAGCCGGCCATGGAGTACCTGGTCACGATGACCACGCACGTTCCGGAGGGAACTCCGGAGGCGGCGGTCGACGACGTGCGCGCCCGCGAGGCCGCCCGGTCGCGCGAGCTCGCGGCGCAGGGGCATCTGCGCCGGCTGTGGCGGCCGCCGCCGGTGCCCGGCCAGTGGCGCACGTTCGGGTTGTTCGCCGCCGCCGACGACGGCGAGCTCGAGAAGGTGCTGGCCTCGATGCCGCTGCGGATCTGGCGCACGGACGAGGTCACCCCGCTCGCGCCGCACCGCAACGACCCCGGGCCGGGCCGGGAGCAGGCGGTCCGCGGCACGGAGTTCTTTACATTCTTCACCCAGGCCATCCCGCCGGGTACGGCCGACCAGGCGGTCCGGGACGCCGAGGCGGGCGAGGCCGAGCGCACGCGCGACCTGACCGGGCAGGGGCACCTGGAGCGGCTCTGGGTGCTGCCCGGGGCGGGGCGCGCGCTGGGCCTGTGGCGGGCGGACAGCAGCGAGCAGCTGCAGGCCATCCTGGAGTCGCTGCCGCTGTACGCGTGGCTGACGGTGCAGACCACGTCGCTGTCCGCGCACCCGAGCGACCCGGGGAACTCATGACGGAGAAGGTAGCCATCGTTACTGGGGGTTCGCGGGGCATCGGCGCGGGCGTGGTGGCCGGGTACCGCCGGCTCGGCTGGGCGGTGGTGGCCAACGCGGTGACCTTCGCGCCGTCCCCGGACCCGGATGTGATCGCGGTCGAGGGTGACGTGTCCCAGCCCGCTACCGCCGAGCGGATCACCCGGGCCGCGCTCGAGCGCTTCGGGCGGATCGACACCCTGGTCAACAACGCCGGGGTGTTCATGTCAAAGCCGTTCACCGAGTACACGGCGGCCGACTACGCCCTGCTGACCGGGGTCAACCTGACCGGGTTCTTCTGGCTGACCCAGCGGGTGATCACCGAGATGCTGCCGCGCGGCGGCGGCCATGTGGTCAACATCAGCGCGACGGTGGCCGAGTACTCGATCCACAGCTCCCCCTCGGCGCTGACCGCGCTGACCAAGGGCGGCCTGGCCGCGGTCACCCGGTCGCTGGCCGTCGAGTACGCCTCGCGCGGCATCCGGGTCAACGCGGTCTCGCCCGGGGTGATCCAGACGCCGATGTTCGCGCCGGAGAGCTACGCCGACCTCGGCGACGGGACGCCGCCCATCGGACGGCCCGGCCAGATCAGCGACGTGGTGGACGCCATCTTGTTCCTGGAGTCAGCGCCGTACGTCACCGGCGAGATCCTGCACGTCGACGGCGGCCAGAGCGCTGGTCACTTACGGTTTTGCTAGCGGGTGGCGAGGGCCAGGTCGCGGATCAGCGACAGGTACCAGCCCTGGGCGGCCAGCGCCGGCCAGAGCCGCATCGCGCAGTGTCCGCACAGGTAGAGCTCACCTAGCCGGTCCGCGCGGTACCTCGCCTGGACCGCCGGTCCGCACCGGTCACACGTCTCGTACATTTCGGGCCTCCCGTCACCCGGGTGCTTATGCCTCCACGTTCCCGCCCGGGGCAGGTCCGTCGCGCCCGGGAAACGCCCTAGCCGACCCCCGGGGCCGTGTGTCTCTTGCCCCCAGCCAGGGCACCCCGCCTGGGCCCGGGCGAATGACCGCTGATCGGGCTAACCGGGCAGGTTTCAGCCGGTCAGGGCCTTGGTGAGACGGCCCAGGATAGTGGCGACGGTCGCGTCGGCGGCGTCCACCACGCCGAGGAAGGCGGCGAAACCGTGGATGAGCCCCGGGCCGGGAACATAGTGGGTGGGCACGCCGGCATCCGCGAGGCGGACGGCGTAGGCGGTTCCCTCGTCGCGGAGCGGATCGAACTCCGCGGTGGCCACGATGGCCGGAGCCACGCCGGCCACGTGGGCGTGGGCCAGGTCGGCCTCCGAGGCGCTGGCCGGGGCGGCCGGCAGGTACTGCTGGTAGAACCAGGCCATGTCGCGGCGGGTCAGGAAGTAGCCCTCGCCGTTCTGGGTGATGGACGGGCTGGTCATGGCCGGGTCGGTAGCCGGGTACAGCATCAGCTGAGCGGCGAGCGGGATCTGCTTGTCCCGCGCCCGCAAGGCCAGGCCGGCGGCCAGCGACGCCCCGGCGGAATCGCCGGCCACGCCAAGCGGGCGCCCGGGATCCTCGGTCCACAGCCAGTGCAGCACGTCCTCGGCGTCGTCCAGGCTAGCCGGGAAGGGGTGCTCGGGGGCCAGCCGGTAGTCGACCGAGACCACCCGCGCGCCGGTCGCGTTGGCTACCCGGCGGCACAGCGGATCGTGCGTTTCGACGTCGCCGACGACCCAGCCGCCGCCGTGCAGGTAGATCAGCGTGCTGCCACGCGGGTCCAGCGGCTCGTACACCCGGACCGGCACCCCGCCCGGTGAGCGCTGGTCGGCCGCCGACGCCACCGGCTCCGGAACGTACTGCGGGCCGCGGCGGCTCAGCGCGAGCTGCCGGTAGTGGGCGCGGGTCTCGGCCGCGTCGCCTCGAACCAACGGGAGCAGCCCCTTGCTCTCGAGGGTGTCCAGGATGGCGCGGAACTGCGGGTCGAGTGGCATGTGTCTCCGATCCTCGGCGCCTGCGGCAACACGAGGATTCTCGCCGGTTCGGTGACCATGCCGCCACTACTCCTGGCCAGCCCCGCGCGGGCTGGCTACCCGGGCCCGGTGGCCGGGAGCCTCGGGTCCCGTGGGCCAAGCGTCGGCGGCTGGAGCGGCTGGCCTGGCCGGTTCCGCGGGTCCCTGCGTTCGCAGTGCGCTCCAGCCGAGGCGCCCGGTCACGCGGTCGAGCGCGTGCCCTACTTCTAGTCCCCGGTCGGTGATGGTGAGGCTGTTCAGGGACATGGAGTGCGCCCGGCTGCGCATCTTGGCGACATGCACGGCCCGGACTATCTGAGACTCGTCTTCGATGTAGCGCAGGTCGATGGTGTTGTCGAACAGGAACATCAGCCCGTCCAGGGAGTTGCCGGGCAGGCCGCGGACGCTGGTCTCGCTGGTGAGGAGCAGCGAGCTGCCCCCGGCCCGGATCAGGCCGACGAGGCTGCGCATATAGGCGGCGAAGCGGTCCTGCCCGGAATCGCGGTAGGCCGCCAGGTCCCAGTGGAAGCCGGCGGCCACGCTGGTCAGCTGGGCACCGGAGGCCTTGAAGGTGACGTACAGGCAGTTTTCTCCCCGGTTCATTGCCTCGACCAGCCAGCGGAGGCCGAAGATCGTCTTGCCGACGCCGGAGGGACCGGTGACGAGACTGGCGTCGCCCTGGCGCGCGCCGCCGCCCATCAGGTCATCCAGGCCGGAGATACCGCTGGGGACCTGACCGGACAGCGGGGCTTCCGGATCCGGGACCAGGGTCTCGACGCGCGGGAACACCTCCACCCCGCCCGGCCCGATCCGGAAGGTGTGCTTGCCCGACAGGTGGCTGCGGCCGCGCATCTTGATGACCCGCAGCCACCGCCGGTCGATCGGCTCGCGGGCCTCGTACTCCAGCTGGATGATGCCGTCCGCCAGCGAGAACACGACGTCGCTGCGCAGCTCCTCGGGGGCGTACTCGCCCAGCAGCAACAGCACCGTGCCGGTCCGGGAGAACCGGCTGGTCAGGTCATACAGCGCGCGGCGCAGCTCCCGCTTGTCGGCAAAGTCGCCCAGCATCTTGGCGCTGTCCACCACCACGATCGAGGGCTCCTCATCCAGCGTCTTGCGGACGATCTCCGATACCAGCCCCTCCAGGCCGTCCTGGTTCGACGGTCCAAGGAAGTCGCCCATATGGGGGTACTCGACCGCTGACCCCAGGGACTCCGGTTTGAAGAAGGCGAACTCCGCCAGGTGCCGGACGATCTTGTTATGTGGCTCGGACATCGTCGTGTAGTAGACACACCTCTGTGCTCCGCGCTGGCCCTGGCGAAGCACATCTGCTGAGCCAGGATCGTCTTCCCGGTGCCCGGCGCACCGGCCACGACCACGACCGACCCGGGCTCCAGGCCGTCGTTGAGGACCAAGTCCAGCCCGGCTATGCCAGTAGACATGCGCGTCAACGCACCTCACGCCCTTTCTCCAGCAAGCTGTTCACGAGCATGATGAGCCGCCGGTCGTCATAGGGCTTCGTCAGGACCGCGTCGGCGGCGTCCGCCAGTTAGCTGTCCCCGGTCGCGGCGAGGATCGGGATGCCTGCCGTAGCCGGATCACCGCGCAGCCGGCGGATGAACTCGACGCCGTCCATGACCGGCATCATGATGTCAGTCACCACCAGATCCGGGACCTGCTCCTGGGCTACCTTCAGCCCGGCGGCACCGTTCCCCGCGACTGTCACGGCATGCCCCTGCTTCTTCAGGGCCCGGCCGACCAGAAACCGCTCGTAGGGCTCGTCATCGACCACGAGAATCCTGGCCAAGCAACCCAGCCTCCTTCGTGGCGCTACCTTCAGTATTAGATACACTACTATTCGTAGCCAGTTGTTACAGAATGGTCATTCCAGGCCTCCGGCGGGGGCACTCCGGCTCCGGGATGATGGGAACGTTCGCGTTCCTGGCTGATGGCCGATGTGGTGGCTGGTCATCCCGGCTGCCATCGACCCGGAACGGGCCGAGCAGACCAGGCCGGAGTGCTCAGCAGCACAGGAGTCTCTACGGACACTCCGATGAGAAACCGAGGGCCAGGCTGGAGCCTGCCCGGACCGGATGCGGTCCATCCGAGCCGCGCGCAACTTTAACATGCTAAACGGTTACGAGCGGGCTTTAAATAGCATAACGAAGCCTATATCATCTTACCTGCTCGATTGTGGCACGATGCAGCAAGTCTCCCTTGGGCGTGTATTATGATAGAAGAAGAAATTCTGTGGAGCTTCACCAATGCGGCATCATTATGGAAATGCAGCCCCGTGGACTTTCCGCCCATGTCGACGACAGAGGATAGTCATGGTCCAGAAGACGATTCCGAGTGCTTTGCCCGCCAGTAGAGGGATTCCTGCCCAGCTATTCGCGATGCTGATCAGCTCGTCTGATGACGCTATCATCGTCAAGTCGCTCGACGGGATGATATGGACCTGGAATCAGGGCGCCGTGCGCATGTACGGGTATACGCCGGACGAGGCGGTCGGCCAGCCGATGACGATGCTGTGCCCCCCAGATCGAGTCGGCGAGATCGCGGACATCCTGGTCATGATCAGGAAAGGCGAGCGCGTCTCGCACTATGAGACCGTAAGGCAGCGCAAGGACGGCACCACCTTCCCCGCGTCGACGTCGGTGTTTCCGGTCAACGATGAGTACGGTAACACGATCGGCGCGGCCTCCATCGCCCATGACATCACCGCGCAGAGCCAGGCCCGCGGAGCGGAGGCACTTGCCATCCGGAACAAGGACATCGAGCTGGACAACCGGAATCTTACCAGCTTTGCCTACTCGGTCTCCCACGACCTGCGCTCTCCCCTCCGGGCACTATCTGGTTACAGTGAACTGCTGCTGGAAGAATGCGCGGATGCTCTCGGCGAAGAAGGCCGAGGTTACGCCGAGCGAATCGCCGCCGCCAGCAAGCAAATGTCCATACTCATCGAGGATTTGCTGGATCTCTCCCGTTCCACGCGAGCCACCATCCACCTCCAGACCGTCGACCTCAGCACCGAGATCGATGACATCGCCGCGCAACTCCAGCGCGAGGAGCCGGGGCGAGACGTTCGCTTCATTATCCAGCGCCTAGTCAAGGTACGGGCAGATCCCGCTCTCATCCGCACGGTCCTGCGAAATCTGGTAGAGAACGCCTGGAAGTTCACCTCTTATCGGCACGGTGCGCTAATCGAGTTCGGGACGACGCCGACAGAAGATGCCCCCATCTGCTGCTACGTGCGCGACAACGGCGCCGGGTTTGACCCCCTTGACCTGAGCAAACTGTTCCAGCCATTCCAGCGGCTGCACGCGCCCAGCGAGTTCCCCGGCACAGGCATCGGCCTCGCCAGCGTCAGGCAGATCGTGGAACGTCACGGCGGCCGCGCATGGGCCGAGGGCAAGGTAGGCGAAGGCGCGACCATCTACTTCACCCTCAACGCCGCAGAAATCGATCGGCCAGCCGGGCCAGCCGGCCCAGCCGGGCCAGCAGGGCAGACCGGGGCGGCCGGGCAAACCGGGGCAGCGGGGGCGGCCGGACAGACCGGGGCAGCCGGACAGACCGGGGCGGCCGGGGCGGCCGGGCAGACCGGAGAGACCGGGGCGGTCGGGCAGACC
>Ga0302235_10001899_pt1 | contig 15335 bp, 14 predicted proteins | sample II_Palsa_N3_3_FD_193577 | JGI IMG/M metagenome (GOLD analysis project Ga0302235, IMG submission 193577) | Peat permafrost microbial communities from Stordalen Mire near Abisko, Sweden - II_Palsa_N3_3 | ecosystem: Environmental > Terrestrial > Soil > Palsa > Peat permafrost | place: Sweden... | reverse complement strand
AAGCGGCGGTAGCGCAGCATCGACGCCGCGGGGTCGGCTGCATCGACGTCCGGCCGGGAGCGGTAGACGATCAGCATGAGTCCGCTGTACACGGCGGTGAAGTACAGCTGGCCGGCCACTATCAGGATGCTGACGGCAGCCTTGGGCACCCGGTGACCGGACCCGTTGACGATGTGGGCAGGCAGGCCGGGGTAGCGCAGCGCGCCGATGGCCGCGGTCGCCGCCAGCACAGCCAGGGCGGGCACCAGCCAGCGCACCGGGAAGCGGGGCGGATCGGTGCGCCAGCTGGTATCAGCGACGACCGTCTGCCGCAGGCCCGCGAACCAGCCGTCCGCGTTCTTGACGGCGGCGATCTTCCGCTGCGCGACCCAGAAGCAGCCCAGGTCCGCGGCCAGTTCCAGCAGCAGGATGATCTTGGACAGCCACCATGACCCGTAGCCCATCGTCGCCACCGCGACGAGGGTGCAGCAGACGCCGATGGCCGCGGTCCGCCAGTAGTAGGCCCGCCGTTCCCGCCGGATAACCGGCGCCCCCGCCCGCTCCCGGGGAACGCGGACCCCGAACTGCACGGTCGGCCGCGTTACCGCAGGCATCGAGCACAGCAGCGCCCCGACGACCAGGACGGGGAAAACCCCGGCCAGGCCCCCGGCGCTCATGGCGGGCTTCCGCTTCCCTGCCACGCCTCCGCCGCCGCGGCGGGAAAGGCGAAATCCGCCATGGCGACCTCACATTCCCCGACGATGCCGATGGCCGGCATCCCCTGGGCGGCGGCCTCGGCGAGCAGCGTCCGCAGCCGACCCGTCCAGTCCCGGGCCCAGGCTGGATCCGGCGACCCGCTGCCCGCGTCGCGGCGCACCACTGCGCCGGACTTCCGGCCGAGCCGCAGCAGGCCCTCCTGCCGCAGCAGGTCGTACCCCTTGTTCACGGTGTGGAAGTTGACGCCCAGGTCGACCGCCAGCTGCCGGATGGGCGGCAGCGCGGAGCCGGCCGGCTGCCGTCCGCGAGCGATCGCCTCCACGATCCGGTCCCTGATCTGCTGATAGATGGGCACCGGGCCGTCCGGTTCGATACTGAGCAGCATCACGCCTCCAGGGTCTTAGGGACCGCCGCCGCGCACATCGCGGGCTCTCCTCCCGGCAGGCGACGCCCCGCCCGATGGCATGTGTGGTAGCAGTTATAGAACAAATTACGCTCTGCAGTCAAACGCTCAGCCGTCCACCGGGCGCTCATGCCGACCGGTCGGCGTCCGCTCGCCGAGGCAAGTCCGCAGTTTTGACTTCTGCTTATTTGTTCTATAAGTTATATAACTAATGATGAAGGTAGCGACTGCCACGCGGAGGCGGGCGGCCCAAATGACCGTCGCCGACGCGTAGCGTCCGTCGCTGAGCACTCAGAGAAACACCATCAGAAAACCAGAGGAGATCAGCAATGTCCGCAACGCTGAAGCTGACGCATAAAACCATTGGAGTCGAAGTCCGCCGCGGCACGTACGACGCCATGGTCGACGGCAAGAGTGCCGGGTCCGTGGAACTGAACGAGACCAGCGACATACCGGTCGAACCCGGACGTCACACCTTGCAGGTCCGCAATGGCCGGAACTCCAGCCGAACCAAAACGTTCGACGTCGGCGAGGGAGAAATCGCCAGTTTCCGATGCGGTGGAAAGAGGATCTTGCCGATCTTTCTCCTGTCCTTCGTCGTTCCCAGCCTGGCACTCTCGCTCCATCGCGAGTAACCCACCATGCGCGAGCCCACCGCCTCGCTCCGAGCATGGCCCGCACCCCTCGCGCCCGGAACGTGAACCGAGGAAGGTGACCTCCGTGTGCTCGTGAAAGCCGCGTCGCTTGCCCTTGCAGTACACGATCCAGCCTTCCCGGGATGCAACCGGACGCCGACTTGCTCCATCCGCTTCTGCAGCGCATCCAGCACGGCCCCGGGCCGGGCCTTGGACGGCAGTGCACGGAGGCGTCAGGCCGCGTGTGAGGCAGTCGGCAGTCGGCGGGCGGCTTTCGGCGGCGCGGAACTGGCGCAGCAGCTCGAAGGCGGCCTGGTTGGAGACGCCGAGGCGGGCGCGCGGCGCGTCGCGGGTGATCGGCTGCCCGTGCTGGTCCTGGTACTCGGCGGCGGCCCGGGCGCGCGAACGCGAGCAGGGCCTCGTCCTCATCGTCCCGGGCCGGGGATGGCCGTCCTGGCGCGGACAGCTCGCCGGCGCCGCCGTCCTTGCCGTCGGCTACTGGGCGGGGGGTGGCGGGCGGCGCGGCGCTCGATCATGGAGACCGCGACGAGGCTCAGCAGTACCCCGCCCGCGAGCACGACGGTGGGCCACGACAGCCGACGGGTGACGGTGCGTGCTGTTTGTCACGCTGTCGTTCGCGGGCAGCCATGACGCAGGTCCATGCAGACCTCAGTGGCCCAGGCGATAGGGCCGTGCTGGGCGGCGGTGTCGCGGATGTGGGTGAAAGACCCCGCCCCGGCGATGACCGCCAGCACGGTGACGGGCAGCGTCGGCGACCGCGAGCAGCGCCGGGCGGCGCTCACGAGCCGTCCGGGCGTCCAGCCCGTCTCGGACGCCCGGACGGGCCGTCCCCGGCCAGGTCCGGGCGTCCGGGACTGCTGTGCCGGGACGGCGGGGCCGCCCCGGTGAACGCCGAGTCCTTCACGCCTGGTTGCCTCCTGAACGCACGTCCTGGCGGCCACCGTGCCGCCGGCGACGAGGGGGCGTTGCGCCCTGGCCGGGCCGGGCGAAACTCCCGCCAATACAGAAATCCGGTTTGAGAGTCCCTTTTTTTCACTCGCTGCCCGGAATTAGGTGCTGGAGGGGCAGGGGTACCCGCCTGTTACGGGGGCTTCGATGTGCCTGTGGCGGTCCTGACTTGTACCTAGGGCGCTTTCCGCCCGGTCCTGGCCGCGCCCGGCCGCCGCGCGGGTGCCGGGGCGCTGGCGCCGGGCTGTGTAGCAGGCCGGCTCCCGGTGCCGTGTGCTCGCGCGGGAGCGCGGGTGACGGCTCGACAGGCATAGGGAAGGCGTGGCAACGTACGGGGACGGGCTCGTCGGCCATGGGCCGGCCGGTTCCCGGCCAGCCCGCTCACCCGGTCCGCGGCGGGACTGCCCGCTGCCGAAGCGGAGGGCCGCCGACCGGGTTCCCGGAGCAGGGACCGGGGACGGTCCGCAGAACCGGCAGACCGTTTAGCCAGGCACGCCAACCTGTCGTTATTCCGCACCGCCAGCTAATCTGCCAGCTAATACGTATACCTGCCGACAGCGGAATGCCCTGGCTACGGTGAATGTGCAGGACGTGGCGGAAATAAACCTTCCAGTGGACTCTCAGACTTATATACGCGCACAGCTCGTAAAACAATCATCCGTGGCGCGCCGGACATGCATGCCGTACGTTAAATCGTGGCCTCCTGTCCGCAGCCCTGTGCCAGCCCGGCCCCGTGAGGGCGTATGGCAAGGTGAGGACAGGCGCGCGAGGAGGCCGCCCGGGGCGGCGCGGAAAGGGTGCGGGAAAGCTGGTCGGCGGCGGCGAAAAGGTGCGAGAGCGGACAGTAATTAAGTCCGCGGCGGTGAGTGGCGAAATACGGGAAACCGGCTTGGAAATACGTTAGATTCGAGGAGGATGGGCGTTGACTTCCTCGGGAAAGCGAGATAGCGTCGTCGCGCTCGGAAATTGCGGAGCATTCCCGCTGGGTGATTGCGCCGGAGGAAAGGAAGCGGGACTTGGCGGTGGCAGCACCAGGAATTCCGCCCCCGAAGCGGCCGCAGCGCCGCCGACGACGCCCCGGACTGCGCGCCCGAGCCCCGTTTCCCCGGTGGCGGGCGGCAGCCCGGCAGTGGCCGTCCTGGCCGCGCAGTTGGCCGGACCGGGCGGCGTGGCCGTGGCGTGATCGCCGGGGTCAGCGTGGCAGTCGCCCGGCGGGCGCTGATCGCGTACGAGAAAGACGGGACCACCGTCCGCCTGAAGGGTGGCCGTACCGGCGTCCCTGAACCTGGCGGCCCGTCGACGGCGAACTCGCCCCCGGTCCGGACCTGGACGCTGGGCGCCTCGTCCGGTAACGCGGACCGGCCCGTCAGGCAGAGCGTGCTCCGTCAGGTGGTGGTCATTTGATAATGCGTATCTCGCAGCGGGTCGCGGGTGCGGCGGTGATGCGCTCGTCGCCGGTAAGCAAGGTCGCTCCGGTCATCTCGGCCAGGGCTACGTAGGCGGCGTCGTAGGGGGTGAGGTTCTCGCGCAGTTCCCAGATGCGTGGCAGGAGCGACGAGGTGTGCCACCGTTCGACGGGCAGGATGATCAGGTCGGCGATCAGCTCGCCCGCCGCGGTGCGGTCATACTTGCCGCCGCGTACCAGTCCGCGCAGCGCGCTGATGACCTCGACGTCGAAGATCGAGGGGGCCTGGAAGACCGCGTCGGTGTCGGCGAGCAGGTCGGCGGCGCCTGATCCGGGTTCGGTCAGTGCGGTGACCGCGACGCTGGCGTCGAGGACGTACCCGCTCACGTCTCGTGCCGGTCCCGTTCGGCGCGCACCGCGGCAACGGCGTCGGACATAGTGACGGTGGAGCCGGTGGCCCTGGCACGGGCCTGGTTCCGTGCGACGATCTCGGCCATGCTGGGGCGCTCGGAGAGCTTCGTCAGCTCGCCGAGCAGGTAGGACTGCAGGGATTTGCCGGCGAGGGCGGCCTTACGGGCGAGTTCGTCGCGCACGTCCTCAGGGACGTCGCGGACCTGGATCAACGGCATGCATTCATTATGCATAACGTATAGATTGTTGTCGAGCCGAAGCGAGCACGGCCGGAAAACAGGGACAAACCAAGCACTAGCCTCCGGCTGCGTAGCCCCAGTTGGGCTCTTGTCAGGCCGGTACTGCACGGTGGTGGCTTGGCTGGCCATAGCTTGCCGCAGGCCGTTGCGCGAATGACACTAGTTCTCAGGATCGAAGCGGGTCGGCCGTGACCGTGACTCTCGCATGGCAGGTCAGCAATCAGACGCGGGGCAGGACGGTCGGTATGTCGCTCCTGCGGACGGTCGGCATACCGTTCCCACCCCCCGCCGTCCGTGCCCGTCCGTGCGCTGCACCGCCCCCCCGAGCCCGTGGCGCACGGACGCATAGCGGACGGCGACAGCCCGGAAACGCGCCTCGAAGCACGTACGCGCTGGTCAGCGCGGGGTAACTCGGGCGGAGCGAGCGGGCTGTAAAACCGTCGGCTCAGCCTACGTTGGTTCGAACCCAACACCTGCCACACAACACCTGCCACACATTTCCGCAGGTCAAAGCCGGTGACACCGGATGGTGTCACCGGCTTTCGCGTTCTGGGCGAGCGGTTCCGCAGACCGTCGGTGAAGGCCTGTGGGCCAGCCGTGGGCCGGATCGGGCAGCGGACCAATGTGCATATCTCGTTCTAATATTTGCTTTGATCAGGATAAATGACTGTCGCAAAGGTTGCTGTTTCGAGGTGTGTCCGGTTGGTATCTGCGTGATCCACGGGCCGTCGCCGGGCCGGGTGGGGAATCCACGGACGCATAGCGGACGGCGTCGGTGGCCGTCGTGCGGTCGGTGTAACCGCTGGCTTTTCCACGGACGGGCACGGACCGCGTCTTGCGGAGGGCTCGAGGACGTTGCCGATCTTCTGGTTGAGGAGGTCGTCTTGGCCGTGGATGCAGTGGCTGTACATGGTGAGCAGGACTGCGACGCTGTGCCCGGCCCGGGCGGCGATCTGGGCGGGGTCCCCTCCGGCGTTCAGCCACAGCGACAGGGCGACGTGACGCAGGTCGTAGGGGCGCCGGGCGAGCCCGCTGGCGGCTAGCTCGGCCCGAGGGCGAGAGTGCGGGCGGAGTGCCAGGCACGGCCGTAGACCGATTCGCTGAGCGGCCCGCCGCGGGCTCCGCGGAACAGCCGCCCGTCGGGTGCGGTGCCGTAGGCCGTGACGTGGGCACGGAGCACGGCGGCCAGCGCCGGAGGGACCGGGACCATCCGGATCGCCCCGTCCGGCCGGTGCTTGAGTCCGCGCTGTTCATGGCTGGTGCCGCTGTTGGTCCATGCGGAGGCGGTCCTGGGCGTGGCCGCGGCTAGCCGGAGCATGCCCCATCCGGAGCCGGGCAGGTAGCAGTCGGCGAGGCGCAGGGCAACAGCTTCCTCCGGGCGAAGCGCGGCGTAGTACAGGTAGCCGAAGAAGGCGGTCATCTCGGGCCGGGTCCGGGTGACCGCATCGAGGAGTGCGCTGACCTGGGCGGGGCTGGCCACCACCGTAGGGTTGAGGGCTGCTGACGATTGCGGCACCTGCCAGGCGATGGTGTCCAGCGGGTTGCCTGGCAGCAGCCCGGCCTCGGCCGCGTAGCCGAGCGTACCGTGCAGGACGGCGCGTTTGCGGATGATGGTGTTGGCGGCTGCCCGGCTCCCGTCCAGCCGGAAACGTCAGCGCCTCCAGCGCGGTCCGCAGCACCGCCGGCTCGCTGAGGCAGCCAACGGGCAGTGACGCCTGCTGCGCCCAGTCGAGGATCTGCCCGGCCGCGCTGCCCGGTCCGGCTGGGCGGGCGGGATTGAAGGCGTGCTGGTACAAGGCCGTGCGCAGCTCGCGCGGATCAGGCCGGTCATGTGCATCCGGCCGGGTCAGCACGGGCGTGACCGTGGCCAGCGATTCGGCCAGGCTAGCCCGGGAGTGGGCGGCCAGGGACGGCCATTTCATCGCGGCGTACGCGGTGGCCTCCTGGTACCAGGTGACAGTCGCGGGTTCCGGTAGATTCCATGCGGCCGGCTCGCCGGTCAGCGGATCGAACTCCAGGCCCATCCGGGCAGCGCGGACCAGCTCGGCCCGGTAGCTGTCGGCGAGCCTCCTGGTGGTGAACGACTTTGACCGGCTGCGGCCCGCCGCCCGCCAGCGGACCTCGAACGGCCGGCGCCGCCCAGCCCGTCGGCGGGTCGCGTACACGCTCACATCGAACCTGTTCACCGATTGCCCCCTGTCTTGCAGTCGCCCGGTCCCGCACTGACCATCGCACGTGGATCAGGTGCAGCTCAGCTCTCATATTCACCATCGCGCATCCCCGCCTATCCGACCCACTGATCGAAGTGCTGTAGCGGCAGAAGAACGGGCGGAAGCGTCCCCGCGGAAAGCATGGCGCTCGGACCGCGGATTTACCCGGCATTGCACACCGTCTCCGGAGATTCATGTGAGAGCACGCAGTGTCGCAGCACAATTACGGAAGGTCCTAAATGTCGGTGGGTGGCCTTACCATCACAGTCATCGGCTGGGGTGAGGGAGTGGCATGGAGCCTAGGTCTGATGAAAAGGGCGACGGCTCGGTCGGGGCGACCTCTGGGGCCGTCCTTGAGGTTCTTTCCGGAGGGCGGCCCGGTGGCCTCAGCGTGTATGAGGCGTCGTTTCCGGCGCGGGTCGCAGCATTCCTGCGGTACAGCCCGGTTATCGAGGCCGCGCAGGCCGCGCGGCGACGCGGCTGGTCTGACGGCGCCTACGACATCGTGACGCTCGCGCTTACGGCTATCGACCTCGTCGTGTCCCGGCAGGGCTTCGAGGAGGAGGCGACTCGTACCGACGTCGTGTCCGCGCTAACCAGGCTCGCGGTCCTGGCCGCCCCGGACCGGACGGCCGAGGAACACGCGGACGTGGCACGGTTCGTAATCGACTTCCTGCTGAACCGGCAGGCGCACCACGCGAAGTTCCAGTACCTCACCAGCGACTACTCCAGCCCGGAGCGCAGCCATCAGCGCCGGGAGATACCGTTCTCGCTGCTCGAGGAGCGCGACGACGCAGCACGGGACGAGAACGTACTGCGCGCCACCGCCGACGCGATCAACGCGCTGATCGGCGGGCTCAACTTCGACGTGGAGGACGAGCAGGTCGCCACGGAGCTCGTGCTGGAACGCCAGTTGCAGCGCAACGCCTTCGACTCCGCGGTCGCCTCCGCCGAGCGGGCCCGGCTACTGTCGGTCAGCCTCTCCGATGAACTGGACCGACTGATCAAGCAGACCCGACGGGACCTGCGGATGGTCGAGGGAGAGTGGGCATCGTCGGTTCCTGGGCGGCTGGACGGCGCGCGGGAGCACATCCAGGAGCGGCTGCGGGCCGAGCGCGCACTGCTTGGCAAGGTACATGACGCCATCGCGAGCGGCGACTCGCGGCTCCTGGCCGCCGCGCGGCGCATCGCGGACCTTCTCACGGAGTGCCAGCGCCGGCACGAGGACCTGCACCGGCGGGTCATCGACGCCAGGGGCGTGTTCCTGGAGGAGCAGGAACGGCAGTCGTTCCGGCCTCCCGCGTCGGTCACCCTGCCAGACCCGCATCGGCAGGTTCTCCTGCCAGCCCTGAAACTAGGGCAGGAGCACGCCATCGCGCTGGCCGGGCAGTTCGTGACCGACATGTGGGGGCCGGTCGCCCCGCGGTTGCCGCGCCTCTACCGGCTGATCAACGACCTGTGGCAGCAAAAGGACAAGACCACCCCTGAGGGCCGCGGTGAGGAGGAACCCGAGCTGAGCGACCCGCCGCTGCCCCTGATCCGCGAGGAGTTTATCGCCGTCGCTGTCCGGGCGGTGGGCGCAGTTGGGCTGCCTGCCCGGCTGTCCCAGCTCTTGGCCGCCTGCGGATCCGATGCCCGGGCGGGGGAGCCGACCCGCCGGTCCGGAGGCGAGGTACTCAACCTAGCGGTCCTCTGGGCGTTCTCTCCGGAGGAAGCCGACGACGAGGGCGGTCTGATCGCCGGAGATCTCGTTAGCCGGATCCTCGGCCCCCGTGCGGCAGCGGACAGCGACGGTACCCCGCTTGCGCTCCCTGGCTGGGAGGGCGACGACGTGATCGTGGCACAGGACTCTGATTCGCTCGCCTCAGCGCTTCCCGTTCGCGAGACGATGTCGCAGCCGAGCGGCCGAACGCTCCAGGAGGTGCCATGACCCTGATGCGCGACGACCATGTCGACATCGGCGTGCTGGTGGCCTGGGCGCTGCGCCCCAACCAGCGCCCAGGGCGCAGCCCCGAGTACCAGCGGGTGCTGGACCGCTATCGCACGGTGGCGGAGTTCCGGGCGGCCGCCGACGCCGTCCTGCACGGCCTCGGGGCGCAGGTCCTGTCCGATGGCGACTTCGGCCTCGTCCTCGGCGTCGCGCCCGAGTCTCCGCTGGCATTCCGTGTCACAGACATGCCAGGCCAGTACAAGAGCGACCACAAGGTCCTCGCCGGCCTTATCCTCACCGGGCTGGCCGCTTTCGCCTACCCCAGTGCCCACGAACTCGACGAGGACCGGCTCCGTCCCGTCGCGGTTGCGGATTTCGACAACTGGCTCCGCGACCTGTGCGAGCGGCTCCGCTCGCACGACGCCGGCGGCGAGGTGATCCCCGAGGAAGGACTGGACGCCGCGTGGCGGATCTACCTCGCCATGCCAGGGATAGACCTCAGCGAGACCGGCCGCCTGACCAACAAGTGCACTCGGTACTGGATTCGGAACGTGCTGACCTGGCTCACCGGTCAGGGCATGGCCCGGCCCGATCCGCTTACCGACGACACGTGGACCCTGACCGAGCGCTTCCGGATCCACGCCCGGGAGATCGCCGTTGAGCGCGCTTACACGTTTATCGCGGAGCTTGGCCGCAAGAACGCCGGACAGGCAGGCGCGTCGCCTAGTCCGGCCGGGGAGGCCAGCCGTGTCCCATAAGCTCGCCGCGCTGCGCTTCCGCTCCGTGGGGGAACGGTCCGCGCGCTTCCAGGACCTCACGCTCACGTTCACGGCACCGGCGGACGGCGCCAGCGAGCCGCAGGACTCCGTCATCTGGCTGCGCAACGGCGGCGGCAAGTCCAGCATCCTGTCGCTGCTGTACGCCCTGCTGCTGCCGCGCTTCGCCGATTTCATGGGGCGCTCGGTCAAGCGGAGCCTGACCGACTACATCGACGGCGGGGACACTGCGCACGTGGTCGCGGTCTGGGAACCGGCGGGCGCGTCCCGCACGCTGCTCGGTGAGGCAGAGGGGCTGCTGGTGACCGGGGCGGTCCACGAGTGGGCCGACCTGAGGAGACCGGCCCAGCCGGAGGCGTCGCGGGACCGGCTTGCCACCCTCTTTTACACCTTCCACGCCGTTCCTGGAGTCCTGGATCTCGCAACGCTGCCGTTCACCGACGCGACGGGGCAGATCCGGCGGCTGACCGAGTACGAAGACGCACTCCGGGAGCAGGCGCGGCCGTGCGGCCAGCGAGCCAACCTGGCCGTCACTGGCAAGCAGCACCAGTGGCGGGGCGCGCTGGGCGACCGGCACCTCGACCCCGAGGTTTTCTGCTCGCAGAAGCAGATGAACCACGTCGAGGGCGGGGTGGAGGACCTGTTCCGGTTCTCCACGGCGCAGGAGTTCATTAACTTCCTGCTCGACCTCACCGTGACGCCTGACTCCGTGAACGGCATCGCCGCGCGGCTGGGACAGGTGAGCAAGCAACTCGCGGCCAAGCCCGCCAAGCAGGAGGAACAGCGTTTCTGCACCCTGGCGGCTACCGCCCTCGACAGCGTCGCCAGCGGCCACGCGAACACGGAGCAGGCGGTCGCGTTGGCGAACGAGGCGAAGGTAGCCGCCGCCGCGCTGGCCGGAGCGTTCCAAGCGGCGATCGCCGCCGCGGACTCGGAACAGGAACGGCTCATCGAGGAAGAGAACGTGGCCCGGCACGCGGCCACCGTCGCGACCGAGCGCAACCAGGCCAACGACCTGGCGTACCTGTACCGGCGAGAGGCCGCGCGGCTGCGGCTCGACGAGGCCACGACCGAACAGGGGAAGGCGGACGATGCCGCCTCGGCCGCTACGGCTTCCGCCCAGGCGTGGGCGTTGGTGCCCAGCCTGGCCCGGCTTGCCGGGCTCCGGGCGGACCTGGCCCGGGCAGAGAGGGATGCGGAGGCGGAGGAGGAAGACCTGGCGCCGCTGCGCGCCGAGCACGCCGGGCACGCCGCCCGGCTGCGGCACCGCCTCGAAGCGCTCGCCACGGCAGCGGACGGGGCGGCGGCGACAGCCGAAGCGTGCCGCCAGGCCGCCGCCCAGACTGTCAGTGACGAGAAGGCGGGCGCGGAGCAGGCCCGTGAGGAGGAACGAGAGGCCAGCAGCGCGGCGACGACGGCTCGTACTCACCTGGAGGTGCTGGACGGCCGCAGGCGCCGGGGCGTGGAACTCGGGCACCTGCCGACCCTCATGACACCGCCAGCGGAGCAGCGCGACATCATCGACGGAATCCGAGAGGGTCTCGTCGGCGACCTCGCGGAGGTTGCGGAGCAGACAGAGAAACGGCGGACAGAGCGGACCTCCCTCCAGAAGCAGGCGATGCAGCTCATCACGGACTTGAACGCCGCCGATCAGAAGCTGGCCGCGGCCACCACCGCACGCCAGTCTCTCGGCGAGCGCCTGGACGAGCTGTGTGCCTCGCCGCGCGTCCGCGAGCTGGCGGAGGCGTCGGAGGGAGATACGGTCAGCCTCTGGGGTGAGTCCCCGGTGATCCTACGGCGCCTGAACGACGCGATCCTCGCGGCAGATGACGAGCGGATCCGCCGCCGGGCGGAGCGGCACGCCGACGAGCGCACGATCGCGGAGCACGACCGGAGCCAGTTCCTGCCATCCAGCCTCGACGCCGGCCAGGTCCGCGATGCGCTCACGGTTGTCGTCGCCGCCCAGACGGGCTGGGAGTACCTGCGGGGTGCCGTTCCGTCGCGTGACCTGCTCGCACTGCTGGACACCCCGGCCATCGCCCGGCTCGGCTCCGGGGTGGTGGTGCCGACCGCTGCGGTCGATAGCGCGGTCGCCTGCCTTGAAGGCGGAGACATTCGGACGACGAGCCTCGTCAGCGTCTACACGGCGGCGGCCGCCGACGTGCTCATCTCGGCCGCGCGTGGCGGTGCCGTTGCTGAGGACGCGCCCACCTGGACGGCGCTCCACCGCGGCCTGGTGGACCAGGACGAGGCCGCCGTCACCGTCCGGTTCCTGAAAGAGCGCGCCCAGGCGTTCCAGCGGGAGGACGCGGAGCTCGCACGTCGGCGCACGGCTGACCAGGCACTGCACGACACGGTCGTCGCGTTCCTTGATGACTGCCCCGCGGGAAGCTGGAGGCAATCGACGCCGACATCGCCCATTGGGACGCCAAGTGCCGTGAGATCGAGGGAAAACAGCACGCCACTAAGGAGGCGTTGGAAGGCCTCGATGAGGCCGACCGCGCGGCGGACAAGGAAAGCAACGAAATCTCGAATGCCGTGCACACCGCCGAGTCCAATGTGGACTGGCTGGACGACCTGATCCTCGCTCTCCGCGACGAGGACAGCCTGCGTGAAATCCTGTCCGAGGAGGAGGGGCGTGCGGCCAAGGCCAGGGAGCGGGCTTCTGGTCACGCCGACCGGCAGGTTATCGCTGCGGGTAAGGAGAAAGAGCATGAGGCGGCGGCGACTGCTGCGGCCGAAGAAGCCCGACGGTACTGGGCCGAAGCCACGCGACTCACGACCGGCGAGCCAGCCATCGTTCCGGATTCTGCCGTCCCGCTCGACACGCTCCGGCAGAACGAAGTCGCCGCCCGCACCGCGCTGGAGCAGCGTGCCGCACAATCGGTGCTCGCCGACCGCGTGCAGGGCTTGACCAGGCAGGTCGCAGAGGCAGACGCGGAGGTCGCACGTCATCCGGACGAGCTGCGACGCCGAGCGGAGAACCTGCTCGCCACACCTGACGGCCAGGAGTCGGAGCGGCGCGCCCGTGCTCTTCAGATCGCCAGAGAGGCCGAGCGGGGAGCGGTTGCCGCGCTCGGTGCGGCCGAGGGGGCCGTCAGCCAGTTCCGTGAGGCCCTCGCGACCATCGAACAGCAGCGCCGCGAGCCGCCGCGTCGGACCCTGCCCGTGCGTCCGGCGACGGCGAGCGAGGCCGACGATCTGGTGTCCCAGCAGGAGACGACTGCCCAGGCAGCAGGCGAGCGAGTAACTGGGGCGGAGGTCCACATCGGCCGCATCGACAAGAGCAGGCAGGAAATCTCAAGTCGCAAGGAACAGTTCGATACCCTCCTTGACGGCCTGCCCGCCGCGACGCAGGGCACGTCGGCCGCGGAACTCAATGGCAGCGTAGATGACGCCCGCACGGCGGCCCGGGAGGCCCGTCAGCGGATGGCCGACGCAGGCTCTCGGCTCGTCAAGGCCAAGGAGGCGCTCACGGCGGCCATCGACAAGCTCCGGCGTACCGGCGGGGACTTTCCGAAGATCTCCGGGCCGGTGAAGGACCGCGTCATGCACGATCCGGGGGACGTGCTCGGCCGCAACGCCGCGGGCCTCGCCGTCCAGTTGCGCTTGCGGGCCAGCACCCTGGAGGGGGAACTAGCGTCCATCGCCAAGGATCAGGGCATCCTCGCGGACTCGCTCGCGGGGGTCGTGCGGGAGAGCATGGAGACGCTGTCAAAGGCGGAGCAGCGTTCGCGGACGGACACCGCCCCGGGGGCGTGGGCGGGCCGGAAAGTGCTCCGCATCGGCTTTGAGCGCCCCAACGACGCCATGCTGCACTCATACGCGGAGCGGGTCATCGAGAGCGTCATCCAGAAGGGGCTCAAGCCCGAGGGCATGCCCCTGCTCAAGGAGGCGGTCCGCGAGGCGGCCGGGCCAGGAGGATTCACCGTCAGGGTCCTGAAGCCGACCGAGGACACCACCCCGGTCACCGAGGACATCAGCCGCCTGGCCAAGTGGAGCGGCGGCGAGAAGCTCACCGTCTGCGTGGCGCTGTACTGCACGATCGTCGCGCTACGCGCCGCCCGCACCGGGCGCGGCGCCCGCCCTGGCGGGGTCCTGCTGCTGGACAACCCGATCGGCCGCGCCTCGTCGGCGCACTTGGTGCGGCTCCAGCGGGATGTCGCGGCCTCGCATGGGGTCCAGCTCATCTACACGACGGGGGTGAAGGACCCGGCCGCCGTGATCCAGTTCCCGAACGTCATCCGGCTGGACAACAGGCAGGGTGGCACCCAGGGCCGCCGCTACATCGTCGCTGACGCGAACGGCCCGAACAGCCAGGACGACAGCGTGATCACCGGCGTCCGGGTCGCGCACGCGGATCGCCGATGGGATGACCCTGGGCCGGCCGGGGAGGCTGCGAGGTGAGCCAGCCGCTGTCCCCGCTGGCCGTACGCCTCGCGGCGCACGTTGCCGCCGCGCGGAACAAACGGATCCTGGTAGCGGAGCTGTTCACCGCCGCGCAAGGGCACCACCTGAGTCTGGTCGGTGACCCGGCGGCACGTGGCCGGTTCCGACGGGCGCTAGACGAGCTCGCGGTCGTGTCCCTGGTGACACTTCCGTCCGCGGCCTCGCGATCCGGCTGGGACGCTATCGTCGAGCCACCGCTTCCCGTCTGGGTCACGCGCGTCGACCGCGAGGCAGCGGGGCCGGCTGCCAAGCCTGCGCCGCGCGTATGGCCGAGCGCGCTGGAAGCGGCGGGCCGGATCGCCAGCCGCCCCGACGAGCACGCGGTGCTTGAGCGCGTCGCCGGTTGGCGGCGGGACAATCCGGCGCCGGTCCGGGTACCCGTCGGCGAGCGCTCGGCGGAGCTGTTCGCCGACGAGAAGGCGCTCGGCCGGTACCGGAAGACCAGGCTCTTCACCTCTGGCGCGCTCACCCTGGACCTTCTGGCGTGTTACGACCCGCCGCTTCCGTTCGCCTCCCAGCATGTGCCGGGCGTCGGTCCCGTGATCTTGCTCGTCGCGGAGAACCTGGCAACCTATACCTCATTCCTCACGGCCGCGAGAGCTTTGGGCGCAGCGACCCGGCCTGACCTGCACGTCGCCTGGGGCATCGGTGGCTCGTTCGAACAGAGTGTCCTGAGTATCCCGCTGCTGGACCCGTCGCCCCGGTACGTGCGCTACTTCGGGGACCTCGACCTGGCTGGACTGCGGATCGCCGCCCGCGTGGCCCGTCAGGCGGCCAAGGCTGGTCTCCCGCCGGTGCTCCCCGCCACCGCCTGCTACCGGTTCCTGCTGGAAGGACCCTGGCACTGGCGGCGGCCCGACGACAGCAACCGCGCCGGTCAGCCAGATTACGTGGACACCTGCGCCTGGCTGCCCCCGGCGCTTAGCCCCCAGGCTGAAGAACTCCTGGCATCGGGCGAGAAGATAGCTCAGGAGCACCTCGGCCTCCAAGCGCTCCTGAGCGAGCCGACCCTGATAGCAGGGTTGGCCTCATGAGGGGCGATCAATAGCGGCCGCCCTCATTGAGGACGCTATCTGAGTTGTGACAGGTCGAGGGTTGTCTCGTGGCCGTCGGCGAAGGTGACGATGACGCTGGCGCGGCCGCCGATGGCTCCGAGGTAGGAGTTGAGGGTGGACAGGAGCAGGTCGTGGGGCTGTTCGATGCGGCTGATGG
>Ga0302235_10001892_pt1 | contig 15348 bp, 10 predicted proteins | sample II_Palsa_N3_3_FD_193577 | JGI IMG/M metagenome (GOLD analysis project Ga0302235, IMG submission 193577) | Peat permafrost microbial communities from Stordalen Mire near Abisko, Sweden - II_Palsa_N3_3 | ecosystem: Environmental > Terrestrial > Soil > Palsa > Peat permafrost | place: Sweden... | reverse complement strand
CGCTCGGGATGGGATTCGACAAGCCCGACCTCGGCTTCGTCGTGCACCTCGGCGCACCGCCGTCACCGGTCGCCTACTACCAGCAGATCGGCCGGGCCGGGCGAGCCATGTCAGGCCAGCAGGGCGAGCGCGCCGAGGTTATCTTGCTGCCCGGCCGTGAGGACCGGGATATCTGGGCCTACTTCGCCTCGCTCGCCTTCCCGCCGCAGCGGCAGGTCCTGGCCACGCTCGCGGCCCTGGCCGAGGCGGGCCGGCCGCTGTCCACCGGCGCGCTCGAGACGCACGTCGACCTGTCCCGTGGCCGGCTGGAATCGATGCTCAAGGTGCTCGACGTGGACGGCGCCGTGCGCCGCGTCAGCGGCGGCTGGACCACTACCGGCCAGCCGTGGCACTACGACGCCGAACGTTACGAGCGGGTCGCCGCCGAACGTGCCCGGGAGCGCGACGCCATGCTCGGCTACCAGGCGACGGACGGCTGCCGGATGGAGTATCTGCGGCGGCAGCTCGACGACCCGGACGCCGCGCCGTGCGGACGCTGCGACAACTGCACCGGCCAGTACTGGCCGGCGGACGTGCCGGAAGCCAGGGCGGCCGCGGCGAGCGACCGGCTGCTCCGCCCCGGCGTCGAGGTCGAGCCGCGGCGGATGTGGCCGACCGGGATGAAAGCACTCGGCCTGGACGTCGCCGGGAAGATCCCGGCGGGCGTCGGCGCCGAGCCGGGCCGGGCCCTCGGCCGGCTCACCGACATCGGCTGGGGCAGCGTGCTGCGGGCGCTGCTGGCCTCCAGCGCCCCCGATGAGCCGGTCACCAGGCAGGTGACCGACGCGATGATCAAGGTCCTCGCCGCCTGGGACTGGGCCGAGCGCCCGGCCGGCGTGCTCACCCTGCCGTCACGGACCCGGCCCCGCCTGATCGCGAGCCTAGGTCAGCAGATCGCCAGCGTCGGACGGCTGCCCTACCTCGGCGCGCTCGGCTATACCGATGCCAACGGGACGGGACCGCGCCGGCACAACAGCGCGCAGCGCCTGAGCTCGCTGTGGCGCGCGTTCGAAGTGCCCGATGAGGTCCGCATCGCTGTCGGCGCCCTGGACGGCCCGGTGCTGGTGATCGATGACCGCATCGAGACCGGATGGACGATGACGGTCGCGGCCAGGCTGCTCCGCGAGGCGGGCGCCTCTGCCGCCCTGCCCCTGGCCCTGGCCGTCAGCGCCAGCTAGGCCACGTGCGGTTCCGCGCCATCCTCGTTGATCATGGGCCGGCCCGCGATGGCCCAGCCGGTCATGCCGTCGGCCACGTTGACGGTGCTGAACCCGCCGGCGGCCAGTGTCTGGGCCGCGTACGCCGACCTGGTCCCGCTGCGGCAGATCACGTACACCTCGCGGTCGTGCGGCAGCTCGCCCGCCCGCACGCCGAGCTCACCGAGCCGCACGTGCACCGCCTCGGGCGCATGTCCGGCCGTCCACTCGTCGTCCTCGCGCACATCCAGCAGGAACACCCCGGCCGGCAGGTCAGCCGACAGCACTTCCGGCACAGTGTCGGGCTGGTTCATGTCGGTCTCCTCAACCGGGCGCCGATTCGCAGCCAGCTGATCACGGGCTGCCTGGCTACTGTACTCGCAGGCTGGTCGGCGGACCAGGTGGTGCCGGGGACGCCGCTCAGCGACCTCGCGTCCATGGTCGGGCTGCGCTACCCGCCGCGTCCGTAGGGACACCACAGGGTGGACCCGTAGAGCTCAGCGGCGGGGCCTGCGCAGTGCGACCAGCGCGGCGCAGCCGAAGGTGCCGGCCGCCAGCAGCTCGAGGTGGGCCCGGCGCGGCGCCTCGTGCTGGATCCGGGTGTGAAACCGCCTCGCTGCCGCATCGGCCGCGGACGGGCCGCGGGACGGGGCCGCGGGATTATGTGGGGCGGCGCGGCGAGTACTGCTGGTAGCGTTTTTCGTGGCGGGCGGGCAGGCAACCGAAAATCCGAACGAGGGCTTGGCACAATCATGCTGGACAGGCGACAGATCAGGGACAACCCGGACGCGGTGAAGGAGGCTGTCCGGGTCAAGGGGATTGACCTGGACGTGGACGAACTGATCCACCTCGACCACATCAGCCGGACGCTTCAGCACGAACTGAACGAGGCCCAGGCCCGCAGGAAGAGCTCCGCGAAAGAATTCGCCCGGGCCGATGACACCCGCCGGGCCGAGCTGCGAGCCGAGCACGAAGAGCTCGAGATCCGGCTCAAGTCGCTCCGCGAGCAGCTGGCCGAGACGACGGAAACGCTGCAGGGCCTGCTGCTGCTGACGCCAACGATCCCTTGGGAAGGCGCTCCGGTCGGACCCGACGAGTCCGCGAACGTGGTCATCAGGAGCGTCGGTACGCCACCGGAGTTCGGCTTCAAGCCGCTGGACCACGTCGAACTGTGCGAAAAGCGCGGCTGGGCCGACTTCGCGCGGGCACGCAAGGTCGCGGGGGAACGCGCCTACGCGCTGACCGCGGACATGGTCCTGCTCGAGCGCGCGGTGCACTCCTACGCCCTGGACCTGCTCAGCGCCAGGGACTTCACGCTCGTCTCGGTCCCGTCGCTGGTGCGGGAGGAGGCGCTGATCGGGACCGGCCAGTTCCCCGCGCACCGCGAGGAAACCTACGCGATCACCGCTGACGACCTGTACCTCGCCGGCACGGCGGAGGTCGCCCTGGTCGGCTTTCACAGCAATGAGACTCTCGACCACAAGCGCCTGCCGATCCGGTACGCCGGGATATCGCCGTGCTTCCGCCGGGAAGCCGGAAGCGCCGGCCGTGACGTGCGCGGGCTGCTGCGGGTGCACCAGTTCGAGAAGGTCGAGCAGTTTGTCATCTGCGCGGCCGACGGGGCCGAGTCCGACCGCTGGCACGCTGAGCTGCTGGGCACCGCCGAGCAGTTGCTGCAGGGCCTCGGGCTGGCCTATGAGGTGGTGGAGTGCTCCACCGGCGACATGGGCGCGGGCAAGTACCGGATGAACGACATCAACACCTGGATGCCGTCCCTGGGCGCCTACCGCGAGACCCACAGCTGCTCGTCCCTGCATGACTGGCAGGCCAGGCGGGCCAACGTGCGCTACCGCGACGCGGACGGGACGTTGCGGTTCGCCTACACCCTGAACAACACGGCCGTCGCCACGCCGCGCATTCTGGCCGCCCTGGTGGAGAACCACCAGACCAGCGAGGCGCAGGTCGAGATACCCGTCGTGCTGCGGCCCTACCTCGGGGGCAGGGAACTCCTCTGACCGATCGCCAGGACCGGCGGCGACCCGCGGCGGGTCATGTTCCCCGCGAGCGGGCGCGCGGACGGAGAAAGAGAGCGTACGCTGCGAGCGTGAACCTTGAAGCTGATCGCGTGGCCGAGCTGGCCAACCGACCGCTCAAAGAGCTGACCAGGCGCGATGTGGCGCTTGCGCTGCTCACCGTGCCGTCGGAGGACGCTCTCGCCTCGCTGCCCGGCCTCAGGAGAGGGATGCTAGCGGCTGCCAACCCGCTGTCCGCCGTGTTCTGGTCGACCACGGAAGCCATCCTGAGCAAGATCGCGGACGGCGACGCCACCGTCGGTGACGTCAGGACCTGGCTGGAAGCCACCGGCACCGAGCCGAACGGGATAATCGGCCTGCATGTCTGGGACGAGCAGTCCGAGCGCAGCCAGCTCGCCGCGGAGATGCACACCAGGCTAATCACCCACCTGGAGGAGCAGCTGGCCGCGGGCGCCATCGATCCTGACCTGCTGGCGACGGCCGACCCGGTCGCCTGCGGCGCCTACATCGAAGCTCAGGAACGGTGGATGACCTCGGCGCTGCCCGACGGCCGGGTTCCGATGGACGTGCTGCTCGAGGAGAAGGACGAGGAGTTCCTGGCCGAATGGGACGCTGCCGACGCCGAGGCGCTCACCGCGCTGCAGGCCCTGCTCGACCAGGTCGGTGACCGCTCGGTGCCGTTCGAGAGCCTGCGCCTGGCCGGCACCCGGTTGCGTGAGGTCATCGTCGAACCCGACTGGCCGGGTCAGCTGCTGATCGAGTGCGGCGGGGTGCGCCCGAAGGACCTGCCGGCCGACGATGCCGAGCTGTGGCTCCTGCTGGCCGCGGGCGTGGCGTCTCCGGAGGGATCCGACGACTGGGGCGCCCCCGGCGGAGGCCCGCACGAGACCGACAGCGCCATCGCCGCCATCTGCGCCATCGACCATTTCGACTGGCTGGCGGTCATCACCGCACTCGCCGCCGGTGGCCCAGGCACGGCTGCGGCCGCCACCGACCTCGCCGCTTACGTGCGGGACTACGATCCCGACGACGGCGAGCGAGGCGAGGACGAGGACGAGGTTCCGGACGACGCGGACTTCGGACTCGATGACGCCGGCGCCGACGGTGACGACGAATTCGACGAGCTCGGCATGGAGGACCTGTTCCTGCCCGTCACCGCGCTGTGGCAGGTCCTGGGCGCGATAGATGACCAGCAGCGGCTGACCCCGCTGGGCTGGTGGGGTCTGCCTGAGGCCATGCGCATCGTCTGGGCACCGTCGGACGGCACGCCGGGTTGAGCCGGGTTAGAGCACGTCAGCCTGGGCCTGGCCAGGCTGGCCCTCGTCCCCTGGCAGCCCGGTCGGCCTGTCATCGGCGGCGAGCTGGTAGTAGGCGGGGGTCAGCAGCTCAGCCAGGTCTTTCGCCCTGAGACGGACCGGCGGCGGAGGGAACATCCGCAGTAGCAAGTCGGGCGCGGCCTGGCTGGGCGCCGTGGCCAGCGCCCGCAGCCGAGCCGGGCTCAGCGCGGGTGACCAGAACGACTCCAGGCACTCGCCCAGCGGCTTGGCCGGCACGTCGAGGCTGGCCTGCCAGGTTCTCGGGTCCGTGCCGGGCGCGGCCGCCGCCGGGCCGGACCCGAGATCCAGACCCGCGGGATCCTGGCCCGCAGGCGAGCCGTGCGCCGCGGCCTGAATCCGGCGCAGCGCCGCGAGCAGTTCCTCCCGGCCCTTGCCGCGCCAGGCCAGCAGGCCGAACGGATCGCGGTCGAACTCTTCGGCCAGCACATAGCAGACGGCGGCCAGATGCTTGCAGGGTACGCCCCAGTCCGGGCAGCTGCACCGCATGTCCAGATCGGCGGCGATGCGGGGGAACAGCGGCGTACCGCAGTCGTCGAACACTCCCTCGATCTCGTGCGGCATCTCGCCCGCGAGCAGCTTGGCCCGGAACAGCGCCTGGCTGGCCAGCCGGTCCTGCACCCGCCGCCATTGCGCGGTGGTCAGCGGCAGCACCCCGATCCGGACCTGATAGGGCCGTACCCGAGATCCCTGCACCCGGGCCGTGACCTTGCCCTGGGAAAGCTCGAAGTCCAGTACCTGGCCGGCCCGCGCGTAACTGCGGCCCCGGGCCAGCCTGCCGCTCATGCCGTACGACTCGAGCACGCTGATGAAGCGGCGGGACCACCACTGCTCGCCGATCGCGCCGCGCTTGCTCCTGGCCTTGATCCCGCCCTCGACCCGCCGCGGCCGAGCCGGCGGCCAGTCCGCCCACGACCCGCTCATTCGCTCACCGCGTCAGGGGACAGGGTCAGGATGGTGCGCAGGTCGTCGACCGACAGTTCGGTGAGCCAGCTCTCGCCGGTGCCGACGATCCGCTCGGCCAGGTTCTTCTTCTCCTCGATCATCGCGTCGATCCGCTCCTCCAGGGTGCCGACGCACACGAACTTGCGGACCTGCACGTTCTTGCGCTGGCCGATGCGGAACGCCCGGTCGGTCGCCTGATCTTCCACCGCCGGGTTCCACCATCGGTCAATGTGGATGACGTGGCTGGCGGCGGTCAGGTTGAGCCCGGTGCCCCCGGCCTTGAGCGACAACAGGAAGAGGGCGGGCTCGTCGAGTTCGGCGAAGGTGGCCACCATCGCGTCCCGCTGCTTCTTGCTCGTGCCGCCGTGCAGGAACAGCACCGGGCAGCCGAACCTGGCCGCCAGGTGCGGCTGCAGCATCCGGCCGAACTCGGCGTACTGCGTGAAGCACAGTGCCTTGTCGCCTTCGGCCACGATCTCGTCGCAGATCTCCTCGAGCCGGGCCAGCTTGCCGGACCTGCCGGGCAGCCGGGACCCGTCGGCGAGCAGGTGCGCGGGATGGTTGCAGACCTGCTTGAGCTTGGCCATCGTGGCCAGCACGAGACCACGGCGGCTGATGTCGTCGGCCACCTCCTCGATGCGGCTGAGCATGTCGGCGACCGTGGCCGCGTACAGGCTCGCCTGCTCAGGTGTGAGGTTGCACCAGACCTTCATCTCCTGCTTGTCCGGCAGGTCGGAGATGATCGTCTTGTCGGTCTTCAGGCGGCGGAGCATAAACGGCTGGGTCAGGCGCTTCAGTGCTTCGGCGGCGTCGGGTGAGCCGTGGCGCTCGATCGGGATCGCGTACTTCTCCCGGAACTTCCCGGCCGGCCCGAGCAGGCCAGGGTTGGTGAACTCCATGATCGACCACAGCTCGGACAGCCGGTTCTCCACCGGCGTACCTGTGAGCGCGATCCGGGCGGCGGCGGGCAGCCCGCGGACCGCCCGCGCCTGCTTGGTTGCGTGGTTCTTGATGTTCTGGGCCTCGTCGCAGACCACCCGCGCCCAGGTCAGCTGGCTGAGCGCGGCCTGGTCCCTGGTCGCGACGCCGTAGCTGGTGATGACCAGGTCGGCGTCGGCCAGCGCGCTGGACAGCGAGTCCCCGTCCAGCCGGTCCGCGCCGTGGTGCACATGCACCCGCAAGTCCGGGGTGAACCGCGCCGCCTCGCGCTGCCAGTTGCCGACCAGCGACATCGGGCAGACCAGCAACGTGGGCCCGGCGCCACCAGGCCCGGCAGCATCTCGCGCCTGCGCCGAGACGAGCGACAGCAGCTGGATCGTCTTGCCCAGGCCCATGTCGTCGGCCAGGATGCCGCCGAGACCGAGATCGCCGAGGAACCGGAGCCAGCTCAGTCCCCGTTCCTGGTAGGGCCGCAGCTGGCCGGCGAAGCCCGGCGGAGTGCTCATCGGCCGCAACCGCCGGTCCGCCTGGCCGGACAGCAGGTCGCCCAGCCATCCGTCGGCATCCACGTCGACCAGTCCGATCTCGTCGTCCGGGCCGTTCAGCCCGGCCGCCAGGGCGCCGGCGGCGCTCATCGTCCCGGCCTGATGCCGCTCCAGGAACCGCAGCGCGGCCTTCAGGTGCGCCTCGTCAAGCTCGACCCACTGGCCGCGCAACCGGACCAGCGGGACCTTCAGCCGGGCCAGCTCGGCCAGCTCGGCCGGATCGAGCGCCTCGCCGCCGACGGCGATGTCGTACCGGAAATCCACCAGGTCGCCCAGGCCGAACTTGGTCCCGGTGGATCCGCCGGCCGGCGAGCCGGACTGGCTCCGGGACCGGGTGGTCAGCTTCAGCCCGAGGCGTGCCTTGCGCACCCAGTCGGGCAGCAGTACACCGAACCCGGCGCCGGAAAGCAGCGGCCCGGTCTCGGAAAGGAACCGGAACGCGCCCGCCGTGTCCAGCTCCACCGCGGCGGGCGCCGCCTCGCGCAGCGCGCCCTCGACCTCGCCGAACAACCGGGCCGCGGCACCGAGACCGGCCAGCAGTTCCTCGGTGGGATCGCCGCCCGCCGCCTCCCGCGGGCCGCCGCCCGGCCCGGCCCGGCCCAGGAAACCCGCGCCGTGGCCCGCCCACACCTCCGCCGCGGAGATCATGAGGCTGGGGTCATCGGCGGACTGCAGCGCGAATTCGACCCGCCAGGGATCGGATTCCGGTCCGCCGGGCTCGGTGAGCCGGAAGCAGGTCCGGACCGGACCCGCCGGTATCTGCGCGCCATCCAGCCAGGCGTCAAGCTCGGCGGCCAGCTCCCGCCCCTCCGCCTCGTCCTGCGCGCTCCCCACGTCGATGCGAGCATCGGCCGCGGACAGGGCGGCCACGAACCGTTCGGCCATCTGGAGGCGGGCCGGGTTACGGCCGCGCCTGGGGGGCAGGAGGGAGGCTGGCAGGCGGGAGCGCGCCGCGGCATCGGCGAGGGACTCCAGCGCGCCGGCCAGCAGCAGCCCCGGCGGCTCCCCGGCCACCGCGCGGCACGACGGCGGCATCGCCGCCGCCAGCTCGTGACCCCGCTGCGCATCGGCGCCGCCGAGCACCGGGCGCCACCGGGCGGCATAGGCTCCATCCTGCTCGGCCAGGATCGGCAGCACCCGGCCGCGCGCGGCCAGGTCAGCGGCGAAGCGAGCCACCGCGGCCAGGAAAGGCAGCGATCCGCCCGCGACGGCCACCGGATCATCCAGCTGGCTGATCCCGCCGAGCACGTCAAGCGCGGCCGCGGGCTCGAAGGCGAGGACCGGAACCCGCCAGCCGGCCAGCGATACCCGGCCCGCGGGTCCGCGCCGGACCGGATCCGCGGGCTCAGGATCCGAACGGGCCAGTTCGGGTGAGGCGAGCGGCCCGTTACCGGCCGACGGCAGCTGCAACGTCAGCTCGTCGCCGACCGCCTTGCGGACGGCGTCGGCGACGGGACCCCAAAGACCCGCTAGCCCGGCGAGCAGGTCAGCGATTTCCGGCGGCTGGCACGCGAACGGGTGCGGTCGTGACAGCCGCGAGCCACCCGATCCCGGCCAGGAAACCCGGCGCAGCTCCGGGTCCTCGGCCCAGATGCAGAGCGTCCCCTGCGCCCAGATCCCGTGGATGACCCTGCTGCTCTGCGCTTCCGGGGCCTCACCCGCCTCCCCGGCCCCCTTCACTGGCGCCCCCTTCACTGGCGCCCCCTTCACTGGCGCCCCCTTCCCTCGTCGCTCGTTCCTCGCTGCTCAGTCCAGGCGCCGCCGGCGCCCCTTCAGCGCGACTTTAGTCCCGGCTTACGTCATTTCTGGGACCGGTGACGGGTTCCTCGCCGGGACCGGGGGCGGCGGCGGAGGCGGCTGAGGGATCGGGGGTGATCTTGCGGAACTGCTTGTTCATCGAGCGGAGCAGGAAGACGAGCACGACCCCGATGCCGGCCACGATGAGGAAGCCGAGCACCCCGGGCTCGACGTTGTTGACCGACGAGGAGGTCGCCTCGAGCACACCGAACGTCACAGGCTCACCCTCTCCCGGACTCCCGCGAACAGGTCGTCCTCGGGCAGGTCGCTGTCGACAACCGACCTAGCCAGATGATAGTCCTCCGTCGGCCAGGCCGACCGCTGCACCTCGATCGGGCAGCGGAACCAGAAGCCGTCCGGGTCGACCTGGGTGGCATGCGCCTTCAGGGCCTGATCCCTGATCTCGAAGAAGTCGCCGCACGGCACCTGGGTGGTGATCTCGAGCTCGCGCCGTTCATCGCCGTGCTCTTTGGCCCGGTCCGCCCACTCCTCGAAGATCTTCGCGTACGGCGACTCCAGGCCGCGGCGGATCATCTCCTCGTGCAAGGCCACGTACTTCGCGCCGTGAAATGACGCGAAATAGTACAACTTGAGTGGCTGCCACGGCTCGCCGGAATCCGGGTACGCGTCCGGGTCGGCCGCGGCCTCGAAGGCCGCCACGGCGACCCGGTGGGTCATGACGTGGTCCGGGTGCGGGTAGCCGCCCCGCTCGTCATAGGTGAGCATCACGTGCGGCCGGAATTCGCGGATGGCCTGCACCAGCGGGCCGGCCGCGTCAGCCACGTCGGTGAGCGCGAAGCAGCCCTCGGGCAGCGGCGGCTTCGGGTCGCCCTCGGGCAGGCCGGAGTCGACGAAACCGAGGAAGCGCTGCTCGATGCCGAGAATCTCCCTGGCCCGCGCCATTTCCCGGCGCCGGACGCCGGCGATGTCCGCCTTGATCTCCGGGCGGTCCATCGCCGGGTTCAGGATGTCACCGCGCTCCCCGCCGGTCATCGTGCAGACCAGAACCTGCGTGCCCTCACGGGCATACCGCGCCATCGTCGCGGCGCCCTTGCTCGACTCGTCGTCCGGGTGCGCATGCACGGCCATCAGCCGAACGTGGCTTCGCAACAGTGGTCTCCCTCGGTTAAACCTTCAGTGCGCAAACACCCGTTTGCCCACGCGACATTCCCCGTTCTGCTCCGTTGAACGGTTTCCCCATTTGACTCCAGCGCTCAAGTCACCGACGCTAGTTAGCCTCAGAGAGATTAAACCCCCGAGGACCGACCCACGGTCCCGCGGACTGCAAGGTCCTGCGCAGTACCAAGGAGTGCCCGTGACCGAGACGCGCGACGACACCATCACCTGGCTGACTCAGGAGGCGTACGACCGGCTCAAGGCCGAACTTGACCACCTTTCCGGACCGGGGCGCGTCGATATCGCGAAGAAGATCGAGGCGGCCCGCGACGAGGGCGACCTGAAGGAGAACGGCGGCTACCACGCGGCCAAGGACGAGCAGGGCCAGATCGAGGCGCGGATCGTTCTGCTCATGTCCATCCTGGAGAACGCCCGGGTCGGCGGACCGCCGCGCACCGACGGCGTCGTCGGCCCGGGTATGACGGTCACGATCCGGTTCGTCAAGGACGACGACGAGGTGACGTTCCTGCTCGCCTCCCGCGAGGAGAGTGGCTCGCCGATCGACGTCTACTCGCCGCGCTCGCCGCTCGGGGCCGCCATCTCCGGCAAGAAGGTCGGCGAGAGGGCCACCTACTCGCTGCCGAACGGCCGCCCCTGCACGGTCGAGATCCTGGAGGCCGTCCCCTACGTCGGGGTGTAAAGCCCTTTCCGAAGCCGAACGGGCAGTGGTCTGAGCGGCCACTGCCCGTTAGGCATCCCGGCGGCTGCGCCCCGGCTTATGACGCCACCGCGACTATCCGCCTGAGCCGACTCGACCGTCTGCCCGCGACGTCGGCTTTTCGCGCGCCCGGGCGCGCGAGCGCGAGCCCGAGCCCGAGCGCCCGGGCTGCCCTGCATGGCCGGACCCGCCGTGCGGACAAATGGTACATTTCGCCTTCGCGGGCCGGTCGCTCGCTGATCGTGTGTAAATACCCCCCATCCGGCGGGGGGTATTTACACACGATGACCATCCCGGCCCGCTTCAAAGTCGGGCATTAGGTGCATTTCGCCCTGAGACACGTCGGCTGCGGGTGCGATCGCGCATCGCCGCCGTGCGCCAGACCCGGCAATTCGGACAGCGAGAGCAGGAACAGCATCACCGTGACGATTGACGTCTATGACACCAGCTCGGGCTGGGCGCCGGCGGTCTGCTCGGCGCCGGGGGCTGGCGTCCGGCCGCGCAGCGGGACCTCCTTGATCAGCAAGGCCAGCACGAAGATCAGCACCGCGGACGGCGCGGCCCAGAAGAACACGCCCTGGACCGCGTGCGCGATGGCATAGAACACGTCGTGCCTGATTGGCGCGGGCAGCTTGTCGACGACCGTGGGGTCAAGCTGCCCGCCGCTGGCGTTGATGTGCACGCCGGAGCCGGCCGCCGCGCGGAGTGAATCGGTCAGGCGGCTGGCGAAGATCGCGCCGAACGCGGACACGCCGAGCGAGCCGCCGATCTGCTGGAAGAACATCCGTGCGCTGCTGGCCACGCCCATATCCCGCGGCCCGACGCTGTTCTGCGCGATGAGCGAGACCATCTGCATCAGGAAGCCCATGCCGAGGCCGAGCACGACGTAGTAGAGGCCCGAGGTCGTGCGGCTGGTGTCGACACCCAGCCTGGTCAGCAGGAACATGCCGACGGCCATGATGGCCCCGCCCAGGACCGGGAACAGCTTGTACCGGCCGGTCTTGGTGGTGATCTGGCCCGACAGAATGGAGGTGACCGTCACCCCGACCATCATCGGGGTCAGCATCAGCCCGCTGACCACCGCCGAAGCGCCCTGCACCGTCTGCTGGTACAGGGGCAGGAACGTCATCGCGCCGAACATGGCCAGACCGGTGAGGAACGTCAGCGCCATCGTGACCGAGAAGTTCCTGTTCCGGAACACATGCAGCGGAAGGATCGGCTCGGCCGCCCTGGTCTCGGTGACGACGAAGCCGGCGGTGGCCGCGACGGTGATCACGCCGAGGCCGACGATCTGCACGGAGCCCCAGGCGTACTCGCTGCCGCCGAAGGTGGCGAACAAGATGACCGCCACGGCCGCCACAGCGAGCAGCCCGCCGCCGAGGTAGTCGATCCTGTGGCTGACCTTCTTGGCCGGCACGTGCAGGACGGCGAGCAGGTAGATGAGCGCCGCGCCGCCGAGCGGGAGGTTGATGTAGAAGATCCAGCGCCAGGAGAAGCTGTCGGTGATGAACCCGCCGGCCAGCGGGCCGCCGATGGTGGCGAGCATCATCACGACCATCATGTAGCTCATGTAGCGCCCGCGTTCCCGCGGCGCCACGATGTCGCCGAGCGTGGCCATTGCCCCGACCATCAGGCCGCCGGCCCCCAGGCCCTGCAGCGCGCGGAACCCGATGAGCTGCGCCATGTTCTGCGACAGGCCAGACAGGGCCGAGCCGATCAGGAAGATCACGATCGCGAAGATGAAAAGCTTCTTGCGGCCGTACATGTCGCCGAGCTTGCCGTAGAACGGAGTGGTGACGGTCGAGGCCAGCACGTAGGCGGTGACCACCCAGGCCAGGTGCGTTACCCCGCCCAGGCTGCCCACGATCCGGGGCAGCGCGGTGCCCACGATGAGCTGGTCGAGCATCGCGAGCAGGATCGCCATCAGCAGTCCAGGCAGCACGATCAGGACCTCGCGCCGGTCGGCGTAGTGCCCGGCGTTACCCGACCCGTTGCTGGCCGACCCGTTGCTGGCCGACCCGTTGCTGGCCGACCCGTTGCTGGCCGACCCGTTGCTGGCCAGGCTCGCCCCCGTTGAATCTGGCGGACCCATTGGGCCGGCCGTGACCGGGTCGGCTGATCCGTCGGCACCCAGGCCGGTAAAGCCGTCTCCGCCGGGAATCCCGTGGCTTCCCTGGGCCCCGTCCCCTGTTGCCTCCGCCACCCGTCCGCTCCTTCCGGCCTGCTCTTCCCGTCTGCGTCGCTTTCCCCGCCTGCGTCCCGCCCTCGGGCGCCGTGTCTGGCGCCATAGCTGGCGCCGTGTCTGGCGGCGGCCGGGCACGGCCCGGTAGTTCACGCACGGCCCGGTACGTTGACTTACCGGCCGGCAAGTCATTATCCTAAAATCGCGACTTACCGGCCGTCAAGTAATTTGGCCACCGTCGGCTTCGCGAGGGAGTGCGAAACGGGTATGCACGACGCGGGCTCCGCACCACGGACCGATACCCGGTCCCGTGTGCAGGAGGTGGCGCTCGAGCTCTTCGCCGAGCAGGGGTACGAGAAGACGTCGCTGCGCGAGATCGCCGAGCGGCTGGGGGTAACCAAGGCCGCCCTCTACTACCACTTCAAGTCCAAAGAAGACATCGTCCACAGCTTCACCGACGACTATTTCGCGAGGTTCGACGCGCTCGTGGAATGGGCCAAGGACCAGCCGCCGGGTGAGGCGACCCGGCGTGAGGTCATCGACCGTTACGTCGGGATCGTGCTGGCCGGCCACGAGGTCTTTCGTTTCCTGGAGCAGAACCGGGCCTCGGTGGAGACCATGCACGGCGGGAAGGACCGGTTCGCCCATTTCCGGGACCGGCTGGACGATCTCGTCGACGTGCTTGTGGGCCCCGCCGCCCCGCTGCGGGACCGGGTGCGTGCCAGCACCGCCGTGATCGCGGTCGGCGCGACCTGCCGGTTCTTCCTGCAGCAGACCGACGACCGGGACAAGCTGCGGGCCATCGTGCTGGAGATCGCCACCGACCTGACCAGCTAACCGCGCGGCGCTAATTCCGGCGCCCAGCGACCTGCCGTAGCCACGCCAGGATCGTCTTCAGGTCACCGTGGTCCAGGCTGTACGCGACCACCCCGAACGCGATGACCGCGCAGCCTACCGCGACTGTGGCGATTGCGGCGGCCATCAGCTTTCCGCTCACCGGAGCGGCCAGGCACACGGTCACGCCAACCGCGGTGCTCACCGTTCCCGCCGCCAGCCCGGCGAGGGTCGCGTGACCAACGCCGTGCAGGGCGGCCCGGCCACAGATCCGGCGGGTGGCTATCACCATCGGGATGGCCACCACGGTCTGGCCGATGGTGTTCCCCAGGGCGAGTGCGGCTACGACCAGGCGGGCCGGAGCCAGTTCGCCGAGCACCACGTCGGCCGTTATCACCAGCAGCCAGCTTCCGGCCACCACCGCGGCCGCGACCCTGAGCCGCCCGATCGCGAACATCACCCGCGACAGATTGGTGATCACGGCGACGCCCGCGATGCCGGGTGCGAACAAGGCGAACGCCTCAATCAGCTCAGGTACCTGGTCCGGCTGCCTGGCCAGGACATGGGCGACGGGAACGGCCATCGCCCCGATCACGGCGGTGCCGAGCCACGACAGGAGCAACACCGCCCGCGTCGAGCCGGCGCACGTCCGGTCGAAGGCTGGCCCGTCACGGGCGGACAGGACCGGGAACGCGCTGATCACGACGGATATGGCCAGGACCGCGGCGACGGAGTTGAACACCTGCGAGGCGTAGTTGAAGATGACGATCGCGCCGGTGGATCCGCGCCCGTTGGACAGGGCGATGGCGACCACGGAGGACAGGTCGATGACGACAAGCTCGACGACGCCGACGAGCGCCAGGCCGCCAGCCCGGCGGGCCACTCCGGGCGGGAACCGCAGAGCAGGCCGGAGCCGCAGGTGCAGCCGCCACGCCGGCACCATGCCCACGGCCACCAGCGCGCCGATGCCCAGCGTGGTCCCCGCCGACAAGACAAGCTCGGCGGGCAGCGGCGGCCTGGACAGCGGAAGACCGTGGTCCAGTGGCACGAAGGCCAGGCAGGCCGCGATGACCACGAGGCTGGAGATCGCGGGCCCTATGGCTGGTCCTGCGAACCGGCGGTACGCCTGCAGCAGCCCGTAGAGAACGACCGAGAGCCCGTACAAGACGACCTGTGGAGCAAATACCTCGAGCATGTGGCCGGTGGCATTGACCACGTCAGCCCGGACGCAGTGCGCGTTCGGATTGGCGGGATTCAGCAGCGAAGCGATCGGCCCGGCGGCCGCAGCGACGACCAGGGTCAGCGGCACCAGAATGACGACAGACCAGGTCAGCAGCGCTGAGGAGGTCTGACCGACGCGCGCTTTTTCAGCCGGATCGGATGCCGCCCGCTCGGCGGAGCGAGCCAGCACCGGGACCATCGCGCTGGTCAGCGCACCACCGAGGACCAGTTCGTAGACGAGGTTGGGCACCTGGTTAGCGGTGACGTACGCCGTACCCAGGCAGCCCGCCCCTACGGTCTGCGAGAACACCAGCGTGCGGACAAGCCCGAACATCCGGGACAGCAGGGTAAGGCAAGCAATGAGCGCGGCCCCTCGGGCGATGCCCGCGGCGGGCCGCTGCGCCAGATCCGGGGTCACGGAACCCGCCAGCCCCCCGTCACTGGTCTGC
>Ga0302235_10001890_pt1 | contig 15354 bp, 11 predicted proteins | sample II_Palsa_N3_3_FD_193577 | JGI IMG/M metagenome (GOLD analysis project Ga0302235, IMG submission 193577) | Peat permafrost microbial communities from Stordalen Mire near Abisko, Sweden - II_Palsa_N3_3 | ecosystem: Environmental > Terrestrial > Soil > Palsa > Peat permafrost | place: Sweden... | reverse complement strand
GACGGCCACGCCGCCGGCCAGCTTGGCCAGCCGCTCCTGCAGCTTCTCGCGGTCGTAGTCGGAGTCGGTGTTGTCGATCTCGGTGCGGATCTGGTTAACGCGGCCAGAGATCTGCTCCGCGTCGCCAGCGCCGTCCACGATCGTCGTCTCGTCCTTGGTCACCACGACCTTGCGGGCCCGGCCGAGCACGCTCAGGTCGACGTTGTCCAGCTTGAGGCCGATCTCCTCGCTGATGACCTGGCCACCGGTGAGGATGGCGATGTCACCGAGCATGGCCTTGCGGCGGTCGCCGAAGCCCGGGGCCTTCACCGCGACGGACCTGAACAGCCCGCGCATCTTGTTGACGACCAGGGTGGCCAGGGCCTCGCCCTCGACGTCCTCGGCGATGATGGCCAGCGGCTTGCCGGACTGCACGATCTTGTCGAGCAGCGGGAGCAGGTCCTTGTTGGCCGACACCTTCGAGTTGACGATGAGGATGTACGGGTCCTCGAGAACAGCCTCGAGGCGGTCCGGGTCGGTGACGAAGTACGGCGCGATGTAGCCCTTGTCGAAGCGCATGCCCTCGGTGAGCTCGAGCTCGAGGCCGAAGGTGTTGGACTCCTCGACGGTGATGACGCCTTCCTTGCCGACCTTGTCCATGGCCTCGGCGATCATCTCGCCGATGGTCGCGTCGCCCGCCGAGATGGACGCGGTGGAGGCGATCTGCTCCTTGGTGTCCACATCCCTGGCGAGCTTGGACAGCTCCTCGCTCACGGCCTCGACAGCCGCCTCGATGCCGCGCTTGAGCGACATCGGGTTGGCGCCGGCGGCGACGTTGCGCAGGCCCTCGCGCACCAGCGCCTGGGCGAGCACGGTCGCCGTCGTCGTGCCGTCACCGGCAACGTCGTCGGTCTTCTTCGCTACTTCCTTGACCAGCTCGGCACCGATCTTCTCCCACGGGTCCTCGAGCTCGATCTCCTTGGCGATGGACACGCCATCGTTGGTGATCGTGGGGGCTCCCCACTTCTTCTCGAGAACCACATTCCGGCCCTTGGGGCCGAGGGTTACCTTCACGGCGTCGGCAAGCTGGTTCATGCCGCGCTCGAGGCCGCGCCTGGCGTCCTCGTCAAACGCGATCATCTTCGCTGCCATTGGTACCAGTCCTCCGTGGCTACGTTAGGACCGGCCGACGCCCGCGACGGACGGCCTGCTAGGCGACAGTCCCTTTCCTGCCACCGGGCAGTACCTCATCGCCCGATCCTGCCGTTTTGCTGTCACTCTCATAGGGAGAGTGCTAACGCCATGTTTAGCACTCTCGGGTGGAGAGTGCAAACGGCAGAGCGCCAAGCTGAGCGTTCACCCGCCCGGTATGGCGCCCCCGCCCGGCGGGCTCGTACAGTGAAAACGCACACAACTGGCGGGGAATCGCCGCCGGGTCCCTGAGGATTTGCTACTTTTCCGATATGAAAGCTCTGGTCCTGTCCGGCGGCTCGGGAACGCGCCTCCGCCCGATCACCCACACCTCGGCCAAGCAGCTCGTCCCGGTCGCGAACAAGCCCGTCCTGTTCTACGGCCTTGAGGCGATCGCGGCGGCCGGGATCTCCGACGTCGGCATCGTCGTCGGCGACACCGCCCCGGCGATCGAGGCGGCGGTCGGTGACGGGTCCAGGTTCGGCATCTCCGCCACCTACATCAGGCAGCAGGCGCCGCTCGGCCTGGCGCACGCCGTCCTCGTCGCCCGGGACTACCTCGGCGACGACGACTTCGTGATGTACCTCGGCGACAACTTCATCGTCGGCGGGATCACCGACCTGGTGGAAGAGTTCGCGGCCACCCGGCCCGCGGCCCGGATCATGCTGGCCCGGGTGAGCGACCCCCGTTCGTTCGGGGTCGCCGAGCTGGACGCTGAGGGACGAGTCACCCGCCTGGAGGAGAAGCCGCCGGAGCCGAAGAGCGACCTCGCCCTGGTCGGCGTCTACCTGTTCACCTCGGCGGTGCACGAGGCAGTGGCCGCCTTGACGCCTTCCTGGCGCGGCGAGCTCGAGATCACCGAGGCGATCCAGTGGCTGCTCGACAACGGCCGCATGGTCAACTCGACCACGATCACGGGCTACTGGAAGGACACCGGCAACGTCACCGACATGCTCGAGGTGAACCGGCTGGTCCTCGAGGGCCTCGAGGCGCGGCTCGACGGCCACGTCGAGGCGGGCTGCGAGATCATCGGCCGGGTCGTGGTCGAGGCGGGCGCGCACGTCGCGGCGTCGCGGATCGTCGGCCCGGCCATCATCGGCGCCGACAGCAAGATCACCGGGGCCTACGTCGGGCCCTACACGGCGATCGGCGAAGGCTGCTCGATCGACGACTGCGAGATCGAGTACTCGATCGTGCTGTCGCGGGCGTCCATCCGCGGCGTGCGGCGGATCGAGGCCTCGCTGATCGGGCACGACGCGGAGGTAACCCCCGCTCCCCGGGTGCCGCGGGCGCACCGGCTGGTGCTCGGCGATCACAGTAAGGTGCAGATCAGCTCATGAGAATCCTGGTTACCGGCGGCGCGGGCTTCATCGGCTCGCACTATGTCCGCACCCTGCTGGCAGGCGGCTACCCGGGCTACGAGGACGCCCGGGTCACGGTGTACGACAAGCTCACCTACGCGGGGAACCTGGCCAACCTCGACCCGGTGCAGGCCAGCCCCGGGTATGCCTTCGTCCAAGGGGACATCTGCGACCCGGCGAAACTGGCCGAGATCCTGCCCGGCCACGACGCGGTGATCAACTTCGCGGCCGAGTCGCACGTCGACCGGTCGATCGCGGGCGCGGCCGAATTCGTCCGCTCCAACGCGGTGGGCGTGCAGGTGCTGCTCGACGCCTGCCGCACGGCCGGCGTCCCGCGGATCGTGCACGTGTCGACCGACGAGGTGTACGGCTCGATCGCGGCCGGCGCCTGGACCGAGCGGTCCCCGCTCGACCCGAACTCCCCCTACTCGGCCGCCAAGGCCGGCGGCGACCTGATCGCGATCGCCTTCGCCCGCACCCACAGGGTCAACGTCTCGGTCACCCGCTGCTGCAACAACTACGGGCCGTACCAGTTTCCGGAGAAGGTCATACCGCTGTTCGCCACCAACCTGCTCGACGGCAAGCCGGTGCCGCTCTACGGCGACGGCCTCAACGTCCGCGGCTGGATCCATGTGGACGACCACTGCCGCGGCATCCAGCTGGTACTCGAGCAGGGAGCGGCGGGCCAGGTCTACAACATCAACGGCGACGTCGAGCTGTCCAACCGCGAGCTGACCGAGGCGATCCTGGACAAGTGCGGCGCGTCCTGGTCCGACGTGGTTCCGGTCGAGGACCGCAAGGCCCACGACCGCCGCTACTGCCTGGATGACTCGCTGCTCCGGTCGATGGGCTACGCGCCGCGGACGCCGTTCTCGGACGGGCTCAAGGCCACGATCGAGTGGTACGCGGGCAACCGCGAGTGGTGGGCGCCGCTCAGCCGGCCCGCGCCGCCCGCGCGGCCGGCCGCTTAGCAGCCGGGGCAGCGCACCATGACCCGCTGGCTCATCGCCGGCTCGGGCGGCATGCTCGGCCGCGACCTGACCGACCTGCTGCGCGCCCGCGGCGAGGACGTCTCCGCCCGTACCAGGGCCGACCTCGACCTAACGGACGCTTCCAGCGTGGCCGCGGCGATCGCCGCGGCGAAGCCGGACGTCGTCGTCAACTGCGCCGCGTGGACCGCGGTGGACGCGGCCGAGGCCCACGAGGACGAGGCCCTCGCCGTCAACTCCGGCGGCGCCGGGCGGCTGGCCGCCGCCTGCGCCGACGCGGGCACGGTGCTCGTTCACCTGTCGACCGATTACGTCTTCGACGGTCTCGCGTCCGCCCCGTACGCCGAGCGCGCGGTCACCGCCCCGCGCACCGCCTACGGCCGCACCAAGCTAGCGGGCGAGCTCGCCGTGCGGGCCGCGCTGCCGCAGTCCTGCTACGTGGTCCGCACCGCCTGGCTGTACGGCGCGCACGGCCGCAACTTCGTGCATACGATGCTCCGGCTCGCCCGGGCGGGCACGTCGCCCGCGGTGGTCGATGACCAGCGCGGCCAGCCGACCTGGACCCGCGACGTCGCCGCCGCGATCCACCGGCTGATCACCGCCGACGCCCCGGCCGGGGTGTACCACGCGACGAGTTCGGGTGAGACGACCTGGTTCGGCCTTGCCCAGGAGGTCTACCGGCTGTACCGGTCCTCGGCCGCACCCCGCCCGATCAGCACCGCCGACTACCCGTTGCCGGCCCCGCGGCCGGCCTACAGCGTTCTCGGCCACGATGCCTGGCGGGCGGCGGGCATCGCGCCGATCGGCGACTGGCGCGACGCCCTGCACCGCGCGTTCCCGGAGCTGCTGGCCGCCCCGCCGCCCGGCTGAGCCAGCCGAGCCAGCCGGATCAGCGCTCCTTGCTCGGCACCGGGACGGGGGCGGGTACGGCCTCCGGCGGCCGGCCGGGGGCGCGCGGGCGGTTCAACGCCGCCGCGCCCGCCACCATGAGGTCGCTGACGGTGGTGACCACCCGCGAGACCAGCGCGACGGCGGTGGCCGCGCCGGTGCCGAGCATGGGGGCCAGGGCGGCCACCAGCAGCAGCTCGCGGATGCCGGCCCCGGCCGGGGCGAAGATCACCAGGAACCCCACGCACCAGGCGAAGGCGTACCCGCCAAGGGAGATCAGCGCGGCCTGCCCCAGCGGCGCGCCGAGCTTGACCGTGAGCAGCCAGATCTGCAGGCCGTTGAACCCCCAGGCCGCGAACGACCAGGCCAGCGCGTGCGCCAGCACCCGGCCGGTGAGCGGCTCGTCGAGGCCGGGCCGCCTGGCCAGCCTGAACGCCAGCCGCAGGAGCGGGTTGAGCACCCTCGGGTGCAGGCACGGGATCAGCACCGGGGCGGCCAGGAACACCCACAGGTACCCGGTCGAGTGGGCCGCGAACGGAAGCGTCACCAGCGCGGTGATCAGCCCGGTGAGCAGCGAGAGCAGCATGGTGAGGACGGACGCGCTGGCCGACTTGGCCCGGGGCACCTTGTACGCGGCGCCGAGCTCCATCTGCATGAGGACCGGCCACACCGAGCCGGGCAGGTACTTGCCGAGCTGCCCGACGAAGAAGATCCGCCCGGCGACCGGCGTTGACAGCGGGGAGCCGAGCCCGGCCAGCAGCACCTGCCAGATCCGCAGGGTGGCGAACTGCATGAACAGCAGCGCGACAAGCGCGCCCAGGGCGGCCAGCGGGCCGATCCGCGCGAGCGCGTGGTGGATGTCCGGCCACTGATGCCAGATCTCGTAGCCGCCGAACCCGACCGCGATCGCCACGAAGCCGAACTTGGCCGTCCGGCTGCCGATGAACCGCTTGGCGACGCCGAGCGCGGCCAGCAGCCGACGGCGCGCCGCCGGGCGCTCCTGGCGCTCCTGCGGCTCCGCCGGGCCGTCCCCCACCGGTCCCGTTCCATCGATCATCGGGGAGTCCTCCGGGTTCATGACCAGCCCCGCGGCGAAGTCGAGTTTGCCGGCCCGAATGGCCTGATTGGGTCAGTGCCGGAGGCTATCGTACGAGCATTATGCGGATCATCATCTTTGGCACTTACGACGCGGCGGCGCACCCTCGGATCGCTTCGATCGCCGAGGGCCTCGCCGCCCGCGGGTACGACGTCGCCGAGTGCAACATCCCGCTCGGCCTTGACACCGCCGCCCGGGTGGACATGCTGGCGCGCCCGTGGAAGGCGGGCGGCCTGGCCGCCCGGCTGGCCGCCCGCTGGCTGGGACTGGCGAGGATGGCCCGCCGGATGGGCACGCCCGACGCGGTCGTGGTCGGCTACCTCGGCCACTTCGATGTGCATCTGGCGCGACTCCTTTACCGGCGCGGCCGGGTTCCGATCGTGCTTGACCACCTGGTGAGCGCCAGCGGGACGGCGAAGGACCGCCGGCTGGACGGCGGCCCGCGGCAGCGGGTTCTGCAGCTCATCGACTCCGCCGCGCTGCGCGCGGCCGACGTCGTCCTGGTCGACACCGAGGAGCACCGTGAGCTGCTGCCCGACCGGTACCAGGCGAAGGCGCTGGTGGTGCCGGTGGGCGCCCCGGCGCCCTGGCACGCGGCCGCGGGCGACGCCACCGACGAAGCGCCGGCCGACGAGAGCCGGCCGCTGCGGGTGGTCTTCTACGGCCTGTTCACCCCGTTGCAGGGCACGCCGGTCATCGGCGAGGCGCTCGGGCTGATCACCGGCGCCCCGATCGAGGTCACCATGATCGGGCGCGGCCAGGACGAGGCGGCGGCCAAGCAGGCCGCCGCCGCCAACCAGTCGGTGCGCTGGCTTGACTGGGTGCCCGCCGCCGACCTGCCGTCGGTGGTGGCCGGGCACGACGTCTGCCTGGGCATCTTCGGCACCGGGGACAAGGCCCTGCGGGTGGTGCCGAACAAGGTGTACCAGGGGGCCGCGGCCGGGTGCGCGGTCATCACGTCCGACACCGCGCCGCAGCGCTGGGTGCTCGGGGACACGGCCGTCCTCGTCCCGCCGGGAGACGCGGCCGCCCTGGCGGCCGCCCTGCTCCGGCTGGCGAACGACCGCGAGGCGGTGCTGAAGCTGCGGCACGCCGCGCGCCAGCTCGCGGCCGAGCGGTTCACGCCCGAGCAGATCGTCGAACCGCTGGCGGCCAGGCTCGGCTAGGCGGTCGGCGACGGACACGGCCGGGCTCCTCAGTCGCCTCTCGACTTGACGATCAAGTCGGCCAGCAGCGCCATCGACGCGATGATGAGCCCGGTCACGAACACCAGCACCGTGTCCATCGCCACCTTCACCGGGTGCGCCGACACGTCGTAGATGCCCTTGGCGAGGCCGACCCCGAGCAGGAACAGGGCCAGCGGCATGAGCACCTTGAGCGGGTTGAAGTACATCGTCATGCGCAGGATTTGCAGGATGTACCGGTACGCGTCGCTGACGAACTTGAACTTCGACCGCCCGGCCCGCTTGGAGTACTCGATCGGCACGTACATGACCTCGTGCTGGTTCGCCAGGAAGGCCACGGTGATCGTGGTGACGCAGGAGAACCCGGGCGGCAGTAGCCGGAGGTAAGGCAGCGACACCTCGCGCCTGAAGGCCCGCAGGCCCGAGTTCAGGTCCGGGATCTTCGAGCTGGTCAGCCGCTCCGCGAACTTCCTGATCAGCCACTTGGCCGGGACGCGGAGCAGCTTGTAGGTGCCCTGCTCGCTCGTCCTCGCCCCGACCACCTGGTCGATCGCCGGATCCTTCTGCAGGAGCTGGACGAGCTCGGGGATCTGCTCGTTCGGGTAGGTCATGTCGGCGTCGGTCCAGACCACGATCTCGCCGCGGGCACGCTCGGTGCCGAGCCGCCGCACCACGCCCGAGCCGCCGTTGCGGCGGAAGGGCACGATCTCCATCTGCGGGAAGCGCGACTGCGCCTCGTACAGGCGGGCCAGCGTGCTGTCGGTCGAGGCGTCGTCGACGGCGAGCAGCTCGTAGGAGTAGCCGCTCGCGTCCATCGCCGCGCTGATCCGCTCGACCTCGGCGATGACGTGCCCTTCCTCGTTGTAGCAGGGCAGGATGATGGTGACGTAGGGCGGGGTTTCGTCCCGCGCCGCGGCCAGTTCGGTGGTCGCCAGTTCGGCGCTCGCCAGTTCGATGGTCACTTGACCGGCTCCCAGCTGTAGGCGGCGAAGCGCTGCGGAATCGTGTCCTGCGGCGTCCCGAAGATGATGTGGGTGTCTATCGTCGTTTCCAACTTCATGATCCTTTTTGTCAGGCCATTGCCGAGCGGGGAGAGTGCTGTGTCCGTGGAGGCCAGTACGAAGGGGTGCCGCCCTGCTCGCTCGATGGCGCGCACGTCGGCCAGCAGGTTCGCGCGGCTGTAGTTGGTCGCGCCCGCCGTCGGCACGCCGCACATCCCCCGGATGGCCTGGCCGAACTGGAGCATCATCGTGTTGTCGACGATGAGCACCGAGGAGTCGGCCGGGATCGCGGCGCAGATCTTGTCGACCGCGGTGATCTCGCCGTCGTAGGTCCGCTTGACCGCGAGCCCGCGCGCGTCGATCGCGGGCGGCACCGCGATGGCGAGCGCGCAGCAGGCGATCACCAGCACCCGCGGGAACCGCTGCAGATAGCGCGGCACGCTCGCCAGCCTGATCACCCGCGCCCGCCGCCCCAGCCAGGCCGCCAGCCAGATCGAGAACAGGATGAGGCCGGGCAGCACGGCCGGGACCATCCGGCGGCTCGCCCACGGCTGGTGCGGGGTGATCGCGGGCCTGAGCAGGAATTCGGCGATCGTCCAGGCGAACACCAGCAGTGGCAGCACCCACACCGGCGACTCCCCGCGCACGCAGCGGCGGGCGAGCAGCGCGATGCCGATGACGCCGAGCGCGATGATCGGGCCGCCGGTGTACCAGTACACCCAGTGCAGGCTCAGCGGGGCGTCCTGCAGGGCGTGCCAGTTCCGCTCCACGTAGGGCCGGACGACAAAGGCGGCCAGCACCACGAACGGGAGGGCGGTCACGGCCGTGACCATCCGGGGTCCCGCGACCGGGATCGGGCGTCCGCGTCGCCGCAGCCACCACACGGCCACCGCGGTGACCACGGTCAACAGGGCGAAGGCCGCCACCATCGGTTTGACCGACGAGATGTTGGTGCGCAGGTACGGCCGGCTGAGCACCGCCCCGTCCACCGTTCCGTACAGCAGGCCGATGATGATCCCGACGACGAGCGGCAGCACCTGCCGCCGCCGGTTCAGTATCAGCAGCCCGCAGTACGGGACCACGAGCAGGATGTCGCTCGGCCCGTCCAGCCGGACCAGCAGCGTGATGCCGAGCAGAAGCCCGGTGATCCCCGCGAGCACGTGCGACGCCGACCGCGAGTGGGTCCGCCAGCTTGCCCGCCACGAGCCGCTGTCGGCCGCCCCGAGGTCGGTCCGCTGGGTGTCGATCCAGAGCGAGAGCGCGCCCAGGAACAGGATCTGCGCCAGCGTCTCGCTGTAGGTGGAGCGGCTGGTGAACTGCTCGGGCTGGCAGACCGCGAGCGTCAGCGCCGCGGCCGGCGCCCACCGGGGGCCGATCAGCCTGGCGGTCAGGCCGCCGAACGTGAACACGGCGGCCGCCCCAAGCAGCGGGCCGAGGAACACCGCCAGCCGCGCGCCGCCGGCCCAGAAGCCGAGCGAGAGCACCATCGGCAGCCCGGCCATGAACTGCGGCACGATGGCGTGTCCGACCTGGTAGAACGCGGCACTGGCAAAGGTGATGTTCGGCGCCCCGCCGAACGCCCCGGCCTGCTGCGGGATCGGCAGCGAGCCATGCTGCGAGATCCAGCTGGCGAACTGCATGTACGACGCCGGGTCGAGCATCACGATGATGAACTGCGAGTGATAGATCGCCTGGTCGATGCCGAACGCGACCGCGATCGCCGCGACCGCGGCCAGCGCCCACCGCGGCGTCCGGGTCACCCGGCCCTCGCTCGGCGTGCCGAAATCAGGCCCGCCGGCCACCGACGGTATCCGACGCCATCCGATCGGCACGATCACCGCCGCGAGCAGCAGCCACGCCGCGATCACCGGGGCGGGCTTGAACCAGCCCAGCAGCAGCAACGGAAAGCTGGTCAGCAGGAAGGGCAGCGCCAGCAGCGCGGGCAGCACGCTGAGCCGCCCGAATAGCAGGCCGACGGTGTCCGCCACCTGCCGCTCGGCCTGAACGGGGACGGCCTGCGACCCGACTCCGGGCAGCGTGCTGTCAACTGTCAACGTAAGTACCTATCTGCTCTAGCGAGCTCGTGCATGTGAACCGGGCACGAGCTTACACGGAATAAACGACCAGAATTATAGGAAATGTCGTTTTGGGCATGCGTCTTTTACGACTCATAACCGTCCATCCCCCCCAGCCGCCCCCGCGGGCGGCCGCGTCCGCGGTCTACCCGTATCTAAGCAGGTAGATGCGGGTCGACGGACTCTGTCGGACGGCAAACCGGCGGCGGGCAGCTCAGCCGAGCGACTCGACCTGCTCCGCCAGCCAGCGTCGCGGCGCCCGGGCCGCCGCGAGGGCGGAGATCTCGGCACTGCGCCTGCGCCGTTCGGTGCCCGGCATGGACAGGCCCGCGTGCAGCGCCTGGGCGGTGGCGGTGACATCGAACGGGTTGACGATCAGCGCCGCGTCGCCGATCAGGGCCGCGGCCCCCGCCTCCCGGGAGAGCACCAGCGCGCAGCCGCGCTCGCTCAGGATCGGCCCCTCCTCCGCCACCAGGTTCATGCCGTCCCTGATCGGGTTGACTAGGAGCACGTCGGCCGCCCCGCAGGCGGCCAGCGAGCGAGGATAGTCGTCCCTGACATCAAGGACCAGCGGCGTCCAGTCCGGCGTCGCGAATTCGGCGTTGATCTCCTTGGCCAGCTCGTGCACCCGCGCCGTGTAAGCCTGGTACTCGGGGAGCCCGGAGCGCGACGGGTACGCGAGCGCGAGATGCGTCACCCGGCCGCGCCACTCCGGCCGGGTGACCAGCAGCTCCCGGTAGGCGGCGAGGCCGCGCGCGATGTTCTTCGACAGCTCGGTCCGGTCGACCCGCACGATCAGCTGCCGCCCGCCGGCCGAGAGCCCGGCCAGGGCGGCGGCGGCCGCGCGCACGTCCGCCGCCGCGGCCCGGTCGCGCAGCGCGGCGGCGTCCACGCCGAGCGGGTGAACCGCGACCTCGGTGATCCGGCCGCGGTGATTGACCCGGCCGACGCCGGCCGTCCCCCTGATCACTCGCGCGCCCAGCACCGCCTCGCAGCAGTCGAGGAACGCCCCCGCCCAGCGCTCGGCGAGGAATCCCACATGGTCGGCCCCGAGCATCCCGTCCAGGATCGCCGCCGCCACCTCGTCGGGCAGCATCCGGTAGTACTCGGGCGGGGCCCACGGCGTGTGCTCGAAATGCACGATCCTGGCGTCCGGCCGCTGGTCCCGCAGCATCCTCGGCGCCAGCGCCAGGTGGTAGTCCTGGATCAGCGCCCGCGTCCCGGCCACGCACTCCTCCGCCAGCGCGACCGCGAACGCCTCGTTGTAGGCGCGGTAAGCGTCCCAGTCTCGGCTGAACCGCGCGTCGAACACCGGCTGGTTGGGCGTGTCGAAGAGCATGTGATGAACGAACCAGAGGATCGAGTTGGCGATGCCGTTGTACGCGGCGTCGAACACCGCCGGCGGGATCTCGAGCATCCGGACGGCCGGCTCACCGGGGGCATCGGCCCGCGCCCCCAGCCTGGCGGCCTCCCGGTCGGCGTCCGACAGCGCCGTGCAGAGCCAGAGCACGCCCCCGTCGGCGGCCGCCGCGGCCAGTCCCGACGTCAGCCCGGAGACCATGCCTCCCCCGCCGCGCCTGGCGGTCAGCGACCCGTCGTCACCGCGCTCGTACGAGACCGGCCCCCGGTTCGACGCGACAAGCAGAAGCCGACTCGGGTCGTTTGTCATATGAATGAAGGGTAGATCAGGCATGCGATAACCGGGTTGCTGGGGTCCGCCGTCGATCGGTTACAGTGTTACTAAGCGCTCGCCACCGGCCGATTCTCCGGCTGGGCGAAATCGCTGACAACTGAATACCTCATCCAGAGGGGTGGAGGGATCGGCCCTGTGAAGCCCCGGCAACCATCGTGGTTAACGCGTCTCAGTAAGGCGAGGCGGCGCGCGACTGGTGCCAAGTCCGGCCTGCGGTCAAGGTGATCGCTGGGAAAGATGGGAGAGAGGCCTCGCCCCATGAATGCTGACGCGCCCGCTACCCCCCGCCTGGGCCACGCCACCGGCCTGTCCTGCCGCGAGTGCGGCAATACGACTCCGCTCGGCCCGTACTACGCGTGCGAGATGTGTTTCGGGCCGCTGGAGGTCGACTACGACTTCCCGCGGCTGACGAGGGCGGACATCGAGGCCGGCCCGGCCAACATGTGGCGCTACGCCGCGCTGCTTCCGGTGCCGTCCGACATCGCCAGCCGGCCGACCACCCAGCCGGGCTACACCAAGCTGATCCGCGCCGACGGCCTCGCCGCCGAACTGGGCATGCGGCGGCTGTGGATCAAGGACGACAGCGGCAACCCGACCCACTCGTTCAAGGACCGCGTGGTCGCGGTGGCGCTCGCCGCCGCCACCGAGATGGGCTTCAAGGTGCTCGCCTGCCCGTCGACCGGCAACCTCGCCAACGCGGTCGCGGCCGCGGCCGCGCGGGCCGGAATCCGCTCGGTGGTGATGGTCCCCGCCAACCTGGAAGAGCAGAAGATCGTCACCACCGCGGTGTACGGCGGCACCTTCGTCACCGTGGACGGTAACTACGACGACGTGAACCGTCTCGCCTCCGAGCTGGCGGGCGAGCACGAGGACTGGGCGTTCGTGAACGTGAACGTCCGCCCGTACTACGCCGAGGGCTCGAAGACGCTCGGCTACGAGATCGCCGAGCAGCTCGGCTGGCGGCTGCCCGACCAGGTCGTCGTCCCCGTCGCCTCCGGCGCGCAGCTGGTCAAGATCGACAAGGGTTTCAGCGAGCTCGGCTCGCTCGGCCTGGTCGAAGAGAAGCCGTGGAAGGTATTCGGCGCGCAGGCGACCGGCTGCTCGCCCGTCTCCGAGGCGTTCGCGCGCGGGTGGGACGTGGTCCGCCCGGTGAAGCCGGACACCATCGCCAAGTCGCTCGCGATCGGGAACCCGGCCGACGGCCCGTATGTGCTTGACGTGGTGCGCCGGACGGGGGGAGCGGTCGCCGACGTCTCCGATGCCGAGGTGGTGGACTCGATGCGGCTGCTCGCCCGCGCCCAGGGCGTGTTCGGCGAGACCGCCGGGGGCGTCACCGTCGGCGTGCTCAGGAAGCTGCTGGCCGCCGGGCAGCTCGACCCGGACGCGGAGACGGTGATCATCAACTCCGGTGACGGGCTCAAGACGCTCGGCGCGGTAGCGCCGTCCGTCACCGTGCCCGCCGCGATTAAGCCGACGATCGAGGCATTCCGAGAGGCCGGGTTCGAGAGCCCGGGCCTTGGCTGACCGGCCTCACTCGGCACCGCGTAATCATGGATCTGCGCCTTGCTGCGATTGCCAACTATGTGGCGTCATAAGCGTCGCGCACGCGGTAAGGTCGTTTGCGTTCGCCGCCGTTAAGGCAGGCGCACGCTCGTGCAGCATGCGCCCCGCCTGCGCAGCCGGGCCAAGGTCCGGTGCGTGGCGATCGCACGGGTTCCGCGGTTGAAAGGGCGGGGCTCGAGGCCCGAGCAGCAGTTAGGGAGTTGTTGGGAATGGCTCAGGGCACCGTCAAGTGGTTCAACCCGGACAAGGGCTACGGCTTCATCGCCGTCGACGGTGGTAAGGACGTTTTCGTCCATTTCTCCGCGATCCAGTCGGATGGTTACCGCACCCTCGAAGAGGGTCAGCGGGTCGAGTTCGAGATCACGCAGAGCGACCGGGGACAGCAGGCCGAACAGGTCATCGTCGTCTCCTGATCTCTCGGTAACGCCAGCGAATTCTGGTCTCGACCGGGTTACTGCAGGTGTGATCGGCCCGGCCCCCGCGCGAGCGGGGGCCGGGCCGACTTGCTTTACCGCTCTGCGCGCCGTCAGGCGCCCGGCGGCTTCGGCGACCGGATCCGCTGGCGCCTCGCCCGCTGGGCGCGCAGCCGCTTGACCAGGGTCGGGTCGAACCGGAGGGCCTCGGGCGTGTCGATCAGCTCGTTGAGCAGCTGGTAGTACCTGGTCGCGGTGATGCCGAGAACCTCGGCGATGGCCTGCTCCTTGGCGCCGGCGGTGCGCCAGGTGCCCCGCTCGAAGGCGAGCACGCGCATGTCACGCTCGGACAAGGCAGGCATCCACCGCTCCCTTCACAGTGCATCTACCGCATTATCGCTCATCGTCACCCAATAGTTAGCCGACCCTGCGTTCCGCTGCAGCCGAACGCGTGGCACCATAAGGGACGGTTTTCACACACCGCCCCTTCGCCCGATTCGGCGGGCCCGACCCTGAGGGATGGCGTGACCATCGTCTCCCGTCCGCTTCGCACCGGGCTCGCGGCGGCAGCGGCCCTCGCCGTCGCCGCGGCCGCCGCGGCCGGCTCAGCGCTGCCCGCGAGCGCCCGGGAGCTGACGCAGGCAGCCCGCACGCCCAGCGCGGCCGAGTGGTGGCTACCGGCCCTCGACGTGGCCGCCGCCTGGCGCGCCGCGCCCGCGGCGGGCCAGGGCGTGACCGTCGCGGTCCTGTCCACCGGCGTCGACGCCGGCCACCCCGATCTGACCGGCCGCGTGATGACCGGACCGGACCTCGCCAAGACCGGCCGCGGACCCGGCCAGGCGTACTGGGCGGACGAGGGGACGGCCGTGGCCAGCCTCATCGCCGGGCACGGCCACGGGGCCGACGGATCCGAGGGCATCACCGGGGTCGCCCCCGGCGCGCGGATCCTCTCCGTCCAGGTGACCCTGGAGTACAACGATCCGCTGGACGCGGACGCGGCCGTCACCGGCCGGCTGCCCGCGGCGATCGCGGCCGGCATCAGGTACGCGGTCGCGCACGGCGCCACCGTCATCGCGCTCCCCCTCGACCCGGGCATGATGAGCGCCCCGGGCGCGGCCGCCGCCGCGGCGGACCGCAGCCAGGCCGAGCGGTCAGCGGTCGCGTACGCCATCTCGCGGGGCGTCCTGCTGGTGGCGCCGGCCGGCGACAACGGCGGCGGCGGCAGCTCGGTCAACTACCCCGCCGCCTACCCGGGCGTCATCGCCGTCGGCGCGACCGCACGGGATGGAGAGCTCGCGCCGTTCACCAATACCGGGTCGTACGTGGCGCTGACCGCGCCCGGCGCGGCCGGGCCGCCGGTCGCGCCCGACCCCGGCGGGATCGCGGTGCCACCCGTCGGCCTGACCGTGGCCGCCCCGGACGGCGCGTACCAGACCCTGGCCTCGACCGACATGGCGGCCGCGCTGACGGCCGGCGTGGCCGCGCTCATCCGCGGCCGCTACCCGTGGCTGACGGCGGCCGAGGTCACCCAGGCGATCGAGGACGGCGCGACCGCGCCCGGTTCCGGCCCGGCCGGCTCGAGCGCGGCCAGCCCGGGTGCCACCCCCGGGTGGGGCCACGGCGCGCTCAGCGCCGGTCACGCCCTTGCCCGGGCCGCGGTGATCGCCGCCGCTCATCCGCGGCCGGCGCCGGCCGCGCCGCCGCCGACCCCGATCACCGTGCCGTCCGCCGTCGCCGCACCGACGCATCCCGCCGCGGTCGTCAGGCCCGGCGACCCCGGCGGGGCCCTCCGCTCGGTCCTGCTCGACCTGGTCGTCGCCGCCTGTGTGCTCATCGCGGGCCTGATCGGCGCGCTGACCGTGACCTGGGTCCGCCGGCGGCGGCGGGCGGCGCGGGCCGACGCCGCGGCCCGCGACGGCCG